>Ga0081520_100164_pt1 | contig 45525 bp, 43 predicted proteins | sample HotLakmasection1_FD_70988 | JGI IMG/M metagenome (GOLD analysis project Ga0081520, IMG submission 70988) | Hypersaline microbial mat communities from Hot Lake, Washington, USA - Section #1 (SPADES assembly) (version 2) | ecosystem: Environmental > Aquatic > Non-marine Saline and Alkaline >... | reverse complement strand
CTTGACCCTGTCAGCGCGCTTCGCCCTGAACACGATCACGAGCCCCGAATGGGGATCGAGCCCGAGCTCGCGTTCGGCCACCGCCGCCAGCCCGTCATGGCCTTTCCGGAAGTCCACCGGCCTGGTCGCGATCACCACGCGCACCTTTTGCGACGGGACGATCACGGCATCTCGCGAAGGGCTGAGACCAGTTCTGCAAGACGCCGCGGCAGAGTGTTCGTCGGTACACGCAGGACCAGGTCACTTGTCTCGACCTCAATAATGCCTCTGTCGGCATCAGGCACCGGCGCTTCCGCCGTCCCGGGAGCCTCCTCCTCAACAACGACCGGCGCGAAAGTCACCGCTGCATCATCGGCGGGCAGCACAAGCCTGCCCTCACGCGCCAGGCGTCGCCAGCCCGTCAGTTGCTGCGGCGTCATCCCGTGCCGGCGCGCCACATCCGCCACCCGCACGCCAGGCAGGAAGCTCTCCGCCACAATCGCCGCCTTCACGTGCTCGGGCCAGCGCCGACGACCCGTCGGGCCTTCAAGCACCTCCAGCCGCGACACACCTGGCTCGTTTGTTTGCAAATTATGCTGCACCATTTGTTGCAAAACTCCGCTCCAAGCCAGAGCAAAAGATCAACAATACAGGCCGCAGAGACAACCCGGCGAAGCCGTGGCCGTCAGACACCGCTTACAGACGACCGCTTACCAGCTGGCCTGGAAGCCGACACGGTCGGCTTCACCGCCACGGTCGAGGCCTGACGCGAAACCGGCATTGAGTTGCCAATTGTCGCTGAGCCGCACCGCAGCGCCGACAGCGACGGCGGACTCGTCCTCATAGAAGCCGAAGCCACCGCTCAGGCCGAAGGATTTGCCGGTTTCCTCATATGGGCTCTCCAGCGCGATGGCGAGCGCGTCTGCCGTGCTCTCGCCGCCAATCGCGGTGGTGGAGTTGCCGTTGGCCGTCGCCATGGTGCCGAAAGCGGTTGCGTCTATGCCAGTCGCCGAAACCATGTTGCCGGCAGCCGAGGCCTGTTCACCCGATGCCGAGGCCGCTTCACCGACCGCGAGCGTGCGTACGCCGTCAGCCATAGCGAGATGACCGAAGGCCTGTGCCCGCTCTCCAACGGCAGAAGCTTGCCAGCCAATGGCGGTCGCGGCGAGGCCGTCCGCGGTGCTTTCGCCGCCGACGGCTGTCGTGGAATTGCCGTTAGCGATGGACATTGTGCCGATGGCCGTCGCGTCGACGCCGGTGGCTGAGGCCATGTTGCCAATGGCGACTGTCTGCTCGCCCATAGCGCTGGCTGCTTCGCCCACAGCCAGGGAACGCACGCCGTCTGCGTTTGCAAGGTGGCCGAAAGCCTGAGCGCGTTCGCCGATGGCAGAGGCCTGCCAGCCGACCGCCGTGGCGGCGAGCCCGTCAGCCGTACTTTCGCCGCCAATTGCGGTTGTCGAGTTTCCGTCGGCCGTCGCCATTGTGCCGAAAGCGGTGGCGTCGACGCCCGTAGCAGAAGCCAGGTTGCCGATGGCGCTGGCCTGCTCACCCGATGCTGAAGCGGCTTCGCCCACCGCAAGGGTGCGTGCACCGTCAGCATTCGCGAGGTGACCGAAAGCTTGAGCGCGCTCGCCGATCGCTGAAGCCTGCCAGCCAATGGCGGTCGCAGCGAGGCCGTCGGCCGTACTTTCGCCGCCGACCGCTGTCGTGGAATTGCCGATGGCGGTCGCTTCGGTTCCGATAGCAGTTGCGTCCACGCCGGTGGCGGAGGAATCGACGCCGCACTCAAGTGCGGTGGCGTCGCCCGCGGCCTCGTTGCAAGGCGCGGTATCGTCGGCATGAGCAGTGAAACCTGTAAAGCCGAGAGCGAGCACGCTGACGCCGCTCGCAGCAAACTTTGCGAACGAACGGTTCTTGGTTGAATGTCTCATGGAAATCCCCTTCGCTTTGAGCACCAAACTGCCCGGCATATTTTATCATATACCAGAGCATTTATTTAATGCGGGTGCGACGATTTGGTTCCGCGAAACAGAGGAACTTTGTTGAGTTTTGCCTAGTGATCAGAAATTTCTTTATTTTTTTGCCCTGAGGCCCGCCGCATAGGCGAGCCTTGCCCAGGGAGTGAATTCCGACGGATCATCAAGCGCCTCGCTGGGGACGCTCCAATAGGGCATGCGCACAGGCTTTGACTTGCCCTTATAAGCCCATTGCGAGCAGCCTGCCGCCTCGAAGTGCGGCACGGTCCCGGCATCGGCCTTCAGAAGCAGTTCACCGTCCACCACCACGGCAATGATCACGCCCTGGTGGTAAATGCCCTGCCCGCCAAACATCTTCCGGATCGTGATCGGCCCAAGACCCTGGAAAAGGTCGCGCAGGTGATCCTCATCCATCATCCCGCAGCTTCCTGGGCGCAGGCGGTGCATTTCAGCGCGGTGGGGTCGATTTCCAGCCGGCGTTCGGCGATCGCCTCGCCGCATTCGACGCAGTAACCGTACTCACCATCGTCAAGCCGCGCCAGCGCACCGTCAATCCGCTTCAGTTCCGCGCCCCGGCGGGCATCGGCGGCCTTCGCCATCGCCTGGACCTGCAGGGAGTCCTGGCGCGACAGCCGACCGACCGATTGCTGGTCGAGTTCCACCGGCTTGCGGTCCTCCTTGGTGGCGGCCATGAGCGTCTGCAACTCGCTCTTCAGCGCCTCGAGGCGCGCCCGGATCAGGGTCTCGTCGGTCTTCATCGCCGCCAGACTATGACACGCGGCCGTCGCGGTCACCCCGCCGCGCTGAAAGCGTGAGCATACTTTCACACACCTGCCGTAACGTCATTTCACATTTTCGCCGCAATCCCGGTCAATTTCGAGTGCGCGCTCGCATTTTAATTGAGACCCGCCATGCTTGCCACCCTGCTCGATCTCTTCGCCTCCACCTGCTGGATCCTGTTGCAAACCGCCTGCGGGTTCATCCTTGCCGATTTCCTGTCGGGCCTCTTTCACTGGTTGGAGGATCGGTACGGCTCGCCCCGCTGGCCGGTCGTGGGCCCGATCATCGCGAAGACCATCCGCCATCATGCCCGCCCGATGCGGATCACGCGCCAGCCGCTTCTGCTGAGGTCCGCACCCGTCTTCCTGCTGGTCTCGGCAGCCTTCACGGGGCTCTACCTCGCGGGCTGGATGAACCCCATGGCGCTGACGGCGCTCGCACTGCTCGCCTTTTCAAACGAGATCCACGCCCTGGCCCACCGCTCCCCGGCCAAGAACGGCCCTGTTATCTCACGCTTGCAGAAATGGGGCGTGATGCAGAGCTTTGCCCGGCACGCTGCGCATCATCGCGGGCTGAAGAACACACATTACTGCACCATCACCGACAGGCTGAATCCGGTTCTGGAGGAGACACGTTTCTGGCGGCGGCTTGAGGCACTGATCCGCGTCATCGCCCGCCAGCGCCCGCGCCGCGACCCGACCGTGCGCCGTCGCCAGCGCCGGCTGAACAGGAAATCTCTCGAAAAGTCGCTGGCCACGGGCTGAGCCGATCCTATCTCACCCCTAAAGAGAGGGAGGACCTGCCCATGCCACTTTCGCAACGCCTGATCCTGCCGAGCCTTGCCCTTGTCATGTCGGCCTGCAGCAACGCGCAGGACAATGCCTCACCCCAAACCGGAGAGCCCGCCACGATGAATTCTGCCGCCGACGTCACGCCGGTCTATGACCTTGAATTCACCAGCCTTGAAAACGCGCCCATGCCGCTCTCGCAGTATGAGGGCAAGCCGATCCTGCTCGTGAACACCGCCTCAAAGTGCGGCCTGACTCCGCAATATGAGGGGCTGCAGCAACTCCACGAAACATATGGCGAGCAGGGCCTCGTTGTTCTCGGCGTGCCGTCTGACAATTTCGCCGGGCAGGAATTCGGCGAAGACGCGAAGATCAAGGAGTTCTGCGAGATCCGCTATGGCGTGACCTTCCCGCTGACCACGCGCTCCGATGTGATCGGCGAGGAACGCCACCCCCTCTTTGCGCGCACTGAGGAAGCGCTCGGCGAGGCGGCGGTGCCGCAGTGGAACTTCCACAAGGTGCTGATCGATGCCGAGGGCCGTCCGGTTCAGGCCTTCACCTCCCGCACCGACCCCACCGATCCGGCCGTGATCGCAGCGATTGAGGCGCTGCTTTAGGACACCGGCGCGGCGGTCCGACTCGTAATCCTGCGACCGCCCCCCTATAATCTGGCTTCCATTCACTGCTCCGGGCCTTGAACCCGGTGGAGGAGAGACAGATGAACGCGCAACTCGCCGCGCTGACCGCGCCGGCCTCCATGGCACATGGCCTGAACTCGCTCGGCCTGCCGACAGCCCCTGAAGACACGCGTGTCGTCGCCGCCATGTCCGGCGGCGTGGATAGCTCTGTCGTGGCAGCGGTGCTGAAGGCGCAGGGCTATGATGTGGTCGGCATCACCCTGCAGCTTTATGACCATGGTGCCGCCATCGAGAAGAAGGGGGCCTGCTGCGCCGGCCAGGACATCCACGATGCGCGCAATGTCGCCGACCGGATCGGCATTCCCCACTATGTGCTCGATTACGAGTCCCGCTTCAGGGAGAGCGTGATGGAGGATTTCGCCGACACCTATCTGGCGGGCTCCACACCCATACCCTGCATCCGCTGCAACCAGACCGTGAAGTTCCGCGACCTGCTGGCGACAGCGCATGACCTCGGCGCATCGGCGCTCGCGACCGGGCATTATATCCAGCGTCGGATCGGCCTGGATGGACCGGAACTGCATCGCGCGGCGGATCATACCAAGGACCAGTCCTATTTCCTGTTCGCCACGACGCGGGAACAGCTGGATTTCCTGCGCTTTCCGCTCGGGGCTCTGGACAAGGCACAGACGCGCGAACTGGCGGAGCATTTCGACCTGCCCGTGGCGGCAAAGCCTGACAGCCAGGACATCTGCTTTGTGCCGGAGGGCTCCTATGCCAGTGTGGTGAAGAAGCTGCGCCCCGGCGTCGGGCGCGGCGGCGAGATCGTGCACATGGATGGCCGGGTGCTCGGCGAGCATGAGGGCGTGATCCACTACACGGTCGGCCAGCGCCGCGGCCTTGGCGTGGCAACGGGTGAACCGCTTTATGTGGTGAAGCTCGATGCGGCGAAGCGCCAGGTCATTGTCGGCCCGCGCGAGGCGCTCGACACGGTCGGGCTCTGGATGAGCGAGACGAACTGGCTCGGTGACGGCACGCTCGAGGCGGCTTGCGAGGCCGGCAGGCCCGTGCTGGCCCGCGTGCGCTCGACCCGCGAGCCGAAGCCTGCGCGGCTCGCTCTCATGGACGGGCAGGCAGGAGTGCTTTTCGACGGGGCGGAGGAAGGCGTCGCGAAGGGACAGGCCTGTGTGCTTTACGATGCGGACAGTCAGACGCGCGTGCTGGGAGGCGGGTTCATTGCCGGAACGGCAAGCGCAGTCTGAAGGCGCAGGAACCGATCCCCTTGAGGCGGCAACCCCGGAGCGTATGCTCCGGGATTATCAGGTCCGAGTTGCGATGGATGTTTCCTGCTTTTCGCGGTTCATCTTCGCTGCGTCGGACCAGCCATGAACAATATGGGCTTCAATCCCCCAATTGTCGCTGTGCGAGGCGGTCATCTTGTCGTGAGTAAATACAATTCGCGTTCAGAATCTAAATTGAAGGCCATGTTGCTCCCGCCGTCGCCAATGACCGGCAGACGTTCGGGACGAGATGGCATATCCGCGTTCGGTCCCGGATCAGGTCATGGGGCAAGGGCTTGCTGCGCGCGAATGCAACCTGCCCGCAAGAAAGCCCCGAAGCGTATACTTCGGGGCCACGCTTGCGAGACCTGCGTCGAACGTATTTATCCAGCCAGGCCGGTAGTTCGCACAATAATCACACAAGTATAGTTTAAGCGCCAATCGTGGTTCGTCACAAGAGTGTCATCAATACCCTTCCCCCTTGTTAACCATGATTTTTTGAATGGCACCATCGCGCGCAACGCCTCTCATCAGAGAACACGGTATCCATCGTCGAGACGGAACGCCCCGATGCCGTTTCCAGATCCTTATCCACGAGGCTTTCAAACGACATGTGATCATCGGCGATGCCGGGCTCGCAATTGTGAACTGGCCCCCCATCAAATCTCCCTCTCCGCCCTTTGTCCCTATTGACGCCGCCACCTGCGGCCCCTCATCTTCGCCAAGGCAAAAAACACAAGCCAGACAACAGGCAAGGAGGGCCAAATGGCTGATCAGGATCCCATCGTCATCGTCGGCATGGCACGCACGCCCATGGGCGGACTGCTCGGCGAAATGTCCAACTTCTCCGCCAATGAGCTCGGCGCTCTGGCGGTGAAGGCAGCCATGGCCGATGCAGGTCTGGGCACCTCGGACGCCCAGGAGATCATCATGGGCAACTGCCTGCCGGCGGGACAGGGCCAGGCCCCTGCGCGTCAGGCTGGCATAAAGGCCGAGATGGACATCGGACTCGAGGCGACCACGATCAACAAGATGTGCGGATCGGGCATGCAGGCGGTGCGCATGGGCGTCGGCTCCATCATGGCGGGCGACGCAGATGTGGTGATCGCCGGCGGCATGGAATCCATGACCAATGCCCCGCACCTCGTTGACCTGCGCAAGGGCCACAAATACGGCCATGCCGGCATGAAGGACCATATGGCGCTCGACGGGCTGGAAGATGCCTATGAAGGCAATCCGATGGGCGTCTTCGCCGACATGATCGCGACCGAATACCAGTTCACCCGCGAGCAGCAGGACGCCTATGCGCTGGAAACCCTGTCGCGCGCCCAGAAGGCCACGGAGGAAGGCAGGTTCAAGCGCGAGATCGTCCCTGTGACCGTGAAATCCCGCGCCGGTGAGAGCGTGATCGACACCGACGAGCTCCCCCGCACCGCGCGCCCTGACAAGATCCCGCAGCTGCGTCCCGCCTTCTCCAGGGACGGCACGGTGACCGCCGCCAACGCCTCGGCCATTTCCGATGGTGCAGCGGCGCTCGTCCTCATGAAACAGTCCGAAGCCGCAAAGCGCGGCCTGAAGCCCATCGCCCGCATCGTTTCCTCGGCCGCCCACGCCCATGAGCCGAAATACTTCACCACAGCGCCGGTGCCGGCGATGAAGAAGGCGCTCGAAAAGGCCGGCTGGGACGCCAAGGATGTCGACCTTTACGAGATCAACGAGGCTTTCGCCGTCGTGCCCATGATCGCCATGAAGGAACTGGGTCTCGAGCATGACCGCGTAAACGTGAATGGTGGCGCGTGTGCCATGGGTCATCCGATCGGTGCATCGGGGGCGCGCGTGCTGGTGACGCTGATCGCGGCCATGGAAGACCGTGACGCGAAGAAGGGCGTCGCCTCACTCTGCATCGGCGGCGGCGAAGGCATCGCCATGTGCGTGGAGCGCGACTGATCCGGTCCAATGCGCTTTCACCATCGGTGGAAGCGCGCCACGAGCGACTGCCTGTCGGCCGGTCAGACCGCCCCCGCGGAGACATCTGGCAAAGGCCAGACTGTTGCAAGCGGGAACAATGCGACGGCCGTTTCGCCTTTGGCGAAAACGGCCTTAGCGGGATGTCTCCCGGTCGGCCTTCACAGCCCCCATGGCGAGCTGGGTGAGACTGACCACAGCGGTTTCACCCATGCCGCCGCCCTGATTGGTGACGACAAGGATCGCATAGCCCTGTTCCGGCAGGATAAGGGCCTGAGCAAACCACATCGTGTTTGATCCGGCGTGATAAACGACCGGCCCTGCGGGACTGTCTGACACAAACCAGCCAAGCGCCTGTTCGTCCGAGGCGTCCGGCCAGGGCGTTGTGAGCGTCCCGATCGAATCGGGAGCGAGCATCGGCCCGCCATCGATGAGGAAGAGATGGACGAATTTCGCCCAGCCTTCGAGCGACACATGAAGTGTTCCGGCGGGGCCGAGGGCGAGCGGATTGTCGGCGAAAGGACCCTGTCCCGCCGGGAAGGGCGGGTCGCCGGCATGGCCCTGAGGCTGGTCACCCTGCGGCGGGCCGAAACCGAATTGCCCCTCATCGAGGCCGGTTTCGATAAGGAAGTCGGCGACCTGCTCCTCCCATGCGCTTTCAGGCGTCTCGAGCGCCGCGCCGACCAGCATGTAGCCGAAATTCGAATAGGCAAAGCTGCCGGCATCCTCGCCGGGCGGTGCCTCCAACCTCTCCGTCAGCCAGCGCATGCGCTGTTCAGGCAGCGAAGCTGATGAGGCACGCGCGGTGAGGAGGAACGCCTCGGGAAGGCTTCCGATGCCGGACCGGTGGTTGAGGAAAGCCTCGACCGGTAAGGACCGCCATTCCTCAGCGGCTCCAGTGAAGGCCTCCGGGCGCAGGAGAAGCGGGCTCTCGCCCCATTCCGCCTCACCGGCCTCGACGCGCCTGGCGTAGAGCGCAGCTGTGACCGCTTTCGTGCAGGAGCCGATGTGCCAGAGATCGCCGGGCTGCACTGCCTCGCCCGATCCGGCAACCCGCTCACCCGTGACAACCAGCGCGAGGAGGCCCTCCTCGGCCGTGACGACGGCAACGCCCATGGCCGGCACGCCCGTGGACTCCCGCACCTGGTCAGCATAGGCCAGCAGCGTATCCTCAAGACCTGTCCCGGCGGGAGTTGCGGGCGGCCGGGCGGCGTCTCGCGGCGGCGGCTCACATGCGCCGAGCAGCACGACCAGAGCGAGGAAGAGAAGCTGCGTCACGGCTTTCATGTCGGGCTCATTTCGGCTGGACGTAATCGCTGACGAGGCCGAGCGGCAGCGCCGTCGTGCGTTTGGAGACATTGACCACAATGCGCGACTGCACGTCAGAGACAAGGCCGAGCGAGAGCAGCTTGTCGCGCAGGAAATCGTCATAGGCCTTCATGTCGGTCGTCACGACCCGGATGACATAATCGACGGCTCCTGTGACGGTCATGCACTCGACGACTTCGGGCCAGCCGGAAATCGCCTTCTCGAAAGCCTCCAGATTGTCACGCGAGGGCAGGCTGAGCTTGACCGAGGCGATGACCTCGAAATTGAGGCCCAGCGTCTCGCGGTCGAGCAGGGTGACCCGCCTTGTGATCGCGCCCTGCTCCTCCAGCCGCTTGATGCGCCGCCAGCAGGGCGAGGAGGACAGGCCCACACGGTCGGCCACTTCGGCGACCGACAGACCGGCATCGCGCTGGATAAGGTCGAGAATCTTGGCATCGATGGCATCAAGAGAAACGGTCAAACATACCCCCAGGGCACGCATTGTTGGAATGATATTGCGCCAATAAACGGCAATAGCGCAAAGATGGCAAGCATATCCGACGAAAGTATGGGATTTTGACACTGCTGCCACGATCCGGTGGGGGATCAGTCGGCCACCGAGGGAGCCATGCCTTGAAGCACCGTGAAATCACTCTGAACGACAAGTATGATCTTGAAAAGGGCCATGCCTATATGACGGGCATTCAGGCGCTGGTTCGCCTGCCGCTCGACCAGAAGCGGCTCGACCTCGCCGCGGGGCTCGATACGGCCGGTTTCATTTCAGGCTATCGGGGCTCGCCGCTCGGCGGCTATGACCAGCAGCTTCGCGCGGTGCAGAAGCGCCTCGACGCGCATCAGGTGAAGTTCTGGGAAGGCCTGAACGAGGATCTTGGCGCAACGGCGGTCTGGGGATCGCAGCAACTCGGCCTCTTCCCCGGCGCGCGCCATCAGGGCATTTTCGGCATCTGGTATGGCAAGGCTCCGGGTGTCGATCGCACCGGCGACGTCTTCAAGCACGCCAATGCTGCGGGCTCGTCCAAACATGGCGGCGTGCTGGCGGTCTGCGGCGACGACCACAATTGCAAATCCTCCACCCTGCCCTCCCAGTCTGAATTCGCGATGATCGACGCCGAGATCCCGGTGCTGAACCCGGCCTCGATCCAGGACGTGCTCGATTACGGCATCCATGGCTGGGCGATGAGCCGGTTCTCGGGGTGCTGGACCTCGCTGATCGCGCTCGCCGACACCATGGATTCAGGCGCGGTGGTGGATGTGACACTGGACCGGTTCGACATCCGCCTGCCGGGATTCGACTTCCCCGAAGGCGGCGTGCACATGCGCCGGGGCGACCAGCCCATGGACAAGGAATACCGCCTGCGCACCTACAAGCTGCCCGCCGCGCAGGCCTATGTCCGCGCCAACCGGCTGGACCATGAGCTTGTCAGCGCCAAGGTGCCGAAACTGGGCGTCATCGTCACCGGACAGGCCGCTCGCGATGTGTTCGAGGCACTGGCGGCGATTGGTGTGTCGCGTGAGCAGGCCGCCGATCTCGGCGTGTCGATCTACAAGGTCGCCCTACCCTGGCCGCTCGAGCCGGAAGGCATCCGTGAATTCTGCGCCGGCAAGGAGCGTGTTCTGGTCCTGGAACACAAGCGTCCGCTGATCGAGGACCAGCTGCGCGCCATCCTCTACGACATGCCGGAAAGCCAGAGGCCTCGCATCGAGGGCAAGCGCGACCTTGAGGGCCGGCCCCTGTTCGCCCAGACCGCCTCCATTCCCATACCGGATATCGCGCAGGCGCTGGCTGACCGCTTGCCGGGCGCCTGGGACCGCAGCGTTGCCGACGCCTATTTCAGGCGCATCGGATCGACCCGCCAGATCGCACTCGGCAACACTGCGCCATCGATCCGCAAGCCGCACTATTGTTCAGGCTGCCCTCACAACACCTCGACCGTCGTGCCGGAGGGCTCGCGCGCGCTGGCCGGCATTGGATGTCACTACATGGCGAATTTCATGGAGGACCGGAACACCGACATGACAAGCCAGATGGGCGGCGAAGGCGTCGCCTGGATCGGCCAGCACGCCTTTACCGACGAGGCGCACGTCTTCTCCAATCTCGGCGACGGGACGTTCAGCCATTCCGGCTCCCTCGCCATTCGTGCGGCGATGACATCAGGTGCCAACATCACCTACAAGATCCTCTACAATGACGCTGTGGCCATGACCGGCGGCCAGAGCGTTGAATCTGGCCAGACCGTCGACCAGATCGCCCGCCAGGTCGAAGCCGAGGGCGTGAGGACCATCGCCATCGTCACCGAGGACATCACCCGCTACGCCGCGATGCGCAACCTGCCGTCGAACGCCAAGGTCTATGACCGCGAGCGGCTGGAGGAGGTGCAACTCATGCTGCGCGAGACGCCGGGCGTGTCGGTGATGATCTATGACCAGGTCTGCGCGACGGAAAAGCGCCGCCGCATCAAGCGCGGCAGGATGGAAGACAAGAACATCCGCGTGCTCATCAATCCGGATGTCTGCGAGGGCTGCGGGGACTGTTCCAAGAAATCGAACTGCCTGTCGGTGGAGCCGCTGGAGACCGAGCTGGGCCGCAAGCGCCAGATCAACCAGTCCTCCTGCAACACTGATCTCTCCTGCCTGCGGGGTTTCTGCCCGAGTTTCGTCACGGTGCAGGGCGCAGAAGCCGCCTGGGCCGACAAGGAGAAGCCGCAATTCGACGCGTCAGACCTTCCTCTGCCGGAGCCGGTCAGCCTCGATGAGCCCTTCAATCTGGTCTTCACCGGCGTCGGCGGCACGGGCGTGACAACCACGGCGGCGATCATCGCGATGGCCGCCCACATTGACGGCAACGCCTCCTCGGCGCTCGACATGACCGGCCTTGCCCAGAAGGGCGGTCCGGTGCTGAGCCATGTCCGTTTCGCCCGCGAGCCTGAAGCGATCTCCACCGGGCGTGTTCCACCGGCAAGCGCTGATGCGATCATCGCCTGCGATCTCGTCGTGGCCGCATCGCCTGACGCACTCGGCCTGATGGATGGCGAGAAGACGCGCTCGGTCGCCAACACCGATGTCACCCCGACCTCGGAATTCATCTATGACCGTTCCAAGCGGTTCGAGAGCGAATTGCTGGCTGCGCGCCACAAGCGCCAGGCGAAGGAACTCGATCTGGTGGACGCCGAAGCACTCGCCGTGGGTTATCTCCACGATGCGATCTTCACGAACTCGATCATGCTGGGTTTTGCCTGGCAGAAGGGGCTCGTGCCGGTCAGCTTGCGCGGGGTCTACCGGGCGATCAAGCTGAATGGCGTGGCGATCGAGGACAATCTTGCCGCCTTCGATCTCGGCCGGCTGGCGGCGGCCGCACCCGAACGCCTGCCGCATCTCGAAAAGCCGCGCACCGAGCCCCCGTCCAAGACGCTGGACGAACTGATCGATCATCGCGCCGGCCTGCTGGTGGCGTACCAGAACGAGGCTTATGCTCAGACCTATCGCGATCTCGTGACCAGGGTGCGTGAGCGCGAAAGCGCGCTCGGCCTCGGCGAGGATTTCTCCCGCGCCGTGGCAACTTATGCCTACAAGCTGATGGCCTACAAGGACGAGTATGAGGTCGCCCGGCTCTTCACCAATGGCGAATTCGAGGCCCGGCTGAAGGAGAATTTTGGCGGCAAGTACAAATTGCGCTTTCATCTCGCCCCGCCGCTCCTGTCGAAGAAGGACATGCACGGCCATCTGAAGAAGAAGCGTTTCGGGCGCTGGATGATGCCGGCTTTCCGCATCCTTGCAAAGCTGAAGGGCCTGCGCGGCACCCGCTTCGACATTGTCGGCTGGACCGCCGAGCGGAAGATGGAGCGCGCCCTGCGCGATGCCTATCTGAAGCAGATCGCGGACATGCTGCCAGAGCTCTCGGCGCAGAATCACGCCCTTGCCGTCACCATTGCCTCGGTGCCGGACGGCATTCGCGGCTTCGGCCATGTCAAGGAAGCCTCCGTCGAAACTGCCCGGGTGCGCGAGGCCGAGCTGCTTGCACACTGGCCTGAGGGTGGCCCGGTGCGGGAGAAGACAACGCTGATCGCGGCGGAGTAGGTGCCTCGGGCAAAGGGTGTCATATCCCCCCTTGCCCCCCGGCCTGCGCGGACCTATAAGCCGCGTTCGCTTCGGGCGTCGGTTCGGTAGCTCAGCTGGTTAGAGCGCACGACTCATAATCGTGAGGTCGAGAGTTCAAGTCTCTCCCGAACCACCAGTTTCCAGCATTCAGCACTATCCCGCCTTGCGCGCCTCGCTCTCACTGGGCTCGGCCATGATGAGGTCTGCGAGCTGGGCGATGAGCATTTGTGCGTTGACCGGCTTGTGGACCACAAGGTCGAAGCCCGCCGCGCGGCAATCGGTGTCCACGCCAGGCCCTGTATCGGCCGTGACAGCGACGAGCGGCAGTTTTCGGCCCTGACCCGTGCGGCGCAGGTGCCGGGCGACTTCGAGCCCATGCATTTCCGGCAGGCGAAGGTCGATCAGGACGGCCTGATAGGCAATCTCTCGCGCGCGCCGCAGGGCCTGGCGTCCGGTGTGGACCTCATCCACACTCCAGCCCGCAGCGGTGAGCGCGCGGTTCAGTACCATGCGGTTGACGGGGTGGTCCTCGGCGACGAGGATTCGACCGAGCCGGAAACGGGCCGATTTGCGCGGACGGGCAGGTTCGGCGGCTGCAACCGTCGCCTCAGCCCGGCCGACGGAGATCTCGACTGTGAACACGCTGCCACCGCCCTCGGCGGGGCTGTGACTGACCGAACCGTCCATGCCTTCTGCAATGCCCCTGACAATGGAGAGCCCGAGACCGGAGCCCGGCTTTGAAGATGCAGGGCCATCTCCGGCGCGTGCGAAGGGGCGGAACAGACGCGCGGCGAGTTCGGGATCGATGCCGCAGCCCGTATCCTCCACGATCGCACGCAGCCGCATGCCTTCCGGCCTGGGGAAGGTTTCAATCGTGACGCGAACCCCCCCCTTGTCGGTGAACTTGATCGCATTGCCGACCAGATTGTCGAGCACCTGACGCAGGCGTCCGGCATCAAGCCGGACATCGACAGGACCTGTGCCGACGCATTCGACCGCCAGGGCGAGCTTGCGCGCCGAGGCTGACGGTAGCCAGGACGCCTCCAGCGCCGCGGCAAGGCGCGGCAGATGAATGTCTTCCGGACGGAACCTGAACTGACCGGCCTCGAAGCGGCCGATATCGACGAGATCACTGAGCAGCCGATTCATGTCGCGCCCCGTCGCCTGCAGCGTGTCGATGAGCGATGACGCCTCTTTCGGGAGCTTCTGACGGGCGAGCAAATCGAGCGTGCCGATCAGGCCAGACAGGGGCGTGCGGATTTCGTGGGCGATGACCGCCATCTGGTCAATATCGTGGTCGGCCTGTGGTCGCCACGTCTGTCCGATCAGTGCGTCAAGCAGGCGCAACGCCGGGACCATGCCGACATAGCGACCGTCCGAGGTGACGGCGATGCCGAGGCTGGCGCGGCGTTCCCCGGCTTCGACCAAGGCCCTTGCGGCGTCCCCTGCGGTGGTGGAATCCGGCAGGACGATTGTGCCGCGCTGCAGGAGTTCGACCACCGGTGCCTTCAGTGCCGAAACATCGCCGCGCGCGCGGGCCAGATGATCGACGAGGCGAGAGCGGCTGACTTGGCCGAGCAGCCTTCCGTCGAACACGACCGGCAGGCTGAGACGCTGCGTTTCGGCCTTGAAACGGTGCAGCGCCTCGCGCGCCGTCGCCTCGGGCGCGAGCGGCAGGAGCCGCTCGGCCAGATGGGCGAGATTGGATGGATTTCCTCTGGACACTGTCTTGCCACCTGTCTTCGTCTGCCGGGCGAGAGCATCGGCTCAAACCCTTAGCGATATGCAAACGCAAGTACAGTCTGGTTGAACCAGATAATCCAGATCAAATAAATCAGGCGACCTGGCTGTGATGGGTCACGATCTTGCCAACAAGGCCGTAATCGACAGCCTCTTCTGATGACATCCAGAAATCGCGATCTGTGTCTTCTCTGATCTTCTCGATTGGCTGACCGGTCGCATCGGCAAAGATGCGGTTCAGTCTTTCGCGCATCTTCTTGATTTCTTTCGCCTGGATTTCAATGTCAGTCGCCTGCCCACCAACGCCGCCGCGCGGTTCATGCAGCAGGAAGCGCGTGTTCGGCAGGGCGTAGCGGTTTTCCTTCCGGGCGGCGGAATAGATCAGCGCGCCCGCGCTCGCCACCCATCCCGAACCGAGCACTTTCACCGGCGCCGGCACGAATTTGATCATGTCGTGGATGAGGTCGCCGGATTCGACATGGCCCCCGGGCGAGGAGATCACGAGCAGGATAGGCTCCTTGCTCTCGAGCGAAAGCGCCAGCAGGCGCTCCACCACACGCTGGGCGAGCCGGTCGGTGATGCCGCCGGTCAGCAGGATCGTACGGGCCTTGAACAGCGCCTGTTCGAGGAAGGCGTTCGGCTCGCTGCCTGCCTTCTCTTCGGGTTCGTCATCATCAAGGTGCTGCGGGATGGTCTTCAGGCTGGTCATGGACACTCCGGGGTCTCTTGCTTTGCCTACAGGTGAGCCGCCCCGCCGCCGGGGTCAAGGCCGAGGGCGCGGCAAGCGGTGCAATTGCGTGACAGCGCGCGCGGCTCAGCCTTGCGAACTCATCGGTTCCGGCGCGTCGGAATGTTGCGCCGTGCGCTTGTGCCTCAGCGGCAGGCCGGCACGCAGCCGGTCGATCAGCCCGACTTTCCCGCCCGCTTCGAGCCTTGCCTCAAGCTCCTCGCGACGCCGCTTGCGCTCATCCATGCGGTGATGACGGTCGATCGCGCCGCCGGGCTTCGAATAGTACTCCGCCGCCGTCATCTTCAGCGGCACAGGCGTCACCTTCAGGCCGAAGCCGCGCAGATACTGAGTCAGAAGGTCAAAGAGGTGCATGCCGGGAAAGGCGAATCGGTCCAGCCCCTGCCGGCGCGCAAAGGCGAACAGGTCGCGCTTGCGCACACTGCCCACGCCAGCGGGCGTGCGGCCATAGAAATTGTTCCAGAGATAAAGCGAGGCGAGACCCTTCACGACCTCATGGACGAGGTCCTGAACCTGGCCGTAAACCAGCCGCCGCTCGTCCACCGCATCGCGAATGCCCTGCTTCTGGCGCTCAAGCTCGCGGTAACCATAGCCGATGATCGCCATGCTGGCATGGTCGAGATCGGCAAGGTTCGACATGGCGGAGCGGTGCAGGATCGGCTCGACCGGCACGAGCGAGAGCCGACCCGGATCAAGATGGGTGGCACGGTCAATGTCGGAGAGAAGTTCACCCTCGCGCCCGATGACGAGCGCCTGCATTTCCCCGAGCGCCTCGAACAGGTTCAGCCGGTATTCCTTGCCGATACCGTCGATGAGATTGCGAAGCGCCTTCTCCTCGCGCCGTTCCTCGCGCGAGCGGGCAAAGCCCTGCGTCAGAAGTGAACCGAGCAGTGCCGCGACAATGCCGACGCCTGCGGAAATGTAGATCCAATAGGCTTCCGTACCGTTCATGTCCGCCATTCCCGAACGCCTCCCAAGAACCTTTGATCAGATGCTTCAGCACAAGTGCTTCAGCACAATTGCTTTACCACAAGCGCTTTAGCACCCTGATCCGGGCGCGTCGATCAGTCCCTGTGAAGCCCGAGCACGCGACCCGCCACGGCGTCGAGCCTCGCCAGCATGTCCGGGTCGCGCATTTCGGGAGCCGTGATGAGGGCGTGGTCGAGACAGGTCTCGATGCCCTGCGGCGAGGGGGTGCGCGGAGTGCGGTCCAGGGTTTCGGCGAGTTCGAGGATCAGCCGCTTCGCGGTCTCGGAATTCCTTTTCAGGATCTCAAGCACGTTCGTCACGCTGACGGCCTCCACCTCTTCGTGCCAGCAATCATAGTCGGTGACCATCGCGACGGTAGCGTAGGGCAGTTCGGCCTCGCGTGCGAGCTTGGCCTCGGGCATGTTCGTCATGCCGATCACGTCGCAGTCCCAGGAGCGATAGAGCCGGCTCTCGGCAAGCGTGGAGAATTGCGGTCCTTCCATGACCAGATAGGTGCCGCCACGATGAACGCTGGCACCGGCGGCCTCGGCTGCGTCGCCGGCCAGCCTTGACAGGCGTTCGCACACGGGGTGGGCAACCGAGACATGGGCGACCATGCCTTCGCCGAAGAAGCTCTTTTCGCGGGCGAAGGTGCGGTCGATGAACTGGTCCACCATGACGAAATCGCCCGGCGCATAGGCCTCCTTCAGGCTGCCGACGGCGGAAAGCGAGAGAATGTCGGTGCATCCTGCCCGCTTCATCACATCGATATTGGCGCGGAAATCGAGGCTGGAAGGCGAGAGGCGGTGGCCTCGTCCGTGGCGTGGCAGGAAAACAAGCTCTACCGCGCCCAGCCGGCCGCGATAGACCGCGTCAGATGGCTCACCCCAGGGGCTATCGATACGCTCCCAGCGCCCGTCCTCCAGGCCGTCCACCTGATAGAGCCCCGATCCGCCGATGATTCCGAGTGTCCATTGGGTCATGGGTCTGCGCTTCCTCCATTTTCATCTGGAAAGCAGGGTTTTCGAAAGAGGCCAAGTCACGCCCATGCCAGATCGCCGAGGTTTCAAAAAAACGCGGTTTCCGGACAGCGCTTCAGAACCACAGTGTGCCCGGGAACTGTGTTTCCCTGAGCATCGCGCATTTCGAACACGATACGTTTGGCGGGGTCAACGGTAATCAACGCACCGAAAGGCATTCGTCCGTCCATCTCAATGTCGCCATCGGCAAGTAACCTGAGCGAATCAATTTCGATGTCAGACGTTATTGGCACGCCCGAAGTGAACAGTGACAAACTGACTGCGCGGTCGCCTTCACTGTTCACTCTGAACCGGGTTGGGGAAGTATCGCAATCTGCGATGGAGCGCGTGTTTATTGAAGCCTCGCGGTCAAGCCCCCAAAGGCCTTCGATGGCGTGCTCAAGCTTTGCGGGCGATGCTTCCGCTGATGCCGTCATGACAATAGCTGCCATCAGAATCGCAACCAGCCTCATGAAAGCCTCCAGATGAAAGGGCCACTCATCAAGTGAGCGGCCCTCCTCAACCGTCAAGTCGTTGGTTGCTTCACCTAGTGCTCCACATTCCGCCAGATGCGGCGATAGGAGAGCCAGAGAAGCGTCGCGAGCAGCAGCAGGAACAGCATGACCGACAGACCGGCCGAACGGCGGAACTCCTGCTTGGGTTCCGAGGCCCAGGCAAGAAAGGCCGTCACGTCCTGGGCGAGCTGGTCCTGCGACGGATAGGTGCCGTCAAAATACTCCACACGCGGGAAGCAGAGGCCGTAAACCTCCTGCAGCGCCGATTCCAATGCGGCGGGATCCAGGTCTGACACCGACACCGAAGCGGGTTTGGGATTCTCGGGCGTACCATCAAAGGAATCGACATAGTCAGCCTTCAGCCCGTCGATCGCATTGTTGAACTCCGCCCGGCAGTCGACACCCTGGCCGCCATCGGGATCACTCAGTTGTGGTGCCATGGCGAGGAAACCGCCATACGGCGCGTGGCGCGGATCGCCTTCCCAGTTCGGCTTGGTGTCGCCGGCGAAATAGGGATTGTAGTAAAGGCCCGATGGCTGGCTCAGCGTGCCGGCTTTTTCGGGTTGGTCCTCATCGCCAATCCTGAGCTCGGAGTCATATGCGTCTTCCGGATAGCCGGTCAGCAGCGAGTAAATATAGTCCGCGCCGCCGGCCCGGGCCTTGACGATCACCGACATGTCCGGCGGATAAGCACCACCATTGGCGGCTCGGGCCTGCTGTTCGCTGGTCCAGGGGGACTTGAACGGGTCGGCAGGACGGCCCGGACGATCCACCTCGTCACCAATGTCATCAATCTCGGTATAGGTGTATTCGGCGGCGAAGGCCTTCACGACCGGATTATCGTTCGGGGAGTATTCCGGCATGTAGTAGGGTCCGCCGCGCTCGCCGAGGTTCCGGAACTTGACGAGATCCATCGAGTGACAGCTCGCGCAGACCTCCCGGTAGACCTTGTAGCCGCGCTGGACGCTGGCATCGTCGAACTTGCCGAACATGCCCTCGAACGCCCAGCCGCCTTCGGGAGCCCGGGGCGTTTTCGCGCCGCCGGCAGCGTGAGCCGACGCCGCAACCGCCATGGCAGCAACGCCGGAGAGGATCCATTTCATTCTTTTCATGCCCATGGCTCCTATTCGGCGGGGACCGCGACAAGTGACGTATTGCGACCTTTCGGCAGCACGGATTTGGCAATGGATTCCGGCTCTTTCTTCGGCCGTTCCTTGAGACCGAGCCAAGGCAGGATCACGAGGAAATAGGCGAAGTAGTAAAGCGTCAGAAGCTGGCCCAGGGTCAGGAAGGTGAAGGCCGGTGCGGGCTTCACGCTCATGCTCGGATTCTGCGCGGACGGCAGGCTGTCCTCGAAGGCAACCGCCTCGCTGTACTCCCCGAACGTCCGCTCGGACGCGACACCGTCAGCATCGGTGTAGGACACCACCAGCTTTTCCGATCCGAGCGAGAAGACCGCGTCGTCCGGGTTCTTCGCACCGCAGAGGCCGAGCAGCAGGCAGGCTGCCACGAAGATCAGGAAGAACTGCTTGGCCACAGGGCGATAACGCAGGGAACGCACCTTGGACGTGTCGAGCCACGGCAAGACGAACAGCACACCAATCGACGCGAACATCGCAATGACACCGAGCAGCTTGGCATCGATCGGGCCGATGTCGAAGGTGATCGCGCGCAGGATCGCGTAAAAGGGCAACAGGTACCATTCCGGAACGATGTGGGCGGGCGTCACCAGCGGGTTGGCCTCGATATAGTTGTCGGCATGGCCGAGGACGTTCGGGGCATAGAACACGAAGGCCGCGAACACACCGAGGAAGAGCACGATCGCGAAGGCGTCCTTCACCGTATAGTACGGGTGGAAAGGAACGGTGTCCTTCTTGACATCCTTCACCTCGACGCCGGTCGGGTTGTTGTTGCCGGGCACGTGCAGCGCCCAGACGTGCAGGATAACGACACCTGCAATCATGAAGGGAAGCAGGTAGTGCAGCGAGAAGAAGCGCTGCAGCGTGGCATTGCCGACCGACGGCCCGCCCTGCAGCCAGATCTTGATCGGCTCACCGATCAGCGGGATCGCGCCGAAAAGGTTCAGGATCACGTTCGCGCCGTGCAGCGACATCTGCCCCCAGGGCAGCATGTAGCCGAGGAAGGCGGTCGCCATCATCAGGAGGAAGATCACGCAGCCAAGAATCCAGAGCACTTCGCGAGGTGCCTTGTAGGAGCCGTAATAGAGACCGCGGAACATGTGAATGTAGACGGCAAGGAAGAACATGGATGCGCCCACCGCATGGGTGTAGCGCAGGAGCCAGCCATAGGGCACGTCGCGCATGATGCGCTCGACCGAGGCGAAGGCCTGGTCCACCGTGGAGGTGTAGTGCATCGCCAGAACGATGCCGGTGATGATCTGGACCATGAGGCACACCGCAAGGATGCCGCCAAACGTGTACCAGTAGTTCAGATTCTTCGGCGTCGGGAAATCGACGAAGCTGTCATGGGCGAGCCGCACGATCGGCAGCCGCGCGTCCAGCCATTTCGTAAAGCCCGACTTGGGTTCGTAAGTGGAAACATGTCCGCTCATGAAAGGCGTCCTCGGGTCTAGAGTGAGATCTGGATGACGGTATCGCTGATATAGCGATAGTCAGGCACCGGAAGATTGGTCGGCGCGGGCCCCTTGCGAATGCGGCCCGACGTGTCGTAGTGCGAACCGTGGCAGGGGCAGTACCAGCCACCATAATCGCCGACATTGCCCTGCGCGGGCCCGACAGGCACGCAGCCGAGATGGGTGCAGGCGCCCGAGACAACGAGAATCTCCGGGCGCAGATTGCCGTCCGGACCGGGAATGAGCCGCTCTTCGTCGGGCTCGGGGTCGCGCATCTGCACGCTATCTTCCTCGCGCGCCTTGGCGATTTCCCGCTCGGTGCGGTGACGGATCAGGAAGGGCTGGCCGCCGACGAGCACGCGGGCCTCGCCGCCAAGCGGAATTTTCGAGATGTCGACATCAAGGCTCGACAGCGCCTTGGTGTCGAGCGCGGGGTTCATCTGGTCGATCAGCGGCCAGGCGAACATCACCACGCCTGCCGCGGCCGTTGCGCCTGTCATGATGTGGATGAAGTCGCGACGCTCCTCATCGACATGTTCGCCACCATGTCCGGTATCGGTACCGGTTTGCACTTCGCTCATGATCCTCAACCTCTGCTGGGACTTGTCCTTGTCACCTAACTACCCCGTTTGCCAAACTCCTCTAGGCGGCGCGATGTCGCGCACACCGGCCTGCAGGCACTGCGAACCTGCGTGAGCTTGCCAGAACGGCCCCGCTGCGCTTATGCGGGATCATGACGACAGACACAATGGCCGACAGGCAAGCCCGCGCATTCGAATGGTTCTCCAGCCTTCAAGCCGATATCTTCCGGCGCCTTGAAGCCTTGGAGGAAACCGCACCTGCTGGGCTTTTCCCCGGTCAGCCGGGCCAGTTCGAAGCGATTCCCTGGAACAGGGGCGACGGCACCGAGGACCTTGGCGGCGGCACGATGGGCATGTTGCGGGGCCGGCTTTTCGAGAAGGCCGGCGTGCATGTCTCGAGAGTCTACGGCTCATTCTCGGAAGCCTTTGCGGCGCAGATTCCCGGTGCCGACCGGTCGGGCGGGCAATTCTGGGCGGCGGGCATCTCGCTCATCGTGCATCCGCGCAGCCCGAAGGTTCCGGCGGTGCACATGAACACCCGGATGCTGGTCACCTCCGACAACTGGTTTGGCGGCGGGGCGGATCTGACGCCGGTGCTCGACTATCAGCGCGACCAGGCTTTCGAGGATGCCGTGGACTTCCACGCCGCGATGAAAACCGCCTGCGATGCCCATCACGAGGACTATTATCCGCGCTTCAAGGAAGAATGCGACCGCTATTTCCACCTTGCGCACCGCGACGAGCCGCGCGGCATTGGCGGCATTTTCTATGACCGCCACAATTCCGGTGACTGGGAGGCCGATTTCGCTTTCACACAGGATGTCGGACGGGCCTTTGCCGGTATTTACCCGAAGCTCGTGGAACGCCGCATGACCGAGACCTGGAGCGAGGAGGAGCGCGAGGAACAGCTTGTCCGGCGTGGGCGCTATGTGGAGTTCAACCTGCTCTATGATCGGGGCACCACTTTCGGCCTGAAGACCGGCGGCAATGTGCACTCGATCCTGTCCTCCATGCCACCCGTGGTGAAGTGGCCCTAGTTCTAGGGTTCAAGCGGCTCGGTGCTCTCGCGCAGCCAGGCGGCGAAGACGGATACGTCCGCCGGCCCGCTCGCCAGTGCGTTTGTTGCCGTTGACAACGGGATGGTTCTTGACAAGCCCAGCCGCATAAAGTGCGGCAAGCTCGCACAGATCCTCCACACCATCAGCATAAGCTTTTGGCGGACGGATCGGCGCACTCTCGAAGAGGCCCTCATCGCGAATACCTGATCCCCGCCATGGATCTCAATCTGCCTTTCGTGAACCTCCACGAGCAAAGCGGCAGGCAGCCAGACAAAGCGGCTCATTCTGCAAGCGCCCTGAGGGCCTCAAAGCACCGAGGGCTTCGAGGGTTTCCTTCGGCAGGATGACGCGAAGGCTGTTGCCGATCTTGCGGATTCTGACGTTGGTCATCGTCTCGCTCCCATACGTTATAACGGAAGTTGCAACATGGTGAGCCCATTCCATCATTCGCTCATCAGCAGGTTCAGCAAGTCATCCCGTGACAGCGTGAAATCGCTCTCGATCCAGGCATCTTCGGCCGATTTCAGTGCTTTTCCGATGTCCGGCCCCTTCAGCCCCGACTGCAGCGCGTCCTCGCCGGAAAGGGGAAAACGGGGTCGGCACCAGCCATGAATGGCAGCTGCGACGCCTGCATAGATCGCCGGATCGCCGGCCCGCGCGGCCTCGATGATGGCGCGGTCGAGCACAGCCTTGCCGAAGCGGTAGCGCGCCTTCCGGACCGATGCGGCATCGGCCTGCGCCAGCGATGGAAGCCCCGGATCGGCCCAGTCAGTCAGCCGCTCCCGTTCGGCGTTCGAGAGGCGGAGGCCGGAGGCGACCGGCGCGACATCCGACAGGCGACGCGGCAGCATGCTCATGAGGCGCTGAATTGGGTCCGGCGTCAGCGAAAGTTCTGTCTCGACATGTTCGAGCGCCGCCAGTTCGCCGCCTCCTGCAACCGGGACCACGCGGGCGAGCACGCCAGCCCCATGCATGGCTTCGACAGAGGCCGATGGCGAGGGCGCGGTGAGCAGCTTCTTCAGCTCTTTCCAGATGCGTTCTGCGGCGATCTTCTCGAGCCCCGCAGCCTGTCGCGCGCACGCTGCCTGGCCCTCGGGATCCATGCCGGCACCATACCAGGCATTGAAGCGGTAGAAGCGCAGGATGCGGAGATAGTCCTCACGCAGGCGTTCATCCGCCTCGCCGATGAAGATCACGCGACCGGCCATCGCATCGGCAACGCCCTCGCCTGTCGGATCGAACAGCGTCCCGTCAGGACCGGCATAGATCGCGTTCAGCCGGAAATCCCGGCGGGCGGCATCCTCGGCCCAGTCCTCGGTGAAGGCGACGACCGCCCGGCGGCCATCGGTCTCGACATCAAGGCGCAGCGTGGTGATTTCGAAGGGCATGTGGTTGGCAATGGCGGTGACGGTGCCGTGTTCAAGCCCGGTCGGAATGGCGCGCAGCCCGTTGGAACCGACTGCGCGAATGACCTCTTCCGGCATGAGTTGCGTGGCGATGTCGATATCATCGACCGGACGCTGCATCAGCGTGTTGCGCACGCAGCCGCCAACAAAGCGCGAAGCACCTCGCCGCGCGCCTTCGAGCGCCGCCATCACCGCCAGCGTTTCAGGCGCGCTGAGCCAGTCAGCCTCGATCCGCTCGGGGATCATTCGGTTCCGTCATCCTCTGAACTGTCGTCGGACGGGTTCAGCGGATCGCTGACGGTGTCCTCACTGACCCGGCCTTCCGGATTGAGGCGCAATTCCTCGATGGTTTTCAGCCGATCACTGCCATCGGTGGAAAAGCCGCGCGCGGAGCCATCGTCCCGGCCATCGGTTTCAATGATCTCCAGTTCGCTGCAGGGCACGTCCTGCGCGGGCACCAGTTCGCCGTCAACAATCTTTGCCGGCGCGGTGCACATCTCCCGCTGCGACTTCGGTTCGTTCAGGATCAGCGCCACCCAGGCCGCAATGCCGAGGCTGATGCCTGACAGGAACAGCATGTTGATTGGCCAGGCCTTCTTTCCGTCGCGCATGTTCCGGGTCGAAAAGCGCCAAAGGCCGAAAATCACGAAAGGCAGGAGAAAAGCGAGAAGCTGGATGAAAACGTAACGGGTCAAGGCTTGTGGCTCTCCTTTTCGGTCAGGCTGTATTTAGGGGCTGGTGGCCGGATCGGCAAAGCCCGCCCCTAAACCCTGCCATCCGGACGTCCGTAGAGAATGATGTAGAGATTCCGGATGATCCCGGCCGTCACGCCCCAGATGCGGTGGCGGCCATAGGGCATTTCGACATAGCGGCGCTCCCGTCCCTGCCACTGTGCGGTCTTGATGGCCTGATTGGCCGGATCCATCAGCCAGGCCATGGGCACTTCGAACACTTCGGCCACCTCGTCAGGGTCGGGCACGGCGTGAAATTCCGCAGGCAGCAATCCCACGACCGGTGTCACCCGGAACTGGGAGCCCGTGACATAGGGCGATGAGCGCCCGATCAGTTCGACGGTTTCAGGATCTGCGCCGACCTCCTCATTCGCCTCGCGAAGCGCCGCCTCGGCGGCGTCGGCATCGGTCGGATCGATCTTGCCACCGGGAAAGGCGACCTGTCCGGCATGGCGCACCATGGTCTCTGGCCGGCGCGTCAGCACCGCCATCGCCTCGTCGCCGCGCTCGACAATGCCGATCAGCACGGCCGCCGGGCGGATGGCAAGCATCTCCTCGACGCCGAGGACGTCCATGTCGCCGGTTTCCGGCAGGCGCTCCGAACCGCGCACGGGGTCAAGCCGCTTGCGGCAGCGGGTGACGAAATCCTCAAGACCCTGCCAGCTCACGCGCCCGGCCCGATCGTGAAGAAACAGCCCTTCGACCAGACGCCAAGCGTTCGTCCCCCGTCCTCCGGATTCGGCACGGCGCGGTCAGCGAGTTCGTAGAAGACCGGCCGGGTCAGCTTCGCATCGAGTCGCCCGCGTACGCGCAGATAGGGCTGCGGCTCACCTTCCTCGGTGGTGCGAAATGTCAGCGGGCGTTCCGGCCCCGCCACCACTTCGTCACCGACATTGGTCCTGAAAATGAGCACCTGGTCCTCGCCCGGACCGCCATGGGCATCCACGCGCACGGCATGGAAATGGGCATCCGCGACATGAACGAGGACCTTTTCATAAGGCGTGACGAGCCAGGTCCGCCCGTCTTCATCCTCGCGCAGGATGCGGGCAAACAGCCTGACCAATTTTTCACGTCTGATGGGCCGGCCCTCATGCCACCAGCTTCCATCGGCGCGGATTTCCATGCCGATATCGCCCGCGCGCTCGGGGTTCCAGAGCTCGACTGGAGGGTGCCCTGAACTTTCCCCGTCCTCGCGAGCGATCTCGCGCAGGGTCGCGTCAAGAGAGATAGATCCGGAGATCAGCTTCACGTCATCGTCTTGGCCAGCCATAGTCTGGCCTATATAGCGTGAAGTGTTAGTTGAACACGCGGCAACCAGACCCGGAGACAATATGAGCGACGCCCACGCCGAGGAAGTGAAGGCCAACATCGTCCGCGAGGCCGAAACCGCGGTCCAGAAGCTGGAAGACGTGAAGATCCAGATCGGCAAGGCCGTGTTCGGGCAGGAGCGCGTGATCGAGCTTGTCCTGTCCGCCATTCTCGCCGGCGGACACGCCCTGCTGATCGGTGCGCCGGGTCTCGCCAAGACGCGGCTTGTCGACGCAACCGCCAGGGCGCTGGGGCTCGACTGGGGCCGGGTGCAGTTCACGCCGGACCTGATGCCGTCTGACATTCTGGGGTCGGAGGTGCTCGAGGAGACCCCGTCAGGCGGGCGCAGCTTCCGCTTCATTCCCGGCCCGGTCTTCACGAGCCTTCTGATGGCTGACGAGATCAACCGGGCCAGCCCCCGCACCCAGTCGGCGCTCTTGCAGGCAATGCAGGAAAAGCATGTCACCGTTGCCGGGCACGGCCATGATTTGCCGAAGCCTTTCCATGTGCTCGCCACCCAGAACCCGATTGAGCAGGAGGGCACCTATCCCCTGCCCGAGGCGCAGCTCGACCGTTTCCTGCTCAAGGTGGATGTCACCTATCCCGAAGCCGACATCGAGCGGCGCATCCTGATCGAGACCACCGGCGAGGATGACGCCTTCGTCGCCCCGGCGCTGAATGCCGGAGAACTTATCGCGATCCAGAAGCTCGTGCGCCGCATGCCCGTGGGGGAGAAGGTGCTCGAAGCGATCCTGAACCTTGTGCGCTCCGCACGCCCGGAACAGTCAGATGATGAGCGCGTGCGCTCGCTGGTCGACTGGGGGCCTTCACCTCGCGCCGGACAGGCGCTGATGCTCGCCGCGCGCGGCCGGGCGCTCCTGCGTGGACGCCTCTCGCCCTCGCTCGAAGACGTGGAGGCGCTCGCCGAACCCGCCCTCGGCCACCGCATGGCCATGCGCTACGACCCCACCGGAGAAGCCCCGCGACTGAGAGACCTCATCGACGATCTGGCGAGGAAGGCGGCTTGATCTTGAGGCGCTTGCCATCATGACCGCCACCCTCGCCACGCTCCGCGCTGAAGCCGAATCGCTTGCCCGGCAATTGCCGGGCGCAAACCTTGGTGCGCGGGCGTCTTCGGCCATCCATGCCGGCAGTGCCGGGCGCAGGCGTGCAGGCTCCGGCGAGCATTTCTGGCAGTATCGCCATCACACGCTCGATGACGGCCAGAATCGCATCGACTGGCGGCGCTCGGCAAAGACTGACGACCTCTATGTCCGCGAGACCGAGCTTGAGACCGCGCGCACCCTCTATCTATGGGCCGATCCCCATCCCGGTTTCGACTGGGCGTCCGGAGAGGCCGCCATCACCAAGGCCGACCGGGCGCGCGTGCTCCTTCTGGCGGTTGCAGCGAAGCTGTCGCGGGATGGCGAGCGCGTCGGCGTTGTCGGCGGTCAGCCGCCCGGCTTTGGCGGCAAGGCGATCGAGCGGGCGGGTGAGGATCTCCTGCGGGTGAAGCGCAAGGATGTGCTTTCAGTGCCGCAATCGACCGCCGATCCACTGGCGGTGCCGAAATCTTCCGGCATCGCGCTCATCGCCTCGGATTTCTACGATCCGAAGGAGGAATGGCAGGCGCGCCTGAAGCCGCTGGCAAGCCGGTGCGCGCATGGCCTGCTGCTCGCGGTCGCTGACCCGCGCGAGGTGGCGTTTCCGTATCGTGGCCGCGTCGAGTTCCACCGACCGGGCAGCGATCGTAAGCGCCTTCTGGAACGCGCGGAAAACCTGCGTGAGGATTATGCCGAGCGCTATGAGAAGCACCGCCGGGACCTCAATGATCTTGGCAAACGCCTTGGCTGGCAGGTGATCTGGCACGAGACGACCGAGGGCCCGCTCAGGCCCGCATCGGAGCTGCTGGCAGCAATGGAAACGATGGGACAGGAGCGCCGTCTCTAGATGCTGTCCAACCTGACCCTCGGCCCCTTCACCTTTGCCGCACCGCTTGCGCTCGCGGGCCTTTTCGCCCTGCCCGTGATCTGGTGGCTCCTGCGCGCCTCGCCGCCGCGTCCGCAGCTTGAGGCGCTGCCCTCGCTGCGCCTGCTCGACGGTGTGGAGGAGGATGACACAACGCCCTCGCGCACGCCTTGGTGGGTGCTGCTCCTCCGGATCGCCGCGGCCGCGCTCGCCATTCTTGGTCTCGCGCTTCCGACCTTTGACCCGGAAGCCCGCACTGCCGTGGAAGGCGCGACCGACCCGCTGCTGATTGTCCTCGACGATGGCTGGCAGGCCGCACCGCGCTGGAGCGAGCGCATCGATGCCGCCGAAGCGATCATCCGCGACGCGCCGCGCGACACCGGCGTCCACATCCTGACGCTCGCCCCGCAGGAACGCGCCATCGATCCGGCTGAGCGCTTCTCGCAGCAGGAGGCCGAGGCGCGGCTGAAATCGCTCGAGCCTGCCGCCTGGCCGTCCGTTCCGACCGTGGCGCTGGAGCGTTTCGAGGCCTCAGGCCTCACACCGGCGCGTGTGGTCTGGATTTCCTCAGGGATAGCAAGCGAGGGCACGGGCGAGCTTGCCCGCGCGCTCTCCGAAACCGCAAGCCTTGAAGTGCGTGTCTTCCAGCCGCGCACAGCCTTTGCCTTTACCGGCCTCAGCGCCGAGGCCGGCGGGGCGCGTGTCGAGATGCGCCGGCTCAATGTGAATGAGGCCGCCGAAGTCCCGGTGTCCGCGCGTGCGCTCGACGGCACGCCGATTGCCTCGGCGGTCGGCGTGTTCGAAGCGGGCGAGGATGTGGCGGAGGCCGAATTCCAGCTGCCGACCGCCGCGCTCAACCGGATCAGCCTGTTCACTTTGCCGAACACCGAAGGCGCGGCGGCCGTCTGGCTCTGGGACTCCTCGGCCAAGCGCCAGCGCGTTGGCCTTGTCTCGCCAGGCAGCCTCGCCCAGCCGCTGCTTGAGGATGTCTACTATGTCCGCAAGGCGCTTGAGCCCTTTGCGGAGGTCACCGAGGACGATCTCGACACGCTGATCAGCATGGACCCTGACGCCATCGTCCTCACCGACACCGGCGCCCTCCCCTCCGAACAGGAGGCGCGGCTTGAGGACTGGGTGCGCGATGGCGGCGCGCTCATTCGCTTTGCCGGTCCACGGCTTGCCGGAATGGACACGCCGGCCTTCGTGCCTGTGCCGCTGCGCCGGACGGCGCGTTCGCTTGGCGGCGCGCTCAACTGGGACACGCCGCAGGGCTTTGACGCCTTTGCCGATGACAGCCCCTTTTCGGGCCTGCCCGTGCCGAATGATGCCAAGGTGCGCCAGCAGGTGCTCGCCCAGCCGACACCCGATCTTGCCTCAAAGACCTGGGCACGGCTTGAGGACGGCTCGCCCATCATCACGGCGACCGGAATCGGCACCGGAACGCTGATCCTGTTCCATGTGACGGCAAGCCCGGAATGGTCGGACCTGCCCTTCACCGGCACCTTCGTGGAACTCTTGCGCCGGTCAATCGCGGCGGGACGCGGGGAGTCGACGAGCGATGCGAGCGAGGGCAGCTATGTGCCGCGCACCGTCCTCAACGGTGCCGGGCGGCTGACCCAGCCTGAGGCGGAAGCCACACCAATTGCGGGCGAGAATTTCTTCGCCGAACCGATTTCGCAACAGCATCCGCCGGGCTTCTATGAAGGCCCTGCCGGGACGCGGGCGCGCAATGCCGCAGCGGGCGAGGAGCCCGAAAGCTTTACCGAATGGCCGGCCTCGGCGGTGCTGCTCGGCGACAGCGCGCCGGTGAACCGCCCGCTCGCCGGTCCGCTGCTGACCGCAGCGCTGGCGCTTGTGGCGATCGACCTTTTCGTCGCACTCTTCGTGGCCGGACGTTTCCGCCGGTCATCTCGCGCTGTCGCCGGATTGGCGGTCGGCCTGCTGGCATGCGGACTGGTCATCGGTCCGCCACCGGCGCATGCGCAGTTCAGGTCTCCACTGAACGAGGTGCCAAACGAGGAGCCGCGCTCAAAGCTCGCCGAAGCGACCGATCAGCTGCGATTCGCCTATGTCGAAACAGGCGACGCCGATCTCGACGAGGTCACGCGCGCCGGACTGTTCGGCCTGTCACTGACGCTTTTCCGCCGCTCATCGGTCGAGCCCGGCCCGCCGCATGGCGTCGATCTGGAAACCGACATTCTGGATGTCTATCCCCTCATCTTCGTCGCCCTGCCGGATTCGCCCACGCCCTTCAGCGCAAAGGCCATCGCGAACCTGAACCGCTACATGGAAACCGGAGGGCTCGTCATCATCGATACACGGCGCGGCGGGACGCCGAACGCTGACGGCTCGCGCCCGCTGGAGGGATTGCTCAACGGCATCAATGTCGAGACGCTCGTCCCTGTGCCCCGCGACCATGTGCTGCGGCGCACCTACTACCTTCTCGAGGCGTTTCCCGGTCGCTATGCGGGCGGCCGGGTCTGGATCGAGACCTCTGCGGCTGAAAGCATTGCCGGAACCGGCGCCTCAAAGGTCAGCCGGCTGATCCTCGGCGGGGCGGACTGGGCCTCGGCCTGGGCAGTGGATGAACGGGGCCGTCCGCTGCGCACCGTCGACGGCGGCGAGCAGCAGCGTGAGATGGCCCGCCGAGCCGGTGTGAACATCGTCATCTATGCACTGACCGGAACCTACAAGGACGATCAGGTTCACATGCCGGAACTGCTCGAACGCCTTGGCGAGGACCAGGCCGTGCTACCGACCTCCATCGGCCGTGATGAGAGCGAGGACGAGGAATGATCGAAGCCACGCGTATCGGTTTCGACCCCTGGTTCGGCTGGCCGGTTCTCTGGATCGCCATCGGCATCGCCGTTGCGGGATGGCTCGCCTATCTGCTCTGGCGGGGCCGGGCCTGGCTCACGCGCGGCCTTGCGCTCAGCGTGCTGGCGCTGGCGCTCGCCAATCCGTCCATCATCGAGGAAGAGCGCGATCCCCTGCCCTCCGTGGCCGCGCTCATCCTCGACCGGTCCGAAAGCATGACGTTTTCCAACCGGCAGGAGGTTTCCGAAGCCGTGTTTGCCTCACTGAGGGAGCAGATCGAAGCCGAGGAAGGGCTCGAACTGCGTATCCTCGAAAGCGATCCGCGCGCCGATTCGACCCGGCTCGCAACGAGCCTTCAGGCCCTGATGGCCGACGTGCCGCGCGACCGGATTGCCGGAGCGATCCTCGTCACTGACGGACAGATCCACGACCTGCCGGAAGAGGAGGACATGGAACGTCTGGCCGAATATGGCCCCGTCCACAGCGTCGTGGTCGGCGACGGCGATGATGGCGACCGGCGCATCGCGATCATTTCCGGTCCGAGCTTCGACATTGTCGGCGAGGAGGCCGATTTCGTCATCCGCGCGAATGATCCGAATGCCGACAGGGTTCCGGTGCGCGCGACGCTGAACGGCGAGACGGTGACCGTCACCACCATCCCGACGGGCCGCGATGTCCCCCTGCCTGTGAAGATCGACCGGCGCGGGCCGAACGTGCTCGTGGTCGAGACCCCGGAAGGTAGCGAGGAACTGACGCTTGCCAACAATCGCACCGCCGCCACGGTGACCGGCGTGCGCGACCGGCTGCGCGTGCTGCTGATCACCGGCCAGCCGCATGCTGGCGCCAGGGTCTGGCGCGACCTCCTGAAATCGGACCCGCAGGTCGATCTCGTCCAGTTCGTCATCCTGCGCCCGCCGACCAAGACCGACGCCACGCCGCTGGATGAGCTTGCCCTGATCGGCTTTCCGACGCGGGAGCTTTTCGAGGAGAAGCTCGGCGATTTCGATCTGATCATTTTCGACCAGTATGAGCGCCGCGGAGTGATCCAGTTCAGCTATCTGTCGAACATGGCCCGCTATGTCGACGAGGGCGGCGCGCTTCTGGTCGTGGCGGGCGAGCCCTTTGCCGGCGGGGCAAGCCTTTACCGAACCGCGCTGGCGGCGGTCCTGCCGATCCGCCCGACCGGCGAGATCATCGAGACCGAAACTCTGGCGGAACTGACCGATACCGGCCGCCGCCACACCGTTACCGCGCCCCTCAGCAGCGAGGAATGGGGGCCGTGGTATCGCTATATCGAGGGCGAGGCGGAAGCCGGTGATGTCCTGATGCAGGCCCCTGATGGCAGCCCGATCCTGGTGCTTGACCGTGTCGGGGACGGACGTGTTGGCCAGCTCATGACCGACCAGCTCTGGCTCTGGTCGCGCGACCATGAGGGCGGCGGCCCGTTTGCCGAACTGATCCGTCGCTCGGTGCACTGGCTGATGGGCGAGCCGGAGCTTGAGGAGCGCAAGCTCGAAATCACCGCGAATGGAGAGATGATCGAGCTCGCGCTCTACATCCTTGATGAGAGCCCGGCCGCGGTGACAGTGGAAACGCCATCAGGAGAAACCCGCACGCCGAGTTGGCAGCGCGATGCCAACGGAGTCTATCGCACAAGCATTCCGAGCGAGGGCCTCGGTCTCTACCGCGCGACCGCTGGCGAATTGCAGGCGGTGGTGCTGAACGGACCGGCCAATCCGGAGGAATATGCCAATCTCTCGGTCACGACCGAACGCGTTGAGCCCCTTGCGGAAGCCACGAGTGGCGGCGTGATCCGACTGGAACGGGCGGGCTCCGGGCCCGACATCCGGCTGGTCAGCGAACGCGGACGTGCCGAGGGCGACAGCTGGCTCGGCCTGCGCGAGCGCGGGGCCTATGCGGTGACAAGCGCGCGATCGACGGCGCTCCTGCCCGGCTGGCTCGGCGTGTCACTGGTGCTGATCCTGCTCATGCTCGCCTGGCGGCGCGAGGGACGCTGAGCTTTCCGTTCAGAGCCGGTGCGTCCCGGCCCCCGTGACCGCGCACGAGGAGCCGTTTCAGGTCCACCGGTCCGGGCAGCTCTGCATTGCCGGTATTGGCGACAAAACCGTGCGGACCGAAGAGCCAGAGATTGCCGACACAAACGACCGCCGTCACGCCGGCCGCGTCACAGGCTTTCAGGGTTTCGCTGATCAGCACGGCTGCCGTGCCGGAACGCTGGCGGTCAGGGCGAACGGCAATCGGCCCGAGCAGCATCACGCCCCCGGGCGGGCCGTCGACCGGCCAGATCCGACAGGTGCCGATCAGATCGCCATCGGCCAGCGCCACCCGGCTGAGCTCGGCGCGCGCCGCATTGCCCTCGCGCAGGCGTTCGGCCGCCTTGGCAAAGCGTCCCGGACCGAAGGCGGCGAGCAGGACGGCATCTATGGCGGACATGTCTTCAGGTGTTTCGGGTCTGATTTGTAGGGAATTGTCCAAGGCGGTCTGCGGCTCCTGACGTGCAAGCCGCGCGCACTAGACCCCGCGAAGCCACAGGTAAAGCGGTTTTCACTGCAGCGGCGCGCACAGGCGCTAGGCGGGGCCTGCGCAAGGCCTTAGTGTCGGGGGCCGATTCGCTGGAGAGACCGCGTTGCAAGAAGAAACGCCCCCGCCGCAAGCTGAACCCGCCCCGCCCGAGGCTGCTTCGCCGCAAATTGGCGGTTTCACCCTGCCCGACTGGGCCCAGACGATTGTCGATGACCCGGTCGGATATGCGCGTGGGACGCTGCTCAATCCGGATTTCCTGATCCCGGTCGGCACCCAGCTCGCCGTGATCATTGGCGTGCTGCTCGCTGGCATCATCCTTGCGCCGACCGGTCGCCGACTCGTGAAAGCCGGCGTGTCCCGCCTGCCGGCCAATATCCGCTCGCGGGTGGATGAGACGCTGCCGAGCCTTGTACGACCGGCGCTCTGGGCGAGCTTCTTCTGGATTGCACAGACGGCGATGGCAGGCTCGGGCATTGACCATCCGCTGGTGCGCATCGCGACGTCCCTTGCCACGGCCTGGCTGATCATTCGCACGGCGACCGCCGTGCTGCCGGAAGGGCTTCGCAAACCGGTCACCTGGATCGCCTGGGCCATCGCGGTGCTGAATGCCTTTGGTTATCTTGATGAATTCCTGCACTGGGCGCAGACTTTCGGTCCGCCCTTTGGCGGTCGCACGATCAGCCCGGCCTTCGTGCTGCAGGCGATCATCACCGCCGCGCTTTTCCTCTATGGTGCGCACTGGCTCGCCAAGCGGCTGAAGACACGTGTCGACACGCTGCCCCGGGTCGAGCCCTCCATTCGGATCCTGCTCGGCAATGCGATTCAGGTCGGCCTTTTCTTCGCCGCCGTGATCCTGACGCTGACGGGCCTTGGCATTCCGCTCGGCGGGCTGGCCGTGCTGGGCGGTGCGATCGGTGTCGGCCTCGGCTTCGGCATGCAGCAGATCGTGGCGAATTTCATTTCCGGCGTGATCCTGCTGACCGACCGCTCGATCAAGCCCGAAGATGTGATCGAGGTGGACGACACCTATGGTGTGGTGAAGTCGCTCGGGCTTCGCTACGCCTCGGTCATCACGCGCGACGGCAAGGAACACCTGATCCCGAACGAACAGCTCGTGACCAACAAGGTGGTGAACTGGAGCTATTCGAATTCCGAGGTGCGCATCAAGCGCCGCATAAGGGTGGAGTATGAGAGCGACCTGAAACGGGCGGTGAGCCTTTGCGTGGAGGGGGCGCTGGCGGTTGACCGCGTGTTGACGAACCCGGCACCGAAATGCCTTGTCATGGAGTTCGGTGATGAGGCGGTCGAGCTTGAGGTGCGCTTCTGGATCAATGATCCCCAGAACGGCATCAACAATGTCGGATCCGACGTGATGCTGTCGGTCTGGGACAGGTTCAGGGAAGCCGGGATCGACATTCCGCTGCGCCATGAGGATGTGCTGATCACGCCGGGATCGACGCTGAAGGTGGAAATGGTGCGGGAGAAACGCGAAGCCGCGCCGCGAACTGTCGCAAGCGGTCCGCCGGGTGCCGACCCCTATTCCGAAGACGCATAAGTCTTCTCTGCCGCGCCGACTGGTTTCGGCCTCTCGAACCCGCCATCTGTGTAGCAACCGCAATCATCGCGACAGAGAGACGCCCCATGATCGACATTCGCCGCTTTGAAACGCTGGGCCAGATGAACATCGACTGGCTGGCCGCGCGCTATCATTTCTCCTTCTCGAACTATTACGATCCCGCTCGCATGGGTGTCGGCAAGCTGCGCGTCTGGAATGACGACACGATCCAGCCGCATTCCGGCTTCCCGCCGCACCCGCACAATGACATGGAGATCATCACCTATGTCCGCACCGGCGCAATCAGCCATGAGGATTCCCTCGGCAACAAGGGCCGTACCGAGGCTGGTGACGTGCAGGTGATGAGCGCGGGCACCGGCATCCGCCATTCGGAATGGAACCATGAGGACGAGCCGACCACGCTATTCCAGATCTGGATCGAGCCGGCCCGGCGCGGCGAGGCACCGGGCTGGGGTGCACGCCCCTTCCCCAAGGCCGACCGTGCGAACAATTGGAGCGTGCTCGCTTCCGGAGACGAGAGCGACAACGCCCTGCCCATCCGCCAGGACGCCAAGGTGCTCGGCGCGACGCTTCAGGCTGGGCATGAACTGACCCATGAAGTCGGCGAAGGCCGTTATGCCTATCTCGTGCTCGCTGCAGGCCGCATTGAACTGAACGGCGAGGTGCTGAATGCCCGCGATGGCGCAGCGGTGCGCGGCGCGCAGACACTGCGCCTGACAGCCAGCGAGGACGCCGAGATCGTGCTCGTGGACACGGTCTGATTGGAAAGGGTCGGGCCCCGTCTCTGGCGGGGCCGTTCCGGCATCAGCGTTTCTTGGATTTTTCCAGCGTGATCCCGTTTCTTGTGATCTTGATGAACGAGTTCGTTCTTTCCTGAGGCGTGTTTCCAGCAGGACCGCTGTCGATCTTGGCGTCGCCCGTAATAACGGTCGCGGATTGAGGTTGCTCGACGGGTTCCCCAGAATCGGCTGCTTCGCCCAGAATGCTCTTGCACTCTTCCTGACTTTGCGGCGTGGCGTTGTCGCCATCGCACGCAATGCCATTCCTCGATCCCTTCTCAAACACATACATGCCATTCGCGGTCGGATGATTGTTTATCTGATACACCTCAGTCCCATTGGGATACTCGGTGATGGTCTGCTCGACTTCCTGAGCGCTCGCGACGGACGCCACCAACGCAATTGATGCAAGAATTCCATGTGTCCGAATTGCCATGAGTGATCTCCTTCTTTCCGCTCTGACATACAGATACACGCGAACCAAACCGGTCTCCGGAACACACCTGCTGCAATTCGCTGATTTCCTAACGCATCTTCGCAATCCATTAACCAAAGGTGGGCTTTATCGTCCTGACGAAAGACAGAAACCGCCTCACCGGCCCCCAATGGAAAGGCAGACCTTTTCATGCGTATGAAGATGTTCTCAGCCGACACGCTCGAGCAGGCACGCGCCGACATTGCCGCCGAATTTGGCAATGATGCGATCATCCTGTCGGAGCGTGTGACCGATGAGGGCGTCGAGATTCGCGCCGCTGTGGACCGCTCACCCGCCGGGCGCATGCCCGAACCGCAATTCGCTCCGCGCCCCGAGGTCGAGCGTGAAGCGGCCATGGCGGGGCTCAGGACACGCATCACCGAAGTCCTGGTCTGGCACGGCGCGCACCGCCGCTTCGCCGAGATGGTGGCGAAATCGGCGGTCAGTCTGTCCCGGCCCGATACCGACGCAAGGCAGGCACTTGCCGCAGGACTCGAAGACATGGTCGCGTGTGCGCCGCTGCCCGCACTGCCGGAGCGCAACATCATCCTTGTCGGACCTCCGGGGGCGGGTCGCACCGCCACCGCCGCCAAGCTCTGCCGCCGTGCGTCCATGGCGCGCCAGAACCTCATGCCTGTCGCTGCCGATTTCGACGCGACCGCAGGTGGCCACCAGCTCTCGGCCTATCTCGAACGCGAACAGCACCTGATCACCACAGCCGCCGATCCGGGCGCACTCTTTGCGGCACTGAAGGAACTTGAACTTGCCGCCCAGCGCTGCGTCATCGACCTGCCGGCGATCAATCCCTTTGACGAGGAAGACCTTGCGCGCCTCGCCGACCTGCTCGGTGCCATCAAGGCCGAACCCTTGCTCGTAATGTCAGCCGAGGGCCACCCAGAAGACCTCGCCGAAGCGGCAAGCGCCTATGCCCGCATAGGCGTGAAGCGGGCCATCCTGACGAAACTCGACGCGGTGCGGCGTCGTGGCGGAGCCTTTGCGGCCGTCGCGGGCGCCGGCATCTCACTGTCGCACCTTGCAGTTACGCCGTTCATCGGTGGCGGCCTCGTGCCCGCCGCACCGGGGCGGCTTGCAACACTGCTGATCGAAGAAGCACCAGGCGAAGAGCGCCTGAAAGGAGCTGCGTAATGAGCTTCATGATGCGTAAATCCGGGGACCGACCGACGCGTCCCGCCGCCCGCGTAGCACCGGCCTCGATCATCGCGGTCGCCTCGGGCAAGGGCGGGGTCGGCAAGACCTTCATGAGCATCACGCTGGCCAGCTGCTTTGCGCGGCGCGGTCGCCGGACGCTGCTGGTCGACGGTGATCTCGGTCTTGCCAATGTGGACGTCCAGCTCGGCATCGCGCCGGAGACCGACCTCGCAGCGGTCGTCGCCGGCTGGGTCGAGCTTGACGATGCGGTGACCCCGGTCGATGGCGGCGCACGCGAGCGCGGTTTCGACGTGCTGCCCGGCCGCTCCGGCTCCGGCGCGCTGGCGGAAATGCCGACTGCGGAAGTCGCGCGTCTGGCAGCAAGCCTCATGGCCCTGTCACTGCAATATGACCAGGTGATCCTCGACCTCGCCGCCGGCATCGACCAGAACATCATGCGCCTCGGCAAGGCCGCCGAGAAGGCACTCATGGTGATCACCGACGAGCCGACCTCGATGACCGACGCCTATGCCTTCATCAAGGTGCTCAAAGGCCATGCACCAAATGTCGAGCCGGTCATCGCGATCAACCAGGCCGTCGACCGTGAAAGCGGCCGGCGCACCTATGAGGCCGTGGCGCGCGCCTGCCAGACCTTCCTCGGCTTCCGGCCGTCGCTTGCGGGCATCGTCCTGAAGGACCCGAAAGTGTCCGACTGCATCCGTCGCCAGAAGACGCTCGCCTCGGTCGACCCGAATGCCCAGGCGATCCACGACATTGACCGCATCGCCGAGGCACTGGTGCGCGGCCATGAGGGACTTCGCGACGCGAGCTGAGGGAATGACGCTGTCTTGGCCGGCTTAGAGCATCCGGCTCATGCAGTAGCTGAAGGGGTCGCCGACATAGTGTCCGAACGGTTCGCAGGGCGCAAATCCCTCCCGCGCGTAGAGCCTGCGTGACGGCGCGAACGCATCGGACCCACCGGTTTCGAGGCTCAGTCGCGTGAAGCCGGCCTTCGCGGCCTGAGAGACGACGTGACGCACGAGCGCGGAGCCGATACCGTTCGCGCGAACAGACGGCAAGACGTGCATGGTCTTGATCTCTGCGTGCTGGCCATCAATCGGCTTCAGCCCGATACAGCCGACGCAGGCCTCACCGTGAATTCCGAGCCAGTAGCGAATGCTGAGAAAGCCGGCCTCCTCGCCACTGACAGCGTGGCCGCTTCCGGCCGGTGTGTGCATGCCGCAGAACTGTCTATGCACCTTTACCAGATTGAGAAGATGCGGGTCATCCGGCCGGGCTTCGAGAATTCGGATCATGCCCGCACGGGGTCCCTGCCCTACCGGTCCTTCGGATCAAGCGCATCGCGCAAGCCGTCGCCGATGAAGTTGAGGCACAGCAGCGTCACGATCATGACGATGGCGGGGGCCAGCAATTCATGTGGATGGTCGCGCATATTGTCCTTGCCGATGCCGATCAGCGTGCCGAGTGAGGCAAGCGGCTCATTCACGCCGAGGCCGATGAAGCCGAGAAAGCTTTCGAGCAGGATTACGGTGGGAATGGTCAGCGTCACATAGACCGCGACCGGCCCGATGACGTTCGGAAGGATGTGGCGGCGGATGATGTTGGCCTGCGAGACGCCGGAGGCGCGCGCCGCCTCGATGAACTCCTTGCCCTTGAGCGCGAGGGTCTGTCCGCGCACGATCCGCGCCATGGTCAGCCACTCCACCGCGCCGATGGCGAGGAAGATGAGGAAGATGTTGCGCCCGAAGGCGACGACCAGAAGGATGACGAAGAAGATGAAGGGCAGCGCGTAGATCACATCGACTATGCGCATCATGATCTGGTCGGTGCGCCCGCCGGCAAAGCCCGCAATCGCGCCCCATGTCACGCCGATGACGAGCGAGACGAGCGTCGCGATCAGGCCGACCATGAGAGAAACCCGCAGCCCCCACATGGTGCGCAGGGCCAGGTCACGGCCCTGAAGGTCGGTGCCCAGCGGATGGAAGGGCTCAAGGCTCGGCGGCGCCTGCCTGCGGGTGGAAATGTCGGTCAGGTCGTAGGGCCACAGTATCGGACCGATAATCGCGATCAGCACCAGAATGCCGAGCACGATCATGGAGCCGACCGCCGCCTTGTTCCGGAAAAGCCGCGCACGGGCATCCTCCCAGAGCGAGCGCCCGGCAATCGCCTCGCTCAGCGCGGCCGTGTTCTTGTTCAGGTCAAGCGCGGTGGAGGTCATTCGTAACGCACCTTGGGATCGAGCATGGCGTAGATGATGTCCGCCAGCAGGTTGAGCAGGATGATCAGCGTCGCAAACAGGATGACGACGCCCATGACGAGGGTGAAATCCCGGTCGAGCGCACCCTGCACGAAATAGCTCCCAATGCCGGGAAGCGTGAAGACCCGTTCGATAACGAGCGAGCCGGTGACGACACCGGCCGTCGCCGGGCCGATGAAGCTGACCAGCGGCAGCATGGCCTGCGGCAGGGCATGGCGCAGGATGACGGTGCGTTCCGACAGGCCCTTGGCGCGGGCAGTGCGGATATGGTTCGAGCGCAGCGTCTCGATCATGGAGGCGCGCATCAGACGGGAAATGATCGCGATATAGGGTAGTGCGAGCGTTATGACCGGCAGGATCATCGCCTCAATCGTCATGACGCGTTCGACCCCCATGGCGGTAACGCGCTCTGTGAGGCCCGCACTCGGCAGCCAGCCGAGCCAGATGCCGACAATGAGGGCCAGAATCGGTCCTGTCACGAAGGTCGGAATGGAAATGCCGATCATGGCAAAGCCCATGCTGGCATAGTCTCCGGCCGTGTTCTGCCTGAGCCCCGCAAATATGCCGATCGCCGAGCCGAGAATCATGGCGAGCAACATGGCGGAAAAACCCAGCGTCATGGAGATGGGTAGACCCTCCCCGATCATCTCCGAGACCGTCTTGTCCTTGGTCTTCAGCGACGGACCGAAATCGCCCTGCAACACGCCGGAGAGATAGCTGAAATACTGCTCGTGCATGGGCCGGTCGAGGCCATACTGGGCTTCCAGCGCCGCGATGGCCTTGTCGGAGGTGCGCCCCTCCACGGAGAAGGGAGAACCCGGTGCGAGGCGCATCAGGAAGAAGGCAATGGTGATGATGACCAGGAGGGTCGGGATCGCCACGAGGAGGCGGCGGGCGACATACGCCCAGGGAATACGCCGAAAGGCTCTGGCAAGGCCTGACATGCTCGTCAAGATCTCCGTCACGCAGGGGCAGCCTGTCGCAACCGGTTCGGTGACCGCTTGCTGCAGGTGCCGTTACAGAAAGTCCCGGGCTTTCGCCTCGGGACAAGACGTCCTACAGTTTTTGTCAGCCAGCGTTTTGTCAACCGCAACAGGCAGAGGCATTCATGCTCGATATTCGACAGGTCACAGAAGATTTTGCTGTCGCACCCCAGATTGCGCCGGAAGACATGGCGGTCCTGAGGGAAGCCGGCTTCACCCGCATCATCGCCAATCGTCCCGATGGAGAGGAGCCGGGTCAGCCGACGCTTGACGCACTGCGTCGCGCTGCCGAGGCTGAAGGGCTCGAATTCCACGCGATTCCCATACGCCAGCCGACGCCGGAATCGGTCGAGGCGACCTCCAGTCTCCTGCAGCAATCGGATGAAAGGACATTTGCCTTCTGTCGTTCGGGCACCCGATCGGTCACGCTCTGGGCGATGGCAATGCTGCAAACGGGGGCCATGACGCGCGAAGAAGCTCTCGCCGCAGCGCGAAAAGCAGGTTACAGCATCGCCTGAAATGTCGGCTGAAACATCTGGCGGGCTTCAAAAACCGCGCAAGCAACTCATATTGGGGTACGAGGCGCAAGACCTTGTGCTATAGCGGCAGACGCCGCAGACACGGTTACCCGGCGGAGGACGCGCCATGGCCCAGCGCAACTGGCTCAAGGACTTCAAATACTCGAACGGCACGATACTCATCAAGAAGACGGGCCATGTCATCGAGAACAACTGGGCGCTCTGGCATTCCATCTTCACCTGGTTCAGTTTCTATTTTCTCGCGCAAGGCTGGCGTTTCTGGCGTTTCCTCACCGGTCACCGCCGCCCGCGAGTGGCGTTTTCGCCCGACAAGCCGCGGCCCTGGTACTTCATCTGGCCCGTGCTGGCCGCGGCCGGCGCAAAGATGACTTCGGACGTGTCGGAAGCCGACATCGTCTTCCAGTTCGACGATTCCACCGTGTCGAAGAATCCGGTGCCGGCGAACCTCAAGAAGGATGCGCGGCTGGTCAATTTCGGCTGCACGGACGTTTCGAAATCGGTCGTGGCATCGGCTTGGGAGAAGGTCGCTGGCTACAGCCTTGCGGTGAATCCTCGCAGCTATTGCGGCCCTGTCGTGGAAAAGTCCGAAAAGAACGCCGCCCATGACGGTCGCATCCTCGAAGGCCCCTTCCAGCCGGCGGAGGGCAAGACCTATCAGCGCCTGATCGACAATGAGATTGAAGGCGGTCTCGTCGAGGATCTGCGTGCCTGCATTGTCGGCGGCAGGCCGGCCATCACACTGCGCAAGCGCCGCCCGCTGGAGCGCCGCTTCCTGAACGAGAATGTCGAAGTCCTGCTCGACAAGCCCGAGAATTGCTATTCGGCCGAGGAAATCGAGCTGATCAGCGCCTTCGCGAGCGAGATCGGCATGGACTGGGGCGGCGTGGACGTCCTGCGCGACCGCCATACGGGCCAGATCTTCATTGTCGACGCCAACAAGACAGATATGGGCCCGCCTGTCGCCATGAAGCTCGGCGACAAGCTGAAATCCACCCGCCGCATGGCCATGGCCTTCATGCGCGCCTTTGCGAGCTAAAGCCGCTCCCCGCCCGGAACCAGCGCGAAAGCCGCGCCCTGTCGGTCAGCGGGGAGAAATCCTTTGCCCCTGAGACTTCAATGGCCGGGTTCAGTGCCCATTTCGAATCGTTGAAGACCACGGTTCGGACGACAAGGCTGATCTTTCGGGCTTCGAGGACTCCGCTGCTGTTCACCGTGAGGTTTCGGCTTGGCAGATAATAGAGCCCGCTTGTTTCCAGCTTGTCATCGTTGAGGATGAAATCCGTCTCCGACAGGCCCGGAGGCTCGAAGAACAGGATGTTTTCATAGGGCCCTGAAGTCGGCGCGGTGAGCGTTCCGGTGACATCGCTATTGAACTGGATGGACGCTTCGGACGGAAAATGGAAGGTAACGTCATTTCCCGTAAAGGTCCCACCATTCACGTTGCAGTTGGCCCCCTCGATGACATATAGACCCGGGTTCAAAAAGACATCGGGATCACTGTTGAAATTGGCCCCGCCGCAGTAAAAACCAGGATCAAGCGTAACGGTTCCACCATTAAAGCTCAGGCTGTTGTGGTCGCACCCTCCCACGCTCACACTCGGCATCATCGCAGAAATCGGTTCGGGTTCCGGAGTGCAGCCGAGCTCCATACTGTCGATGGGGCCGTAATTGTTGAGGATGTTCGTCCCCTGGATGCATAGGCGGCTGACCTCAAGGTCGATGCCCGCATTGATATTGGCAGCGGGAGAACCGTTTGAGTACACATTGATCTCGCAACCCGGAGAGTCGAGCTCGAAGCCGGTATTGATGCGCATAGCCGTGGTCTGCCAGGGCGCAAGAACCCATATGCAGCCAAGGCTCGGGTCCAGCGCCTTGGGAACGCTCACCTGCCTGTCGACACTCACTGAAATGCGATCGGAACCAATGATCTGTGCAAAGGATGTCGTGATCTTTCCGGAAGCCGTTCCCGAAAAGACATACTCGTCAGTCGTCTCTGACATGTGGAAGGAGGCCACCGGCGCGATGCTGCTGAAGGCGGCGACATTGGCAGCAAAGGCAGTCTGCGCATCGTCCCTGAAAACGGTCTCCTCGGCATTTACCGCCTGCAGCAGGGCAGCATCCAGTGCCTGCTGCAGGTCCTGCCGTCGATTTTCAGCATGGGCATAATCGAGTGCCAGGCCAAGCAGCATGGCCATCGGGACCAGTGCAATGGCGACAATGATGGCGACATTGCCGCGCTGATTGTAGATACTGACAGGCATTCACACTTCCCGCGCTCGCAGCCCTGAGAGGCACCTTTTTCTCAGCCTGTTAGCGCTATTATGTTGCCGCAGACTGAACGTCAGGCCCAGAATTTTCCGAGATTGGTGGCCGTGGCAGATCTTGAACGTACAGAGCACGAACTGTCGCTCCGCCCCTTTTGCCAGTGACGCATTTTTGACGTGCGTGCGTAACGTGAATGCGCTACTCCCCGCGCCATGAGCATTCCCTTCGTACGCGACATGGATTTTGACTATGGCGAGGCCCAGCAGGTCTCGCCCATGATCCGCCGTGTCATTGCCGAGAATCCGGGTGCCTTCACCTTCACCGGGACGGGCGTCTACATCGTCGGCTCTGGCAGCGTGGCGGTGATCGATCCAGGTCCGATGATCGAGGCGCATCTTGAAGCGCTGAAGCGCACGCTCGACGGGGAGACAGTCAGTCACGTCTTCGTGACACACAGCCATATGGACCACTCCCCGCTCGCCCATCCGCTGGCCCAATGGGCAGGCTGCAAGGTCCATGCGGGCGGCCCGGCCATACCGACCGAATCGGAAGTGCGCATGGAGGCGGGCGACGATCTTTCCTTCAAGCCCGACATCGAGGTCAGCGACGGCCAGCGTTTTGAGGGTGAGGGCTGGACGATTGAAGCCATCGCGACTCCCGGCCATACGAGCCACCATTTCGCCTATGCGCTGATCGAGGAAAACGCCTGCTTCACCGGCGATCACATCATGGGCTGGTCGACCACGGTCATCTCCCCGCCCGACGGCGACATGGGCGACTATCTTCACAGCCTCGAGAAGATCCGCGACCGGGGTTTCGACACGCTCTGGCCGACCCATGGCCCGCCCGTCGACAGCGACGCGTCCGGCTTCGTGCAGGCCTATATCGACCACAGGAGGAAGCGCGAGGCCGCCATTCTCGCGCGCCTGAAAGCCGGCGACCGCAACATTCCGGACATGGTGAAGACCATTTATGCCAACGTGCCGAAACACCTGCACCCGGCCGCCTGCCACAGCGTCCTCGGCCACATGATCCACCTCGTGAAGCAGGGCCGTGTGGCGACCGGCGACGCGGTGCCGGGCGTCAATTCAGACTACCGGCTCGACGAACGGGTCTGACCGGGCGATCAGTTCAGAGCGGCTCGAATTCGGCAGTGAAGTGGCGCATCATCTCCGCCTGCTTGACGATGCGCAGGCCTTTCAGCCGGTCGCGGCGCTCCAGAACCTCGCCGAACACCTCCACAATGTAGTCGGCATGGCTCTGGGTGTAGACGCGGCGCGGCATGGCAAGGCGGACAAGGTCCATCATCGCCGGCGCTTCCGATCCGTCCGGCTTGCGACCGAACATGACCGTGCCGATCTCGCAGGCGCGGATGCCGCCAAGCTCATAGAGCGCGCAGGCGAGCGACTGTCCCGGATATTCGAGCGGCGGAATGTGCGGAAGAAAGCCGCGTGCATCGACGAAGACGGCATGTCCACCGGCAGGCTTCACCACCGGGATGCCGAGCGCGTCGAGCCTTTCGGTGATGTAGGCATTGGTGCGCACGCGGTAGCGCAGATAGTCCTCGTCGACGATCTCGGCGAGCCCTTGCGCGATGGCGTCAAGGTCACGGCCCGCCAGACCGCCATAGGTCGGAAAGCCCTCGGTCTGGATCAGCCGCGTGCGGGCGCGTTCGGCGAGCCCGTCATCGTTCAGCGCGAGCCAGCCGCCAATATTGGCGAAGGCGTCCTTCTTGGCGCTCATCGTCATGCCGTCGGCCGGGGCGAAGATGTCGCGCACGATCTCCTTTACCGAGCGGTCCGCCTGCCCGTCTTCGCGCAGTTTGATGAACCAGGCATTCTCGGCAAACCGGCAGCCATCGATGAAGAAGGGCTTGCCATGGGACCGGGCGATTTCGGCAGCCGCTTCGATATTGGCGAGGCTGACCGGCTGCCCGCCGCCGGCATTGTTCGTGACCGTCATCATCACCGCCGGGACCTCGCCGCCGCGAGCGGCCAGAAGCGTCTGGAGCGCTTCGAGGTCCATGTTTCCCTTGAAGGGGTGATCCGAGGCCGGATCGCGTCCCTCGGGGATCAGGAGGTCCAGCGCCTCGGCCCCCATCGCCTCGATATTGCCGCGCGTGGTGTCGAAATGGGTGTTGGACGGTATGACATGGCCGGGCTTCGCGATCAGCGAGAAGAGGAGATGCTCGGCGGCGCGGCCCTGATGGGTCGGGATGATGTGGGCGAAGTCCATCAGATCCTTCACCGCCGCCTCGAAACGATAGAAGCTCGGCGCGCCGGCATAGGATTCGTCACCGCGCATGATCGCCGCCCACTGTTCGGCACTCATCGCCGATGTGCCGGAATCGGTCAGGAGGTCGATGATCACATCTTCGGAGTGCAGCTTGAACAGATTGTGGCGTGCAGCCTTCAGAAGTGCGACGCGCTCCTCGCGCGTTGTCATCCGGATCGGCTCGATCGACTTGATCCGGAAGGGTTCGATGATGGTCTTCATCCCATCTCCCTCTCATTGTCTGTCTGTCCCACGAAAGGTCGCGTCCCGGGACATGGTGTAAATTCGACCTGAGGACGGTCATCGTGCTCGAATCCGTCGAGGCTGTGGTTGCTGACAACAACCAGAAGGACCCACCACGATGACCGAAGCAGGATTGG
>Ga0081520_100163_pt1 | contig 45540 bp, 37 predicted proteins | sample HotLakmasection1_FD_70988 | JGI IMG/M metagenome (GOLD analysis project Ga0081520, IMG submission 70988) | Hypersaline microbial mat communities from Hot Lake, Washington, USA - Section #1 (SPADES assembly) (version 2) | ecosystem: Environmental > Aquatic > Non-marine Saline and Alkaline >... | reverse complement strand
GCGATGATAAACTCTTCAATATCAAACATGGTCTCACTTAATCAAGATTGCTAGAACCCTTCATAGCTAAGGTTTCTAAAGGTGAGACCTTTTCTCAATCATTAGTTGCACATCGCGTTATTACGTTCTGCCGTGAGTTGCCATGTAGCTCTTCGACTTTCCTCAGGAGCGATTAGCCGACAGCAAATCGTTTTTTGACTCATGAGTTCATTTGTATCGATCTTGCCTATGAGTTTACTCTGTTATCACACTTCTGCGTACCCTTTGAAGTGTAAATGGGCTAGTATGCGACCTTTATGAGTTATGAGCTAAATCTTCTACGCTGTATCTCGCTTTTGATACTCTTCGAACCAGATGCGTTTGAGGGTATCGTCGATATCTTCCTGTTTGATTTTTCTATAGAGATCTAGCTTAGTGCGGACGAACTCCCGCAGCATTTTGTCAACGGTCTGGTTAAATTTCTCCCATTTAGCCTGATCGGTATTGTTCGCATCCATCACGGTTGCAAGGTCTGGATCTGCCTCAACTTGCTGCTGAATTCGTTCCAAATCCAGGCGATCCTCTTCTGTGAGGTTAGCTCCATACCGTTCGTTGAGTCGGGTAACGATATTCTTGAGAGTGTCGGTCTCCTCCTCGACCAGTCCGCCACCCCCTGAGTTTCCGCCATAGGTACCCGAAAGTTCACCCGCTTGATTTGACAAAGAAATTTTTCCTGAAGATTTTTCTTCAATCTTCAGAGAGTCAAGCTGGACGGCTTTGAGCAAATCTCTGGGGAGTGCCCCACTTTCGCGGGGATCAAGTTTGCGATTAAGCAAACGGACGTAGGCGTAGAACTTTTCGAGGAACAAATCTTCGAAGGTAACGATTTGTGAGTAGAATCCGTAAACACGGCTGAAATTTTGCAGTGCTGAGCGAAACTCTTCCCTCTCTTCCTCTGGGCGATCGCCCCACACATCACGCACCTGGTCAAGCAGGGGCTGAATTTCCTCTAGATTTCGCCGAGGATTCCAGAAAATTTGGGCAAATGCTTCCACATCCTCAGCATTGAAAATTTCAAATTTGAGGATGTCATCTTTGAGGGTATACAGGCGGTCGGGATCGGATTCCTCCGATAGGATTGTGGTTTGGTAATAGTCCTGGAAGGACTCCCGAATCGTCGCAGTGTCATTGACAAAATCGAGTACCAGGCAATCTTCTTTACCTACAGTGGTACGGTTGAGGCGAGAGAGGGTCTGAACCGCGCTTACCCCTCCCAACTTCTTATCCACGTACATGGCGGTAAGCAGGGGTTCATCGAAGCCCGTTTGATATTTGTTGGCAACCACCAGAAGGCGATATTTGGGCAGTTTGAAGGCGTCTGGGATGTCGAGCTTGCCTTCTAGCGCATTGAGGCTAGCTTCGGTAAAGGACTCTTTCAGGTCTTTGTCTTCGACTTTGCCTGTAAAGGCAACGAGGGACTGATAGGGCAGGTTGGCTTCTACCATTAGGCGGCGAAGGGTAAGAAAGAAACGGACGGCATGAAGGCGCGAACGGGTACAGAGCATTGCCCTGGCACGCCCTTCTAGGCGGTCGGAGACGTTGTTGAGGAAATGATCCAGAATAATACGGCACTTAGCCTCTATGGCGCGATGATCGAGGTCTACGGACTCCTTGAGCACACGAGCAGCTTTACTCTTGGCGTACTCCTTGATCACGTCTTTGGTTTGGCGGAGCTTGAAATAACGCTCGTAGGTGGTGTAGTTTTGCAAGACATCGAGGATAAAGCCTTCGTCGATCGCCTGTCGCATGCTGTACTCATGGAAAGGACGATATTTTTTAGGCGCATTAGGATCGGGGCGGCCAAAAATTCTCAGGGTCTTGGGTTTAGGGGTGGCGGTAAAGGCGAAATAGGAAATGTGGCTCTGGTTTCGCGATCGCGCCTGAATATCCGCCAGAATGCGATCGTTGATTTTGTCTTCTTCGTCTACCTCGGTGGCATCGCTTGCCTCAGCAGAGTCCAGGTCAGCGGAAAGGGTTTCGTTCAGGTGCTTGGCAGATTCTCCACTCTGAGAGGAATGGGCTTCATCGATGATGACTGCAAACCGCTTGCCCTCCTGGGCGGCGGTGCTGGTGGAGATCACTGGGAATTTCTGAAGGGTTGTAACAATGATGTCTTTGCCTGTCTCGATCGCTCGCCGGAGTTGGGTTGAGTCTTTGTCGATGGGCACGACAGTTCCTGCTGTTTGCTCGAACTGCTTGATGGTGTTTTGCAGTTGCCGATCGAGAACTCGCCGATCGGTGACGACGATGATGCTGTCAAAGAGGCGATCGCTATCATTCGCAGTGCGATATAGGTTCGCGAGCTGGTGAGCCAGCCAGGCGATGCTATTGGACTTACCAGAACCCGCACTGTGTTGAATCAAATAGGTATTACCTGCCCCTTCGTGCTTGACCGCTGCCAGCAAACTGCGGACGGCATCGAGCTGGTGGTAGCGAGGAAAAATCAGCTTTTCCTTTTCGACGGTTTTGAGTTCAGTGCCCGTCCAGATTTTTTCGGACTCAACCTGGGTGCAGAGGTAGCTCTGCAAAAGTGCCAGCATGACATCGGGTTGCCAGACATCTTCCCACAGATAGTGAGTGCGGAAGCCGTTGGGGTTGATCGGATTCTCAACATCCTTGTTGAAGGGCAAGAAAAAGGTTTTGTCTCCCGCCAAGCGGGTCGTCATAAACACCTTTTCGTTTCCCACGGCAAAATGCACCAGGCAGCGTTTGAATTTGAACAGCGGCTCTTTGGGATCTCGGTCTTCTTTGTACTGCTTGATGGCTTCCTTTACGAATTGCCTGGTCAGAGAATTTTTTAGCTCAGCCGTCAGGAGGGGCAACCCATTGAGAAATAGGGTTAAGTCTAGTTCGTTGGTGTTTCTCTGGCTGTACTGAAGCTGTCGGACGACCACGAAGCGATTTTGCTCATATTTGGCAAGGTGGTCGGGATTCATGCCACTGGATGGGCGAAAGTAGGCCAGCTTAAATTTGCAGCCTCGGGTCTCAATTCCTTTGCGGAGCACTTCTAATGTGCCCTTGCGGTCAATCTCGCTATGAAGCCGCTCGCACAAACGTCGTCCAGTCTCTTCTGCGGTGCCATATTGCTTCTCTAGCTTCTGCCACTGGTCTAGTTGGGTGGATTGCACAAAAACCAGAAAATCCTCTGGTATGAGGCACAGCCCTTTGTCGTAGCTAGAGCTAGAGCGCTGGGTATAGCCAGAAGCAAGAAGATGGTGAGTAATGTGGTCTTCGAAGCGTGTTTCGGTGGGATGGGCTGGAGACATAAGACCAAGACCTGAGTGCGATAGAGCAGGGGGGTAGATACTCTAGCTCTAATTTGCCCATGCGTAGCCCCAAATGCCCTTAAATGGGAACACTAGTTACAAAATATTACACATTGCGATCGCCTCACTGCGACAGTTGCATTGCAAGTTGTGGCTTTTCACACTCGTTAGTGAACCAATAGCCTTCAATTTGAATAAAGGTTTCAAGGCGTTGGGCTAGTGAATATACATAATTAGCAGCTTGAGTTTTCACCTTTTTGCGCTTTTGGGTGCGTCGAGTCTTGGCTGTTTTTCCGGTGGCAACAAGGTCTAGCCACTTAACTTCAACGACAGCAAATCGACCCTCACCATCAGCAAACAAGAGATCCCCCCGCCCTTCCTGATTTCGATTAGGTTCAGCTTCCCACTCATCGTCGATGACAAACGGATAGTTTGGCAACAATTTATGGCTATTTTGAACTAGGTAACGCTTTAGGGCGTGTTCATTGTTCGCGTCCCAGTCGCGTCCCTCGAAATAAGAACGAAGAACCTGATTTCGATGTTCCACATCAGCTCTGTCCATATCTGATTGTTGGTTCTGGCTTGCCCTCTCTTGCTTCAAAGGTTAAAGACAGTTTTCCTAAATCCCAGCAAAGCCAAAACAGCAAAACGTTGAAAGTCATGCACGTTAGCAGGGAAATAACAAATAACTTAAAGCTTGTCAGATTAAACAGACTAAAAATCAGTATCGAAGTGGTCCAGAATTCAATAAAAAAGCTTCAAGATCTTGATCCTGAACTGACATAGAAGCTTGTGCTGTGGCAATCATAACAGCAAAAAACAAAGTCATTTTTGTTAAAAACTCTTCATCCACCTTAAAAAGGTTAAACTCATAATTATCTGAATCAATGCAAAGAACCATCCTGGAGTGATCAAGGTCATTTCCTGGAGGTCTTAAAGGCTGAATAGCCGAAGCAATAATAGTGTTATACCTTACTTCGTTTTGCCTTGCTTCAAAAGGAATTTCCCCGCTTTCATCCCCATTATTGATATAAACGTGGATTTTCCCTGGGTTCCTAATTGCATATCCTGCGAAACTTTCATCTATAGATAATGGACGCCCTGAATGGCGACAACTCCAGTGACTATGTCCACAAATAAAGATCAAGTTATTTGGCTGAGGTGCGGAATTTGATGTTAAAAAGTACAGGCTAGCCCTATAGTGACCTAAGCTTGAATCGTATTCAAAGAACTCCTGTATAAAGACCTCTAGATATCTCCGCACAAATTCAATAAAAGCTTCTACACCGCTTACATGCCTGATATTGTTTTTAACAAGCCTGTCAAAAACTCCAGTGAGGAAGTCAATAGATTTATCGCGCTGCAATTTATATTCATAAGCTAGATCTTCTAGCATTGATATGTAGTTTAATCTTTCTAGAAAAGACTCATTTCCTTGTTGTAATGCGATGGATACAAAAGGAAGTGCCTGAGCAGCTTTTTGTAAAAATTTTTGTTCGGGTGCAATAACTTGGATCTTGCTATAAGCGACTACAAATGAGTATAGAGACAAGAGGATTATGCAAAACAGCGCAGTAATAGCAACGAACAACGAATAAATAGCTATTGCTAAACCTGGCTGACCATCACTTCTATAGCCGAGAAGTCGAACCAAATCAGTAAGTACTGGTAGTACACCAGCTCTGAGTACGTAGCCTAATCCAAGAAATTTAGGAGAGGCACGTAAAGGGTTTGGATGTTCTGATGCATCCCTTTTGTTAGGTGAATCATACCAACCATCAAGAACAAAAATAGAACCAAATAGAATTCCTAGCAAAGCAAAGGATATCACCAAGATTTGAAGGGAAGAGGACAAGCCTGAAAACTCAGAGAAAAAATTTCCAAATCCCATACGTTCATCACCTTGACAGACAGATGCTTATTCCCCCATTGGACTTAGAGAATCATTCCTGGGTTCATGAGACTCGACAATCTTCTTGTTTTGAATAGAACCTGCCTGAGAGATCTGTCTAGCTCTGCTCAAAATTTTATCGATATCTGTCTCTATAGAACCCCCAAGCTTGATCCTATTCAGTATTCGAGTGGGTAGTCTTACTTTATTGGTAGAAATTCTAACAGACATTTTCTTCTGATTATCTATATCATTTTGTAAATAAGAAAACTTTGATAGTTTACGTTCATTCCTTCTGGGTATGTATGCTTTGTGTCTACCCACCCGTATTTCCTTTAGAACTCTGCCAAGCCAGCCCATTTTCTCACCCTACAATTAAAACAAGCTATAATACACTTTTAAACAAAATAATCAAACCCTAAATCTATTTACACTGTCAGTTTATAGATTTCCGCATCTTTAGATACGAGGTGAGGATAAAAATTTGACGAGAAACAATTGAATATTAAAGCCTGAAACTAATTCTGTCGAGCAGCTCAAGTGTTCTACTAGACAAAGACGTAGTCCTTTGAAAGACTTACAAATCAAGCAATACAAGTAATAACCCAGGTTATACATTCTGAAAATGGGCTTGAGCGTGTATAAGCCATACCTACAACATCATGTGGTCTGAATCATTCTTGCAAATTTATTCGGGCGATATGGCTCTAGGGCGTGTCATCAATTAAATCTGGAAGGTCCGACCAATGGGACTTTCGGGGGCTATGGCATTGAGGAATCTTGACGCCTAGAAAGCTTGACCTGTAAGGCTCGCAGCACCTAATTGATGACACGCCCTAGGACAAGTTTCGGATTAGCTCACAAATTTGCGGTGGCTGACACTTGTTTACACAAAAGACATCTTTTCCCTGAACCACATCCCAGATGAGATGCGCTTTATTCTCTAGCTCCATCACCCAGTAGCGTGAATGTCGCTGATTCGCCAGTGCTCTTCAACCCGCTTGGCGACATATTCTTCTTTTGCACCCCAAATACCCTGGGGCAGAGGATTCGTAGCCTGGGGGTTGTGGATCAGCACCAAAGGGGATGGCGGATTGGGCTGTGTAGCGGCGTCTAGCTCAACATGGGTGGCGAGAATGCCACTGACCTCCTTGTAGCTGCTATCGAAGAAGATCCGAGTGGGTATGTCTGTCTGATTGTGGTTCATCACATGAGGTCGATAGGATACCCCTGAATCAATCTCCTTGACCGTTTTTGGGTCAATCGTTATGGTCATTGGACCTATTGCAAATGCAATCTCCAGAGGAACAGGGTTTTGAGAGATGCCTATAAAGCCGTGACGCCCCAGCAGCTTAGAGTTAATTGCTATCAAATACGGTTCATTTGGTTGAACCAGTCCCTTTTCTAAATACTTAATCCACTTATTTCGCTTTTCGCGTAATGCTGCCGTCCAGCGCAGGAGCACTGGAACGCAGGGAACATCTATAGCTCGGAAGTTTTCGGGCTTTGTGGGGGGCGGTGCCTGATAGTCTTGAACCAGCTTCGCCATCCTTTGGGCTTCTGGGGAGTCTCCGGAGGGGGGTTTTAGGCTTGGAGTGATGATTTCAATCCATATCCGCTGCCCATTGTGTTCAATGCACAAGTCTGGACCTTTCCTCTGGGAGGTGGGAACATAGCCCAAATTGATGAAGTGCCAGGCAAAGAGCATTTCGGAATATCGTTGGATGTGCGTTTCAATATTTTCCGAGGTGAACTGCTCTACAAAATCGTTGTCTCGAAGGTCATGGTGCTGAAAGGTTTCCCAAAGCCGCAAAGCGAAATCTTTACACGCTCTGTTGAAACGGTACTCATTGTCTGGATACCGTTCTTCAAGATGAGCCCGAATTTTCTCAGTGTCAGTTAAATTACGCTGCTTCATCGGCTGGCACCTCCAGCTTTCCGGTTACTGCTGCGGTAATCAACGACTGGCGGTATTCTTGGAGCTTTTTAATCTGTAAGTTCAATTGCTGTTCAGTTTTGAGGATCGGAGAAAAAGCTTTCTCTAGAAAATCCAGTATTTTGACTTGCTCCTCAAGTGGCGGTAGTAGAAATGTGAGATTGGCCAAGTCCTCTAAATAAATTCCCCCCTGCGCAGAATATTTAGAGGCAATCACAGCAATTTCATGCTGCGCTGCCGAACTGGTAATCCAAAAATTGAGATATTCAGCCTTGGTGACTGACGAAGCCACTCTAAGAATTGCAATACTTCTCTGCACACTGACTTGCTCAACAGCGCCTACTACAGCGCTTTTACCTGTGGTTGCTCCGACTACAGCTACAACAACATCACCAGGACGCACTGTATAAGATCTTTCTAATTCTTTGAATGCTGCCTCATCCATCAAACGATCGTCATCTCGGAGGATGAATTCACCGTGTTGGATATTCCTAGCGCTTAAAAGCCGATATTCTCCTTCCGCTCTTGGGGGAGGATTGTGACTACCATCTCGCACACTAGAGCAAGCGCGTTTAACGGTAGTCACTGTCCAATGCTCTGGAATCTCGCCAATCCAGGGGATGCCGGAGTCCTTCATGGGGACATCGGGGTTTAGCCCTTTGGTAACGGCCTGGTTGATGAGGGCGGCGCGTTTTTCTTCGAGAAGTTCGATGAGGCGCTGTTTTTTGGCGATAAGGGTGTCGATCGCTGCGGTTTTGCGATCGAGGAAAGTTACGATCGCTTCTTGAGTGTCTAAACCTGGGACTGGGAAAGCAAAATCATTTAATTGCCGTTGATACAAATGGCCAATTGTAGTTCCAACCTTGATACATTCGATAAAAGCTTGAAAGACCTTTGATGAGAGTAGCCAGTACATATACCTGTTGGTATAGATATCTTTCAAAGGACGAGTTACGAAAACTCCACTGTTTAAGGTCGCTGGTTCAGACAATTCCTTAACCAAGGCGATTTTGCCTATGGTTCCATCTTTAGTAATTAGAAGATCCCCTTCCTTGAGCTGAATAAATGGGTCTTGTCTATATCTCTCTTCCGAGACACGATAACAGGTGTCCCAATTTATTTGCCCTTGGTGAAAATCTGTACCAGTGACTAAGATGGCACCTTCATCAAGGTAGTCAGATGATGTTAATCCATGCCAGCCTACTCTTGCCTTCAGATAAGTTGCGTGTTTAACACGTTTGATAGGCCAGTTTGCATTCAGATCTTTTAGCCAAACTGGATAAGAAGTTTTTGAAACCATCACAACACTTCCTCCAACATGCCCCGAATCTCCTCTTCTAAATCCCGAATCTCCGTCTCAATCTCTCCTAACGGTCGCGGCGGCTCATACTCATAAAAATGCCGGGTAAAGGGTATCTCGTAGCCAATCTTCGTCTTGCTCTCATCCACCCAGGCATCGGGCACATGGGGCAGCACCTCCCGCGCCATATATTCCTCAATATCATCCGTCAGGGGCACATTCTCATAGTCCCGCAGTTCCGAGTCTGGCTCGGGGTTGCCGTCCTTATCCTTGCAAATCTCTGCCGTTTCGTCCCGCTCTCCCAGGGCTTTGACAATCGCCTGCAAAATGGGTGCCGGAAACTTCACTCCCTGGGTTTTGGCTTCCCGCTTCAGGTCTTTCAGGAATATCGCCCGATCTTTATATAGCTTTGAGCTATCCAGCGCCTTCAACACCGCCAAATACTGATTCTGCTCCTGCTGTCCGGCTTCAATATCTGCCTGGCGCTTAGCTTCGTCCTTCTTCTTGCTCTCCACCAGCTTCGTCCAGTTGCGCTCTTCCTCCAGCAGCAGCAGCCGTTCCTCGCTGACCTGAAGGTTCAGCCGCAGGGGGCGTTCTACGGTAATGCGCCAGTAGCCAAAGTCTTCATTGTTGAAGATCTTGACTTCCTGGCTTTCCTCAAAGGAAGTGTAAAGCTGGGTTAGTTCCTGGATGTGTTCTGGCGACAGCTCATTGCGCTTGTCTCCCAGGGATTTGCGCATCTTGCGGAAGTGGTTCACCCCGTTGATCAGCTGCACCTTGCCTTCCCGGTGGGGCGGCTTCTGGTTCGTCACCAGCCAGATGTAGGTATTAATGCCCGTGTTGTAAAACATCTGGTCGGGCAGGGCGGCGATCGCCTCCAGCATGTCGTTTTCGATAATCCAGCGGCGAATGTTGCTCTCCCCGCTGCCCGCTTCCCCTGTAAACAGGGGGCTGCCGTTAAAAATAATGGCAATGCGGCTGCCGTTGGGCTCCATCTTAGAAATCATGTGCTGCAAAAACAGCAGCGCCCCGTCGTTGATGCGAGGGGTGCCGACATGGAAGCGCCCATCAGAATTTTGCGCCTCTTCGTCGATGAAGGCTTTCTCACTCTTCCAGTTCACCCCAAACGGCGGATTGCAGAGCATGTAGCGGAAGCGATCGCCCTTGAAGCGATCGTTGGTAAAACTGTTGCCCTCCCGAATATTTTCTGGATTCTCGCCCGTTACCAAAAAATCCGACTTCGACACAGCATAGGTCTGCTCGTTCAGCTCTTGCCCATAAAGATGAATCGTGGCATGGGGGTTGATGTGGTTGATAATGTGGTCCTTGGCGATGGTGAGCATACCGCCTGAGCCGCAGGCGGGGTCAAAAATCTTGCGAATGATGCCCTTGCCCTGGAGTTCATCCCCATGTTCCGCAAAAATCAGGTTACACATCAGCCGGATGACTTCGCGGGGGGTGTAGTGGTGCCCAGCGGTTTCCCCGGTGAACTGGTTGAACTTGTAGAGCAGATGCTCGTAGATGTAGCCCATGTCGTGGTTGCTAACCACGCTGGGGTGCAGGTCAATCTCCACAAACATTTCGATCAGCCGCTTCAGCAGGTTATTCTTCAGCAGCTTCGCCACCACCTGCTCTAGCTGAAAATTCAGCAAAATATCGCGCACATTGCTGCTGTAGCTCTTGATATAAAACTTAAAGTTTTCCTCCAGGGCAGCCTCATTCGCACCCAGGCGCTTCAGGTCGAACTCTGAGGTGTTGTAGAAGCCCAACCCCTCCGTCATATCCAGCAGCAGCAGCTCCAGGTCTTTCTCAGGCAGGGTGTCTTTGAACTGCTCGTAGTCGCTAAGCACCTTTTGCCGAATTTCGTCGGTATAAATGCAGTCGAGCCGTCGCAGCACTACGAATGGCAGCACCACATCCCGAAACTCGTTGTGCATGAAGGGACCAAAGAGAATATCATCGGCGACCTGCCAGATGAAATTGGCTTTGTCCTGAAACTGGACGACATCCGCAGTTTGAACCATATGCGCTATCTGAAATGGGCTATCTACTTTTTCCAAGCCTCCCTTCTCAGGCTGGACTTGGTATTCAACTCTACTGCTTGGATCGGCTGAAGAAGGGCAATTTTTAGGATTCTTCTCAGGATTCCCCATATCCGCACACTTGAAAATTGGGGGAGTGGATGGGGTGGGCGATCGCCGCCCTATTTTCGGGCGATCGGTTTCTGATACTCCACCAAGTCTGCAAACGCCCGACCGCATCTAAGACATACCCCCAACCCCCACTCCGCCGGAATGGGAAACGGAGCCTTACAGCAGGGACAACGCGACAGCAGGGTTAAGTGATGGCGATCGCAATACTCCGTGGACTTATACTGCCAGTGCATCCGATGATAAGGCTCCTCCCCATAGCAGGCAGCACATAGGCGAATGGTCCCTATCTGCATGGGCTCCTGAGGCAGCATCGCCAAAAGCTTGTCCCGACTGATTCCTGTTGCCTGCGACAAACGCTCCAGATGCTGCTCCGTCGGTGGCAGGTTATATCTCAGCTTTCGCCAACGCCCAACAGCCACGGAACCCACCTGAATATGCTGAGCCAGAGTATTGGGCGTAATACAGTTCACTGCACAATAACGCCCCAAAAAGTGACTAAAGCTCTCCCCTTCAAAAGGTTCCGGACTGAAATGCCACTGGGTTGCCTGCTCATTCTCCATGATCCTAAAACTGCGCCACAACTTCTTGAAGAATTTCGTAGCTAATCTTCGACTCTCCCAAAATTAAAGCCTTTCTCGCCGCCCTCCTCAAAATTTCGTCCATCTTGCCAATACAACCTGCTGTAGCACTGATCATCAAATTCATTGGTTTCTTTGAGGTTAGGTTAGATTTTACTGGCAAGCAGAGGACTTTTTTCTCCCAAAGCTCGACCAACTGTTTTAGTTCATCATTGGAAACACGACCATACTGATATCGAGGATATCTGCGAGCAACTTGTTCATTAAAATCTAACAGCGCATCGAGCCGGTCTGTCCCAATCAGGAAAATAGATGGTACTACGCCTGTTTCTTCCAGATACAGCATCTCCTCCAACGCATTCGTTTTCAAAAAGCTGGCTTCATCGACTAAGAGCACCACAATTTGCCGACTAGATAAGACTTGACGAACACGATTACGCAACTGCTTAATATTGCCTTTTGTATACGAGAAACCTAAAGCCTCCAGGATTCTCTCGTATACACCTTTGGGTGAGCAGTTTGGATCAAGTAGCACATAAAGCACTCCCTGACCATTTGAAACCTCTGCCAAGCGCTTCGCATATGCCTTGACTGCGACGGTTTTACCGACGCCACTATCACCCACAATGCGACCGTGGGCTTTACCGAGACGGCATTCCTCTAAGAAGGCATGACAGCTTTTTACTTTAGGAAGAGAAAAATAGGGAGGTTTAGCCAACCGTTCCAACTCCTTATGAGTTTCAGGAGGTAAATCTGGTAAAGCTCCAAGGGCAGATGCAACTTGATCGACTTGATTATCCATAAGCTAGCTACTCAAATAGGTCATCATCGTAAGTCACTTCTAAATCCAATAATGGATTCTCTGCCTCCTCAGAATCAAAATCTTCCCGTAGATCGTCTTTAATAGTTGGAAGAACTTGCTTATTAGCTTTCTGCGCCGCTTTTCGCCTCTCACGCATTGTTTTTCGGGGAGTCTTTTCTTCATCCTCAAAATAAGTAGAGACATTCTGTGAAGTCAGATTTTTGTTATTTCCTTTGAGTGTTTTTTTAGCCGCTTCCCATTCCTTCAAAGTACGATTCTCTAGACCTGAAATTAGAGGAAATCCTCGTGATAGAAAGACTTCCTGGTTTTGGTGGTAGCGATAGATATAGATAATGCCAATGTTGTCTGGGTCATATCGCAGAGCAACTTGCTTTCCAGCATAGCTTGCTAAGTTTTCGCCTTTGTAGACAATGTTTTCAAAACTAATATGACCATTTCTTTGAACTCTCCGAGTCGCTTGCTTCATCAAGCAAATATCTAATTCCCGTTCGCTCGGTAAAACTGGTGTATGAATGAGTCCAGCATCCCAACGCTGATGACGCGTTTGACCAGTTCTACCATCTTCATCCTGGTTATAGTCGTGGACAATATATTTAACTAATCCCTTGCGAACTGCGTCCAAGGTATATACAGCGTATTTTTCAGCCCCCTTTGGGCGATCTTGGACATTAGAACCTTTGTATCCTGGTAGTTTTGACCAAACTTTTTGATTTAACGTCTTAAAAGGTCTTTCTACAATCCCACCTTCCGAGGGGCGCGATCGATAATGCCAGGTAAAGCCAAGTTGCCCTGCGATTTGCCGGGCGTGATCCGAGTCAAAATCTTTGCCGCTGTCGGTATAGATATGCCGAGGCACCCCAAAGGTACCCCACTCCTCTTTCAACCCATAACTTTCCGGGTAACGCTTCGGCAAAATGGCATGACGTAAAGCCAGCGCAACCACCTTTGAGCTTGGTGCATCAAACCCAATATGAAAGCCGACAATACAACGCGAATATGAATCAATTACAGAGGTTAGGACAGGACAACCAAGCAAATTTCCATCATCATCAACTAATAAAATGTCAGCCGGTGTATGGTCAATTTGCCAAACTTGGTTACTTTCCTCAACGTTTAGGCTCTCTCCTTCCTTAGTTTTGAGAATGAGCTTCTCACCTTGCCAACCCGAGCTTCTAATCGATTTCTTTGATTCCTCTTCTTCGTATAGAGGCTTGAGAAAATCATAGACGGTGGAGCGGCCAGGAACCTTATCTAGATTTAGCTCGATAGCTTTTTGCTGCACCCGTTTAACAATATCGAGTCTGTTGAGTCGTCTTCCGTTCCGATTCCGATTCTTAAACAGCTTTATCGCCAGCTCTTCAAGCTCCTTGTTCATGCGGGATTTGCCCTTGTCAGAGCGGACATCATCCTGCAAGCCAATTAATCCCTTGTCATGCCAGGCACTGATATAACGTTGCATCGTCCTGACACTAACGCCTAGCTTTTGGGCTTCTTCCCTGATCCGCTGCCCATATTCCCTCTTAGAAGGGCAAGGCTCTAACAATCTTAAAATGCTGTCCAATTTTTGCTGTGCCCTATGACCTAGTTGAGTCGGCAAAGCGACTGGTAAATCTTGCGTTTGAGCTTCTTGATCGTGGTCATCCATAAAACGACACTCAATTTCGGAAGACGAAGAAAAGCGACACCTAATTTCGGAACAGGTTGAACTGACTAGATCCTCCTTTAATAGGTAGAAAAATTTTCTGCAAGCACCTCAATCCCTAGTAATATCGTCGATTGACAGTATACATGAACTATTCAGCTTTGACGACATTAATTCTGGAAGGCGACAAATAAATTCGGATCGTACAATCGCCGTTCCGCAATTTTGCTGAAGCCGATGGCAAATCCTTGAATTTGAGCCGATTGGCGATTGGCGATTTTTCATTGTCCGTACAGATTTCCAAAAAATCCCTGAAGAGTTTTAGCAATCGCTCAGAATTTTCTCTGCAATTCTGCCGATTTGCCACAACAAAACTTGAATAAAAAAGCTATGAACAGCCTGTCAAGAGGTGTGCATTTGCCAAAACAAATGGGCAATCTGATCCTGGAATCGCAGAGAGTTGGGCGACCTCTCTCGCGGCTCCTGTCCACCCCACACAGATGATTTCAGCGCTTACTACTATGGCTAAAACACATTTCTTCGTGCTCCTCTGGCACTACATGAATCAACCTCTGTTTAGCAAGCACTCGCCCGCCACTCTAGATCCCCGGCAGTTTTGGTACACCTACCGTGTGAAGTATTTAGAGCGGTGTTGGTGTCGGCATTTTCTCCCCGAAGAACACTTTCGCCAAAGCTAGATCGCCAAAGCTAGATCGCCAAAGCTAGATTCGCCAAGGCTAGATATAAACGGACTAGCGATGGATGTTGGCGATCGCCTCAGGTTATCTCCCCTTTGCCAACATCCATCCACCTCCCCCTAAAGCGACCTTACACCCAGTCCCGCCGTCCAGGGATTTGTCCAAGATTTGTCCAAACCCATTGGTTCCTACGGTTAGTGGTTGTCCCAGGCATGTAGCTTGTTCATCAAAACCAAAAGCGGCGTATCTTCTAACGGATGCGTCGCTTTTGCATGGATGGATTGAAAAATATAGTGTTTTGCAAGCGCGTTAAGTACAGCACATGGGAGGGGCGGCGCGCCGCGCCGCCCCTCCCATGTGCTGAAGCAACTTGCACACCGCTATAAATAAAACCTGGAATTTTTGAAGAGAAGCGCGGCATTGCCGCGCTTCTCTTCAAAAATTCCAGGTTTTATTTCGTACGTGCTCCTATGGGATGTAAATGGCTTGATAGCGGCTGCAATCTCTGACAAAGTAATCAAGCGAAGCGTTCGCACTCAATTTTCTTCGCTAGTCGTTTACCCTTCTGCCTCCCATGCCCTTTCCCATCGACGACGAATTTTGGCTTGAAACACGGGATTTCCTCAAAGACCATGCCCGTGCCACCGCCGCCATCCTCGCCCCCAACGAGTTCATGGAGTTTTTTCCGGGCACCTATCACTACAATGTGACCTATGCCCTGTCGCCCGATGGCTTTGATTTCGTTGTGTTCCACAAGGGGATGGTGCATGAGGTAGAGCCACCTTTTGCGATCGCCGTCCTACAAAAATTCCAGCCGATCTTCGCGAACCCTGTGTTCGTCGTTTACGCACGCCAGGTTCCCGACCCTGCCCCTGTGATCGAAACGGCACATCTGCGGGCGTTGCTCGACCAGCTTGCCTCTATCGAAACGCTACACCAGGTGCAGCAGCGGGAACCCTGCTATGGCTGTGTGATCACCACCTACAACCGCCCCCAGGGTTTGGCGCGATCGCTCCCCCAAATCCTTGCCCTGGGTGCGCCCGTCGTCGTGGTGGATGATGCCTCCAGCGAGGAGAACTACCGGGAAAACCAGCGCATCACTTCCGAACATGGGGTTCCCCTGCTGCGAATGCCCGAAAATCGCGGCTTGCCCAACGCCATCAACAACGGCATCGGCTACTGGCTGGCAGACCCCGACATCGACTGGATCTCCTACTTCCAGGACGACGTGGATGTTCACCCCGACCTGTTTAAGGTGTTCGCCGCTATTCAAGACCCGCAAGAGCGTCCCCTGCTGACGGGGCGGGATGCCGTCGAGCATCGCACCTACGAGATTGCCAGCATCGGCGGCTACAAGGTCTACCTCAAGCGCTCTATGCCGGGGGTGCATCTCCATGCCCACCGGGACTACTGGCGGGCGGTGCTGCCCATTCCCACCCCCTATGTGGGCGCACCCAAGCCCATTGGGCGCAAGCACGGGCAGGGAGCCGACGAGGACTGGTGGATCACCGCCTGGTCGCCCCAATCCGTCACCAAGCAAGGCAAGTATGCGGTCTGCGTCCCCGGTCTGGTGCGCACCTTTGACCAGACGGGCAGTGCTTCCACCTGGCGAAATGTGGTGGAGGCAGAGAACGATCAGGAGCTAACGGGAGCGGAGCGGGTTACGACAGAGGCGATCGCCCAACTCCCCCCCCCCGTCCACTTTGCAACCCCCGCCGCACCCACTCCTGATCCAGAACTGGTCGATGCTTTAGCCGGGGTCAAGATCCTGATGGATGGCTACAACCTGGAGCTGGCAACGGGCACAGGCATCAAAACCTACAGCACCACCCTCGTCAAATCGCTGCAAGACATGGGGGCACAGGTGGATGTGCTGCTCAGCCGCGACAGCAGCAAAAAAGATAAATTGCTGGATGAAGTCCTGTTTTTCGACCAGCAAATTCGACGGGGCAACCTCATCACCGAGTTGCTGGGTTTGCTCAAGGGAATGGCGAAATCCTACAGCGGTCCCTTCTACCGGGCATGGCGACGCACTGCCATTGGCGATCTGGTTTTGAAGGAGGGCGAATTTGGCGCTGATTTTATTCGCTATGCTCAGTCCTTTAACCTGCCCCGCTGTTACGAAATCGCAAATTTTGCCTTTTCTCTCAATAACCGAATTACTGATATTTATATGCCCGAAAAAATGGATATCTGGCATGTGACATATCCCTTACCCATTCGGATCAAAGGGGCAAAGAAAATTACCACGGTGCATGATCTCATTCCCCTCCGACTGCCCTACACAACCCTGGATAACAAGAAGGATTTTTACGGCAAAATTCGGAATGCGATCGATGATTCGGAGGTCATTATTGCCGTTTCAGAAAATACGAAAAAGGATCTGCTGACCTATTTCGATGCTGACCCCGACCGCATTGCTGTGACCTATCAGCCTGTGACCCTACAACCCTTGCAGGTAGAAGCAGGGGCGATCGCCCGTTACCTCCGCCGCTATGGGCTGGACTACCAGAATTACCTGCTATTTGTAGGGGCGATCGAACCCAAGAAAAATGTGGGGCGGTTGATCGAAGCCTATGCCAGTCTCGACACCGATATGCCCCTGGTTATCGTGGGGAAAAAAGCCTGGTCCTGGGAACGGGAATTGGCGCGAATTGATTATTTGTTTGATGGCAGTTCCAAACAGGAAGTAAAGCTGTTGGAATATGTCTCGTTGGAAAGCCTGAAGTACCTTTATCAAGGCGCTTACTGTCTGGTCTTTCCATCCCTTTATGAAGGCTTTGGGCTGCCCCCCATCGAAGCGATGACTCTGGGGTGTCCGGTGATTACCTCAAACCTGTCGTGCTTACCTGAAATCTGTGGGGCAGGGGCGTTGTATGCCAGTCCCTATGATGTGAACGATATTCGCAACAAGATGGAGAAGCTTTTGAGCGATCGCACCCTCCGTGATCAACTCGTGGAAAAAGGACGGGAAAATGCACAACGCTTTTCTAGAGAAAATTACCAGAAACGCCTGAAAGATGCTTACTTCAAAGCCCTGAATCGGAGCTAACCTCACACTTTACACAGATTGTCGCCTGGAATCTTTGCTGCCAATACTGCAGCTATTGCCATCCAACTTCACCGCACTATATCCAGTCCTCGAAAACCAGAACCAGATATTTTTTGAAATGACTGTTTTTGAAATGACTGTGCAGCGGTCATTTCAAAAAAATATCTGAAGTGGGCTTTCAAAGAGTTGGTATTAGCCCTCCTCCGGGGTGGTGGGGAATAGCTAGAGTAGGTTAGCGTATGAGTACAGGTCCATCAGCAATGGGTGCGCTTACTGGATTTTTCCACACCATCCCGTTTACGGTTGGTGCGGCACGAATCCGTCCAATTGCCCCTTTCTTACCCTTGTTGGACTATGACTGAATCTCATGGGAGTATGCTGGCGCTGCTGACCCAGGGTGGTCGTGCAGCCTCTTCACCAGAGAATCACCAGAGTGCGCTTGTGCCACTCGTCAAAGATTTACCTGCGCCAAAGTTCATTCAGTTGCTCGACCAGATTACTCAAGAATTTGAGCAATCCCGACGAGCCATTGAAATGATCAATGACGATGCACTGGAAAGTGTACTCGATCAGCTTTTAGAGGCGTTTGCCCTGAAAATTGGACAAATTCTCCATGCCGATCGCACCACTATTTTTCTTGTGGATGAAGAGCAAGATCAGCTCTGGTCAAAGGTTGCCTCTGGGGAAGAGGGTCAGCGCCACGAAATTCGCATTCCGCGCACCACAGGAATTGCGGGGCATGTGGCTGCTACGGGCGAAAGCCTAAATATCCCGGATGCCTACAGCCATCCCATGTTTAACCCAGAGGTAGACAAGACTACGGGCTACCTCACCCGCAACATTCTCTGTATGCCGATTGTGGATCGGCAGAAGCGGGTGGTGGCGGTGGCGCAGTTGTTGAACAAGAAGGGCGATCGCCCCTTTGATGACACTGACCAGAGCCAGTTTCAAGAATTTGCAACGGCGATCGGGGTGATTCTCGAAAGCTGCAACGCCTTCTACCTTGCCTCCCGCAATCAGCGGGGCGCATCGGCATTGCTCAACGCCACGACATTCCTCGCCCAAAGTTTAGATTTGGAGCGCACTCTCCAGGCGGTAATGAATGAAGCCCGTAAGTTGATGCAAGCCGATCGCAGCACCCTCTTTATGTTGGATCGGGAGAAGGACGAACTCTGGTCAAAAATCGCTATGGTTGACGGTAAAACCCTGGTGGATGTCCGTATTCCTGCCAATCGAGGCATTGCGGGCTTCGTCGCTTCGACGGGCGAAATCCTGAATATCTCGAATGCCTACGAAGATCCCCGGTTTGACCCCACAATCGATTGCACCACAGGCTACCTGACCCGCACCATTCTTTGTATGCCCGTGTTTAATTCCGAAGGGCATCTCATTGGCGTTACTCAACTCATTAACAAACTTCAGGGAACCTTCAATCGTTCGGATGAGGAGTTCATGCAAGCGTTCAACATCCAGGCGGGTATTGCGCTGGAAAATGCTCAGTTGTTTGAGAGTGTGTTGCTGGAACGGCAATATCAAAAAGACATTTTGCAGAGCCTATCGGATGCCGTCATCTCTACAGACATGGAAGGGCGGATTGTCACCATTAACGATGCTGCACTGAGCTTGCTCGGTTGTCCATTACAACGAGACGGCGGCGCACAACAGCGCCACTGGATTCGCGAGCTGACCGGGCGACAAGTGTGGGAAGTGGTGCCCATCGACAACCTGAAGATGCGACTGCAAGATAGCCTCCAGCATGGCGCACGTCATTATGTCCCAGAACAAAGCCTGACAATCGGCATTTCTAGCATCGAGCATCTTCAGCATCCTCCAGCGCAGTCAGAGGAAGCGGAACCGCCAGTCAAAGGCTGGAATGTGCAGCCATCTGAGGCAGCTCCACTGGTCAAGGCAGGTGTGGAGCAAAGTTTGACGACGGTGCTGGCGGTGCGATCGCCCACCGATCCCAAACGCTATTTCCCCTGGAATTTGGTTGAAGATGCCCAAACCTGGATCGATGCTGCCCATGTCAAACCCATCGAGCGTAGCATTAACCTCACGGTCAATCCCCTCACCAATCCGGAGGGCAAGGTGCAGGGGGGGCTGGTTGTCCTCGAAGATATCAGCCAGGAGAAACGGATGAAAGCCACCATGTATCGCTACATGACCCCCGGCGTTGCCGAACAGGTGATGGCGCTGGGCGAAGATGCCCTGATGGTGGGCGAGCGCAAGGATGTCACCATCCTCTTCTCTGACATTCGCGGCTACACCAGCCTCACTGAAGACATGGAAGCGGCGGATGTCGTTACCCTCCTCAATAACTACTTTGAGACGATGGTAGAGGCGGTTTTCAATTTTGAGGGAACCCTGGACAAGTTCATTGGCGATGCCTTGATGGCGGTGTTTGGTGCGCCCCTGCCCCTGCAAAACCATGCTGAAATGGCGGTGAAATCAGCCCTGGATATGCGCCGACGGTTAGCCGACTTCAACCAGTCGCGCATCCGCCAAAACCAGTCGCTTATTCGCTTTGGCATTGGCATTAGCTCCGGGGAAGTGGTTTCGGGCAACATCGGTTCCCAAAAGCGGATGGACTACACGGTCATCGGCAATGGCGTAGATATCAGCTCTCGGCTGGAAGGCGTGACCAAGCAGTATGGCTGCGACATTATCCTCAGCGAATACACGTACCAACTCTGTAAGGATGCGGTTTGGGTGCGGGAGCTGGATCGGATTCGGGTCAAAGGGAAGACTCAGCCCATTAGTGTTTATGAACTGATTGGCGATCGCCAAATCCCCCTAACCGACGCCACCCAGGAATTTCTTGCCTTATACCATCGGGGGCGTGAAGCCTACACGAGTGCCGATTTTCTGCAGGCGAAGCAGTGGTTTGAACGAGCTGAGCAGATTCGTGATGGCGATCGGGCGATCGCCGTTCACCTCCAGCGTATTGTCGATTACCTGAAAAATCCGCCCCCCCTCCATTGGGATGGCGTTCACACCATGACAACCAAATGATAATTACGCTTTTGAGCGATTATTGGGGCGCAGAGTGCCCCAATAATCGCTCAAAAGCGTGGGTTTTCAAGTCCGAAGAAAAATGGCGACCATGTTGTAAAAAACCTCCGGTTTCTTCAAGAAACCGGAGGTTTGACTATCTCCATTAACCAATCAATCGAGATTTAGCAGTCGTAGTAGAGCGAGAACTCGTAGGGGTGCGGACGCAGACGCATCGGGTTCACTTCATTGTCCAGCTTGTAGTTGATCCAGTTGCCAATGAAGTCCTCCGTAAACACACCACCCGTAGTCAGGAACTCGTGATCCTTCTCCAGGCAGCTCAGCGCATCTTCTAGCGAACCAGGCGTTGAAGGAATCTTCGCCAACTCTTCAGGGCTGAGGTCGTAGATGTCCACATCCAGAGGATCACCCGGATCAATCTGATTCTTGATACCGTCGATACCCGCGCAGAGCATCGCCGCGAACGCCAGGTAGGGGTTCGAGGTCGCATCGGGACAACGGAATTCCAAACGCTTCGCCTTTGGATTTGTTCCAGACAGAGGAATCCGCACGGATGCCGAGCGGTTGCCCTGGGAGTAAGCCAGGTTCACCGGAGCCTCAAAGCCAGGAACCAGACGCTTGTAGGAGTTAGTGGTGGGGTTGGTAAACGCCAGCAACGCAGGTGCGTGCTTCAGAATACCGCCGATGTACCACAGTGCCATTTGGCTAAGTCCGGCATACATGTCGCCCGCAAACAACGGTTGCCCATCCTTCCAGATGGACTGGTGGGTGTGCATCCCAGAACCGTTGTCGTTGAATACAGGCTTGGGCATGAAAGTAACCGTCTTGCCGTGCTTCTTACCCACGTTCTTGATGCAGTACTTGTAGGTCATCAGCCAGTCGGCGGCTTCAACCAGCTTGCCGAAGCGGAAGCCCAATTCGCACTGACCCCCGGTGGCTACCTCGTGGTGGTGCTTCTCGATGGGGACACCACACTTCTTCATGGTGAGCAGCATTTCTGTCCGGATGTCTTGCAGCGTATCTGTCGGAGATACAGGGAAATAGCCTTCCTTGTAACGAGGCTTGTAGCCCTTGTTGCCACCGTCTTCGTCTCTACCAGAGTTCCAGCGACCTTCGATGGAGTCTACATAGTAGAACCCTTTGCTTTCGGTTTGGTCGAATCGAACATCTTCGAAGACAAAAAATTCAGCTTCAGGACCAAAGAAGGCGGTGTCGCCAAGACCCGTAGAAGTTAAGTAGTCGATTGCTTTTTGAGCAATTACGCGGGGGCAACGGGAGTACCACTCACCTGTACGCGGTTCCTTAATGCTGCAAATGATGCTGAGCGTTTTCTCTTTCATGAAGGGATCGATCCATGCCGTTGTTGGATCGAGCACCATGGTCATGTCTGATTCGTTGATCGCCTTCCAACCACGAATGCTAGATCCATCAAAGGGAACACCCTCCGTAAAACTTGATTCGTCGATTTGATCCTGATAGACCGTCAAGTGCTGCCAGGTGCCTGGCATGTCAATAAACTTCAGGTCAATCATCTGAATGTCTTGGTCTTTGATCATCCCAAGAACTTCACCTGGGGTCTGTGCCATGAACTACTCCTTCAGTTCCGCGCATTGAACATAAACAGCGTACCGCCTTGGGCACTGTGGAAAGAAACCGCTCGAAAACTACGGGCACTGCCATCAATCCACGCTCGTGACATCCCCAAAAAATCCTTAGCACTCTTACCTTCATGGGGATGCAGAATGGGGATGTACGCACCTGAATAATCCTAGGAACTGCAATGGGTGCAATTTGTATAAGAGATAACAAAACACTCTGATTCTGGTATCAAAGTCCTACAAAATTCGGGTAAATGTTGGCGAAATCTATCTCTATTCTCTCGACAAAAATTCCATTGACTGCTAAAAAACAGCGTGGCAAGAACCCAGATGCCTCGCTCGTGGGGCTGAACAACCAATCGGCAGCTTCGCCATTTTTCCAGCCCCCTTGATTTTGTGGGTGCGGCGCGCACGAAAAATCAAGGGGGCTGGAAAAATGGCGGAGGTATTACAGCGCTTCGCGCTTGAATCAGCCACAGTTGTTTTTGTGAGAGCCGTGCGGAGCACGGCTCTCACAAAAACAACCTGGATTTAAGCGCTTGAAAAGCGCTGTAATTCCCTGAAGGACTTTTACCGATTGGGTGTTCCTCCAGGATCCCCATGGCGAATAGCAACAAAATTTAATACGCAAAACCCTGTCTATCCCAGCCGAAGCGGCTCTCAGTCGAATGCCACGTGATAGACTTAGCTCTATTGCGGCGATCGCTCCTTCTCTCTGAGTTCCAGGAGCAGCAAAAGATAAAGAGCCGTCAAAATTTTTTGTAATATCTCTGTAGTATAACAACCTGTGTTGGGAGACGTTTTTTATGCGGGACGCCGTAACCAAGCTGATTGACAACTACGACATCAAAGGTCGTTATCTGGATCGGGATGCCATGGATGTCCTGCAATCCTATTTCACGACGGGCAGGGAGCGGGTTCAGGCAGCCGCCGTTATCAATAGTGATGCCGCCGGAATTGTGCGGCAGGCGGGTTCAACATTGTTTGAGCAAATCCCTGAATTGATTCGTCCCGGTGGCAATGCTTACACGACTCGCCGCTTTGCTGCTTGTCTGCGTGATATGGACTACTACCTCCGCTATGCCAGCTATGCCATCATTGCAGGCAGCATGGATGTATTGGACGAGCGTGTACTCCAGGGTCTTCGGGAAACCTACAATTCTCTGGGTGTGCCCATTGCGCCGACTGTGCGGGGCATTCAAATCATGAAAGATATTGTGAAAGAAAAGGTGGCTGAAGCGGGAATCACGGCTACAGATTTCATCGACCAACCCTTCGACCACATGACCCAGGAATTAAGCGAGCAGAGCGTCTAAGCGCTAAGCAGGAAAATAAAAGCCCCATTTTTGGAAAGCGGGTGCGGTGACGCCGCACCCGCTTTCCAAAAATGGGGCTTTTATTTTCCTGGAGTACTTTACAGCGCTTCGCGCTTGAATTAGTCACAGTTGTTTTTGTGAGAGCCGTGCGGAGCACGGCTCTCACAAAAACAACCTGGGTTTAAGCGCTTTTCAAGCGCTGTAAGACAATTTTTATGCTTTGGGGTGGCGATGAGAGCAGGCAGTGCCAGCTCTCATCGCCATGAATGATTGGTTTTGCCCGTTTGCTAATCCTGCGGGTTCGCATTTTCCAAACTTGCGTTTGGGCGTTGATGGACTCAACCTGGTTAGGGTCACGTACGAAATAAAACCCAAAATGTTGATAGGAAGCGCAGCATTGCCGCGCTTCCTATCAAAAATTCTGGGTAGCGGGAAGGTTTTATGCCCTCGCGCTGTTTGGTTTTGCCGTTTGGTTAGCGAGTGAGCAATGCGGCATCTGGCTCTAAAATGCACAGGCTATAGCCATCTTCCCTTTGAAGAATGATGGTTTCGTCGCCCCGATAGCTGAGTCGCTGAATAATTTGGCTGGCTTGTTGCAGGGTCTCTACTGTTTTGAACAGGCTATAGAGCTTTCCCTCGTACTGCACTGCCGCCAGTTGCTTATCCAGATCTGGAACCAAAATTTGGCAGGTTTGATATTCGCGGGGAGAGGTGAGGAGACGATAGGTTACTTCGCTGCTGATGCGCTTGGCGGTACTGGAACGGGGTTTAGCAAGTCGTGCATTGGGTTCGTATGCCCAAACTACAAAGCCTTTAGGTGTTTTAGTGACAACCGCAGAATGCCCACGATTTTGGAGTTTGGATGCCAATTCGAGAGCACGTTGCTTGTCGGTGACTGACCGGAAAAAACTATAGTATTCCCCCTCGAATTGGATGGCAGGCATTCGCTCACCTGTATCGCTCAACACAATATGGCAGGAACGATAGCGGTTGCGTGACTCCAGCACGTGGGGCGTGTCAGAAGAATTATGGGAAAGGGCTTCAGGCACAGTTTGCATGATAAATAAATGACCGAAAACTTTAGGAAACGGCAGTCTTCCTTGATCATGTTTTCTACCAGTAGAAATGCCATCCGGCAAAGTACGGGACATGGTTAGCTTTTAGATATTGCAATATCAAGAATTCCTACACTGCCAATTCTTACCTAAGTGTTTAACTACTCACTTAAAAATAAAATTCCAGAGAGAGGGGGCGCGGGCTTTGCCCGCGCCCCCTCTCTCTGGAATTTTATTTTTAAGCTAACCATTTTTGAGAGCAGGCTGGCTCTGCCAGCCTGCTCTCTCAAAAATTGGGATTTTATTAATCCGCAGATCCCTTAAATCAGGTTTGTGATGGTGATAATAGTACGGGTTAAAATATCGGCAGCATTTTCAATCTCGGTAACGGTGGTAAATTTACCTACGCCGATGCGGAGCGAGCCTTCTATTGCCTCTTCGTCAAGCTGCATCGCTCTTAAAACATGGGATGGGGCTTCGACTCCTGAGGAGCAGGCTGAACCCGTAGAAATTGCTAACTGGTGCCGCACTCTGGCGATGACAGCGCTGTTAGGAATGCCAGGGATGGAAACATGCAGGTTACCAGCGAGGCGATTCTTTTGGTCGCCATTGATTATGAGATTGGGAATGTTCTGTTGGAGGAGTTGCTGGAGGCGATCGCGCTTTTCCCCAATCGCCTGCTCATCCGCTGCCATCTCTTGTTGTCGCAGGCGGCAGGCTTCGCCCAGCCCCACGATGCCGGGGGTGTTGTAGGTGCCCGGTCGCCAGCCCCGCTGGTGCCCGCCACCATAGAACAGTGGCTCCAGTTTATAGCCCCGCTGCACGACGAGTGCGCCCACACCTTTGGGACCGTAGAGTTTGTGGGCGGAGAGGGCGAGCAGGGTGATGCCCCAGTCATGGCAGTGGATGGGGAGTTTGCCGACGGTTTGGGTGGCGTCGCAGAGGAAGGGGATTTGGTAGTGGCGGGCGATCGCCCCAATTTTCTCGATGGGGTAGACGGTGCCGACTTCGTTGTTGGCTGCCATGATGCAGAGGAGGTGGATGCCGCTGGCGCAGGCTTGCTCTAGCTGTGCCAGGTCGAGTTGTGCCTGGGCATTGACGGGGAGGGTGAGGCATTCGATGCGCCCGGCTTTGGCGAGGGCGTGACAGGTGTCGAGGACGGCTTTGTGCTCGACGGCAGACAGGGCGATGCGGGGGACGATGCCCGATCGCTCCAGGTGTTTGACGGTGCCCTGGATGGCGAGGTTGATGCTTTCGGTGGCTCCCGATGTCCAAAGGATCTCGTTGGGGGAGGCTCCGATGAGGGCGGCGACCTGCTGGGCGGCGGTGTCGATGGCGGCTTGGGCGCGATCGCCCCAGGCATGGTCGGTGCTGCTGGCGTTGCCAAACTCGCTGACCATCATGTGGTAGACGCGATCGGCAACTCTTGGATCGACTGGGGTGGTGGCGTGGTTGTCGAGATAAATCACGGGGGCTGTTAGCGGGAGGAGTGGCGATCGCAAAAGGTGCGGTGCTCTGGGGTGGTGATGCCTTGCTGGAGGGTGTCTAGCACGGCAGCCAAATCACCTGCCAGCAGGGGAAGGGTAGCCAGCCACAGTCCTGGGAATTGCTGGCTGCGGCTGATGCCTGCGGGGTCGGGGGCAAGGCGTTGGTAGTCACCATCGACCAGATAAAACCAATCAATTTGCTGGCTATAGGTGCGCCAAACGATATATTCTTGCACGCCGTTGCGGCGATAGACGTGCAGTTTGTCGTGCAGGTCGTAGGAGGCGCTGCTGGCGGCAATTTCGATGATCAGTTCGGGGGCACCTTCGATATAGTCGTCGGCGCTAACGGTTGACTGCCCGCCTTGCACAAGCCGCAAGATGGCGTCTGGCTGGGGTTCGTTGTCGGCATCGAGGCGCACGGTGGGGGCATCGGCGGCTTCGACGCCGGGAGTAAAGGCACAGTAGGTTCCGAGCCAGGTGTTGATGAGCAGGTGGGGCTGTCCATGACCGCGATAGCGCAAGGGAGACGCCACGTACACAACTCCTTCGATCAGTTCGGCTTTTTTGAGGTGGGGCATGGCGCGATAGCGGCGCTCGAATTCGGGGCGAGTGAGGCGATCGCCACTTTCGAGGGGGGGAAGGGTGGTAAAGGTTTCGGCTGTCATGGCAATGGGATGGCGGATGACGCTAGGGGTTCTCGATACCGCAATGGATCGTTGTTCTGGGGGGATATAAGTCAGTATAGCGAGATGACTTTGGGAGACATGGGCGATCGCCCCAGGTATGGTCGCTGCTGCTGGCGTTGCCAAACTCAAGGGTCATAAACCGCTGCACCCCTTCCGCCACCCGTGGATCGACGGGGGTGGTGGCGTGGTAGTCGAGGTAGATGGGGGATGAATCAGGCAACTGCATAGCCCGTATGGGGTCGAACAGAGGGAGGGTGAAAGGCTAAAACAATTTGCGCTTTGGGCACGCCTGCGGCAACGAGTTCATCGGTAATGCCGCCCTCGATGCCGTCATAGTGAATCCAAAACTTATCCTCTCGAAGTTCGACATGGACGAGGCAGCCATGTACCCGATGCTGTTGTTCCCAGCCTTCTTGAAGTAACAAAAAGTTCTTCCGATCTCGGCTCACAATCAGTTGGGTGCTCACGTCGCCATAACGATAGGGAAGATCAGCATACTGCTGCAAGATCTGTTCTAGGGCATCGCACCAATGGTTCAACATTTCCACTGCACAACCTCCTCTTTTTCCGGATCAAAAATAATTAATCGAAAACCTGGTTCTTCTAGCAGTAATTGTCCAGCTTCTTCACTAAATAAGGTATCAAAAACAGTAATGCTAATTGCTAAATAAAGTTGACGGTCAGGATCTCTTCGCCTGAGAACCCTTGAGTATAGGAAAAACTGTCCCCATGCATTCTCTAAATCATTGATAGGTGAGGGACTCAAAAAGCTCTTAACTTCAACAGCGATTCTTTCTGATCCGCGCTCTGCTGCAATCAACTTCTCCGCCCCTAAATCAATAAATACTGAACGCAAACCAACTCGCAGAATCAACGGATCATCCGTAATAGTCCATCCATCATTGATTAGTGCTGTTCTTACAATGTCATGATAAATATCTTTGCTTGGCATAAGAGGAAGAGAAGAGAGTTCTAGTATCGCCTCAAAACACAACGAAGGCAGCTTCTATTATGTGGAACAGTTTTGTGCGATCGTCAATTTTCGACATACTGAGTAACCGCTTCGTTTATTACAGTTTGGCGAAAATGCCGACTAAGTTCTTGAGGAGTTCGCAGATCAACTTTTCTACCCCACAGGTGGGTCAATTCATCTTCCATCCGAACCAGTTCAAAGTAGCCAACTCTCGCGTTTGGTAAAAACTCGACCAGACAATCCACGTCGCTTTGCGCTGTAAAGTCTTCGCGCAAGATGGAGCCAAATAAGGAAAGTTTGTCAATTTGGTGGTTCTTACAAAACTCAGCAAGTTGCTTGCGATCAATGGTGACTTGCCGCAAATTCTGCTCTAAATGGTGATTGATGGGTTGCGCTGAAGAAAACGACATAAAGGGATGGGGCAGTGTGGCTTTACCCTGATCGTAGCCAAAGTTCAATCTGGTAGAAAATATTTGTGCGATCGCCCTCCCCCTGCTCGTTTCGGCGGCTGTTACCAAGCTCAATGGTCATCCTGGGAGGAGTGCGATCGCCCCACACCGATCGCCCTCCCCCTGCTCGTTTCGGCGGCTGTTGCCAAGCTCAATGGTCATCCTGGGAGGAGTGCGATCGCCCATACCAGCTATAGCGTAATAGTCGAGGTCAGTCACACTTACTGCAAAAGAATCATTCGCCGCAGAATGCTCATGTATTCGCCTGGAGTTTGAGTTGGCAAAGGCTTACTCCATTCCAGGGTCTCCGCATAGCCTTTGACATGAAGTATTGAGATAGTACGGGCGATCGCCACCTTAGATCCATATAAGACATGACGAATCGGTTCTCGATGCGCTTCCGAGACATCCGAAGAAGGTACAGGATCAGACAAAAATTCTTCAGCCATGAGCCTTTGAATGTATAAGACTCTGGCACTATATAAGTCTTTAGCAAAAGGAATCAAGGACTTTACTCATTGCAGATGAGTGAAAGTCATTCTCAATGAGCTATTCTTCATCTTTGCGGTACGGGGCAACCTGTTTGACCTTTGCCAGAATTTCCACAATGGAAGTATTCAGGGAGTCAAGCCCAACATCAATCTCATTCAGCATGTTGGCGACGCGCAACAGCTCCAAAGCAGCTTCAGGACGGCGCTCGAACTCACCTCCCCAGTTGCGATCAATGGTGTCAAACTTATAAACGCCAAAAGTTGCCTTTTCTAAGGCACGAACACATTCAGCCCGATAACCACGCTCTCCCGGCTGAATGCGTGTAACCCAACGACGACAGTATTCAATCGGCTCCATCAAAGGCAATCCATTCGCAACGTCAAGAGCCTTCCTGCCAAATCTCATACCAAAAACTCATTGAAAATGAGCTAATTGTACAGCAGCATGGCAATATGAAAGGCATCTAAAAGACAATCTTATATGAGTGAACGACTACTCTATAAAACCATCTCGTCAGCGCTATGGCGTTGATACTTAGCGCAGTTGCTTGTCAACTTCTAGGAAAGAATCTTCTCCCGATAACAAGTCTTCCTCAGTTCTATCTTCTGTATTTCCTGACCACTGAATTGGTGGTAAGAGCATTGCTTTTGGATCACCAATTTGATCTCTATAGCTTTGCTTAAGGTCTCGAACCTTTTCTTTCATTTTCAAGCCCAGTGAATAGCGAATTATGTTTGCAAGTAGTTGGCGCTCTGCTTTGCCTCCCATAATTCGACGAGTACCTGGATTCCAAATGACGTTGACCCAAGGTGATTCATCTATATTCATTGTTACATTTGACATAATCGCATCAATAGCATCAAAGATAGACTTACCTTGAATACCAACTGTCACTAAGACATCAGCGATTACATATTGTCCCATGAGCTTTGCAAAGATATTACCACCTTGTACATATTTCCCAGACTCATCGAGGATATAAGCTCCTTGATCATCAACCTTCTTACGTAAATCACCAGGTTTCTTATGACCTAATAGAACTGCATCAAAACCGGGGCATTTTTCTAGCAATCTTATCCATACAGTTTCTAGGAAAGAGTAGTAGTCATCTAGTTCATCATTTGATGGCCTAAACTGTTTAAATTTAATATCAATGTCAGTTCCTTTTTGAAAAGCGAGAATTGACATTAAAGTTTCATTGATTTCATAAAACGCAGAAAGAGTAATAAGATAGGGGTCGTTATTTTTACTAGGAGAAAGCTGTTTAGAACCCAGTTTACAGAGAACGAGTTTCTTGAAGATCTCATTTTCCTTGACTAAACGACGAGTTACGATCGCAACAGCATCATCTTCGTCAATAGCAATATTTACCCCTGACGAAGTTGGCTTAGCCCGTCTATTCAGAGTTGAAAAAAGTCTTCTCGTACGCTGTAATCCTTCTTGGGTATTTTCATGTTTTAGGATAATAACAGCTATTTCTTCCTGTCTCAGGTTGGGATCTTTAATAACTGCTTCTTGTATGGACTTCAAACGATGTTGTCCGTCCAAAGCATAGTACACTTGGCTACCATCAAATCGAAGAAGTCCAAAGCCATAGCTATGTCTTCCATCGCCATCATCAATAAGCTCATGCTCTGAGACAGTTACAGGAGAAAATTCTGGCTCTCCCCCATAAACAGCAACAACAAGAGCGCCATAAAATCTTTGAGATTCTTTTAGTAAATAAGGAACCATTTCTTTATTCACTCGATTAGAAATCTCTCGCTGGATCATGTCATCGAGATCTTTATTTGCATGAATTTCTTCAGCAAGCTGACATTCCTTAGCAACTTTTCCCAGCTTCATGACTGTAACGTAATACTGCCAATCTCCCATTCTTGCACGCAATGCAGGCACATAGTCCGCCATAAAAACCTCACTACATCACTATGTAATAGTTAATATCTAGCCTTGAAAATCACTCAAATGCTCTACCCCATAGCCTTTGCCTACTAGGAACTTGTTCATTACAAGGAGGCTTACAACACATAAGCAAATGTTCTTCTACAGTGTCAACATATATCCTTGGTAATTTTGTCCACCAAAAAAATAAATTGTCTCTGTATTTATTAAGCATTACAACTACTTTCGATCTACCTTTAGTGTTATCACGTTCCTTAAAGTAAGTCTCAAATCTTTCTGATAAAAATCCTGGAGCCGCTTTTCCTATGTACAAGGGAAGATGAATTTCATCTGGAAAGGGGTTGCCAAGTTTGACTGAAAAACAATAAACACCATGACAATCTGGAATAAGCTCTTTGGAAGCTTTAAGAAAAGGACATTGCTTCCACTCAAGGTTTACACCTTGCACTGCTCTTGGAAATTCTTCTACATAAGATGGAAGCCACTGCAAATTTAATGCAGTTTCTTTTTCAAAATAACCCTGAATGGCGTCCTTTTGAGTGGCTACATCATATAATTCGCCGGGCATTTTGCAACCTCGTCTAGACAGAAGAGCTTGTAATAAATAAGCAGCAACCCAAATAAAAAACCATCTAAAAAATATTCGGTAGATATTTCACTTGTCTTTCTAACAATTGCTATGAAATTAAAAAACACTGAGATACATACAAACATGAATTCCAGCGTTTTTTAACTACTCTACACCTAGTTAATTCTGCTGATACTAGATTTCCCAACAAGCTCAAAAAAAGCTATTTGCTTAACACTTCTTTATTGAAATAGTAGCTTGTACTTAATTTCTGTGATCTTTAGGAAATTGGAAGAATCTCTTTAGCCGTGAGTCCCTGCGCATCGACTAGCCCCGTCAGGTGTGCCCAGCGAGTTGCCGTTGTCCCTGGCTTTGGGAGTGTGGGAAATGACTGGAGGAGCGATCGGATCTCATCCTTCTTCAGCGGTTGACCTGGCAGCATCAGCATAGAACCATCGGTAGCCCAGCTTTTCTGGGGAGTTCTCCTATGCTAAAGATGACATGCCAAACAGGGCAACGTCCCATCTTCCTCATCCAGCACCTCTGCCAGCGCATCCGCTAGCGCTTGGTTGGGGCGTTCCTCCGCCTGGCGGCGCATTGCCCGCTCATGGTCAGCGATAATCTGGTCTTTCCGTGCCAGCAACTCTTGCAGCGTTTCGCCCTGCGTCCAGGTGTAGGTGCGCCCATCGGCATGGTTTTGTTCGTAGGCGATCGCCTTTGCAAACAAATCGGGATGCTCCTGCGCCAGCATCACCCACTCATACTTCCGCTGAAAAAAGCAGAAATAGCACCCCGACCGACTGCGCCAGCGATAGTAATCCGGCATCCCAATGCCGCTCTCCTCCAAAATCCGCACAATATCCGCCTTCACCAACCCCCGCTCCTTAAACGGGTACACAGGCTGAATGTTCGGCTTTGTGGAAATATAGCCATCCCGGTTCTCATCCGCCCGAATGCCGATATAGCTAACCGCCGCATCCTCCCCCACAAACTTCTCCAGCGGCTTAATCTTCATCTGCTTTGTACACCAGCGCATCTGCGGCGAGGGCAACACGCCGCCATACACCTCCAGCCAGTGGTCAAACCCCCGCTCCGCACTCAGGTATTGAATCGTAATCCCCAGCCGCGCTTTAATCCGCTCCAAATACTCATAGGTTTCCGCCAACTCCTGCCCCGTATCGCAGAAAAAATACTCCATCTGCGGCACCTCCTGGTGCAACAACACCGCCAGCGCCGTGCTGTCCTTCCCCCCCGAAAGTCCCAAAATATGCCGCATATCTTTTGTCATATCCGCCACTCGTATCCTTAGCTGCAATATATTTGTATTAGTTTTATCTCAAGTTCTACCACTCTAGCCGCTAAGGATAACACTTCCCCCAGGGGTCGGGTGCCTGGGCACTGGCTTTATAGCCTGCCTGCTTTTAATCCATGTCAGCAACTTTCGCTATGCCCATACAAATGGGCATCCATTCAAAGAAAGCGTACTGGGCAATGCTGCTTTCTCAGCCAACATCCATCCGCAAATAAATTGCGGGCTAATGTATTTAAACCCATTGAAATGGGTTGAGCGCTCGTCCAGTTTTTCAGTCCGTTTCAACGGACTTCCTGCGATTAGCCCGCAATTTATTTGCGGGCGGGCACGAACGGAGTGCAGAGCAAGATTACTCAAGCATCTCAATCTTCTGGCGATACGGCTGCCTCAAAAGGTTCTTCGTAAATGTCGTATCTAAATAGTTTGCAACCGCTCCTCAAACTCGCGCAGGGCAACACTTGATCCCGCTTCCCAGGCGCGTTCCACATAGGTCGGCAGCAGCGCCTTCACATCCACCGCCGGAAACGTGGGGCTGGTGGGGCGATCGCCATACCCCTCATCCGTCAACTCATGGATGCTCAAACGTTGCTGCCGATAAATCCAGACCTCTGGAATTTGTAGTGCTTGGTAAATTTCCAGGTCTGTTTCTAGGTCTGTCAGAGAAGTCATATCCATTTCAATTGCCAGATCCGGTGGCGGATCAACAGTGAGATCAATTCGATCCTTGCCCAAGACAGCCGGCCAATCTTCGATATAGAAACAAGCATCGGGTTCTGCTCCAGCCTCTTGCAGTTTTTTCAGCGTCACAGGATGGTAACTATCCCAATCGCGCTTTTGATGACGCAACAAGGCTTTGACCAGATCAACCAACGTATCCACCCGATGGCTCTGCCCCGCTACCGGAGACCGAAGCTCAATCTGTTGCGCGTGACCATTGAACCGAATTTTGATAGCAGCATCTTCACGACGGCTGGCTAACAGCGCCTCATAATCCGTCCAGGTTTGATAGTGCAACGTCACCTCACTACCGGGCGGAAGTTGGATATAGTCTCGACTAACGGTTAATACCATTGGAGAACTCCTAAAACCAGCGCAACTCCGGCGAAAATCAATAATACTCTGTCGCTTCGCCTTCCCCCCAACATCTACTCTTTGTCAGAAGTGTCATTCTGCCCAAACATTTCTTGTCGCTGACGTAGCCGCGCAATCTGAGCCTGAATATCCTGTGCAATCTGTCGAATTTCTAACCAATCTGTTTCTATCACATACGCTTTTAGCAAAGCTAACAACGCTGCCATGTCAACAGAATAGCGGAGCAGCAAAAGTGTAATATCACTTTCATAAATATTGACTTTATCAAATTGTCCCTGCCGATAGAGCGAAGGCAAGGCGTAGAGCTTCAGTAAGATTAAACCTTCTACTGTGGCACACCGAATCAGGCGATCGCCAAATCGTTGCTCGGTTGTATAAGCCCGTAAAACCCATTCAAACAGCGGATTTTGTGTTAAAAGCACATCCACTTGCAACTGGCTAAATGCTGCTCTTGCAAAGTCGCGATTCTCCTCCGTAATGATCAATTCGGGCAATTGCTTCAAAGATTGCGGAGACAAAATAAAATCTACGTCTTGGGTGTTGCGTCCATCAATGTAGCTAAGCAGTGCTACACCATCCACCAATAGGTAATCAATCTTTCGCTGTTCAAACAATGAGAAGAGTTGTTCCACAATCTGTGGCAAATTGTCTGCATTGACATCTCCTCCTTCCCAATTTTTCATATCAAAGACCACCCCATTTCTCACAATCTCGCCGACCGCAACCACCATTTCCCCTTTCCTCCCTTCTCATCAATAGCAACTCAAAACTGCACTTCCTCTAAGCCTCTGGCTCAACCCCCAGCGCCTTCAGTTGCTCCGCCAGTCGAGCCGCCCGCTCCTCTGCTTGTTGGGCTGTCGCCTGTGCCTGGGCTGCGGCTTCCTCCGGCGTTGGGATCAACGCGCCCTCTGCGGAAAAATAGCGCAACTGCCCTTCATAAACTCCCAGGAAGAGTCCCAGCGCCTCGCTCCACAGCCTGCCTTCGGCATTGGGGGCGATCGCCTCGTAGCGCAAATTCGCCATCCGAAACCCCTCAAACTCCAGGGTTTCTGGCGAAAACCAAAAATACTCCGGCGTCCGAAACCGATCTTGATACAGCGTCTTCTTCAGGCTCTTATCCGTTTTCGCGGTCGAATCCGATAACAACTCAATAATCAGATCCGGGTATTGCCCCCCTTCTTCCCACACCACCCAGGACTTGCGGGGTCGCCGCTGGGTCTGCCGCACCAAAAAGAAATCGGGACCCCGAAACTCCCGGTTCTTGAGTTGCTGGCGGCTAAAGTAGATCGTCAGATTCGCCCCAATAAAAAAGTCCGTGCGATCGCGCCACAACCATTCCAAACACGACACCAACAACGCCAGTTGGGCATAGTGCAGGGTACTCTCCATCTCTGGCTCATTGCTCTCTAGCTGGGTTGTATCTGGCATCAAATCTGCCAGTTGTTGTTCCGTCATCACCATAATTTTGGTGTCCTCAGGTTAGGAACAGTAGGGCTGTTTTGATTTTAGGCGATCGCTTCAACCCACAGTTTGCCCCTGGCATCAATCCTCGCTTGATGCCCTTTGGATTGGAAATTATAGCGCTGTGCAAGCGCGTTAAGTACAGCACATGTGAGGGGCGGCGCGCCGCGCCGCCCCTCACATGTGCTTAATCAAATTGCACACCGCTATAAATAAAACCTGGAATTTTTGATGAGAAGCGCGGCATTGCCGCGCTTCTCATCAAAAATTCCAGGTTTTATTTCGTACGTGCTCCTTTGCGATAGTCCTGCCAATGGGCTATTAAAATAAGTCACCATAACGGGTCTGCATGAGGACATTACAATGGCAAAAAAATCCAAAGGATTTGGCGAACTCTTGCACCAGCAGAGACAAACGCAGAATCGGCAAAACACTCAGAAAAAACTGGCAAAGCGTGTCCAAGAAAACTATCAGGGAAAGGTCAAGTCCCTTCAATGGAATGAAGGGAACGACGGCACCGAAAAAATGTCAGACGTGTTGGAAGCCTTCATCGAACCCTATTTGGCAGATATCGCCGATCGGGAAGAAATGCTGAAGCTGCTGGCGATCGCCAGTCTTTCCTGGAATCTGGCACTGTTGCCCGACAAGGAACAAGCGACCGAACTCAAGAAATTCATCAAGGGGTTAACAAAAGACAAGCGTGATCCTCAACTTGAGCGGGAGATGCGCAAGATCATCGAAGGATTTGTCCGGCGCAAAAAAGAGGTCTTTCCAGACAATCAGCGCAAAATTCTCGACTTCGAGCTAAAAGGCAACAAAGATAACTTCTACCTTTCAGTCGTTTCTACCCTACCGGAGTCTGAACAAGCCTCGGGCGTACCGAGCGAGTAGCTGTTGTCTCAAACATCCTCTGGGTTAATCCCCAGTTCTCGTAATCGCTGCGCCAAGCGATCCGACTTTGCTTGGGCTTGCTCGGCTTGTTCTTCAGCGGTGGGAATGACTTGCCCGCTGGCATCAAACCAGCGCAACCACAGTCGCTCTACACCCCGATAGCTGCCCTGCCAAACCCCCAGGCTGACTTCCCATGCGGCGATCGCCACCCGCTGATCCGAGACATCCATTGCCTGGTAGTGACCGCCCACCAGATGGAAGGCTCGTAACTGATTCGTGTAACGGTCAAACACGATGTAGTAGGGGATTCGCAGGATTTGTTCGTAGACCTCCCATTTTGTGGGTGGCACCATTGGAGTCTCAGCACGACCCCGCTGCGTTTGCCCCAAATCTTCTGCTTCTGTGCTGGGTGACAGCAACTCCACCACCACAAAGGGATTCACCCGCTCCTGCCACACCACATAGCTCAGGCGCAAATCTCGCCCTTCGTAAAGCCGCGAAACCCCGGCAACGGCAAACCAATCTGGGCGCTTGTGCCACAGCGGATGGGTGACATCGTAGTACAGATTCATATCGCCCACGCTGAACACCTCATCCGCCGCATAGTTGGGCAAATGCAGGGTGGCGCTCAGCAATTGCGGCTGTAAGGAGTGATATTCATCCGGTAAGCCAGGTTCCTCCGGGTCTTCGCTCGGCAAATCATACATCGTTGGCAGGGTTTCGCGAGCCGGGAGGGGTGGATCCATCTGCTCAACATGGGGCTTTTGATGCAGTGTTTGGGCTGAGCCGTGGGTTGGACTGTGGGTTGCCATTTAGCCTCCTTGGGCACGACGGCGCTTTGTAGAGCGGGGTCGGTTTGTCGCGTTGGGTTTTGGCTTCGATTTTTCCTCTTCTAATAATTCTGCCTCATCAAACATCCGCTCGGTGAGGCGGGTCAGCAATGCCTCCCGCAGTTGGGCATCGGGGAACTGCTGAAAGAATGCATCGATCGCCGGATCCACTTTCGCCTGGTGCTCGTCGTGCGCCCACACCATGCGGTTTACCTCTGTGCCATCGGGGCGCGTCACCGTCAGCCGTCGCGTCACAAAGCCCCCCTGCCCCTGTGCCTTCACCGACGCCTGGAGCGCTTCCAGGTTCTTAAACCGTCGCGACAGGTCGCTGAGGTTGAGTTCAAAGCGGGTCACATCTTCATCCGTCCAGGATTCCGCAGGTTTGTCGCCAATGACCATCACCACCGCCTCCAGCCATTGGCGATCTGGGGCGGCTTCATCCGCCGCTGCACGGGCAAACCGATTGAGGCTCGATTCCACACAACTCCCCAACAGCCGACTGGCACGAAACTGGAGATCCTGCCGTAGTTGGGTGCGATCGCTCTGCACCCCAAAGGCACTGTAGAGCAAGTCGCGACAATCATTCAGCAACGTATCGTAAGCAGCATTGATCTCCCGCAACGCCTCCACCAGCCGTTCGCGGAAGGTGCGGGCGATCGCCCCATCATCTTCTGCCGCCACCACAATCGGCTCCATGCCACATGCCTGGGGAAGTGCCTTAAACAGCAACTCGTCTGGCTCCTGGGTGTAGCGCAGGGTTTGCAGCACCGCCCGCGAAGACTCGCTGATGCGGCGGGTCTTCAGGGTGTAGTTGGGCAGCTTGCGCACAAACTGGATCAGCGGTTTCACCACCGACAGCACGGTGAGGTTGCGCGTCCCCGTGCGATCGCGCGGCTTCCCCACGCCCCCCCGCAAAATCTCCTCCAACTCCCGAAACACCTGGCTCCGCACCCCCGTCACTTCGATATGCTTCACCGAAAAGCGATCGGGGTCTTTCACCAGCAACTCAAAATGCTCGGCACCCAGCACGGGCACAAAGGTTCCGTCCTTATAAACGCTCACCTCGTCGGCATAGTAAAGCAGCACCGCCGCCAGCAACACCGGAATCGCCCCCGACTTCATGCCATAGGGCGGCTCCGCCAACCGCCGATACAGCCTGCCCAACGACTGCGGCGCATCCGTTGCCTCCAGACAGAAGTTGGCGATCGCCTTCCAGATGGGGTCGAGATTGGTGCGACCACCGGACGCCCTCACCCCTAGCCCCTCTCCCAAGGGGCGAGGGGAACCGGAGGCAGGGCTGACTCCCCCTTCTCCCTGGGGAGAAGGGGGCTGGGGGGATGAGGGCAACGGCGGATAAAACCCCCATTCCCCCTGCTCCTGGCGATGAATCCCCGTTTGTTGCAGCACCGAATAATACATCGCCACTTCGGGACCATAGCCCGACAGCCCCAGATGTTCTTGCTCCGGGTGCTCCAGCATCGCTTCCAGCAACTCCCGTCGCGCCTTGGCTCCCTGGGAGGTGAGGGTGCGGCGGTTGATCAGCTCATTCCAGAGGATGGGCGTTTGGGGATAGGTGCGATCGCACACCGTTGAGAGCAGGGCATTAAAATCCGTCAGGCTGCTAATTTCAATCGCCTCTCCCTGCACCCAGCAGGCATTGTGGTGGGTGCCAAAGTTAAACGCCTGGGTCAGGGTTTCGTCCAGCAATTGCTTCAACTGCACCCGACGGTGGCGCACCTCCCGCAGGGCAACCTTATCGCTCTGGAGGGCGCTTTCTCGGCTCTGGATTTGGCACAGGGCGCGGTACTCCTGGGCGCGAATGCTCAGTAAAGATAGGTTCGCCGCTGCAATGATCACCAGGGGTTTCCCATCGGCGGTTTGGGCGGGGATAGTTGCTGGGGGTTCATCGTGCAACCAATAGACCACGATGCCGTCGCCATCGCTCTGGGTGCAGGCGAGGGTTTCCAGGGCGGCGGGGCGATCGCCATAGTGCCGCTCAAAGTAGCGCAGGGTTCCGGTGCGGTAGCTGTGGCGCTGGGCGACCAGGGGCTTCAGGGGATAGGTGTCGCTCAGCAAATCCGCCAGGGGCAGGGTGTCTTTGGCGATGTATTGGGCGATCGCCCCTTCCACATCAAAGTCCGACCCTTCCCACAGCCGCAACTCATCCACAGCACGACGGTAGGTGACAATCCCTTGCTGGTGGCACACCACATCAATCTGGGCATCCCACTCCGCCAGCGCTTCCGGGTCGGGCTGATCCACCAAGGCCAGCTTCACCAGGGGACGGGTCGCCCGCAACAGCCCCGTACTGGTGACGAGGTTGAGCAAGCCAATGGTCTTCAGCAACGCCACTGTCGCTTCTCCCCGATGCTCGGCATCGGCAACCAGGGTTTGGATCTCCAGCCACCGTTGCAGCCCCGGACGCGACCCCATCCCCGCGCCCAGTGCGGTTACGAAGTAGTCATACAAATGATGCAGCTTCAGGGTAGGCAGGCAACCCGCTTCCAGCTTCGCCTGTGCCAAAAAGCTCTGAAAGGCATGGGGTTCGGCGCTGGTGAGGAAGGTGAAGAGGGAGCGATCGCTCTGGGCATAGCGAATGCACAGTTCCGGCAACACCATCGCCGCCAGGGGATGCAGGGGATAGGTCGCCTCCAGCAGCTTGGGCGACAGCTCCGGCAGGTTCGCCTCCTGGCGGAGGGCGTCGCACCAGTCTTCCGTCAGCTTGTGGACGGGAAACGCTAGCTTTTCGGGCTGGGTGCAGTGGATTGCCTGCCCCATCAGCCGCAGCATTTGCTGGGAGGATTCGGTGAAGGGAATATCTTCAAACCGCCCTTGGATCTTTGCCCACTCGTTCTTTTCGATGGATGCCAGCCGTTGCCCATAGTCTGCAAACGCCTGGTGCAGCAGTCCAAATATATAAAGACGGCTACCCTTCTGTCGCGATAGTTCGGCAAGTTGTTGGAGCAGGTAAAGATCCGCCGCCGCCTGGTTTTGGGTGGCATATTCCAGCGATTTGCCCAGTTCATCAATCACCAGAATCACATCGGTGTCAGCGGTTTCCACCACTTCCCGAAACAGCTTCAGGACTTCGCGATCGGAAAATCGCGCCGTTGCCCCCTGGCTGTCTACCTCCCAATCCACCAGTTTGCGGGCGATCGCCGGACGGTCTCCCCCCTGCCAATACCGATCCGCTCCCTGTACCAGCGCCCGAATCAGGGTGTGGCTGAGGGGTTCCCGTTGCGCGGTGGCATAGGCGCGAAACAGCCCCCGGTCGGGGAGCTTTTTCTGTAGGGCAGCGTATTCGGGGCTGTCGGGCTGCAAGCTTTGACGGGCGATCGCCATCGCCACCTGCTGCGCCGCGCTTTCCCCTGGTCCCAGCAAGCTCATCAAAAAGTGGACAAACGCTGACTTCCCGGTGCCATACACCCCCGTCAGCGTCCAGGCGGTGGTGCGCTTGCGCCCAAACATCGACCCCACAATCCGCCGCAGCGCCTCCACCGCCCGCTCTGTGAGGATGTAGCCCTCCACCGCTTCCGGCAGATCAAAGTCGCGCTCCAGGTTGATGGAGCGGGCATAACGGCGGTTCACCGATAGAAAATCAGCCAGGTAAGGAGTCGTCACTACACAGCAACCCGTTGAGCAGCAAAATACTTGTTCAGAATAGCCTCAGACATCTCCAGCGGATCCGCTTCGTAGCGCAGTTGTTGTAAACCTGCACTATCGGAGATGTAAAGGCCGTTTTGGAATTGGCGGACGGTTTCGATGGCATCGGCGATCGCCGCCTCCGGTAGCTTAAACACCCGCCCCGGACTGCCCACCCCATGCGCCAGCCGCGACAGGCTCATCAGCGTGCTTTCCGTTTGAGCCGCCTGGGCAAACTCCAGACAAGCCGCCACCACAATCTCGGCGGGCAGGGTTTCCTTCATGCCCACCTGAAACTCATACCGCCGCCCATCCCCCGCACTAAAGAGCAGCCCCAAATCGGTAAACGGACAGTCGATCGAGTCTTCCGTCGGTCCCTTTTTGCTGTCTTGCTCCGCATACATCCGCAGGATGCAGCTCACATCTTTTTTGAGGGAAGAGTCGGCAACCCGTCCCCCCAGTCCACTCGCATACTCCCGCAACTCCTCCAGCAGTTTTTCCTGGGTAAACTCACTCGCCTGAAACTCCCCAAAGGCAAATGCCCAGGCGGTGGCGGTGCAGGGTTCCTTCAGCAAGTTCCAGTGCAGCAACCACAGGCTGGCGGGATTTTCGAGGAACGGGTCCCAACCGTCATCTGCCAGCAGTTGCCGCCCAAACGCCGTCGGCTCACTCCGTCGCTCCACCTCCTGCAACACCTTAAACGCGCCGCACCAGTAGCGAATCGCCCGCACCATGTTCTTCCCTACCCCCAGCAACACCGGGGCATCGTCACGCAGGAAGATCTCGGCATCCTCTAGCGCCAGGTCATAGCCCTTCTTCAGCCAGCCAAACCGGGGATGAAAGGTTTCGTGGCGGGCAAAGACAGGTGGTGCCTTTGGCTTTCCGGTTTGCTTATTTGTTGGCTTATCTTTGACCAATGATTTCGCCATCATAATCCGATCGTAAGTGGGTCACCTTAATTATTCGTAGGATGCGTTAGCGCCAGCGTAACGCATCACGACCGCGCCCAATGGTGCGTTACGGCTTCGCCTAACAGCACCCTACGCCGCTGTTTACTTATGGCTATCAACTTATGTACTGCCCCATTATGGCGATACCCCAGCCGCTTTTCCAGGCGGCAAGTAGAAATACTTCAGCTTTTTAGCTGGCTATAGCGCTATGTGCCCAGAACCAGGGTGATGATTTTTGGGAAAGCGGCGCGGTGCGCCGTATTTTTTAGCGTTGATTTTTAGCGATAGTGTTTTACCCCCCCTCAGTCCCTCCTTTGTAAGGCTACTGTGTAACCACAAATGGGACCTCAGCTAACACCCACTAATGCCTTCAAACCCATTGAAATGGGTTGAGAATCGCCTATCCGGCTTCCCAGTCCGTTTTAACGGACTTCTTGCTATTAGCCCGCAATTTATTTGCGGGTGGGCACGAACGAAACAAATACGGTGCGCCGCTTTCCCAAAAATCATCTGTCCTGCTCTGATTTGCACAGCGCTATAGATTCGCTGACTATAATTGTGCTGTCAAAAATTTATCCAGGAACGGAATGATGCAAACAACCTCCGCCAGTGGCAGCTTTCTAACCGAACCCCCCGTGCAGCGGGTTCAAGTGGATTTGGGTGATGGGGTGATTGTGCAGATGGATGTGGCGCAACTGAGTAGCACGGGCTTACAAGAGGTTTCTGGGGGAGTCAAGCTTCCTTTTACCCATGCGTTGCAGGGCATGACCAAGGTGGCGGAAGTTGTCGCCGGGTCGATCCAAAAGGCAAAGCCCAACAAAGCCACGGTAAAGTATGGACTGGAGATTGGCATTGAACAGGGGAGCCTGATGGCAGCGGTCGTGCGTGGCTCTGGCAGTGCCAATTTTGAAATTACTCTGGAATGGGAGAACAAGCCTGAGAAAGATGAAAAGTAAGCACGAGTTTCGTTGTTTTAATCATCATAATGAAACCGACAACTGACGATGATCAGGTCAGTATCGGTTACTTGATAAACCAATCGATGTTCATCTGTAATTCTTCGTGACCAATAGCCTTTCAGTTGGTGTTTCAGCGGCTCTGGCTTGCCAACTCCTGTGAAGGGCTGTCGCAATGCATCGTTAACCAGGGCAATAATCTTCCGATAAATCTTCCGGTCTTGAGTCGCCCAATTTGTAAAGTCTTGAAAAGCTTCAGGAGTGAAGGTGATGTTCCTCATCCCACTCCTCTGGCGTAAAGCTGACTAAATCAGTATTTGCCTCGACCTGTTGAATAGCTCGCATAAGATGGTGACGATTGGCTTCTGTTGATAGCAGATACTCGGTAGCATCTTGCGGGGCGGATGGTTCTTTGCTCGTTTCGTCAACATCCTGCTCCACCAGAATGATGATTTCAACGACGGTGCCTTCTGCCAGTTCAGGCGTTTGAATCTCAATTTTGCCCTGTTTGCCAACGATGCCTTGTCGCTTGATACCACTGAGCATCTGGGGTTCCTCGCCGTAAACCTTCCTGTTATTTCTGAAGTGTAACGTAGAGCGTATTTCCAAAATCTAAAATCCAAAATTGGCTCATGCCGCAACCCCTCTTTGACCTCCTCCAGCGCTGCACCGTAAAAGTTATCGTCCCTGGTGATTGGGGGACGGGGTTCTTTGTGGCACCGGGGCAGGTGCTCACCTGCGCCCATGTGGTGAAACAGCATCCTGTAGAAGCCATTGAATTGCACCAGCAGGAGACAAAGATTGCCACGGTGCGGCAGATTCATCGACCGGAGGGGAGCAATCTGGATGTGGTGTTGCTGGAAGTAGACCGCACTGATGCCATCGCAACAAATGAGCAGCCCTGCGTTTGGTTGGGCGAAGCCTACGAAACCGATGATGCGCTGTATCTGTATGGCTTTCCCAGCGACTTTAAACCCGGAGCACCGACAGCGGGCGGCGTTTGTGACGGAGAAACCGCCGACGAGCGGGGGGCGTTGATCAAGTTTCGGCAAATGCAGATTCAGCCGGGGCATAGTGGGGCGGCGTTGCTGAATCGGAAGACGGGACGGGTGTGTGGCGTGGTCAATAAGACCCGTGGAGCGGCAACAGACCTGGGCGGCGTGGCGGTTCCGGTGGGCGAGATCTGGCAGCAATTTCCTGAACTGAAGCAACGGAATCACGCCTTTCACCAGCAGGATAGGCGCTGGGCAGATACCATAAGCCAGCAGCAACGGGCAGCCCAGGATGCCGTGCAGCGGTTTCATGTGCCGTTCCTTCGCAATGTGTATTTCACGGGGCGGGAAGACATTTTGCTGGAACTGCATGGGCGGTTGCAGGGGGGCAGTGCGGTGATTAACCAGACCCAGGGCATTGCGGGGTTGGGGGGCATTGGCAAAACTCAGACGGCGGTGGAATATGCCTATCGGCATTTTGAGGTGGCGTATGACTGGGTGTTTTGGCTGCGGGCGGATACCCTGGTGAACTTGCAAACGGACCTGGGGGCGGTGGCGCGGCAGGTGGGCGCTGTTGCTGACCCCAACCTGGAGCTGGAGCAGCAGATTCAGGTGGCGTTGCGGTGGCTGAATACCCAGGAACTCTGGCTGCTGGTGGTAGACAACGCCGACGATGACACCGTGTTGGCAGCACTGCCGACCTATTTGCCAACCAACCCCAAAGGACGGGTGCTGATTACCTCGCGACAGGCGGTGCTGGATGGGGTGAATGTGGCAGAACCTCTGCCCCTGGGCACCTGGGCGCGGCAGTCATCCGTAGACTTTTTGCTGAAACGGACGGGTCGCCCGGACACGGAAGCAGAGCAAGCTAATGCGAGCCAACTTGCCGCAGCCCTGGGAGATTTGCCGCTGGCATTGGAGCAAGCAGCAGCCTATATGGTGCGGCGGCAAACGCCTTTTCGCTTGTATGGGCAGCAATATGAGAAGCAGCGGTTGAAGCTGCTGGAAAAGGAGAAGGTGAGGGCAGGGCAGTATGCCGAGTCGGTACGCACCACCTGGCAGATTAACTTTGATGCGGTGGCAGAAGCCAACCCAGCCTCGGCAGAACTGTTGCAACTGAGTGCAGTGCTGGCTCCCGATGAGATTCCCTATGAGTTGCTAATTTTAGGACGACAGCATTGGACTGAAGCCTTGCAGCAAGCCCTGGAAGCCGACGACTGGGATACGGCAGTGTTTCTGATGGGCGAACTGTTGGAGCCGTTGAGCCAGTATTCCTTAATTCGGTGGGAAGCAGAGGACTATCGCTACAGCATTCACCGAATGGTACAGGAGGTGATTCGGGATCAGATGCCGGATAAGGGGCTGGAGTGGGCAAATCGGGCAGTAGCAGGTGTATGGCAAGCATTCCCCGATAGCGATCAGTTAGATAACTGGAGTGTTTGTGACCGCCTGTTGCCGCACGGCTTACGGCTCCGACCGTGGTTGACCCGTGAGCAAGTCTGGACAGAAACCGGAGGACGATTGCTCAATGAATTGGGTTATTTTTTGGAAAAGCGAGGTCAATATAACCTTTCTGCTGAGATTTTTGAACAAGCCTTGGAGATGAGGCGCGAGTTGCTGGGCGATCGCCATCCCAATGTCGCCACCAGTTTGAACAATCTGGCGGGATTATATGAATCGCAAGGGCGCTACGACGCGGCGGAACCCTATTACCAGCAAGCGTTGGAGATGCGGCGCGAGTTGCTGGGCGATCGCCATCCCGATGTCGCCACCAGTTTGAACAATCTGGCGGCATTATATCGTTCGCAAGGGCGCTACGACGCGGCGGAACCCTATTACCAGCAAGCGTTGGAGATGAGGCGTGAGTTGCTGGGCGATCGCCATCCCTCTGTCGCTTCCAGTCTCAACAATCTGGCGGCATTATATGAATCGCAAGGGCGCTACGAAGCGGCGGAACCCTATTACCTGCAAGCCTTGGAGATGCGGCGCGAGTTGCTGGGCGATCGCCATCCCGATGTCGCCCAAAGTCTCAACAATCTGGCGGGATTATATAAATCGCAAGGGCGCTACGAAGCGGCGGAACCCTATTACCAGCAAGCCTTGGAGATGAGGCGCGAGTTGCTGGGCGATCGCCATCCCGATGTCGCCACCAGTCTCAACAATCTGGCGGGATTATATGAATCGCAAGGGCGCTACGAAGCGGCGGAACCCTATTACCTGCAAGCCTTGGAGATGTGGCGGGAATTGCTGGGCGATCGCCATCCCGATGTCGCCACCAGTCTCAACAATCTGGCGGGATTATATGAATCGCAAGGGCGCTACGAAGCGGCGGAACCCTATTACCTGCAAGCCTTGGAGATGCGGCGCGAGTTGCTGGGCGATCGCCATCCCGATGTCGCCACCAGTCTCAACAATCTGGCGGTATTATATAAATCGCAAGGGCGCTACGAAGCGGCGGAACCCTATTACCTCCACGCCTTGGAGATCCGGCGCAGGTG
>Ga0081520_100160_pt1 | contig 46197 bp, 39 predicted proteins | sample HotLakmasection1_FD_70988 | JGI IMG/M metagenome (GOLD analysis project Ga0081520, IMG submission 70988) | Hypersaline microbial mat communities from Hot Lake, Washington, USA - Section #1 (SPADES assembly) (version 2) | ecosystem: Environmental > Aquatic > Non-marine Saline and Alkaline >... | reverse complement strand
CAAACCCGTTAACGCCCGGAGCAAGCGATCTTGGCGAAGCACACGGTCGATGTTGAGCACGGCCCTAGTCAGTACACATCGTCCTTATCTTCTCAGATATTTTCTTATTCCCCAACAGGTCTATTTCAGAAAATTTTGATTCTCTGGTCGATATGGCAGCATTTGTTGGCTTGAGGGTAACTAAGATTTTACGGTTCAGGGTCTGGTTTGCAGGTACAGCAACAGCCCTGATGGCAATGAATACTGTTGTAATTGAGACCAGGGCGCAAATTATGCGAGGCAACACGCTGGGCCGTGGGTCATCGGTTATGACGATTGATGCGCTGATGCAGGGAGATTTTGCCGACCTGATTGAAGGGGGAGCCACTCGCGGCGGCAACCTGTTTCACAAACCAGGAGGGTCTGGATTCAGAGGTACCCAACCACCAGCGATAGACCTCCTGGCCTGCCCCAATGGCCAGCATATCCTGTTTTACGCAGGGCCTGCAAAGCTGCTTCCAGGGAGCGGCATAGCTGGCCATTCAACCATAGTCCATCGTCGTCCCAGGTCACAGTGGCGTCAGGGTGCAACAATAACCATCCCATAAGTTCCCGCTCCCTCGGGGTTAAGTCGTCCATGGCCTCTTGCCAGATGGGGTCGTCAGCATGGGGCGCAGTAGTGGGATAGCCGTTCTCCAGAGATGCCAGGATATGCTGATTCACGGCTTCTACGGTGGGTAACTGGGTGCAATGGCTCTCAACAGAGGTAACGAATGCCTTGAGATCCAGAAGCTGCTGTTTCAGGTGTCGGACCAGATAGGTTTTACCAATGCGAGGAGGCCCAGAAATGCACACCAGTCGCCGACCTTCTACCGTAATGGCATTCAGCAAGGTCTGCAGATCTTGCTCTCGACCCAGCAGCTTGGTGTTCTCTACAAGAACTTTTTGCCGGTACCATTCCTGAACAACCCGACCACAGGTGCTTTTTTTGACCCGTTTGCCGAGCACAGCTTCAATGGTTGCAAACAGTTTAGAACCGGCATCTCGTAGGGAATTGGCACTGTAGCCGCTGGCTGTCGCGATGTCTTGATAGCTGCCGTTTGAATGACCCAGGCACCAGGCCAGTACGGTTCTTTGAGATTCTGTCAGTAAGGGTTTTTCATAGGTGAGTAAATGCTGGTTGAATGCTTTAAGAATTGTCTCGATGTCATGCTCCATAAAATCTGGTAGATGCGTTGACTCTGATTGTTCAGCATTTTTTCCTCAACTTCTTTGCCGAAATCAGACAGGGAGCAGACATTTTAAGGTCTAAAAACTGACGATTAATTGCCTAAACTTGCAAAAACTTGCAAAGCTGACAGGTTACTGTATTTTATATCACCTCAGTTTTGCAAAACGTCAACGGACAAATCTCCAGCAGGGTTCTGACCCATTCAAGAAGATAGAGACATGGCCCAGTTCGCTGGGGCAATGCAAACCTTCTAAAGGCTTAGGAGCGTTGACATGATTACCCTTCCCTTCACCACTAACCGTGGAAACCTCACTTATCCTACATCACTTGTTCCTGATGACGAGCAATTTTTGACTGACTCAGTCAGCCACGTTGCCTATGTTACCAGCGATGTTTTGCCGGGCAAAGGCGGCAGATTGCACTATCTCTCTACTGAGTGGGCCGCCCGCTCGATCGACAACTCCTTCATTGCCGAGGGAACTCTGGTCAGACCGGTTATGCGCCAGGGCAATACCTGGTTGGTAGCGGTTGATCAGCAGGCCCGTTACAGCAGGTTGCTTTATCAGGAGGTGTAACCCATGCGTCGTCCGGTTTCTCGTTACGACATGCTGCTAAGGCTGTTGGGCGCTCTGACCAAGGCACTCTTTATCAGCATGTTTATTTGCACGGTACTGGCGGTTCTGGCAGCTCTATTTGGAGCTGCCGCACCAGCTTATTGGATTTATCAATGGATTTGGGCTTTTTTCTGGAGGGTTGGTGTGCTTATTCTGGCTACGATTGCGGTTGTAACGATGCTTGATGGTTGGCAATGAAGTGAGGTTGGGTACAGGGTATAAGGTTTAAGAAAACCCCTGTACCTGAGACCTTGTACCTTGCATCCCTTGTACTCACTGTTGCTTTCCCCTTAGCAAAGTATTAAGTGTGCCTGGATGAGCTGCTAATTCCCGTCACCTGTGGTAAGTTTTTCTCAAATTAAATCCCTTTTACTACTTCCCATATTTCTACTATGCGGTGCCTCAGTCGTCTTACTGTTCTGGTATCTGGTTTTGCCCTAGCGGTCTGGGCTCAGCCTGGCCACACCCAGCTATAGGGATATGCTGAGCAACTTCCCCTCCTGGGAGGGGTGCCCGGAGGGCGGGGTGGGTCAAATCTACGACCACAGATACCCCATTTACTACGGTTAAAGTTGAAGCTGATGGTGCATCGCTGTCGCGGATGCACCCTGCGGGAGGTAATTTGCAGGAACCCGACGGGGTTTACCAGCTACCTGACGGTCGGCTGGTGCTGAGCCGTGAGCGTGAAGAGATCTGATGCACAGGGTTAGGGCTTAACCGGGAGTGCGATTAAACAGTTGAGCGGCTGAGAGCTGCAGTTTCGGGAACGTCGGGGATTGAATCAAATCATCGCCCTGGAATTCAACGGAGTCATAGAACTGATGCTCCGGGGTGCAGAGGGTGAGTTGGGTTTCTATGCTGTCAGTTCCCCATCGACCAGGTCGTGTCGAGTATCAGAACCATCGTCATAAACCAGATAGTCCTGGAAGCTTTTTTTTGAACGGTTGTGGCCATGGCTGTCGTCTATCCATCGGGACCTGGTGCTAGTGCTCTGCAATATAGCGCAGCCGTTCGCTAAACAAAGACCATGAGTCATCCGGGTTATCTGCTTCCAGTTCAGCCAGGCTTTCCAAAATCTTGCTGCGGTAGTCAGCGGCAGCGGGGGAAACGGGTTCCTGAGAGAGGGCTGCGATCGCATCGTACCAGAGCCCAGCCGCTGCATAGCCCTCTGCCATCGCCACCGGATCACCAGTCATGGTGACATCTAACCCGACTGGGGGCTCAACCACCATCAGGTCGGCCTCATCCAGGCTCACCTGGGAAGGCCGCCCCGGATTGCAGAAGAGAATCACCTTCCAGCGGTAGGTTTCTCCTACAGCCAGGGGTGGTTCATCGTCTGGCAGGGTAAAGGTCATAAAGCCCGGTTGACTTTGCTCAAAATCGAAGAACTTCACCCGCTCGAGTTCATCACCCTCATCGGAAGTGTAGCGATACAACTGCAACTGCATTGGGTAAGGTTCTCCATCGGGCACATACCACACAAAGGTTGGGCGAGGGGAAATCGTTTGCCCAATATGCCCCTGGGGAGCCAGAGCCGTGAGGTTGATAGGCTCCGATCCGTCACACCCCCCTCGGGTACCACCCACCGTTGTTCGGCGCGGACCTCTCGAGTAGGGAGGTGGCTGGTAAGCTCGAGTCCCACCTCCCGTTAACTGTTCGGGGATACCATTGTCGGGAGGAGGCTCGAATTCATTCTTTTGAAATTCTTGGACCAAATAGTCTCCTTGAAGACTTGTCAGAGCAGGAACCCGACTCTGACTGAAGCCGTAGGTGGTGGTACAAAGTAGGGTAGCGACAAAACTACCAGTAGCAACAATGGCAAGGGTAAGACGTAGCTTTTGCATCCCTGAAAACCGTTTCATGGTTTAGTTCCTCAAATGAGTTAAACCGAATCTATGTCTAAACATAAAAAGTTTCCATGAGGTTTAGATGTATGGAAGATTCACCGGAGTTGATATATCCTGACCCTACAGGAACAGGGCAGTTAATTATCCCAATATTTAGGAAAATATAATTATCACTTTCAGTCAATGCAGATGCCAACTCGGGCAGTCTTGAAAGTCATAGGTTTAAGGTTGCCGTGGTTAGCTAGGGGACACCGGCCAGCGGAGTTCACAGGAAGTCCCGGAAACTGTCGAGTTACGTTGAAAGATACCGCCAAGACGACGGGCTATTTGCTCTGCCTGACGGGTGCCCCGGCCCCCAACTTTAGAACCAGGTTTTGTCTTTAAAGTAGAACTTTGGTCGCTTCCAGGACTGAATTCGCCATTGTCGATGACTTGAATCAGATTTTCAGAATTATCAACACCGCAACTGATTGTTAACTTTGTAGGATTTATGGCATGTTTTCCAACGTTGCATAGAGCTTCTTCAAAAAAACGGCATAAGGCCAGGTAAACATCTGGATCTAAATCTACAGCTTTAAATGGTTCGAAATTTACTAACTTCAGGCTAATCGATTCAAACCCCGGAAAATCTCGCTGCAGGGTGGCCGTATAAATTTCACACAACTTTTCGTGTAGGGGAATCAAGGTTGCGGTTACAGGCTGGTCGACATTGGATGCCAAATCGTCTGGCGAAAGAGGAGAGGTTAGTAAGTTTTCATAAATAGTGCGCAGTTCCTGATTCATGGAATGTAGTTTCGGCAATGCCTCTGCCCAGGTGATTTCTTGTCCGGCATCTCGGAGCAGCAACGCCAGGGTTTGTAGAGGGCCGTTATGGATGGCATTGTAGGTTTGCTCAATCACCCGCTGCCGTTCTTCGATCACCCGCTGCCGTTCGGCAATGCGCGATCGCAGAGTCTGGTCATACAAATAAAATCCTGGCAGCACCAATCCATTCAGGGTAAAAACCAAAAGCGTCGGAACTAGAGGAATCCACCAGCCCCATTGCCATAACAGTAGAAAGCTCAGACTAAATAGACCAAAGCTGATCAGGCCCAAAATGAGCAAATACCTTGAGGGTGAGGCGATCCATCGAATCAGCCCTATGGCAACGGTACCCCAAAGGATGATCCAGAGGTACTCCACCCTGTCGGGCCACACCTGGAGCAGCGGTCGGTCGTCTATCACCGCACTCACGATCTGGCTGGTGGCGTGGGCGTGGAATTCCGCTCCATAAACCATACCTGGATTATTCGAGGCAATGGACGCCGAGTTGATCAAATCTTTGGCGCTGATGGCGGTAACGCCGATAATAACAATGGCGTTTTCAATCCAGGCGGGATTCACGTCGCCAGTCAGCACCTGCTGTAGTGAAACAATTCGGAAAGGGATGCGCCCGCTGCGGGGATTGAGCAGCATCTGATTACCTGACGCATCTGCGTTGACAAAACCTCCTGTATTGGGATGAACCCGTCGCAGTTCTGTATCCCCAAACTGCATTGCCATGGGGTCACGACTGCCATTCGTCAGGGTCAAGCCCTCTTGTGCAAGGTATATTTCTGCCAGTCGTAGCGAAAAGGCAAAACGAAACCCTCTATCGGCTCCATGAGTTCCCAGCAGAATTCGACGCACAAACCCGTCATCATCCAGCGGCAAATCGACGAACCCCACCTGTTCTGAGGGAAGGTAGTCTGGTGGGGCAACGGGTGGGTTGCTACCTACATTTTCAACCGCCACAACATTAGGCATCGTCGCCAGGGTTTCCATCAGGGCTGCATGTCCCGGTTCTACCGGATGGTCCCGAAAAATATCAATACCGATGGCGCGGGGTTGGTGGGTATTCAACGCCTTCAATGTGTCCGCCAGAACTCCATCCGGCACTGGATAGGTACCCAGGCGTTGGATATCCTCCTCATTAATGCCGACAATTAAAACTCGTTCGTCGGTGGCTTCAGCCGGTCTCCACCGCAGCAGGGTATCGAGCATCTTCCACTCCAGGCCCTGCAACAGTCCCAGCAATCTGGCCCCAACCAGGATACTGAGGACCAACAGGCCCGGCAGGATCGGGTGCCACTCCAATGGCGGGTCAGGCTGTCCCCGATGCCAGATTTGCCCCATGTCTCTCAACCGTCTCATTATGGCGCATCCCTAATCAATAACCCCTTCTTCGCGAGCCCGAATTTCCGTTTGAATGCGAATATTCTTACCCGGGTCTGGATAGACCCCCAGGACATCCTGTATTTTGCTCCAGTAGTGACGCACGGTGCGCTCTGAGACATTGATCTGCTCGGCGATGGCTTTATCCTGCAACCCCTCTTGAAAGGCAAGTTTCAGCACCTGTAGCCATTCTGGCTTCAGTTCAATGCCGGTGCGCATATCCCGGGGAGTGTAGATGATCCCCTGCAGTGCCCAATCTACTTTGGTCAACATTTCCTGTAGAGGCAAGCTCTTATCGACAATGGTAAAGCCTCCCTGGTGGGCATCAATGTAGGGCTTGAGGCGTACCAGGGCTTTTACATGGCCACTCTGAACCACAAAGTTGAGGATAGGATATTGTTGCATCAAAGATCTCAACAAATCTATGCCGTTGTCAGTTAACGATGGTCCACCAACCTTTTCGGGAATCGATAGATCCATAACGATCAAAGTAGGTATTCCGGTGGCTAAAAACTCAAGGGTTTCTTGAGTGGTGCGGGCTGTGCGCATATCTGCTTCAGGATAGGCCTTTTGCAACGCATTCACGGTGCCACCCAGGATGGCTTCGTGGTCATCAACGACGAGAAACTGCTGACGGGGAGTTGGAGTAGTCATCGGTTATTGAGTCTTAGCGAAACAACAATCAACCAAACGAAAGACAAAATGATTTACCAGGTCAACTGCACCTTCAGGGAACTGCCTCCTGCTAAGCAGATCGTTTTACCTCCAGTAACAATCTGGAACGTATGCAGACGAAAAAGCCATTCATCGGACTGACATAGTTCAGTCAATAAGGGGGGGATAGCGTTGCAATGGTTGGCCTGTAGGATCAGCTGCTTACCCTCTGTGGCTTCTGCCAGATAAATCAGGCAATGTTGAGGAGCAGGAGGTGTGGCTTCTAAACTATGCAATACCTTATCCAGAATCGACAGTACCAGGGATGTGACTACGACAGGTTCCTCGGGCCAGTGGACTGGTAAATAGAGCTTTAACGGTAGCGTTTTGTCCCAGATAGATACAGTATGCTGAATTGCCAGAGGGAATGAATCGTGGATATAGGGAGAACTGAGCCGATCCGCAAGGTGTTTGAGGGAGTGGTACAGGTGTTCAAAATCAACCAGGCAGTCTGTGGCCTGGCCATCCAGAAGTTCTAGCTTGCGTCTGACCGCAAACAGGTCTTGCAGCAGCCCATTGCGAATGGTCTCCGCTTCCTGGTCGAGCCATTCAGCCTGGTTCTGCTGCCACTGGCACAACAGTTGCTCCGCATTAAATGAAGGGTTAGTTAGCTCAGCCAATCCACATCCTCCCCTACCGGTCCTGCCAAAGAAATCACTACTAACCCTTATTCCGGCCCAGCGGACAAATTCCGTAGAACCTGCCAGGCTTGATCTGGAACCGTTGTTGCTATTGAGCATAAGGATTCTATCAACCACTCCAGCAGAGATTTGAGAGAAAGCGATGACACTTTAGAGCCAAAAAGATTGCACTTTTCGGCAATGGTTTTGGAGCCAATTCCTTAAAATGGCTGGACCGTGAAGGAAAAATAGATCCCGTTTTCCTGCCAGGAGTTACCTCGATCAGGTATGTTAACCAGGGGCACCCCGTAGGTCAGGCGGAAATTAGCATCGGGATTGGGCTGCCACTGAAGCCCCAGCCCCGTACCGACTAAAACAGATGGATCAGGATTCTCTGTGTTGTTGTTCCAGCCGGTACCGGCATCCAGGAACGGAATGAGCTGTAATTCATTGGGAATGGCAGATAGGGGCACCCGCAGTTCTACCGTCCCGACAACTGCATTATCTGTTACTAGCTGGTTTTGGGCATACCCCCGCACGGTGTCAACGCCGCCCACACTAAATTTTTCCAGGGGTAGCAGAGAATCAGGGGTAAGTTGGGAATTGAGTTGGGTTACCAGAAGTAGCCCCGGCGGAAATTGCTCGACCCATTGGAATTGCCCCAACCAGGAGAAAAACTGCCCATCGGTGCCGGTGTCGTTGACCGTGGCGTTAAAGATATCCAGCCCCAGACTGAACTGCGATCGCAGCGCCACCACACTGTTGATATCCCGGTTTAGCCATTCCTGAGAAAACCGCAGGGCGCTTACCTTTGAAACTCCATTTTCAGGGCCGATGGAAAAGGAGAAAGGGATGTCATTCAGAATAAAGCTGCGGCTTTCCCGCAGGTCAAAGGCTAAGCCCAGGGCAAACTCCTGATTGATAGACCGGGTCAGAGGTTGACGATAGCTGATGGAGAAGGTCTCACTTTCGCTGCGGATGCCAGCATCCACAAATTGAGGGGTCACGATGGTGCTATCGGCATTTTCGTAACGCACCTGGAGGGTACCATCATAGGCATTGAGCGGAAAGCCGTAGCGCACTTCATAGAGATCTAACCCTTCAGTAAACTCATATCGCAGGCTGGCAAAGTCACCAAAACCCAGTACATTTCCGTGAAATGCCAGGGCTGCCCCCTGTACAGAGCCAATGCTGGGAGCACGAGAATTATTGACGGTAAAAGCCATGGTGAATGGATCGGCTTCAACAACATCCACAATTAAAATGTTCTGTCCCGGACGGCTACCGGCGGTGAGTTCTGCGTTAATCCGCTCCAACAAGGGGTCAATCTGTAAAAGGCGAATGGCATCCTGTAAGCGATCAACCTGGAGGGGAGAGTCGGTGACGAAGGTGATGCGATCTCGAATGTACCCCTCCCTTAAACGACTCAACCCATTAATTTGGATTCTCTCGATCCCTCCCTCAATCACCTGAATTTGCACGACCCCATCGGTCAAATCCTGATTGTTGGGCAAAAAAGCTCCAGAGGTCACGTAGCCATTCTGGATGTACAGATTGGTAATCTGGGTACGTAAGTCTAAGAGTTCGTTAAGAGAGAGTTGTTGACCTTCTAAAGGTCTTACCAACTCGGCAATTTCTGTTTCTAGAACCGTATTTCCCAAGACTTCAATACGGTCAACCTCAAAAACAATATCCTCCCCGCCAGGAATCTCATCCGGAGGCTCAATTTCCTCCGCAGGTTCTTCCGGTAGCTGCAAAGATGGATCCTGAGGTGCCGGTTCAGGAATGGGGGGATCGAGGGGAGCAGGACGGGTCGGATCGGTCGGGTCGGGGAAGGGTCGGTTGGGTTGAGGTGTTTCAGTCTGGGCTAAAGCAGGAGAAAAAACAGGCCCAATCCAAAAGATGGCACCCACCACAAAAAAATAAAGTAACTTCACCATTGAAATGAGCTATCTGGCATTAAGGGAAGCAATAGTTAACACAGACAAGGGCTACGAAAAGAAGGAACCCATCTCTAGCTCGTCAAACTATCGATTATCCTCTCCCAAGAGTCAATTCTGACTTCTTAACATGGCCCACTTTTACCTTTTACAAATCATACAACTCTATCTGGAGTTCATAGTCATTCAGATGTTGAAAACTCTCGCTGAAGGCGTAGGATGCGTTATCGGCCCACCAATCTGCGCAAAGCTCCACAAACGCTAACGTTCACCCAATTCAATAGCATTGGCAGTGGTTGCCGTAAATGAACCCCTAACTGCCCAGCTAGAGTTGGGGCCAAAGACAATGCCATTCGGATTTATGAAGTACAGCTTGGCAGTGGCCTCGCCAGTCGTACCAAGCACTCCCAAAATATTGGATGGATTACTGCCCGTTACTCGACTAAATATGTTCTCCGAACCGGCAGGGCTGAAAAACAGTGCTTCAAATCCCTCATCTACATTTCAAAGCCAGTCGCAAAACTTGAGAAGCCTGAAAAATTGAGAACTATTCAGGCATTGAATTCTTCGCGCAATAATTAATAATTATAGAGAAATTGGGGTGGGGGACCTTGCTCAAAATCCCTTAATGAAAAGTATCCTGCGACAACCTCTACTCGTAACTGTTTCAGCGTCTCAGGCCGTCATCAGGTTTTAGGCTTGGGGTAACGCTAACGGCATAGACACGTCTTGGGGGGTGGGAAGAGGTATCAGAGATGGAGCAGGCAACCCTAATCGCTGGGCTCTTAGCGCCTCACTCAGGAAGTCCCAAGCATTACGCCTCTGGGCCTTGAGGGATGTCGTGACCGTCAAAATCCGACCCACAAATTCACTACCCGTGCTCGATTGAGATCCTTGAGTGGTGCGCCGCCAAATCACCGCCGAACGCAACGCCCGTTCAGCCGTGTTATTGGTCGGCTCAATGCCTGGAGTCTCCACAAACGTCCAGAGGGCATCCTCCACCTTGAGAATCTCGCGCAAGGTTCTGACACTTTTGGCTAAGGGACTCTTTTCATTCGCCTCAACCGGTAAGGCACAAGCGGATTCCAACTCCACCTTCAACCCTGTTCGCAAGTGCGCCACCGCTTCGACAAATTGCGTCCGCGTCATGGTGCCATCCCGCACTCGATGCCACCAGCGAAATAAGCGACGCTGACGCGCTAACAAGGCGTTTCCAATCTCCTGGGACACCCCACGGCGTTCAGCAATTTGGGTGAAATCCCGCTTTAGATGCGCCCAACACACCTGCCGTTGATGAACGGGCAACCAATTGTAGGCCCCGTATCGGTCGGAGTGAACAATGCCGGTAAATCCCTCCCCAATCAAGTCTTTGGCGGCTTGCTGGGAACGGTTCAACGACACCCAAAATATCGATACCAAGGGCGCACATAGCACCCATAGCCACCCTTTACGCCCCTGCGGATTGGACCCATCGCGATTACGCTGCGGAAAGCCGGTCTCGTCGCTATGCACCGAGGCTTGCGACTGCACATACTCCTGCGCCGCCGCTACGGGCGCAGACACCGCGGCGCTGACTTGCCGCCGCATCCGCTGAATGCAGCTACGGGATAACTCCAGGCCAAATACCACTGACAGCAACGACTGGGTCATGCTGTGACTTTGGCGATACTCCCCACTACTCAACAGACCCACCAGGCTGACTAATCGGTCTCCATAGCCCGTGGGGGGAACGTCGGGGGGTAATTGCCCTCGGGTCGTTTGACCACAGCACTCGCAGGTTAATTGGTGCAACTGATGCTCCTCTAACTGCAACTTCAACGGCGGCACTTCTATCACCTGATGTCGATGGGGGTGTTCATCTACCCCACTCAGCACTTCTCCACAATGGCGGCACATCTCAGGAATATGATGATGCCGGTGCGCTTCCTCAACGGGATAAAAGCCAAATCCGTTGCCTGGTTTGCGATGCCCACGACTTCCTGTTGTCCCTTTGGACCCCCTCGATTCACAGCTTTGACGGGAGGTGGGTTCCTCCGATTTTGGCTGACTCTGACTCAACCTATCGCTGGAAGGGGGACGAGATGAATTTCTCGACGTTTGCTTGAGTTGTTCTTCAATATGCGAAAGTCGCTCACTCAACACCACCACCACGGCTTGCACACTGGCAGGGGTTGCATCCCAATCGGCTTTGGGAATCTCAATTCCGGCTATGGGGATGATGTCGCTCATGGCCTACACATTAACCGATTCACACTGCTCAAATTCTAATTTCTTCGTTAAGCGCTGAAACAGATACAATCCAGCTAAATGGAGAACGGCCAGGGGTGCCAAAAAGTAACACGGGTTACTAAATAGTGAAAAGTACGTTGCTTACTTTTCTTGCTATTGATATAGGTTTTATAGAACATTAGACACTTTTTGCCCTAGCTGAATGTTTTAACTGTACTTATAACGAGGTTATTTCAGGTAAAGATAAGGAAGACTTAACGGAATCGTTAAAAACAAGGTACAACCAATGATCAAATGATCAATAGCGTCACTAGCCTCCCAGTAGATGGCCTTTCCTGTATAAAGCAGACTTTGAACTTGGTCCATATTGCGAAGTTTATTACCTTCGCGTCGTCCCAAGGCTTGCAAAGCACTATCCCCCTCGACTGTAATGGTGCATACATGCTTATATCCTCATCGTAGTTTGCGATAAAAACTGCGGTTTTATAGAGATACGTTGGTTTGGCCAACGAATACCTGCAATGGCTATAGGCTTGACTCAGCGTATTTAGAGTAAGGCAGATGTGATGAGCACCCCGGTATATCTTTGAAGTGCGGCAGGGGGATGAAATGATTTTAGGAACCGATGAGATTTTTCTGAGTAGAAAAGTTTGTATAGGCTTTACATTGAGTGAGGTTATTCCCTGGGGGCGTTCCTTTCAGGAGTACGTCACCCTATTCAATCTTGATGGCTCTGACCTGCAAAAGCGCTTTCTAGGCTGTGGGGACGGTCCGGCGGCATTTAACCGCGAACTGACCCGTCGGGGTGGATGCATTGTTTCCGTTGACCCGGTCTATACCCTTAAGACGGAGGCTATTTGAGGCCGAATCGAAGCTATCTTTGACCAAGTATTGAGTAAGGTGCGCCAGCACCGGGATGAGTTTATGTGGCAGCACATTTCGTCTCCCAAGGAGCTGGGACAGATGGGAATGGCTTCGATGGCGTCCTTCTTGGCGGATTTTGAGTTTGGCAAGCAAGCAGGGCGGTATGCTGTAGCAGAACTCCCTAAGCTACCCTTTGCAGATGACAGTTTTGAGTTAGCCTTGTGCTCTCATCTGCAGTCCATTGCCGAAATGTTGAGATTGGCCCCAGAAGTCCACATCTTTCCCTGGCTGGAGTTAGGATCAATGCCCTCCCGCCACCTTGATGCAGTCATAGAAGAGATGAGGCTCCAGAGTCATCAGCTCCAGGTTAAGATCACCCCCCTATGAATTTCAAAAGGGTGGTAACCAGCTTCTGCGTATTATGCGTGGATGAGGCTATGGCTCTTACCAAAATCCCCACCCTCTATACCCAACGTCTGGTGCTACGGCCCTTTTCCCTGGCAGATGTGCCCACCATCGTTACCCTGGCCGGAGATTGGGACATCGCCTTCAATACGCTGTCCGTGCCTCACCCCTATACTGAAGAGCATGCCGTGCAGTGGATTCGTCAGCAGGCTGTGCAGTGGGAGCAAAAGCAGGCGATCAATTTTGCGATCGCCCACTCCGATAACACCGTCGTGGGCTCCATCGGTCTGGGGCTTGTCCCCAGCTTTAACCTGGCGGAACTGGGCTACTGGGTGGGCAAACCCTACTGGGGCAAAGGCTATGCTACCGAAGCCGCTCGAGCGCTGGTCAATTTTGGCTTTGAGAAGCTCTCCCTGCATCGTATCCAGGCCACCCACTTTGGCAACAATCCGGCCTCCGGTAGGGTAATGCAAAAGGTGGGACTGCTTTACGAAGGTTGCCGCCGCCAGCACACCCTTAAATGGGGCGAGTACCGGGATATTAAGCTCTACGGCATGGTGCGGGAGGATTGGGAGGGAACCTAATCTACCCAGCCAATATCCTCATTCGACAGCATTCCCCCGGACTGGGAAGACGGTTGAGAATGCCCCGACTCATTCTGCTGATCCCCTTTGGCGGGGGGCACTTGCAAAGGCCGACGGGGGATAATATCCCGACCATAGTGGCGCACCGGTTGTCGGGCAGGCACGGCAGGCTTGGCATTGGCCTCAGACAGTTTCAGGATGGTCTGCTTGGCTTCCTGCAGTTCTTCCTTGACTTTGCTCAGTTCCTGATCTTTCTGATTAGCAGCACTCTCAGCTTGCTCCAGTTCGTCTTTCAGTTCGAATAACCGAGACTGCTGATTTTCCATGTCTTGTTGAAGACCCTGGATATTCTTTTCTAACTTGGCTCTGTCCTTTTCTAGGGCTGTCTTGTCCTTCTCCAGTTCCGCCTTGTCTTTCTCTAGTGCGGCTTTTTCACTCTCTGCTGAAGCCAGGGCTTTTTGTACATGAGCCAGTTGCTTTTCTAAATCGGCCTGGGTTGAGTCGGCCTTTGTTGGCGTGGTCTCTACCTTTTCAGCCGAGGCAGCAGATGTTTTTGGTTGAGCAGCGGTGTCCGCCTGCTTCTTCACCGTAGTTTTACGGGCCGTAGAAGACTGGGGAGATTTATGCGAAGAGCGGCTGGTTTTTTCTGCCGTGGCAGGCTTGGATGTCTTTGCTGGGGCTTCAGTAACTGCTGAGGTTTCGGTCTGCTCAGCACTGTCGGAGGCATCGCCTGATGACCTGGCCCTGGTGGAGTTGGAAGTCGCTTTCGAAGACTGAGCCTTAGATTTTGATGCTGCTGCTGTTTTAGAGGAGGGTTTCGTACGCCGGGTGCCGGTAGCGCTGGAATTTCGCCGGGTGGTGCTGCGGCTAGAAGCGCTCTTTTTCGTTGCACCTTTGGTGGTAGATGTTGGGGACTTTGTCGTGACAGAATCCTGCTCAGTACTGGAGTCAGCTTCAGCCTCCTGGGGCTTGTCGGCTTCGTTGGCGGGATCAGCTTTGCCAACTTCTTCTTTCAGCATGTCGGAGAGGCGTTTTTTAGTCATGGCTGCTTCCAGTCTCGCTGTATTTCTTCGGCGACTCGTGAGTAATCAGAACGGGCTTCTTTAGCATTTTTCCCATGCCACTGCAGGATGGGGAGACCCTCCAGGGCAGCGCGCTCATGGGCTTTATAGGTTCGAATGAACGCATTGCAGGCGGGGATGTTGAGTTCCAGCAGAGTATTCTGGGCTTCGAGGGCTTCTCCTAAACTGCGGGAATCCACTTTTGTCAACAATACTCGATGGGAGACCCCACTGGGCGTTACTGCTTCATTGACTGTAGTAATTAGGGCAGCCAAATCCATCGGGGCGGGAGGCGTCGGCAGAAGCACATAGTCGGCCACTGGCAACACTGCCCCCAAACTCTCAGAATCCAGAGCCGGGGGAGTATCGACAACGACCAGATTGTAGTCTTTCAACTGCTTTAGTTTGCCCAAACGAGTAGGGTCTGTCTCCTGGATCACGTTAAAGCCCAGCTCTTTAGGGCTGCGGTCGGTCCACCAGTGGGCCGAACCCTGGGGATCAGCATCCACCAGCAGTACGTCTTTAGTTTCCGCAAAAATAGCCGAGAGATTCACGGCGGTGGTGGTTTTGCCGACGCCCCCTTTGCCGTTCAGGATGACTAAGACCGTCGCTTGCTTCGTCGCCGGTTTTCGTTTGGTCGCCGCCAATGTGGTGCCCTCCCGACCCCATACTCAATCCGTTGTCTCTGGAATGGTACTGCAAGCCTGAAGGAATAGTAATGGAATTTTCGAATGGTTGAAGAACCGGTCGGGGAGACCATGAAAGCTCGTTCCTCATCGAACTGAAACTTTCCCCGGATTCAGCAATCAAGAACCCTAATCGTCCCTCAGGTTATAAATACAAAATAGTCTTCAAGGCTTTATCCACTATGGTAGTTACCCTGGTTCGTTGGACCCTGGCCGACTATCACGCCATTGATTAACGCTGGCCTGGATTGGTCTTACCGAAGCGCCCATCCCCTTCCTTCATTCAAATCATAGAGAAGCATGGCTTCCTCATCGCTATTCAGGGCGTACGCTACCGTACCATCGGCCCTAATCACCATGCTGTTGCCACCGGCCACCTTACCTTCACAGGTACCCACGCTATTGGCGACCAAAATCGGGATGTTGAGCTGGCGCGCTTTTGCCGACAGTCTCTGTCTCGCCTGGTCCATCCCACCGGCGGTTTTGGCTACCGTAGCGAGCAGAACTTCCATCCCTTGGTGGGCCGCACTGGCGTAATGGTCATCTACGCTGATCTCATAACAGATTGCGATCGCTACCCGTTTTCCCATCTCCAGAAGGGTGGCCGGTGCTTGCTCAGCAGAAAAGTAGGGCACCTCATCGTCATGGAGAAAGGACTTATGAATGACCGTTCTGGCAGCCTCGGGCCGAAAAACAACCGTGGAAATTTGGGGCTTTTGCCCCGTTTTGGTGGGGAGGCCAACCCCGACCGCAACTCCGGTGCTATCTGCAAAGGCTTGCAATGGGTCGATCTGCGGGTCACCAGGCTCCAGGGCTACGGATTCGGCAATATCCGGGTCGTAATTGGTCAGCGATAACTCAGGGAACAGCACCAGGTCTGCATCGCCTGGGGATAACCGATTCAGCAGGGCTAGATGATGCTCCAGGTTGTGGGAGATATCACCCTTGACTGATTTAATCTGAGCCAGACCAATTTTCATCTGTGATAAGGCTGTGGTACTTAAAATCGAACGACGAGCTAAAAAGATGCCAAAATTTTCTGACTAGAATACCGTCTACGATTGACAACCGGCATAAAACCCTGAAAGCTTACATTGTTCGACCTTTCTACCTCCAGGCTCACCGTCCATGCAACTGACCCCCCAGGAAAAAGACAAGCTGCTGATTTTTACCGCTGCCCTGCTGGCCGAACGCCGCAAAGACCGGGGCCTCAAGCTCAATCACCCCGAAGCGGTCGCTTACATTTCAGCGGCAATTCTTGAGGGCGCACGGGATGGCCGCACCGTCGCCGACCTGATGAGCTACGGCACCACCCTGCTCAGTCGGGAGGATGTAATGGATGGCGTCGCCGACATGATCCACGAAGTGCAGGTAGAAGCAACCTTCCCCGATGGCACTAAACTGGTAACCGTCCACGACCCGATTCGATAGGGCAGGCATGGTTTCTTCTCAACCCCATTCTGGCGATATTTCCCTGCAACCCACCGATGTGGAAGCGGTGCTCCACGGGCTGATCAGTGAGCTGGATGGCTACATTTTTCCGGAAGTGGCCGAGCGCATCCAGGCTGATATCGAGCAGCGGCTGGAGGAAGGGGGCTATGGCGACATTCAGGGAGGCCAACAACTGGCCGATACCCTGACGGCTCAACTGCAGGCCCTGAGCGAAGATCGCAACCTCAGGCTGCACTTTAGCCCCGTTCCCCTGCCCCATATCGAACCCCAGACCGACCCCACCCCTGAAGAACTGGAGCAGCAGCGCCTGCGGGGTAGCCGTCGCAACTTCGACATCAACAAAGTCGAGCGGTTGCCGGGGAATATCGGCTATATTCAGCTGTTCGGCTTTGAGCCCCCCGAATTCGCCGGGGATGCCATGAACGCCGCCATGACCCTGGTGGCCCACACCGAAGCCCTAATTTTTGACCTGCGCCACAACCAGGGAGGCTCTGCCGCCATGGTGGCCTTTCTCTGCAGCTACCTGTTTCCCCCCTATCCGGCAATTCATCTCAATGACCTGTACTGGGCCGAAACCGACCAGACCCACCAGTGGTGGACCATTCCCCACGTCCCCGGCCCCCGGTTTTTGGACAAGCCGGTGTTCGTACTCACCAGTCCCGAAACCTTTTCCGCCGGGGAAGAGTTTGCCTACAACCTGCAGGTCTTAAAACGAGCCAAGGTGGTGGGAGAAACTACCCGTGGGGGAGCCAACCCCGGTCGCGGCTTTCGCCTGCACGACCACTTCTGGATGTTCATGCCCACGGGGCAGGCCATCAACCCCATCACCAACAGCAACTGGGACGGCACCGGAGTCGTTCCCGATGTCAAAGTTCCCATGGAAGTAGCCCTCGACACGGCTCACATTCTGGTCCTCAACCAACTTCTGGAAGCCGGGGCAGAAGGCACCCTGCGCCGTGAAATGGAAGAAACCTTACCCCTGGTGGAACGGTCCCTGAACCAGAAGCGTCAAGATCTCATTGCTAACCTCGGAGGAAAACCATGATTCCCGGAGAACTCCTGCCCGCAGAAGGCGACATTGAACTGAACGCCGGAAAACCTACCGTCACCCTCTCCGTCGCCAACAGCGGCGATCGCCCTATCCAGATAGGCTCTCACTTCCACTTTTTTGAAGTGAATGACGCCCTCCAGTTCGACCGCGACCAGGCCCGAGGCATGCGCCTCGACATCCCCGCCGGTACCGCCGTCCGCTTCGAGCCGGGCGACGAGCGAGAAGTCACCCTGGTGCCGTTGGCGGGAGAGCGGAAGGTGTATGGGTTTAATGGGCGGATTGAAGGCTCTCTCTAAAGAAGTGGGTGGGTGGATGAGTAGATGAGTGGATGGGTAAGGTGAAGGAGTAGGGTGATGGAGTAGGGTGAAGGAGTTATCTGCAGGGTGCATTAGCGGCCCTTCCCATCTGGCAAATTTTCCCAGCCCTGACCCTGGGGCCGCAATGCCCCTCCCAGGAAACATAACCGTAGGGGGTTGCTAAACAAACCTAACCCAGGGACACTTGCCACAAGGATACTCAGTAGATCACAAACATGCTCTTTTGCCGAGATCCAGCCCTCACCCTAAATCCCTCTCCCAATGTGGGAGAGGGACTTTGAAGCACTTCTGGCTCCCCACTCTTCGAGAAGCAAGCTACGCCCTCCTGGGAGAGGGGCTGGGGGTGTAGCTTGCTTCCCGCAGGGTGGGCTGCGGAGTCTTTGCGATCTACTGATGGTGGCTAATCCGGGCTTTGCTGGCGGCTGACCCTGGCCAAAATACTATGGAGCAATACATGCTGCATAACTTATGAACTGGAATACTACTCTAAGAGTTACGAAAGAAAAAGTCCTATGATGCCGAAGCAATCATAGGACCTGAAAGCTAATGCTAGAAAGAGAGTTAACTAGAAAGGGCCTTGCGGGTGGCTAACCCGGCAGCTAGCAAAGAAATGCCACTAAATAAAAGGCTAATGCCAACGTAAAGCCCAATGAGCCACAGGGCGCTGGAAGGCCAGCTATTTAGCACCAGAATTCCCAGGATGAGGGTGATAACGCCGTTGAGTACCATCAGCCAGGACATGCTGTTGCCAACACGGTTTGTGAAAGCCATGATGATAGTGAAAATGCCTTCAGCAAGGAATAGAATACCGAAGGCCAGGGTTAGGGCAACAGCAGCAGATGCCAGGTTAAAGAGGATGTAGAGCCCGGCGATGGCATAGAAAATGCCTACAATCAGGGTTAGCCAGAATCCTCTCACTGGCTTTGATCGAAAGGATTGAACCACCATGACCACCCCGCTGATCAGGGCAAGCCACCCGATGGTAGCGGTAAAAAAGGCCGTACCTAAAGTCGGCATGATGATGGCCAGAATACCCAGAACAATTAAAGCAATACTAAAGCCAATGACCCAGCCTGTTGACTGTTTCAGTTCAGTGTTATGTTGAAGCTCAGTAGTCATATTCTAAACCTCGTTTTTAGGTGAGCTTTTGATACAGATATACCAAGTCCAGATCGAGATCTGTAGTTTTCTCTAAGGAATGGGGATGCAATAACGTGGGATAGCCGTCTCGGCTGTCCAAGAGCAGGCGGGATACCTGCCCTACAAAAATTGGATGTTATAAAATCCTCATTCCTAACGTAAAATTTCACTTCTGGACTTGAACAGGGTTGATAGCGGTTCTCAGTTTAGTAAAGTACGAACTGGATGAGCTTGGGATCTCCTTAGTTTCTGGATGTTGAAGTTTCAACTTTTTCTCCCTTAATTAGACGCTTCTTGCGGCTTCCCGGAGGGTAGGGAGGCAAGGGGGCTCTTTGAGGGGTACTTCATTCGAGTGAGAGCCGCTATATAAAACTACTTTCTAGCAAAAGGCCGGTGTTTGTCAAAGTTTTAGGCTATTTGAGTTAAGAATTGTCCGATAGGGAGAAACTTGCTATTAAATATACCAAGTCCAGCTCGAAATCTGTAGTTTTCCCTGAGGAAAAACTCCACTTCTGGACTTGGGCAAGGTTTAAATTTTGGCAAGGTTTAAATCTTAACTTTGTGGCAACTGTTACCTTAAACTTTATCCAGATTGAAAAGGGGAGTTTTGCCTTCAATCCTAGGATAGCTTCTCAAAAGCCTCAGTTTCCTTTCTGAGAGGAATTCAAGTGTCTTGGCTGAGTAGTATGGACGATGCAATTCGGGCACATAGAGATGAGCCAAATTTTGGGTGAAGACCTAAATGAAGGTTAATGAAAGAGGGCCGTGCCAGTGATCTGATACCTCTTTTCTCTGCAAGGGAAAGGCTAATCAGGGACCGATGTCATAGCCAAAGCAATAGCTCGGTAGCCCTTTCGACCCGGTAATTAAGCGAAACAAATCCCCTGAAGTGGGATAGGCCTGCACTTCTTTTTGGCTGAGGCCAACGGAGGCGGAGGTAATATACAACTCGTTCAAGTTGGCCCCTCCAAAGGTGACGCTGGTGGGACGAGGAACAGGCATTTTGACCCGAAATAGCTCTTGACCGGTGGGGTCAAAGCAGGCGATGGCCCATCCATCCCACAGGGCTGACCAGATGTTGCCCTGGGTGTCGATGGTGAGACCATCTGGTTCTACGGACTCCTGGCCGAGATCTACCAGAACTCGACGATTGGTGATGGTGCCTGAGTTGCCATGGAAGTCATAGGCAAAGATTTTGTGCTGGAAGGAGTCTGTCAAATAAAAGGTCGTTCCATCAGGGCTCCAGCCCAGGCCGTTGGAAATGGTCAGTCCGGTTTCCATAATTTCCACCGAGCCATCGGGGTCATAGCGGTAGAGGGCGGCTTGCTCTGGAGTATCGCTAACGGTGCCAATCCAGAAGCGCCCCTGGGGGTCGCATTTGCCATCGTTACAGCGGGTATCAACCCGGCTGGAAAGATCAAGCTGCACCAGGGGCTGAATGGTGCCGGTGAGAAGATCGAGTGCGGCCAGGCTCTCTTTCAGGGCGATGATCAGGTGACCCGGGGAAGTGGTCAGCGCGATCGCGCTGACCACTTCCCCGGTGTCGAAGTAGCGGTTTTGCCCGGTGGCGGGTTCGAACCGGTGAAGCCGATGGTTATAGACATCGACCCAGAACAGCTTTTGGTCAACGGCATCCCACACCGGGCCTTCTCCCAGGCGGGCGCGGGCGTCGAGGATGTTTTGGGGCGGGTGGGTTGGGGAATGGAGACTCATAGCAATAATTGTAAACTTACGGGCAAAGGGATCCTCGGCAGGATCTCCCCAGTGGCTGGTGGTCAGGGCCTCTGGGGGTAGCCCCCCTTAGCAAAGGGGGCAGTTTGAGGACTGCGACCTCATCGACGGGACGAGGTCAGCTCACCGGGAGCCATGGTGTCGAGGATTATCTCCGGGGTCACGAACCCCAGAGCTTGAATGATGCGGGCAATGCAGCCGGTCCACCCGGTCTGGTGACTCGCCCCAATGCCCGCCCCATTGTCACCGTGGAAGTATTCATAAAACAGAATCAAATCCTGCCAGTGGGGGTCGGTCTGGAACTTTTCGGTCCCACCGTACACCGGGCGGCAACCGGATTCATCCTTTAGAAAAATGCGAACCAGCCGTTCGCTAATGCCCTGGGCAACTTCGTAGAGGGTCTTCTGGTCCCCAGAACCGGTGGGATATTCCACTTTGAAAGCGTCGCCGTAGTAGCTGTAGAGCTGCAGGAGTGATTGCAACAGCAGCAGATTCACCGGCATCCAGATTGGCCCCCGCCAGTTGGAGTTACCGCCAAACATGCCGGAGGTGGAATCTCCGGGTACATAGCCTACCTTATAGTTCTGCCCATCGTGGTGGAACACATAGGGATGATCCAGGTGGTAACGGGATAGGGAACGAATGCCGTAGTCGCTGAGGAATTCTGACTCATCTAGCATTCTCGCCAGCACTCGCCGCAGCTTGGTTTCGTTGAGGACGGAGAGCATCATGCGCCGGCGCTGCCCCGAAGGTTGGGGCAACTGGATGTTGCTCATCAATTCGTCATGCTGCTCGACGAACTTTTGGGCCTCTCGCTTAAACCGGGGTAGTTTGTCGAAGGCTTCGCTGGGGAAGACTGCCACCGCCATGAGGGAGAGCAAGCCCACCAGCGATCGGACCTTCAGCCGGGTGGCCTCGCCATTGGGGAAGCGCAGCACGTCGTAGAAAAAGCCGTCTTCCTCATCCCACAGTTCGTCATTGTGGTCGCCGATGCGGTCCATGGCCCCGGCAATCCACATGGTGTGCTCGAAAAACTTGATGGCGAAGTCTTCGTAGAGGGGGTCATGCAGGGCCAACTCAATGGCAATCTGCAGCATGCGCTGACTGAAGAACACCATCCAGGCGGTGCCGTCGGCCTGCTCCAGATAGCCCCCGGTGGGTAGGGGAGAGCTGCGGTCAAACACGCCAATGTTGTCCAGGCCGAGGAAGCCCCCCTGAAACAGGTTGTTGCCGCCCTTATCCTTACGGTTGACCCACCAGGTAAAGTTAATCACCAGCTTAGAGAAGGCATATTTAAGGAAGTCAATGTCGCCTTTACCCTGGTTGCGCTCGCGATCGCGCACATAAATTTCCCAGGTGGCAAAGGCATGGACGGGCGGGTTCACATCCCCAAAGTTCCACTCATAGGCAGGAATTTGCCCGTTGGGGTGGAGGTAGTCTTCCCGCAGCATCAGCATCAGCTGATCTTTGGCAAAGTCAGGGTCAACCAGGCTGATGGGGATGACGTGAAAAGCCAGATCCCAGGCCGCATACCAGGGATACTCCCACTTGTCGGGCATGGAGATAATGTCGTCATTCTGCATGTGGAACCAGTCGCGGTTACGTACAGGGTTGCATTGATCTACCGGAGTCCACGGAGTGACGCCCCGCTCCCGCAGCCAGAGATTCAGGTCGTAGTAGAAATATTGCTTGGTCCACATCATCCCCGCCAGGGCCTGCCGCATTACGTTAGTTCGGTCAGGATCGGCCATCACCGCAGGGGGAATGACCGTGGCATAGAACTCATCCGCTTCCTGCTGACGAGCGGCAAAGTTCTGGTCGAAGTAATCGCCGAAGGGATTGCCCACCTGGTCAGGATCATTTTTGGTCAGACGCAGATTGATGGTGACAGTTTCTCCAGCCCCCACCATCAGCTGGTAATGGGGAGAAACTTTGGTGCCGACCTTTGCGGGATTGACCGCATCCTGCTTGCCCTGGACGACGTAGCTGTTAATGCCGTCTTTAACGTAGGGACTTTCGTTGGGTTCTGCGAACAGCAGTTCCTGGTTAGTTTCATTTTCGGTGAACAGCAGGGGTACCCCGGCATCGCAGTAAAAGTAGTAGTCCTGCACGTACTGAATCAGGTCGGGATTATTGACATGGGCATGCACAATAGCGCAATCCGTCCCGGCTATCTGGGTCAAGGATGACTTTGGCCCCGACTCAAGCCAGGACCAGGTGTTGCGGAACCACAGGGTGGGCAGCACATGCAGGGGAGCCGCTGCCGGCCCCCGGTTGGCGACGGTGATTTTAATCAGGACATCCTCGGCGTCAGCCTTAGCATATTCGACAAACACATCAAAGTAGCGGTTTTCGTCGAAGATGCCCGTATCCAGTAGCTCATATTCCAGGGCGTAGCGGTCCCGCTGGCGGTTGGTTTCTACCAGGTCCTTGTAGGGGAATTCTGCCTGGGGATATTTGTAGAGGTACTTCATGTAGGAGTGGGTGGGGGTGCTATCCAGGTAGAAGTAGTACTCCTTCACATCTTCCCCATGGTTGCCCTCGCTGTTGGTAAGGCCAAATAACCGCTCTTTGAGGATGGGGTCGTTGCCGTTCCACAGGGCCAGGGCAAAGCACAGCAGATTGCAGCTATCGGTAATGCCGCCGAGACCATCTTCCCCCCAGCGGTAGGCGCGAGATCGGGCCTGCTCATGGGGAAAGTAACTCCAGGCATTGCCGTCGTCGCTGTAGTCTTCTCGCACCGTGCCCCACTGGCGTTCGCTCAGATAGGGTCCCCATTTATACCAATCGACATGGCCCTCACGAGCCTGCTCAAGCCGATAAAATTCTGCAGTCATACATGCCTCATGGGTTTGAGTTTTGAGTTGAGTTTTGAGTTTTGAGTTTTGAGTTGAGTTTTGAGTTTTGAGTTGAGTTTTGAGTTTTGAGTTTTTGCCTATCTCCTTTCCCCCTACCTATCTTCTATCCCCCCTGCCCTTCCCTCTCTCCCCCCTCTCCCTCTCTCCCCCCTCTCCCTCTCTCCCCCCTCTCCCTCTCTCCCCCTCTCCCTCTCTCTCTCCCTCTCTCCCTCGCTCCCTTTCTCTCTCCCTCCTACGCCGACCAGGGTTTCCGAAAATCCGCATACAGGGTCAACCCGCCATCGATGTAAAGGGTCTGCCCGGTAATGTAAGCGGCTTCGTCGGAGGCCAGAAACGCCGTTGCTGCCGCCATTTCTTCTGAAGTGCCTGGACGGCCCATGGGAATGTGGCTTTCCACAACGGCTTTTTTATCGGGATCATCTACCCAATCTTCGTTGATGGGGGTGACGGTGGCACCGGGTGCGATCGCATTCACCCGAATCTTTTGGGCGGCATATTCCAGGGCGAGAGTTTTGGTCAGGTTGCCCATGCCCCCCTTACTCATGGAGTAGCTCAGGTACTGGGGCCGGGGAATAATTTCGTGCACGCTGGAAATGTTGATAATGGTGCCCGTCTGATCCTGCTCTAGCCATCGCTGAATGGCTTCGCGGGCGTAGAGGTAGGGGCCTCGCAGATTTACCGCCAGCACCTGATCTAGCTTTTCGGTGGGCATTTTGTGGGAGGCATACTCGGACTGAATGCCCGCATTGTTAACCAGAATATCCAGACTGCCGAAGGTATCAAAAACAGACCGGCAGACATTACGCACATCCTCCTCTTTAGAGGCATCCCCCTGCACAGACAGGGTCTTAACACTGCCATGTCCAGCTGCTTTGGCCTGTTTGAGGGCTTCAGATTCGGTGGTTTTAGCCCCCTCTAAATCTTTGCGGTAGTTGACGGCAATGTTGCACCCTTCTGCCGCCAGGCGAATGGCAATGGCCTGGCCAATACCAGAGCTAGCCCCAGTAATGAGGGCGGTTTTACCTGCCAGTCCTTTCATCATAGTTTTCTCCGTGGGGTTTAAATCAGGGGAATATTCCAGGTCCGGCCCAAAATCTGCGGCTTTCTCTAGGACAAAACTCCACTTCTAAACCAGGACAAGGTTTATCCTCCGGGTAAATCCTAAAATTAGCGCTCATGGGGCAAAACCCTCTTTTTGGAGATATTTTTTGGAGATATCCCAAGTCCAATTCGCTACCGACGGCTGTGGATTATCTCTGAGGCAAAACTCTGTGTATGGACTTGGACAAGGTTTAATTAAGTATCTTAGCCGGTTCGGCCTAGGGCCCGATGTAGTCTGCCTCACTCACCTCCCCCCCTGGGTTGATAATCCTTCAAGATTAGACAGTAGCCGCTAAAGATAAAAAAGTGATATGAGATACAAAACTTTGCCTAAGGAAAATTCTGGGAAAGAAAATACCCCCATTACGGGGGTTGACCTGTTTCCGACCTTTATTAACCTGTTCAATGCCAATGTCCAAAAGCTCAACCTGCAGGATAGGGCTACCGGTGTGGTTGGCTCGATGGAAGCCCTTCCCTTTCAACCTGAAGAACTCGATTTAATCTGGCCAGAGGGAGCCATCTACAACATCGGGTTTTAACGGGGTCTTAACGAATGGCGTCAGTTTTTAAGACCGGGAGGCTACATCGTTGCCTCAGAGGCTTCCTGGTTCACCGAAGAGCGCCCCGCCGAAATCGACACCTTCTGGAATCGGGAATATCCAGAAATAGATACCATCGCCAGTAAGGTTATGTGTTCTACATTGGCAAGAAGATTTAGTACCTGATCGAGGTTCTGGTCTGACGTAAGCCGTGCGCTCCAAACCAGGCAGAACGTCGAACCATCGCGGGGTCAGCCTGAGGCCGTAAGCATACCCTGCAGGACCTCAAACTTTGGGAAGGTTCCATGGGGTTGCCCCTGGTATGCCCCTATCTCTGTAAAGTTTTCATGAAACTTAAGGTTTACTTCACCTATTCATCCTGAATTTCACTTAGAAAGTGGGAACTATGGGAGTGGATAGGCCACACATGAGGCTGATCTAACGTTAAAGTCTCCAGCTTTTATACAGAAACCCACTTTCTAGTTGAAAAGCTTATAACTGACCGCCCTATACAGAAGCAGCTCCCGACCTCCTGGCCGGGAGTTGCTGTTTGGGCCAGTATTCCAGTTCATAAGTTATGCAACAGGTATGGCTCCCTGGCCCCCTTACTCCCCTGCTGGTGGACGTTGCAGAATTTATAGCGCTTTGTACTAGGTTTCTTCTGCCTGGGGTTCCCCCTTTTCAGGCTTCAGCAGAGGAAAGGCGATCACGTCGCGAATGCTGGGGCTGTCGGTCAGCAGCATAACCAAACGGTCAATGCCGATGCCTTCGCCGCAGGTGGGGGGCATACCGTGTTCCAGGGCGGTGAGAAAGTCTTCGTCGATCCCCTGGGCTTCCAGATCCCCGGCAGCTTTTCGGGCCGCCTGCAGCTCAAACCGCTGCCGCTGGTCAATGGGGTCGGTTAACTCCGAGAAGCCATTGGCGGTTTCTCGGCCAGCCACGAATAGCTCGAAACGTTCTACCACTCCGGGCTTGCTGCGGTGGGGTTTAGAGAGGGGTGAAATTTCCACCGGATGATCAATTAAGAAAGTAGGCTGAATCAGCGTGGCTTCAATTTTTTGCTCAAACACTTCGTTCAGCAGCTTACCGATGGAATCGCAGTCTTCAACCCCGTGCAGGTTCAGGTCTTGCACAGCGGCCTTGGCCTCTTCCAGGCTAGAAAATTCATGGAAGTCCAGGCTGGTATGCTCTTTGACCAGGTCATGCATGGTGACTCGCTTCCAGGGTGGGGTGAGGTCGATGGCTTCTCCCTGGTAAGTAATCTGCAAAGTGCCCAGAATGTCTTTGGCCAGGGTGGCGATCATGTCTTCCGTCAGATCCATAAAGTCGTGGTAGTCGGCATAGGCCTGGTAAAACTCCACGCTGGTAAATTCTGGATTATGGCGGGTTGAGACCCCTTCATTACGAAAAATGCGGCCAATTTCAAACACCTTTTCAAAACCGCCCACCACCAGCCGCTTCAGGTGCAGTTCTGTGGCAATGCGCAGATAGAGGTCCATCTCCAGGGTGTTGTGGAAGGTGGTGAAGGGTCTGGCCTCGGCTCCTCCCGCCTCTGACTGCAGCACCGGAGTTTCAATTTCAAGAAAGCCCCGGTCTTCCAGGTACCGACGAATGCCGGAGGTAATCAAGGCCCGCTTGCGGAAGGTATCCCTCACCGCCGGGTTCACAATCAAATCTACATAGCGCTGGCGGTAACGTTTGGCCACATCGGTCAGGCCGTGCCACTTATCGGGCAGGGGCAGCAGCGACTTGGTGAGAATGGCATATTGCCGCACCTTGACCGACAGCTCTCCCTTTTCGGTGCGTTTGATGGTGCCCTGCACCCCCAAAATGTCCCCTGCGTCTGTGAGCTGCTTCAGGTGGTTAAAAGCCTGCTCATCTACATCGGCCATGCCGGCCTGAATATCTTTTTTGTCAAGATAGAGCTGTATTGAGCCGGTTTCGTCCTGCAGGCTAAAAAACGCTAGTTTGCCGAATACCCGCCGGGCCGTAATCCGCCCGGCCAGGGAAACCTCCTGTTCCACTTCTTCCCCGGCGGCCAGATCAAGGTATTTTTCCTGCAAATCGGCGGCGTGGTGAGTGACATCCCAACGATAGGCAAAGGGATTCAACCCAAGTTGCTTCAAGTCTTCGATTTTTTGCAATCGACCGGCACGAATTTCTTCCAAACTGGAGGCACTTTGACCGGGGCGGTGGTTGTCGGATGACATAGCAATAGATTAAACAGCACCAATTCACAAGCCCTCATTATAGTTCGGTAGGTTGTGATGAAGTTGAGCCGTTCTCCAGAAGGGTTTCTTCTGGAGGAATGACAATGCCATCCAGAAACGCAATTAAGCCCATCAGGGCACCGACCATAATGACTGTAAATAACAGAGTTTGGAACCAATTGACGGACTGTTGCCAGACCATCAATAAACCGGTGTTGACCAGCAGGGTAAACCCCAGGGCGGCCAGCTTGGTGAGTAAAATAGCGGCCAGCAGGTAACCCCAGGGACGGTTACACCAGAGCAGCCAGCCACCGATGAACATTAGGGGCAACAGCACCATGCCGTCGAGGCCAATGACATGGCGCTCAACCGGGCTGAGGGCGCTTTGGGCAAACAAATGGGATAGGGTCACCCCGATCCAGAGGGCGGTAAACAGGCCCGCCATGGCGAGCAAAAACGCGGCAATGAGTCGGGTCGGGGTCTTTTGAGAGAGGTAATCCTGAAGGGCAATGCCCTGCAGTTGAATCAACAGTGCTAGCAGACCATACAGGCTGAGGGCCACAATGGCGATGTAGACCAGAAACAAAGTATTAAACCGTACCCCAACAACATAGAAGTAATAGGAGTAGGCAAAGTAAAACAGCAACCCCGTCCAGAGCAAAACCCCCTTAAGGGAACCTTTTTGGGTCAGTTTGACGCAGCCCAACAGCAACGGCACCCCTAACACCAGGGTGATTAAATCCTGGCCCAAAATTTGAGGTAAAGTTTCCGGATTGGCGGCATAAAAGCCATCGGCACCAAACAGCAGACCGACAATGGAGCAGATCAACAGCAAAACTGCCAAAGCGTTAGTTCCCCAAAAAATTGGAGCCGGAATGGCAAGTTTTCTATCTGCCGCCATAGGGGTTGGTGGTAAATGCTGCTTCGGTTATAACCGCTGATGGTGAAAAGTGCCCTTATTCTCTAAAGGTTAAGTTGCAAAATCGGCAAAATTTGGTCGAGGTTGGGCATGGGTTTCCGATCGATGGGAATGGCTCCCATGCGACGGTAGAATCCCTCGGCGTGGGGTTCGGCAACAATTTTGCAGCGCCTGGTTCCCCTGGTATGCAAATGGGCGATCAGGTGCTCAAACAGTTTTGTGCCCATGCCCTGACCAATGTAGTCGGGGTGAATCCACAAATGTTTGAGTTCGCAGCTCTGGGGAGTCCATTCCAGGGCGTAGAATCCAGCAATGGTACCCTCTGTTTCGGCGCAAAATACCGGCTGGTGGGCAATAAACTCAGCCGTCAGGGTCTGGTCGTGGTTCCACAGCTGCATGAAGTCAGGGGCATAGCCCCAGTGCTGCTTAGAGGCGCGAGCGAGTTTTTGCAGGGTTTTGGCTTGCCCAGGCAAAGCCCTGACAATGTAGATCATACAGGTTCTACCAATTACCCTTTGGCGGGAGGTTCTAATACTTCTACAGTTCCCTTTTGGCCATCGATCCGCACCCACTGCCCCGTGTGGAGGCGGCGGGTGGCGTTGGTGACATCCATGACTGCCGGAATGCCATATTCCCTGGCAATAATCGCCCCGTGGGAGAGGCGCCCCCCCACTTCGGCTATCAGCCCCTGGGCCCGAGCCAACAGGGGAGCCCACCCGGCGTCGGTATAGGGCACCACCAGAATGAAGGGCCCCTCTTGTCCATCCAGGGATTCTAGTTGAGTCATTACCCGTACCGGCCCTTCTACGACCCCGGCACTGGCGGCAATGCCCGAGAACCGCTGCTTAATGTCATCAGGGGAATGGGTGGCGAGCACCTGGTCATGGTTCGGGGGTTCGTTGCCAAACACCAAATAGGGGATGATATCCATCTGCTGGTCTTGCTGAAACCGCTGTTGGCGGTTCGCAATCCGTCCCTGGAGTTCTGTGGCGGGTAGGGGCGATGCCGCCAAAATTTGATCTTTAATTTCATCCAAAGTGAGAAAAAAGACATCCCCCTGGGCCTGTAGCAGACCCGACTGTAGCCATTGGGATTCGATCGCTAAAAAGCACCAGCGCAGCTCTGCCAGTAGACGGTTATAGAGGGTATTGATGCGCCCCTTCAGGTCGAGCCGACGCTGCACCGTGGCGGTCTTAGACGAGCCCCCCGAAGACTGCTCGGTTTTGCTCTTGTTCGGGGGTGGATGCAGCACAAACTGGGCCAGCAGTTCTCTCACAGGGCCAGGGTTTTCGTGCCAGGTGGCAACGGCAATGTCGGTACCCACCGGGCTGAGGTAGCCGTATTTTTCAATGAACCCATCCAGTTGGGCCAAAACCGTTTGGCCATCAGTGCTTTCGGCCAGGGCCGCCATCAGGGAAGAGGCGTTGGAGATGCTGCCCAGGTCTTCATCCGACAAAATTAAGCGGGTGTCATTGGCGATGGAACGCAGATCTTCCACAGCGGCAATTTCGGCGTTCTGGCGGGGGTCTAAATCGGTCTCTGCCACCCTGAAAACGGCTCGCCGCAGGGCAAAGCTCAGAGGCGACATGATGTTGTAGTAAGTTACCCGCCGCAGCAGACTCAACACATCTTCGGTGCGGTCTAAGAGTTCTTCTAAGCTCAGCGAATCGCGGGGAATTGCCGCCAGCGCCGCCAGGCCGGAACTAAAAATCGTTGCTTCATCCTGGTAAAACTGTTCTTCTAGCCAGAGTTCTCGCTGCAGCAGCCGCAGCAGCCCCGGTACATTTTTCAGGGTAGACATCAGGGGCGGACGGCTAAACTTTGCCCCTCGGGTCAAAAACTCCAGGCTTTCTGGGGGGAGCCCCATGCGCAAAAAAATATCTCCCAGCAATGATGCATTGAAGTAAGCATGGGAATTATGCAGGGTGGCGGTGGCTTCAAAGTCAAGCCCCGTAGCCCGGTTTCCCAGCACCACCGCAAAGATTTCTCCCCAGACGCCGCAGGTGAGGGGGCGATTAATCGACCAGGTCAGGGGCCGAATCACGCCGGGGATCACCTCTGCCGCAATTTTGCGGGTCCAGATAGGCTGCAGGGTGGTAATGGGGCGGCTTTGCAGTAGCCACAGCTGTTCACCGTCGTAGGTCCATTCAATGTCCTGGGGAATGCCGTGGTAACGCACTTCTAAATGGCGGGCCAGGTAGGCCACCTGCTGCAGTATGCGGGCCGGGGTAGTGCCCTGGCCTTCTACCCTCAGGGTCAGTGCTTCGGGAATGAGCCAATCGGCCTCGGCATTTTCGGCGATGGGGGGCACATCGTCGGGCTGCACCATCACCCGGTACTGCTCTGGGGTCACCTGCCCGGAAACGACCTGAATGGCTCCTCCGGGTAGAGCTTCAATCAATACTGCATCCCCACAGCGCGCTACGGGGTCTCGGCTAAAGGCCACGCCGGAATACTGCCCCGCAATTTGCTCCTGCACCACCACGGCCAGGCCCCGATCCGGCAGATCGTTATCCTGCCGGTATTGCACCGCACGGGGGGAATTATAGGCGGCAAAGCAGCGGGCAATGGCCAGGGCCAGGGCCTCTTTGCTGGTGATATTGAGAAAAGAATCGTAAATGCCGGCGGCAGACAGCAGGTCGGTGTCTTCGTCCTGGGAAGAAGAACGCACCACCAGGGGCTGCTGGGGTGAGGGTTGGGTAATGTCTAACAGCGGTTTGGGGTCGTCTCCGGCCTGAACCACATAGCCCCGAGGGACGGGATACCCCCAGGCCCACAGCTGGCTCAGCCCGGCGGCTTTACCGCCAACCTGCTCGGGCTTGAGGGGGCGATCCAGGGAAACGAGGCTGCGATCGCCCCGAAAAAATCGAAACATACGGCGTGACTCCAGGCGTCCCTCGTTGGTAGATAGGTCCAGGTCGTCGGGAATTTTGCTGTAGATCCAGGCGATCAGTACACTCAGGCAGGTCACCGCCAGAATCAATGGACCATCCTGAGTGTGACGCAGAGCGGTAAAAATCGGCAACAGGACCAGCACCAGCAGTCGCCCCTGCTGGCGTTCGCGAAAAATGGTGAAGCCTAAGCCGCTGACCAGCAGGGTGAGCAGAGCGGTGACCCAGTCGTGGACGATGAAGCCCCACACCACATTGGTGGTGCCGGCCCCCCTGGCAAACCAGTAACGCCCCATCACCAGGGCAATCAGGGCAATAATTTCCCACACCGGGTCATGGGGAAAGTAGTACCGGGCCAGCAGCACCACCCCAATGCCCTTAGCCGCCTCCAGAAGCACAGATAAAATGCCGGCCACCCGTCCGCCGTGGTAAAACGCCGCAGAGACCCCCACATTGCCGGTGCCCAGTTCCCGCAGCTGCTTCCCGGAGATCGCCCGGGTCACCCATCCGGTCAGGGGCAGTCCGCCAATGATGGGACACAGCACGAAAATTAAAAAAGCGCCCCAAACCTGGGTTAGGGTCATGGCCATGGCGATTGCGGAAGGGTCAGTCAAGGAGGTCAGGTTAAAAGTATGCCAGCGAAATCATCATCCAACCGCTTCAGGGCAATCTAAGGCTATCGGCAGCTATGGGGGAATGGCCCGCCTGCTCTGGGAACAACTTTTTCGATGGCATGCTCCGGGGGTAATATGCCCCGGTTTGCATAGCTTACAACCTGACAGCTGAGTCAGGCGTAAGGATTGTGCCATTCTCGGTCAGAATCTAATCATGCTGGCATCTACCCTCACCCTTCTGGTTCTCTTCGGAGCCACCCTGACCTCATCCACCTTTGGCTTCGGCGGAGCGCTCTTTTCGATGCCGCTGCTGACCCTGGTAGTGGGCATAGAGGTGGCCACTCCCCTTTACGGGCTGGTAGGCTGGACCACGGCAGTAATGGTCATGAGCACCAGCTGGCGGGCGGCCAAACTACAGCTAGTGTGGCGATTTATCCTGGCGACCCTGGTGGGCATTCCCCTGGGGGTGTTGCTGGTGCGTACTTTGCCCGCCGAAGTTCTGGTTAAAGGATTAGGTCTGTTTTTGATTAGCTTTGGGGTCTACCGTCTGTTGGCGCTGCCGGTGCCCGCGCGGCAGCGACTGACCTGGGCCTACCCCTTTGGCCTGGCGGCAGGAATTTTGGGCGGAGCTTACAATACCGGAGGGCCGCCGCTGGTGGTGTACGCCACCATGAACCGCTGGCCTCCCGAAACGTTTCGGGCGACGCTACAGAGCTGCTTTCTGGTAACGGGGCTGGGCGTGCTGATTAGCCATGGCTTAGGCGGTTTATGGACAGGGCAGGTGTTGCATTTGTTTGCCCTATCGGTACCCATTGTGATCCCTGCCGTTGTGCTGGGAGGGTGGCTGAACCGCCGCATGCCGATGCAGCGATTTGAGCGGTTCTTGTTCCTGATTTTGATAGTTTTGGGAGTAATGCTGCTGGTTTGATTAACGATAACTGTGAGGACTCACCGCCATGACACCATCCACCGAAACCCGGCTTATCGTTGGCCGTTGGGTGTTCACCGGGCAAACTGCCCACAGCTACGGGGCCGTTGCCATTCAGGGAGACACCATTGTTGAAGTGGGCAGTCAGGATGATCTACGGCGAAAATATCCCAACGCCGCTGAGATGGGATCAAACCAGTTCGCGGTCATGCCGGGGCTGATTAATGCCCACCACCACAGCAACGGGGTGCCCAATTCCCTGCAGGGTATTTCTGACGACTTTTTAGAACCCTGGTTGTTTTCCTTACTGGCTCTGCGCCATCAAGATCCCCTCCCCCAGACTTTGTTTAGCATTGCCCGGCTGCTGCGCAGTGGGGTCACCAGCGTGGTAGATTTCACCATCATGTCGGGGGCAGCAGAGAGCTGCCATCACCTGCTGTCTCAACGCCTGAAAGCCTACAAGCAGGCCGGTATGCGGGTGGCCCTGGCAGCTGGGGTCAAATACCAGAGCCATCTGGTCCATGGTGAGGGGCAGGATGAGTTGTTTTTGCAATCATTACCGGCGGTACTGGCCCAAAAGGTGCAAAAGCTGGTGCCCCTGCACGAAGCCCTACCTCCTGAAGACTACCTGACCCTGGTGGGGGATCTGGTCAAGGCCCACCAGGCCCATCCCCACGTTCAGGTGTGGTTTGGTCCCCCTGGGCCGCAATGGGTCAGCGATGAGTTGATGGTACAGATTGCCGACACTGCTGCCCACCTGGGGACCGGCGTGCAGACCCACGTTACCGAGTCTTTGCCCGAAAAGCTGCTGGGGCCAAAGTTCTACGGCAAGTCTGTAATCAAGCACCTGCAAGACCTGGGAGTACTCAGCCCCCGCTTTTCCATGGCCCATGGGGTCTGGGTCACCGAAGCAGACATCCAAATTCTGGCGGAAACGGGAGCCTCTATCAGCCACAATCCCAGCTCTAATCTGCGGCTGCGGGCAGGGGTGCTGCCCTTTAACGCCCTTGCCGCCAGCGGGGCCACCGTGGGCCTGGGCATGGATGGCACCACCATTGGCGATGATGAAGATATGTTTGCTGAAATGCGGCTGGGGGCACGACTGCACCGGGAAACCCAGATGAAGGAGACCGCCCCCACCTGGGAAGACATCTTTCGTCTGGCCACCCAGGGTAGCGCCAGACTAATGATGCAGGAAACCTCCCTGGGGCAGCTGGCTCCCGGTTTTAAGGCCGACCTGGTGCTGGTGGATTGGGATGCCGTCACCTGGCCCTGGCTCGCTCCTGAGGCTGATCCCCTGGAGGTTTTGCTCATGCGAGCCAAAGCTGCAGATGTGCATACGGTGCTGGTCAACGGCAATGTCGTCCTGAAGGCAGGCCAACCGACCGGATTTGATCTCCAGGCGGTCGCTCAAGCACTGGCGGCACAACTAGAGGCCTCCCCCAATCGGGACGATTATCGGGATTTGTTCACCCAAATTCGCCCCTATCTGGAATCCTGGTATGCCGCCTGGCAGGTGCCAGATTTGTCTCCCTACACCGCATTTAATTCGCGCGTTTAAATTTCCCTGTCCCCAGCCTACTTACCGCAGTAGGCAATCAGGTCAATCTCTACGTCACCGTAGCCAGCCAGGGCGGTTACCCCAACGGTGGTGCGACAGGGTTGAGGCCCAGCACCAAAGTAGCTCTGGTAAATTTGGTTCACCGTCTCGTAATACCGAAAGTCGGTAACAAACACCCGCGCCATCACCACCTGCTGGAAGCTGCTGCCAGCATGGTCTAACACCAGTTTCAGATTATCCATAACCTGCCGAGTCTGGGCCTCAATCGGGCCCTTCACAACTTCTCCGGTGTGGGGATCTTCAGCCAGTTGCCCGGTGACAAACAGAAAGTCCCCTGCCTTCACAGCATGGGAGTAGGGCGCTACAGGAGGCAGCACTCCATTGGGGAGGGTGATAAATTCCAGCATCGCATGTATTCTCCAATACCTAGCCTGAATCCTCCTTGTCATAACCCGAATTTGCATTTTTGGGAAATAAATCTTTTCCAAGTCCAGAAGTGGAGTTTTGCCTTAGAGAAAACTCCAGATCTCGAGCTGGACCTGGTATAAATCTTCTCCAAGTCCAGAAGTGGAGCTTTGCCTTAGAGAAAACTCCAGATCTTGAGCTGGACCTGGTATAAATCTTCTCCAAGTCCAGAAGTGGAGTTTTGCCTTAGAGAAAACTCCAGATCTCGAGCTGGACCTGGTATAAATCGTTTTAGAAAGACCAACGGTAAGCTAAGAATTTACCTGGCGACGGCTGTATCCTCCAGTGGCTTTTGGCTCCAGCAACCACCACTGTTCTTTGTCTTCCCCTTGCTGTAGATACAGATTAAACGGGCGCACCTGCTGACGCTGGGCACGGCTGAGGTTGCCGCCTTTCAAAGTGTAGGTGCCTTCTACTTCTACCGCCGCCTGGTTGTCGAGGGAAATTTGGCGGGTGGAGGTGACCGTCACCCTGCCAATTGCAAAGGGATTGGTGGCTTCAGATTCACCAGGAAGCTGAGTTCGCAACAGGGCCTGAGTCGCCATCAGCTTTTGGGCTATAGCCTGTTCGACGACAGTTTTGGCAGGTCCGGGGTTGATCCAGCTACAGCTGCTCAGCAAGACACAGAGGGTCAGAACCAGCAAGAGAGGGAGGCGGGAGGCGGCATGGGGGGATGGGGGGATGGGGAGATGGGGGTTGGGGAGACGGGGGGGAAATGTTTTTGGCAAAGAGGCCAGAGCATATTGCCGCTGGATGAGGGTGTTAAGACTGGAGAATACACCGGTAGTTCTGGTTCTAAATTTCATGCCAAGCCAGCTTAATCCGGTTGTCAGTAGAGTCTTTCCCCCTTGCCTTTGCAACATTGCCTTTCCTTAAATCCTCTTCTACGCTTCCATCCATCCGCTTCCTCACCCATCCACCCATCCCCTCCTAACCTAAGCCGCTCGACTGGCCTACTGCTTCAGGGTGCGGGGGTCTAGCGCATCCCGCAACCCATCCCCCAGCAGGTTAAAGGCCAGGGATGTGACCACAATTAGAATCGCCGGAGGCCACACCAGCCAGGGCTGCAGTACCAGAATAGACGCGTTAGTGGAAATGCTCAGCATGTTACCCCAGGAGGCATCAGGCTGCTGAATGCCGAGACCAATGAAGCTCAGCACTGCCTCTGCCAGAATAAAGCCCGGAATGGCCAGGGTAGCTGCAATAATGCCGTAGGTTGCCGTCTGGGGCAGAACGTGGCGGGTAATTACGTAAAACGAACGGCCTCCCATCACCCGGCTGGCCTGCACAAACTCCTGTTCCTTAATGGAGAGAACCTGTCCTCTAATGACCCGCGCCAGACCAGACCAACCGATTAAGGAAGTAATTAAAACAATCAGCATAAATCGTTGGGCGCTGGATAGCCCCGGCGGTAGTACCCCCGCCAGGGCTACCAGCAGATAAATGCTGGGTATGGTCATCAGCACTTCGACAAACCGCATCAGTACCGCATCCACCGCTCCGCCAAAGTATCCGGCCATGCCGCCGATCAGCATCCCCAGGGGAAAGGAAATGGCGATACCAATGAGCCCCACAAATAGGCTCACTCGACTGCCGTGAAGCAGCCGACTGAACTGGTCTCTGGCCTGTTCATCGGTACCGAGGATGTTCCACTTGCCGGGGCCAGCTGTGTCAAACAACTTGAGTTGGCCACTGTCATCCCGGTGCAGAATGCGAATGGGGGACGGTTGGCTGAAGTCCACCTGAATCTCTCTCGCGCCCGTTTCGAGGGAAACCGGCCCCTGGGTGGTGGGATACACATGGGGGCCAATCCAATCGCCGGTTTGCTGGTTGCGCAGGTAGACCCTGGTCGGGGGCAACAGAGACCCGTTGGGTTGGGAGGCGTAGGGATCGTAGGGAGCAAAAAAGTCTGCCCCAATGGCGACCACATACAACAAAATTAAAAGAATGGCCCCAAATTGAGCCAGCCGGTTGGTCTTAAGCTTCTTCCACCAGTTCATAGGCAGCCGGGGTTAAGTGTGGATGACGGTTTTCTCGTTCTCCACCATAAACACATTTGAGTAAAGGTTAGCAATAATTTGCTTGCCTTCCTGGGTCAGGGACAAATACCGCAGCCCATCCTGGATGTAGGGATGCACCACATTCCAGTAAAACTTGGGATAGTTGGCCCGCAGGTCGCTCGGGTCTTTGTAGTTAAGAAACTTGTTTTGCCCGGTTTCCTCAAATTCATAAAAGAGAGCCCCAATCTTTTTCAGATACCGGGGATCACTCAGCTGGCCAATCAGGTCTGCCGCCCGCACCAGACCAGGGAAATGGCGGGTATCTTGATGGTCTTCTTCTTTCGGCACCGGGAAGCGGGTGAGTTCGATATTGAGTTTGATGACTTCTGCGTTGATGAGCCGGTTGTTGCCAAACCGTTCTTCAATGAAGCGCTTGCCCCGGTCCACGTGGTAAGGGGTGAGGGAAGCGTCAGAAGCCCCTGGCTCTAACAACACCATCTCATCGCCCTTGCCCGTAGCGTACAGATAGTTACGGTCCTGGTCGGCCCGGCAAACCCCTTTCACATAGCCAATGTCGTGGCACACCAGGGAAATAATGAAGTGCAGCCAGTCTTCGCAGGTGACCCCCCCTTCGCGAATGTGCTTGCCCCGCAGAATTTCCTGCCCCACCAGAGCCACCAGAATGGTGTGTTCGACATTATGATAGAGCGCGTCACTGTTGGCGATATTTTCCAGGGCCATACTGCCCGCCCAGGCAATGATGTCTTCGTAATCAGGTTTCTGACCGCCATAAGTGCGGTGATAACCCACTCGCAGCTTATCTACAAAATCAGCGATGAGAATTTCTGTAGCGTTAAACATGGACAGAACCTGCCTTTTTCAATCGAGCGGGGATAATCACCAATGCAAACTGTAAGTTTGAAACCATATCCAAGTCCGGAGACGGAGTTTTACCCTAGAAAAACTGCGGACCTCTAGCTGGACTTGGTGGAAGGCAGTGACGATAGGAGTAGCCAAATCCGTTTGGGGTATTTTGCTATTACACCAAACCTTCCCCATACTGGGGTGTGATCCATGTAAGTACACATTCTGAGATAGTCACTACCCGGTGGGGGCATGGCTCAGGTTACAGATAAAACAAGCGATCCCAGCAATTTGGGAGCTAAGGTTCTAAGATGGAAGAAACATTTCGTAATGTTTCTTCGTTGATGATTGGTAAGAAAGCTGTTGTGACAGACGCCTCTCCTGCTCATTCTGTGTCCAAATTTCCGCCTGAAAATCCCGATGCTGCCCCTATAGATGCCAGCGATCTAGCTTACGCCCCCGCTGAGCCTCCCCGCAGACTACCGGGGCGAGGCGTTCTAATCGGGCTAGGATCCGGCATTCTACTCACCCTGGCGGGAACCCGTCTGATCGGTGGGGGCAATAGTCCCCCCGCTGAAGTGGCTCCCCCCGTAGCCACAACGGCAACCGCTCAAACCGTAACCACAGCCACGGCCCAGGTTGGTGCGGTGCAGAGTACCCTCACCGTCAACGGCACCGTGCAGGCGATAGATTTGTTAGAAGTCACTCCTCAGGTGGGAGGGCTACAGATTCGTCAGATGCTGGTGCGCGAGGGAGACTCTGTCTCTGCCGGTCAACCCCTGGCGGTACTGGATACCGAGACGCTACAGGCCAATATCCGCCAGGAGCAGGCCCAGCTTTCCGTGGCTCAAGCTCAAGTGACTCAACGTCGTGCCGCCCAGGCCCAGGCCCAGGCTACCCTGGCAGAGGCTCAGCAAAACTTATCTCGACTGCAGTCCCTGGCAGACCGAGGTGCCATTAGCCAGCAGGAACTGACCCGGCAACAGACTGAGGTGGCGACCTCTCGTGAGGCAGTGGGACTATCCAGGGCAGAGGTAGAAAGTGCAGCGGCGACGGTGCGATCGCAACAGGCCGCCATCGACCGTCTGCAGACCCAGCTCAACCAGGCCACCGTCCGCGCCCCCGCCGCCGGTATTGTGGCGGAACGCTTCGCCAACATCGGCGATGTGGCCTCCACCGGCAGCCCCATCATCTCCCTGATCCAAAACAACCAGCTGGAGCTAGAAGCCGAAGTGCCCCAGGCCCAACTGGAGCAAATTAGCCTCGGTGCTCCCGTCAACATTACCTCCAGCAGCGACAGCCGCATCGACCTCCAGGGCACCGTCCAGGACATTAACCCCGTCCTCGATTCTGAGACCCGTACCGCCATCGTCAACATTGGCCTACCCCCCAGCGACCTGCTTCGCCCCGGCATGTTCCTCCGCGGCGACATCGTCACCAGTGCGCGCCAGGGAGTCGTTGTCCCCAGCACCGCCATTCTCCCCCAGCAGGATGGCGACACCCTGGTCTACGTCCTCGGCCCCGATAACCAGGCCCAGGCCCGTACCGTCCAGACCGGCCAACGCCTCCCCGCCCAGGGTGACCAACCCGCCCGCGTAGAAATTGTGGAAGGGTTGCAGGCTGGTGAACAGGTGATTGTGACGGGCGTGGGGTATTTGCAGGACGGCGACCGGGTGGAAGTGGTGAGTGGTAGGTGAGGTAGGTGGGTAAGTGGGGTAGGTGAGGTAGTACATACGAAAGTTTCCCTTGCCGCTCTAAATTCCCTCCAATAAAATCCCTTACACACCCCACCCACCTCACCTACTTCACCCACCCCACCTACCTTTCACCCACCCCACCTACCTTTCACCCACCTCACCTACCTTTCACCTACCCCACCTACCTTTCACCCACCTCACCCACTTTATTGCTCGCTCTCTCCCTCCCTAGCTCTCTTTCTCTCTAAGAAATGTCCTTCAACATCTCCGGCTGGTCCATCCGTCGCCCTATCCCCACCCTGGTGCTCTTCCTGGTGCTCACCCTGGGGGGGCTGCTTTCCTTTGGGCAACTCGGCATTGACTCGAACCCGAATATCGACTTTCCCGCCGTCACCGTTACCGTGACTCAGCAGGGGGCTGGGCCTGAGGAACTGGAAACCCAGGTGACGAAAAAGGTCGAAGATGCCGTAGCGGGTTTAGGCAATATTGACGACATCATCTCTACCGTGCGGGATGGCTCGTCGAATACCATCATCAACTTCACCCTGGGTACGGACATCGACCGGGCCACGAACGACGTGCGGGATGCGGTGACGCGGATTCGACAGGACTTACCCGCCAGCATTCAGGAGCCCCGAGTTCAGCGGCTGGAGTTTGAGAGCGGGGCCATTCTCACCTATGCGGTGGACTCGAACGGTCGCTCGGTGGAAGAGTTGAGTGACCTGGTGGACCGCACCATCAGCCAGGAAATTTTGACGGTCACCGGGGTAGCGCGGGTAGAGCGCATTGGTGGGGTTGACCCGGAAGTTCGGGTTGACCTGGACCCCGAACAGTTGGATGCCCTGGGGATTACGGCTACCCAGGTGAACGAGCAGATTCGCGCTTTGAATGTGAATTTGCCCAGCGGTCGCGCCACATTGGGAGACCAGGAGAAAACCATCCGTACCCTCGGTAGTGCCGATACAGTGGATGCCCTGGCCAGCTACCGGATTGTATTGCCCAGTGGCAACACTGTGCCCCTGAGCACCCTGGGCACGGTCAGGCAGGACTATGGAGAAATTCGTCAGTCTGCGTTCTTCAACGGCGAGCCGGTGGTGGCGTTTCAGGTGTTCCGCAGTACCGGCAGCATTCTGGTAACGGTGGAAGAAGGCGTGACTGCAGCCGTGGCTCGTTTGGACGAAACCCTGCCGGAAGATATTGAATTTGAGCAAATCTTCACCCGCGCTGACGAAATTCGCGATTCCTATCAATCTTCTATCGACGCCTTAATTGTGGGATGCATTCTGGCGGTAGTCGTGGTCGGCTTCTTCCTGCGGGACTGGCGTACCACACTGATTACGGCGACAGCATTGCCTCTCTCCATCATTCCCACCTTTCTGGTGCTGCAGTCATTCGACTACACCCTCAACAGCATGACCCTGCTGGCCCTCACCCTGGCGGTGGGGAACCTGGTAGACGATGCCATCGTGGAAATCGAAAACGTCGAACGCCATATCCGCATGGGCAAGCGCCCCTTCAAAGCGGCTCTGGACTCGACCCAGGAAGTGGGCCTGGCGGTGCTGACCACAACCGCAACCATCGTGGCGGTGTTCCTGCCGGTGGCATTCATGGGCGGCATTCCTGGGCAGTTCTTCAAACCCTTCGGCGTCACGGTGGTTACGGCCACCTGCTTCTCGACCCTGGTGGCGCGACTGATCACGCCGATGATGGCGGCTTATCTGCTGAAACCCAAGCCTGCCACTATTCCTGTTAATGGCATCAGTGCTCCCATCGAGAATGGCAACGGCAACGGCTCTGGAAATGGACAGCAGTTTGCGGCAAATTATATAGCTGGTCCCCAGGCAGGTCCCTATCGGCGTCTGCTGACGGCGGCCCTGCGGCATCGGTTTTTGACCCTTGCGATCGCGGTCGGTATCTTCTTCGGCAGTCTGCAACTGGTACCCTATCTTCCCACCAGCCTGTTTGAATCCAGCGATACCGGACTCTCCACCATCTCCATCGAACTCCCCCCCGGTTCAACCCTGACCGATATCAAAGCCGCCACCGAACGGCTTTCTCAAGGCCTGCTGGATGACCCGGCAGTCGCCTCTGTCCTCACTGCAGAAGGGGGAGACGAGGGCGTCAATACCGCAACGGCTTACGTGCGCCTGGTGCCCAAAAATGAGCGGGATGTCTCCCAAAATGAATTTGAGCAGAACGCCCGCGAAATATTCCGCACTGTCCCCGGTGCCCGCATCAGCTTCCGCAGTGCCGGTGCTTCTGGGGAAGGCAAAGACCTTACCATCCTGCTGAAGGGGGAAGACCCGGTTGCTCTGCGTCAGGCCTCCGATAACCTGACCCGACAAATGCGCGACATTCCCGGCATAGTAGATGTCAGCTCCAGCGCCAGCCTAGTGAAACCGGAAGTGCTGATTATCCCTGATGTGGATCGCTCTACGGATTTGGGCGTGACGGTTCAGAGCATCGCCGCCACTGCCTCCCTGGCCACCCTGGGAGATACAGATGCCAATCTGGCAGAATTTGACCTGGGCGATCGGCAAATTCCCATCCGAGTCCAGATCGATCCGGTCTATCGCGATGACCTTGCCCTGCTCTCCACTCTACGAGTCCCCAGCAACACGGGCGATCTGGTGCCTCTCTCCGCTGTAGCTAATGTGCAGTTCGGCACTGGCCCTGCCCAAATCAACCGCTATGACCGCTCTCGGCAGATCTCCATCGGCGGCAACCTGCAGGGCATTACTTTAGGTCAGGGGTTAGAAGCCGTAGACCAGCTCCCCGCCATGCAGAACCTTCCCCCCAGCGTGACGCAACAACCCTCTGGTGACGCCGAAATCATGCGGGATGTGTTTACCCGCTTCGGCCTGGCCCTGGCAACGGCGGTGCTGATGATATTCGCAGTGCTCGTGCTGCTGTACAACAGCTTTATCTATCCGGTGGCGGTAATGGCAGCACTGCCCCTCTCCATCGGTGGTGCCCTGGTGGCTCTATTGATTACCCAGAAGCCCCTCGGCCTCTTCGCCCTGATTGGCATTGTGCTGCTGATGGGTCTGGTGACGAAGAACGCCATTCTGCTGGTGGACTATGCCCTGATGGCGAAACAGCAGGGGAAATCTCGTTATGAAGCCGTGGTGGAAGCCGGGGTAACGCGCCTGCGCCCGATTCTGATGACCTCCATCTCCACCATGGCGGGGATGGTGCCCATTGCCCTGGAGCTGGGTGCTGGAGGAGAGACCCGCAGCCCGATGGCAATTGCCGTAATCGGCGGCTTTACCACCTCGACCCTGCTGACCCTGGTGGTAGTGCCGGTCATCTTTACCTACATCGACGGCCTGAATGATGGTATTTCGAAGTTCTTCCGCCGCTTTAACCGACCCAAGCGAGGCAAAGGGAAGCGAATTCGCAAAGAAGGTGAACCGAAGCCTTACACGTTGAGCAAATAACCGTATAATGGGAAGCCAGAGTTTTGAATGTTTAGTTTTGAGTTTTGAATTGCCCACAGCCTCTTGAACTTAAAACTAAGAACTCAACACTCTTAACTCCCCCGCGGGTGTAGTTCAGTGGTAGAACGTCAGCTTCCCAAGCTGAATGTCGTGAGTTCGAGTCTCATCACCCGCTTTCAAGTGTTTCAGTCTCAAGCGCTCTGCCAGAAAGGGATTCAGCCATCAAGGTGTTGATTACTTTTTGGCAAAGTGGCCGTGACGTTGGGTCACTTTGGGGCAGTTTGGGGGTAAAAACTGGTACGAAATTGGTATAAACCTCCGGGCACGAAAAGCGGATTGATGGGGTCTGGAATAACCGTAGATGACGGCAAGGGTGCAGGCGATGTACTTTACCCCCACTCCGAACTATGGCTAAAGGACAAGTTAAAGTCGAAGTTTATTCCGAGCGCTTGCGGTTACGGTGGAGCTACCGGAGCCAGCGCTACTGCCTGTCGGTTGGCTTGCCAGACAGTATCATCAACCGCAGGGTTGCCACGCAAAAGGCCCAGCAGATCGAGTTAGACATGCTGAGCGGTAATTTTGATCCCACGCTGCAAAAATACAAGCCTGAGGATCCACTTCCAATGGTTGTAGCTGGCTCTGAGGCGTCTCAGAGCTATACCGACGTCTTTAAGCAGCATTGGGATGAGTTTGTGGACGATAAGGGGCAGCGGCTAGAGAGCCCCTTCACCATCGTGAGCATGTACAACCCGATTCCCAAAAAGGTGCGCAATTTCGGGCGCAAGATCCTTGGCCGCCGGGAAGCCCAAGAGTTCGTCACGTTTATGCTGCAAAGTGCTTCTCCTGCCACCATTAAGAAGCAGGTGATCATCCTGAATGATTTTGGCAACTGGGTGCAGCAGAATAAGCTGGTGGACGCAGGCTGGGAGAACCCCTTTACCGGGCTGACGGAGATGTGCCACCCGGTGCCCCCGCTTAAAGTTCCTCCCTTTAGCGAGGCGGAAATTAAGCAGATTATCGGTACCTTTCGCAACGATCGCTACTACGCCCACTACACGGGCTATGTTCAGTTCTTGTTTATGACGGGCTGTAGAACCAGTGAGGCCATCGGCCTCCAGTGGAAGCACATCCGTCGCGACTGTACCGGGATTACGTTTAACGAAACCCTGGTGCGGAAGGGCACCGGTACGGCTCGCCTGCGCAAGGCCACCAAAACGAATCGGGCTCGGTTTTTCCCGTGCAATGGTGACCTACAGAACCTGTTGTTAGCCGTTCGCCCTGAAGACTATAAGCCCGACATGCTGGTCTTTCCCAGCCCTAAGGGGAAACCGATTGATGCGACCAACTTCTTAAACCGGGCCTGGCAGAGCATTTTGAAGAAGTGCGGCATGACTCAAGAAAACGGGCTGTATCGCACCCAGTACAACACCCGGCATACGTTTATTAGCCACATGCTGGCGAAGGGGATGTCGGTGATTGAGGTGGCCAAGCTGACTGGCCATGTTCCTAAAGTTCTGTTGGAGCACTATGCTGGCCTCATTAGTCAGATCGAGGTGCCCACGTTCTTTTAGGGGTTGTGGTTTTGTCGAGGAGCGCTATCCGTCATGACCTGGAACACCAATTTTGGCAAGCGTGTGCTGAAGGGGGCAGAGGCTAAGTTTTATCTGCACATTCTCCAGGCGGCGGTTGAGTTCAGCCAGGAAGCGGTTGAATTCGACGAGGTAGAGGTTATCACTGGAGACCGCATCTTCGACAGCGCCAGCTTTGAGCAACGGGTGGTGTTGTGGCATCGGTGCCTTGAAGCTTTGCTAAAGCCAGAGGTGCCGGTGCCTGCCCTCACCAATGTGCTAGAAGCAGCTGCCTATTTCCCTTTCGCCTGGTTGACCCAACGGGTGGAGGATGAAATCGCCTTCGCTGACTGTATTAAGCAGGATGACGATCCGTTTTACTGGCGAAGGCTGATCTGGGAAACACTGAACGCCCTGGGAATGCTCAAGGTTTTAGAAGCTGAGTTTGAGGGGGAGGAGGACATTCTGCCCATTGAGGTGGAATGTGAAGACTCGCTGGAATGGGAAAACTGCATTGATGAGTTGGCCGACCGCATCTTTTGGGATCGCGACTGGCAGGTCACCTACAACCATCCTCAGTTGCTAGATGGCATTGAGGAGGAGTTTGCCAATCAAACGGGAATTTCAAAAGACTATGTTCAGAATCGACTGCCTAAGGTGACACAGGCAGAAGCCGATGCTGCGTTGCAGAAAATTTTAGATTGGCAGAATTAGAAGGAATAGTAGCCAGCCTGACAGGCCTACGCAAGTAAATGCCAACTATCACAAAGGTCATACGAGATGTAATTTGTGGCCAACCCAAATAACTCTACCCATAAGGCTTAATCCACTGGCTTGACTCGGCAAGACGAGGGAGAAAGCTTCATAAGCCACACTATCACTCAGAACTCGAATTGTCTTCTCAGCAACATATTGCAGGCGTTTAACCAAAATTCGGTCATCCAACTTGAGTAGATAGATGCCATGAGTCACCGCCCCCAGATCTCGATCTGTGGTGTCTACCAGCACCAGCGCTCCTACTGGCAGGGTCGGCTCCATACTGTCATCGGCCACCTGGGTTAGCATCAGGTGCTCAAACGAGTCAGGGAACTCCGTCCGTAGCCAATCCGTCTCAAAGGCCAGCGGATCTTTTTGAATGTACTTCTCAGCTAACGCTTGAGGCGAGTCGTGAGGAGCTGTCCCAGGCTGACCGGCTGCCAGCCACTCTACGCTGATATTAGCCGTGCGGGCTATAGCGAGCAATGCCGGGCGGGTTGGCTCGCTCTGACCATTCAGATATTGGCGGAGCACGGTGTCAGAGAACCCGCAGTCCCTGGCAAAGCCCCGAATGCTCTTGTCTCCGACCGCCTGTTTCAGATGGTGCTTTCGCTAGCCGGTGAGACCTATCAAGAGGTTGGAGTATTTGGGTTGCAGAGGGCCATTGCCTCAGTCGAGTTTCCAGATCTAACTCTAAAAGCAAGCCAGATTTTTGAGGCTGACTGATAACTTCGGCCAATTCCCTATCGTTCAAAGCCTTTATCTTGTCTGTTGGAACGGCTGTCACGCATTGTGTGAGACAGGTTTGCCTGTTGACTGGCCGTAGCAACTAAATTGTCCAAATTGGTTGGTAGCGGCACATCAGCGGGCTGAGACCGGCCACTACTGATACCGGTAACTTCCCCAGGGTTTTCCTTCGCTCTAGATCGCTCCACCCGCTCGATCAGCCGATCCAACTCCTCCGAGGCATACAGCCGCAGTTCCCGCTTCACTCGGCTCACCGCCACATAAAAGTTCTCCCGCCCCACATAGCGATCCAACGCCCCAATCACCCGCTCCGCCGACTTGCCCTGGGCTGCATAGGTAGTGCTGACCAGCGCATAATCCAGAGGCGCCAGCTCCGAACTC
>Ga0081520_100159_pt1 | contig 46211 bp, 40 predicted proteins | sample HotLakmasection1_FD_70988 | JGI IMG/M metagenome (GOLD analysis project Ga0081520, IMG submission 70988) | Hypersaline microbial mat communities from Hot Lake, Washington, USA - Section #1 (SPADES assembly) (version 2) | ecosystem: Environmental > Aquatic > Non-marine Saline and Alkaline >... | reverse complement strand
CAGTGTCGGCTGTATTAGATCAATTGTTCTGTTGAAGAGCGAACCAGATTTGCTCCATCCCACCACCCAATGACAGGACAAAATAATTGTCGTTGGGCGGTCAAGTTAATTGTCGTTCAATAGCTTTATCGGCCAGCAATCGCAGGGTCCAACGACCATGCCCCTCTGGAGCGTCACTGCAGGCGAGGGCCGTCACTTTCGCCCGTTGCTGCCCATCAATTTCAATGGGGCGGCCGGAGCGGGGTTTATCCTGCAACATCTGCAAGCCCTCTTGGCGATAGCGCTTGGCCCAGGTGCTGACAGCGCTCCTTGAAACGCCCAAGGTTTCAGCAACCGTGGTCGTTTGTTTGCCGCGATCTAACTCTAAAAGCTCAAAGGGTGACAACCCCCTTCGAGGACTTATCTAGCAGGGATTTGAGACAATGATAGGGTCAAAAAAATAGGGGACAGACTGCCCCCACAAAAAAATATGTTGCCCTCATCTTACCAAACCGTCCTGCGAAAGCATCTCAGTGAACAGCACTATCTGACCCTGGAGCTACTGATCCTTTTGATACAAGCTCATCGGCAGGTTCAACTTTCGATGTTAGCGAGTGTGTTTCCCCAACCGATTAAGTACGAGAGTCGGATTCGCAATTTGCAACGGTTTCTGCTCCTCCCTCAGCTGTGTGTGAAAGTGTTGTGGTTTCCGCTGATTAAGTATTGGCTGCGACAAGCGCAAACCGGACATCGCTTAAACCGCTGCCAGCGTCGATATCTGCAAAAGAAGCATCTGCACTATGGTCACTGGCTGATTGCCATGGACCGCACCGCATGGAAAGGCCGCAACTTGTTGATGGTGACGGTCGTTTGGGGCACCCATGCCTTGCCCCTGTATTGGCAACTCTTACCGCAGGTCGGCAGCAGTAGCCTGAGCACCCAAAAACGGCTGTTGCAGATCGCGCTCAAACTCATCAAACCCTATCCCGTCTTGGTGCTGGGTGACCGGGAGTTCCATAGCCCGAAACTGGCGGATTGGTTGAAGCGTCAGGGGGTTGCCTTTGCCCTGCGGCAGAAAAAGGATCTCCACTTCCAACAACGTCCTGATGAAGAGTATCAGATGCTCAAGGCCCAAGGCTTTCAGCCGGGAGCATCCACGTTTTATGTGGGGGTGAACTGTAATAAAGGGGATGGACTGGGTCCGTTCAATCTGGCGGTGTATTGGAAACGCAAGTATCGCCAAAAAGGACCGAAGGAACCCTGGTATATCCTGACCAGCTTACCCACTCTGAAGCAAGCCTTAGCGGTCTATCGCTGTCGTTGGGGCATCGAAGAAATGTTTCGCGATTTTAAGTCTGGAGGCTATCATCTCGAAGGGTCTAAACTCGCTTCGAATCAACTCTCCAAATTGATGATTGTGGTCGCTATTGCCTATACGAGTGCCTTACTTCAAGGCCGACAGATTAAGCGTATGGGAATTCAAAAATATGTCGTCAGACCAGAAATCCCATCTAGCCACCAACGCCGACATAGCGCGTTTTATGTGGGGCAACAGTTACCGATTTGGCTCCAGTTACAGCAATTGTGTCAGGAAACATTGGACGAGCTTTTGCGTATTAACCGTCGTTGGATCAACTTTTACAAGCAGGGACAGCGGGCTATAGAGCTTGCTATGTCTACGTTCTGAGCCCGCTGTCGCCCTGACAGGGGCGCGGCTTAACCGCGCCCTCTTTCAAAAATCGGGATATTCTTTCTCAGAAATGTCCTAAGAGGAAACAAATTTGCGATAGAGGGCTAATAAGTAATAGCGATTTTTCCAGATTCCAAAGTAGAAATAGATTCCAAGTAGGGTTAAAAGGCAGAGGTTGGATAAGGTGCTGTAGGTTGTGACAATTTGCTGGTCACTCCATCCGGCGTAGCTGAGGTTATTCATGTCGCCGTGGGCAGCCCCACCCCACATTGAACCCCAAGGGATATCGGCTAAGCCTTGTCGAATTTGTTGCCATAGCCAGAACTGTCCCCAAAAGGTGAACGCTGCCCCCAAGACCATAGGGTATCGGTAGATGTCCCAGCGCCAATAGGCTGGTAGAGGAAAGTAGAAGCTCACCATCAATAGGGTGCAGAGATATAATTCGCCGCCAATTCCACCAAAGGAGAGTAAGGTTTCAAATTGGGCTCTGGGCAGGAGCCAGGTAAAACAGAATTGCAGAAAGGCAAGTACTCCTGCCAGAATGATTGCCCATTGCTTGTGCTCTCGTTTGCCAGACCAGAACAGGAGTCCGAAGAGAAGGAGCAAGCCCAGGTAGACAAACAGCGATCGCTCTGGGTCTACATTTGTCCAGCCAAAGGGTAAGGGAATAGCTCTCCGACCCGCTAACCAGGCAATTGTGGCATGACCGAACTCATGGAACCAAATCTTTATTCCCCGGAGCAAGAAGTTAATCAGCGGAGTGGCATTCATGACAATGCCGAACAGGAGCAGGATCGGTAGCCCAAAGGTATTGACATGGGTATTGTCGAAGGAGGTTAAGTCCCGGTTAGCGGAAGTGGCGGGTGGTGGCATAGGAATCTGGCGCTTCCAGCCAATTTTTTGGGGAGATGCCATGCCGTAGACTGCTACCTTTTCTCCGGGCTGTAGGTTGAAGGCGGTGAATTCTGGTTTTTCCAGCAGGGTGTAGAGGATGGCGATCGCCCGTTCGGGGGGATGCAGGGTGCTGGAGTCAATTCGGATCTGAAGTTGGGAGTGATGGAGCCGGGCTTGCCCGTCCAAACCCTGCGATCGCATGGCGGCAACGAGGGTATTGATGGCTGCGGTTGTATCATCGATCGCTGCTGCTGTGACCGTTTCGGCAGGGCTGTTTAAAGCCTGCTTGTGCAAGGACGCTTGCTGCCAGTTGCTTTTGAATTGGGCATGGGTGGCTTTGAGTTGGCTTGCCGCTGTCCGCTGCCCCTGGCGCAACAGTTCGGTTTTAAGACCTGCGTAAGCTTCATCGATAGCTTGTAGGGATGCGGCTGGATCTGCTTTGAGTGCCTGATACGTCTGTTCAAGGCGGGCGATGGACGATAACTCTGTAGGGGAGGTTGTTGTAGACGCTGGCGGGGAGGCAGCAACGGCAGTCTCTGGGGTCGCTGGGTTATCATCCGTCAGACTGATCGCGTCGCTCCAGGCGTAACTGGGATTTTGAGGATGCCAGTAATGCACCTGAACCCCATCGATGGAGGCAGTCATGGAGGCAACTTGCAGGCGCATGATGCCTTTGCGAACGGTGTGCATCACCCAGGTTTGATCCGGTGGTGTCTGGCTTTCCAGCCATAGCACCAGATTGCGTTCCTGGCGATCGCCCCGCACGGTTATCCCTTTGGGACTAAAGACCTGGTTGAGGAGATGGGCGATCGCATTGGCATCTCCAAGTTTGGCATGCTCTAACCATGAGTGCTCTGGCATTTTTCGACCTTCTCACGTTTCCCTTAAAGTACCCATTGGGACAAGGCGAATGCACAGATCGGGTATTCGGGTATTTTATCTCAAATATAGCGGTGCGCAAGTTGCTTCAGCACATGGGAGGGGCGGCGCGCCGCGCCGCCCCTCCCATGTGCTGTCCTGATAGCGCTGTGCAAGTCAGAGCGGATGATAATTTTTGGGAAAGTAGCATGGTGCGCTGCTTTCCCCAAGCGGGTGCAAGATGTGGGACTACCTGCTTGAAGGAGTCGCAGTGATAAAGATGAGAGGTAGAATAAGGATGTGTTTGGGTGTGGAGATGCTCAGACCAACAGCAAGGATGGAGGAAGTGCGAGGAAAAGATATGAGAAGGCTGTATGGAACGCTTCACGCCTATTGCTTATAGCTTTGACCATAGCCGGGAGGAGCTGATTGAGCGCTTTCGCCAGCGGATTTGGCGGGGCGATCGCACGCGGCTGCGCAAGTCAGAGCGGGCGGAGTTGGCACTTCACTTTGTCGATCGCCTGCAACATTGCCAGTCGGAGGAAGAGGCAAAAGCGCTTTGCCAGGAAGAGATTGCTTTATTAGAAGAAGGCTATCCGGTCATCTCGGTCTCTAATCAGTACTTGCCGGAGTGGCGCAAAGTGATTGAGCGGGCCGTGGAAGATGGGCGGTTACCTACACAGACCCTGGAGCCTAATGAATTTGGCAAGCAGTATCCTCATTGGGGGTTGAAGTACTTGCTCTATCCTAATTCTGTGCAGAAGGCGCTGAAAGAAAAAACGACGATCGCCAATAACCAGAAGCAGGATGATCTGAAACCGATTCGTGCGGATCGCTTTATCCAAACGGCGCGGGATCTGTTGGCGGGGCGAAGCCCCCAGGAGTGGGAGGCGGGTTTGCTGGCGCTGACGGGGCGGCGATTTAGCGAGATTGCGGCGAAGGGCACGTTTGAGCCTGTGGAGCATCCCTATGCGATCGCCTTTCGGGGACAGCTTAAAAAGGGGATTCAAAATCCTGAAGAAGCCCAGTCCTTCATCATTGCTTCGCTGGTAGAAGCGACGGAAATTTTGGAGGCGGTGGAGCGCTTTCGTGCCCACCCCAGGGTGCAAGAATTAGCCGATTTGAACCCGGTCGAAATTAACTCCCGGTTCAGCGGTTCTGTGCGTCACCATATCCGGCGAGCCTTTGAAGAAACAGAACGGGTGCCGATCTTGACCGGGGAGAAGTCGGTGTCTGCCCATAATTTGCGGGGGGTGTATGCCACGATCGCCACGCACTTCTTCTGTCCGCCGCATCAGGCAACCCATCGCTTTGTACAGGCGCACCTGGGGCATGTGATTGGGGCGGATGAACTCATGCGACGCCGGAATGCAGGGGCAACCGAGCATTACTTTCACTACTTCCTGGTGGGGGCGCAGGGGCAACAGCTCAGCGAGAAGGGGATTTTGCTTGATCGCTTTCCTCCTCTCCCCATTACTCTGCACCCCACGACTCTGCAATGGACGGAAGAGGAGGGTGACTATCCGGACGTTCTTACAGAAGCGATGGCGGATGATACGCAAGAAGGATTGGAAGCAACAGCGAACTCAGACGCAGAAAACCTGATAACCACGGAGACAGAGGAGAAGGATATGGCTGATCGAAAGCAGAAGCAGTCCTCGCGCCATGCTTCCCGCGCAAGTGTTCCTTCAGACTTGATGCATCAGCTCAAGGCGATCGCCTCTCGTAAGTTGGATGTCAAGAAAAATGCGACCTATGCTGAAATCCTGGAGGCGGTGATTGGTTTCCTGGAAGATGGTGCCGCGTCTTCGTTTTCTGCCTCTGTTGAGTCGTTTGGGACGACATTTCAGTGGTTTACCCAGGAGATTGAGCAGCTTCGGCAGCAAGTGACGGCGGCGCAGCAGGAGCGCGATCGCGCGTTGGAGGAAATTGAGCAGGAAAGGCTGGAAAAGTCGCAGGCGATCGCACAGATCCAGACGTTACAACAGCAGGATGTTGATGAAGTAGAGACGCTGAAGGCAGAGAATGAAGCCCTGAAGGCGGAGTTGGTGCAGTTCTATCAACTGCGACAGATGTTGTTGGGGGAAGGGGGAAGGATTGAGGCAGGAACGATAAAGGACGGAGGGGTGACTCGCCCAGGTTCTGCTCAGGCTCCAACACCCCAGCCGCCTCCGTCGGGTAATGGGACTGCGGAGCCCGCACCGCCTGGTGGGAAACCCGCCTCCGTCAGCCCAGCCTCCCCAAAGGGGCAGGCAAATCCTGGTAGTGATGGCGATAAAGATAAAGAAGATGAACCTCCAAAGCGGGTGATGGACGATAGCACGGCTTTGGATTACATGAATCAGGCGATCGACCTGATCTTTGCGTGGAATGACTATCCGGGGCGGGAGTTTAACCACAAGTGGTATATCAGCGTGCCTGTGCTCCAACAACTGCTGCGGGGTTCTGGTTATACGGCTTCGCAGCCCAGAGTGCGCATGGTGCTTGAGCAACGGCGTCAGGAGATTGATGATCATCACGCGCGGCATGGGATGTCTACACGGCATAATGTGCGCCATGATTTACCTATTACTGAAGATATTGTGATGTGAAGGGCTGGAGTGTCCCGACAGAAGGTGGTGGCTATCACCGTTGGATATGACGTTATGACGTATCCTGAACCTGTTACTTGACTGGATAGGGATGTGAACAATCGCATGTTCTATCATCCTAAAAATCTAGTCATTGAGGTATTGGGCAGGACTCATGATGCAACTGGTTTACTCGTTGGTAGCGCTGATCCCCATCGCGACGGTGTTTTTGTTACTGGTGGTGGGGCGGCGTCCGGCGGGGCAGGCAATGCCAGCCGCCTATCTGGTGACAGTGGCGATCGCCCTTTTCGTCTGGCAGATGCCCTTTGTGGAGATTGCCGCGTCCAGCGTGCAGGGGTTGGTGGCAGCGGCAGAGATTCTGTTCATTGTATTTGGGGCGATTTTGCTGCTGAATACCTTGCAGGAGTCGGGGGCGATCGCCACCATTCGCCAGAGCTTGTTGGGAATTTCGCGCGATCGCCGGGTGCAGGTCATCATCATTGCCTGGCTATTTGGTGGCTTTATTGAAGGGGCGTCTGGGTTTGGGACGCCTGCGGTGATTACGGTGCCGTTGATGGTGGCGATCGGGTTTCCGGCGATGGCAGCGGTCATTTCTGCCCTCATTATCCAGAGTACGCCCTCTACCTTTGGGGCGGTGGGAACCCCCATCATCATTGGGTTGGATACGGGATTAGCGGGGGTGCCTGCTGTGGAGCAAGCCCTGGACGAGATGGGGCTGACCTTGGGTGAGTACCTTGTCCGGGTTGGGCAGTGGGCGGGCATCTTGCATGGCATTATCGGGGCGTTTTTGCCGCTGGTGTTGGTGATGACGCTAACGGCAGGTTTTGGGCAGGGCGGAGATGCGGGGCATGGGGAAGAGGAGAGCGATCGCTCTTCCCTTACCGGAATTCGTGCGGGACTTGCCGCCTGGAAATTTGCCCTGTTTGGCGGGCTGGCATTTACTGTTCCCTACACCCTCACCGCTGTTTTCCTGGGACCCGAATTCCCTACCCTCATCGGTGGTTTGGTGGGGCTGGGTATTGTTATTCCCGCTGCCCGTCGGGGCTTCCTCACGCCAGCCCAAATCTGGGATTTTCCCGCCGCTGCCCAGGAACAGGACGAAACTTCTTCTGCCAACGCCCTCTCAGAACAGATGCCAGAGCATTCCATGTCGCCCACCAAAGCCTGGTTGCCCTACATTTTGCTGGGCTTTTTGCTGATGCTGTCGCGACTGGAGTTCCTGCCCTTGCGCGGCTGGCTCCGATCCTTCATCCTCACCTGGGAAAACATTTTTGGAACTGAGGTTACTGTCACGGCGCGACCGCTTTATCTGCCGCCGACCATTTTTTTGATAGTGGTGGCTCTTACGATCTGGCTACATGGGATGAAACCGCAGTCGGTGAAACGGGCATTCTCTGATGCTCTGCCCCTGTTGCAAAAAACCGCTCTGGCATTGGGGGCAGCGGTGCTATTGGCGCGGGTTTTCATCAATTCTGAGGTGAACGGGGCAGGATTAGAGAGTATGCCGCTGACCCTGGCAGATGGGATGGCTGCTTTGGTGGGGGGAGTCTGGCCCGCCGTCGCCCCGCTCGTCGGCACCATCGGCTCCTTTGTGGCTGGAAGCGTGACGGTCAGCAATCTCATGTTTGCGTTGTTTCAGTTTGGTGTCGCGGCTCAAATTGGTGTCTCCACTGCTCTGGTGCTGGCGCTGCAATGTGTTGGGGCATCCGCTGGCAATATCATCTGTGTATCTAATGTGGTGGCGGCAGAAGCAACGGTGGGGCTGGTTGGACGGGAGGGGTTATTGATCCGCAAAGTCCTGCTGCCCACACTTTATTACATCATTTTTGCTGGGGTGCTGGGCATGTTGGCGCAGGTGCTGACGACTTCTTTGGGGAGCTTGCCTTAGGATCACGTACGAAATAAAACCCGGAACTTTTGATGAGAAGCGCGGAAATGCCGCGCTTCTCATCAAAAGTTCCGGGTTTTATTTTATTTTCAATCCTTAAGTCGGCAAAAAGCTGAAAAGCGAATGGCTGGTGGAAGGAAGGAAGGAATTTGTAGCACGGCACTTGTTTTCGAGTATGCTATTTTTTTCTTGGCTTACTGCAAAATCCATCTTTCTCTCAATTTATGAACAAAGGGTTAAGGCGATCGCTCCTGCGCACTCTGGTACTGGCGTTTGGCGCACTGCTGGTGATTTTGGTCAACCATGCACAGGCGGCTGAAACGGTGCAACTGCATTATCAGGATCAGCGGTTGGATGTAAGCTTGGCGGAGTTCAAAGACTTTGCGGAAGGTCGTGACATCACCCCTGCTATCCAAACTTTTTTGGAGGCTAACGGGCAAGACCCAACGCCAATTCGGGAGATCTTGACGCAGCGGATTCGGTATGGGCATAATGCGCTGGTTCCCAACGAGTTTGCGCTAATTCAAGCCAGCAAAGCCATTGGCGATCCCTTGCGCCGGGAAAGTAATTTAGCAGATTTGCAAGTAGCCTATCAGTCTTCTCTGGACAGAGACGGCTTTTTCTCGACGGTAGACGTTGTTGAAAATTATCCAGGGACAGCGGTTCGGGTGTCGGTTGACCAGTTACAACCCATCACCCGTGAGCTAGATTTGCTGCTCAACCGCATCACCCCTGTCTTGGAAATTGCTGCCAGAGCTGCTCCAGAACTACTTTGTGACTGTGTGGCGGGCGATCGCACTGCCGAAAAATCTGTTTCCCCAGACATAACGGTTGCTTCACCGTCTTCTCAACCACAGGCGGTGGAGCATGCCCAGTTGGTGCGGGGCTATACGGCAAGTCTGGCAATGGCTTCCCTGTTGCGGGATGAGGCGATCGCGTCCCCTAAACCTTCTGCCACGGCTTCCAGCCCCTCCGCTCTGGGTAAAGCAACCGCTGTGGGTGAAAAAAGTGTTGTGGTTCGCTTTGGTCCCTTTGAGACTTCCATTGCGGTGGAGGCACTGAAGGAATTTGCTGAAGGAGGCAGCTTGCCGGGAGCCTGGGGCTTTTATCTAAGTGTTGCCAACATCAATCAAGAGGATTTGCGGGTCGCGCTGAATCAGGAATTGAAGACAGATGCCCTCTTCCTGGACAACATTTTGAACTCGTTGTTAGGGGAATATGCTCTCTACCAGGTGGGGCAACTGGTCAGCACCCGGACAGGACGCACCAATATTCAAGCATTGCGCTCGGCAGTTATGCTTTCAGCGCTGGATGACAATCGCCTGACGGCGCTGGAGTTTCTGGATCACTACCCTGTTCCCAGGGTGTATCTTAATGGTAGTCAGCTTGCCCAGTTGGGACGGGGCATCGGTCGGCTGGGAACCCTGGCACGAGATATTGAACTCGATCCTGCGGCTCCGATTTCTATCGAAGATTGGTTCCTTGCCTTACAGGCGTCTGCGGCAGACATTGTTTGCACATGCGATGAAAACCAGCGCAATCCTGAAGACATTACTCAGCTAACAGCGCTAAAAATTTCGAGCGATCGCCGTGCCCAGTTCCTTCCTCCTAACTGGCAATCGGTTCCCGCCCACCGGGCAGACCGGGGCAACATTCAGGTTGTCTGGTTGCAGGGTACACCTTACGAAATGGGCTATCAGCATGGGCAATATCTCCGGGATGAGATTGCCTCCATTGGCTCTGATGCCATTTCTCTCCTGCGTTTTGCGGGAGAAGGTTTGGGGTTGGGGCGACTGGCGCGATCGCGCACCTACCCCGACATCATCGAAGAATGCCGGGGCTTAGCCGATGCGACCCAGGACATTGGCATCACCACAGATGCTTGTCTGGTCATGACATTTGCCGATGTGTATCAGGACTTTTTTGGACAGACCTTGCCCCAGGAGTTGTTTTGGGAAGGGTGCAGCCAGTTCGTTGCCACCGATGAGGCAAGTATCGACGGTTACTTGTACCATGGCAGCACCGTCGATCATGGCACGCCAACAGACTATGTCATCAACAACCCGGTCGTACTCGTGCGCCAGCCCAATGAGGGATTGCCCCATGTGTTCATCACCTATCCCGGCATGTTGTGGCCCAACTCTGGCTTGAATGTAGCAGGCATTTCCCTTGGGCTGGATACCGCCTTCTCAAAGGGATATGACTCCCTCTCCTTCACGGGAACCAGCAATGTGCAACTGATGGCACAGGTGCTACAGGGTGCAACCAGCTTTGATGAAGCGGTTGCTTTCTTTGAAGCGGAACCCAGAGTGCGCCCAAACATCATCATGGTGACAGATGGAAAGTCTCGACAGGCAGGGGTTTTCGAGTTTACGGGGCAGGATTTTTCCGTGCGTCCCCTCCAGCCAAACGGAGTACTTTATGCCACCAATCACTTTGCGCTGGACGAGATGTATGACAAGCAAGTGCCTCCAAATGCTTCTAGCCTCAGTCGGTTTAAGCGCTACACCCAACTGCTGGAACCGGATGGCATTGCGTCTTTCTATGGGCAAGTAGACCCGGAAGTAATGACGAAGGTTTTACGCGATCGCGTCAATCCCGAAACCCTCCAGGCAAGCCCTCTGAGCGTTTTTGATGACGACGTTAGTCCGGGTGGCAATGGCGCACAGCGGCAGGCAACCTTCGATCCTCAGCGCCTGAAGTTTTGGGTTGCCGCCGGACCACCACCTGTTCCCGAAAATCCCTTTGTTTGCTTCTCCCTGGAAGAGCTTTTGGCGTTCCCCAACGCTACGCCTTGTGAAGCTCCTGCTATTCCTTAAACAACATGCTCACCATTTTTCCAACTTGATTTTGCGTGCGCTCCGCGCACACAGAATTATAGCGGTGCGCAAGTTGCTTCAGCACATGGGAGGGGCGGCGCGCCGCGCCGCCCCTCCCATGTGCTGTACTTAAAGCGCTTGCAAAACGCTATAAGGGACTTGCAAAAAAATAAAATCCCAATTTTTGAGAGAGAAGGCTGGCTTTGCCAGCCTTCTCTCTCAAAAATTGGGATTTTATTAATCCGCAGATCCCCTAGCTCTGAAACTCCTGCAAGAGTAGCGCCAGACGAATTTGTACCGCTTCATCAAAGCGTCGGGGGTCAAGTCCCGTCAGGGAAGTAATTTTTTCTAGACGATAGGTAAGGGTATTGCGATGGATACAAAGTCGTTTAGCGGTATTGGAAAGAGCACAGTTCTCAGCAAAAAAGACATTGAGGGTATGGAGTAGCTCTGTTTCCTTGTCCAGTGGGCTGAGTAAGTGCAGGGCGAGTTCGATTTTGGTCCGTTCGTCGGCAACGCAGGCAAAGGCAGCAAAGCCCAGGTCATCCAGGCAATAAACATGGTTTTGCCCATTAAACTGCTGCCCCAACCGAAGGGCGACGCGGGCATCCTGGTAGGAGCGGGATAAGCCCAGAATGCCGGGGTGATAGCGTCCAATGCCGACGCTGAGCGCGGCTTCCGTTTCTTCTCGTAATCGCTTGAGGAGGGCAGATCCGGCGCGTTTCAACGCATCCAGGTTGGTCCAGGAGGAGCTGAGCAGGTCAGAATTACTTTGGGCATGGGTTGCCCAGGGACTCAGGTTTTTGCTGTCGCTGGCTTTGAGGACCGCGAACTCGCCACCGCCCAGGTCGGCACAAATGGTGTCGTCTGGCAGGTTGAAGAAGGTAACGATGGTGTTGATGATGAATTGCGATCGCTGTTGGTTATACCCAAGAACGTTTTCGTGATCGATCGCCAAAATGAAGTCTGTAGCATCAATCAAGATAACGGCTCTGGGTGGGGCAAGGTCTATTCCCAATAGGTGGGCTTGTTGCTGGGCAACCTTTTCGTCGCTGATGCGGTTTCTGAGCAGGTTTGAAATAATCTGATTCTTGAACGCTTGCTGATCGGGGAATGCTGGATAAGCAACCTGGCTAATCACCAAATCAATAAAAGCTCGCGCCAAAGTGGGCGATAAAACTTCCCCTTTAACCAATTGCTCGATCTGAATTTCTCCAACTTGATCGTGAACGTGGAAGGGAAGTTTCAGGTAGCGATCGCCCTGGCATGATCTCCCATCATGCGCTTCGAGGTGAGACGTGTAAGGATGACATTTTGCAACAAGTGATTGCTTTGCATCACTCACTAATACTGTCGCTTGTAACAATGTTGATAGTCTTTCTGCAACAGTTTGAGCTACCTGATCAAAAGTTTTTGACACAGCAAATAAGATTAAAGATGGCGTTGAATCTAGAAAGAACTTAAGAGCTTTATTGCGGTCTGTATCTGTAAATTAAGTCATCTTTAAACTATACATAGACCTGTTAGTATCCTTTTTGCCTCCGTTTTTATCTGGCATTACTACTAAATATTCTAAATAGTTTGCGCATGGGAGAGTCCTTTTTTGATGCTTGATTGATGCTTAATTGATAAAGGTGGGAAGGCTGGATTTGACTTAAGGCGTAGATTTCATTTATGGATTCATTTATGGATTTGTCGCATTGTTGAAAAGCCCTTTGGCATAAGGATTTTGCTGTAAAAATATAACCCTTAGCTTCAACGTTTCTGGCCCTATTTGTCATCTATCCCAGGAAAGATCTAAACAATCCAAAGGAGGGGTTGGCGACATGCAAGCTGTAATAATGTCATTCAAATATTAACGGGATGTTTGTATTGTGCAGATGCACAAATGACGAAAGGAAATGATTAGAAATATTTTGTCAATTGTCCAATGCAACTATTTCTAAATCTACTTAATATGGCTCACAAGTAGAACTTAAAAGTATGACTTGTAGGGTTCTCCTGATGTTATGTCCAGGCTGTGATTGTTGATATTCAAGATGTGATTAGCGTCATTAGATTGTTGTTAATCAGGTGCATTCCTTATGACTCGTTGTCTCCCTGTATCTCCCACTACTCGAATTCTTGTCGTGCGATCGCTCCCTGGATTGGGAGATTTGCTTTGTGGTGTTCCGGCAATGCGATCGCTGCGTGCCGCCTACCCCAATGCCCAGATCACCTGGTTGGGGCTACCAGGAACAGAGTGGTTTAGACAACGATTCACGCATCTACTGGATGATTGGTTACCGTTTCCAGGTTTTCCGGGTATTCCCGAAGGATGGCAAAACCCCAAAAGTACTGTTGATTTTTTTCAACAGATGCAGCGCCAGTCCTACGACTTAACCTTGCAGATGCATGGAAATGGGAGCTATATCAATCCTTTTTTGACGCTATTGGGTGGTAAGCGACAGGCGGGTTTCTATCGACCGGGGCAATATTGTCCGGATGCGCGTAGCTTTATGCCCTATCCCCAGGAGCTTTCGGAGGTTGAGCGGTTGCTTAAGCTGATGACATTTTTGGGGATGCCAGAGCAAGGTCGAGAGTTGGAGTTCCCTGTCTCGGCGGCGGAGTATCAGATGGGTTTGCGGTTGTTGGAGATCCATTCCCTGGTGCCGGGGAAGTATGTGTGCTTGCATCCGGGGGCGAGTGGGGGCGATCGCCGCTGGTCCATTACAGGGTTCATCGAAGTGGCGCGGAGTTTGGCTCGTCAGGGCTATCGGGTTGTGCTCACGGGTACGGCGGCGGAGTGGGATCTGGCGCATCAGGTCTATGCGGCAGTGAACGAACCCGGCACGCCACTGCCCCTCAACCTTGCTTCCCGCACTTCTCTGAGTGGTTTGGCGGTACTACTCAGTCACTCGGCGTTGCTGGTCTGCAATGACACCGGGGTATCTCACCTGGCGACAGCGCTCAAGGTTCCCAGTGTGGTGGTGTTTAGCAATTCGGAGGTGGAACGGTGGAGTCCGAGCGATCGCTATCGTCATCGGGTGGTTGATAGTCGGGTGGCTGGCTCGGCAACGCTGCCAATCGTGTTGATGCATGCCGGAGAACTTCTGCGTCTCCAGCAGTGGGATTCAGCATTAGCAGAGGTTTGCCATGCCCAATAACGGCGAGCATCATCCTCAAAAGCTCCTGGTGTTTGCCACGGATCAAACAGCAGATCTCACGCCTGTGTTGTCTGCCCTAAGCCAGCGTTTCTCCCCATCGGATTTGACGGTGGTTGATCCTAATCGGGCTGCGGGGTTGCTGAGTGCTGACGATACGACTTTTGTGGACTGGGAGGGGGCGATCGCCTGGATTCGCCAAAACCACTTTGATGCGGCTTTGATTTTCACGGCTCCGTCGCAGTCCCCTTATACCTTGGGTTATCTCTGTTTTCTGGCGGGGGTTCCGGTGCGGGTGGGGCAGTCCTGTGAGTTTGGGGGGCAGGTGTTGAGCCATTGTTTGGCGGTGCCGGAGGAGGGCGATCGGCATTTGGCGTTGGTGGAAAGCATGGGGTGGGTGGGTTAGGGCGTTGGTGCATTGGGGTGTTGGGGTTGCCGGGGCGGGTTTGGTTGGAGGGTTGGATGTGTGGAAGGGTTGTGGCGAAACCCGCCCCTACGGGTGTGCGATCGCCTTGTGTTTGCCTGAGTTTCATTGTGTATTTTTCACGATTGATGTTTTATGCGACGACTTCGGATTTTGACGTGGCATGTTCACGGTAGTTATCTCTACTACTTGACCCAGGCTCCCCACGACTTTTACTTGCCTGTGAAGCCGGGGAAGCCGGAGGGTTATGGGGGACGGTTGCCCAGTTTTGATTGGGGGGACAATGTTCACGATGTTGCGGCGGAGCAGGTGCGGGAGCAGACGTTTGACTGCATCCTGTTTCAGTCGGCTCGGAATTATGAGGTGGATCAGTTTGAGATTCTTAGCCCGGAGCAGCGGCAGCTTCCCCGATTGTTTCTGGAGCATGACCCGCCCCGGCAGCATCCGACGGATACGTGCCATGTGGTGGATGACCCGGATGTGTTGCTGGTGCATGTGACGGCGTTTAACCAACTGATGTGGGACGGTGGGCAGACGCCGACCTGGGTGGTGGAGCATGGGGTGACGGTGCCGCCGGAGGTGCGCTATTCCGGGGAGTTGCCGCGCGGCATTGTGGTGGTGAATGGGTTGCGATCGCGCGGTCGTCGTCTAGGTGCTGATGTGTTCCAACAACTCCGCCAGCATGTGCCGCTGGATCTGGTGGGAATGGATTCCGAAAGCCTGGGTGGGCTGGGCAATATCTCCCACAAGGAACTGCCGGAGTTGATGGCGCGTTATCGCTTCTTCTTCCATCCCATTCGCTACACCAGTTTGGGGTTGGCGGTGTGTGAGGCGATGGCGCTGGGGATGCCGATTGTGGGGCTGGCGACGACGGAGCTTTCGACAGTGGTAAAGAACGGGGTTTCGGGATATATCGACACCGACCCGATGGCGCTGGTGCCGCAGATGCAGCGGTTAATTGCTGACCCAGAACTGGCGCAGCGGTTGAGTCAGGGGGCGCTTGATACGGGGCGGAGTCGGTTCAGCATTCAGCGGTTTGTGCAGGACTGGAACCAGGCATTTGCAGCGGCGATCGCCCATCACCGCCGCCAGGTGAATCGCGATCTGGCGGAAACAACCGCCTCCCCCACCCCTGCTTGATCCAGCACGACAAGCATTTGATTGTGACGCTTTTGACCTCCCTGGTTTTGTGACCAGACCTTTGACCAGAATTTTGACTAGATCTTTGACCAAAACTTTGTCAGCAGTAACCGGGAAATGCCATGAGCAAACGGATTGCCATTATTAGTGAACATGCGTCGCCGCTGGGTAACTTTGGCGGCACCGACAGCGGTGGGCAGAATGTCTATGTGGGGCAGACGGCGAAGCAGTTGGCGGCGTTGGGTTATGAGGTGGATGTGTTTACCCGCCGAGATGCGATCGCTCTCCCCGAAGTGGTGCTGTGGCACAACGGCGTGCGGATCATCCATGTGCCAGCGGGACCACCGGAGGCATTGCCGAAGGAACAACTGCTGCCGCACATGGATGAGTTTTTCCGCTACCTGCTCCAGCGGGCACGGCAGGAGGCACGGCAGGGGCGGGGCTATCAGCTCATCCACGCAAACTTCTGGATGTCGGCGCTGGTGGCGCAGCGGCTCAAGCAACATCTGAGCATTCCCTATGTGGTAACGTTTCACGCCCTGGGTAAGGTGCGGCGGCATCACCAGGGGCGGGCGGATCGGTTCCCGGACGATCGCTTTGCCATCGAGGAGCAGGTAGTGCGATCGGCGGACGGCATTATCGCTGAGTGTCCGCAGGATCGGGATGATCTGATGCACCTCTATGGGGCAAAGGCAGAAAAGATTTACATCGTGCCCTGTGGGGTGGATGCGGGCGAGTTCTGGGCGATTCCCAAGGGGCAGGCGCGGGCGACCCTGGGTTTGCCAGCGGATGAGCGCATCGTGCTGCAACTGGGGCGGATGGTGCCGCGCAAGGGGGTGGACACGGTGATTGAGGCGATCGCCCTGCTGCACCAGCAACGGCTTCCGGCACGGCTGGTCATCGTGGGCGGCGAGTCGGCGGAACCTGACCCGGAGAAGACGCCAGAAATCGGACGGCTCCAGGCATTGACCCGCGAACTGGGCTTGCAGGATCGGGTCATCTTCGCCGGACAGCGCCCCCGAGAGTCGCTGAAGTATTACTACAGTGCGGCGGATGTGTTTGTCACAACGCCCTGGTATGAGCCGTTTGGCATCACCCCCCTGGAGGCGATGGCGTGCGGCACTCCGGTGATTGGCTCCAATGTGGGCGGCATCAAGTTCACGGTGAAGGATGGGGAGACGGGCTATCTGGTGCCGCCGAGGAATGCCGGGGAGTTGAGCGATCGCCTCGCTTTCCTCTACCGCCATCCTCACCTGCTACACCTGTTTGGGCGACAGGCGATGCGCCATGTGGCACGTCAGTTCACCTGGACAAAAGTTGCCAGTGCGATCGCCGGAATCTATGAAGCCGTCCTGCATCAACCTCTTGCGGCAGCGACAACCGCTGACAGCAAGGGCGACCTGGCGCAAATGGAAGCCCGCTTTGATGCGGCAATCCTGGCGATGCGGCAGTCGCGGCGACGGCTCAGTGCCGACATTCTGGCGGTGTCGCGCCAGCTCAGCGAGTGCTTCAGCCGGGGCGGAAAGGTGCTGGTGTGCGGCAACGGGGGCAGTGCCTCGGAGTCGCAGCACTTTGCGGCGGAACTGGTGGGGCGCTTCCGCTCAGAGCATCGGGTGGGGCTGCCCGTCATCGCCCTCACCGCCGACACTGCCCTGCTCACCGCCTGGGCAAATGATGTGGACTACAGCGACATCTTCGCCCGCCAGGTTCACACCTTCGCCCAACCGGAAGATGTGCTGCTGGTGATTAGCACCAGCGGGCGATCGCGCAACCTGATCCAGGCGGTCACCACGGCCAAAGCCCGCAATGTCCACTGCATCGGGCTGTTGGGGGGAAGTGGCGGCGACCTGCTGCCGATGGTGGATCAGGCAATCTGCGTCCCCAGTTCCGATCCCCAGCGCATCCAGGAGGTGCAACTGCTAGCACTGCACCTGATCTGCGAATGGATTGAGGACAACCTCCAGCAATCCGACCCCTCCTTCCGTCTGCCCTCAGAGGATGAGGCGGTGCCCGTGCGATCGCGGAGGGCGATCGCCCCCAGCCCAGCAGCTTCGATTCCTGCCAGCACGGGAAGTTGAAGTACCCGGTTTGCCCTCACCCCAAACCCCTCTCCCAGAGGGCGAGGGGCTTTGAGAGGCTGTCTGCAAGTTTCACACCGTTATTGATTGATTGTGATTAATTGAAAGGAGACATTATGCAAACGCTACCCAAACAAGCGCAACCAACCTCTGCCCTGACAGGAAAGGTGGTCGTCGTCACTGGCGGCGCACGGGGGCTGGGGGCGGCGACTTGCCGTTGCCTGGCGGCGGCGGGGCTGAAGGTGGTCGTCGCGGATCTGCGTCAGGAAATGTCCGCTGCTCTGGTGGAGGAGATTGGGGCGACGGAAGCGGTGAAGATGTCGGGCGGAGAGGCGATCGCCCTCACCCTCGATGTCTCCAGCCCCGACAGCATTACCGCCATGATGGAGGAGGTGATGAGCCGCTACGGGCGCATTGATGTGTTGGTGAACAACGCGGGGGTTGACATTACCGAATCTGTGGAAGACCTCACCGTTGAGCAATGGCAGAAGGTGATTGGGGTGAACCTCAACGGGCCGTTTTATATGTCGAAGGCTGTCTTCAGTCAGATGCGTGAAAATGGTGGGGGGCACATCATTAATATTGTGTCTACAGCGGCGAAACGTGCCTGGTCGAATGCTTCGGCGTACCATGCCAGTAAGTGGGGGCTGCTCGGCTTTTCCCAGGCGCTTCATGTGGAAGGGCGTCCCCACAACATCAAGGTGACGTCGCTGATTTCGGGAGGAATGCGTACGCCGTTCTTGCTGGAGCGGTTCCCGGATATTGACCAGACCACCCTGCAAGACCCGGCGAATGTGGCGGAGACGATCCGCTATCTGCTGATGCAGCCGCGAGATACGGTGATCTCGGAGATGATGGTGCTGCCGATGAAGGAGACATCCTGGCCGTAGGGGTTACCGGGGCGGGTTGGGTTGGTGAGGTTGTGGCGAAACCCGCCCATTTCGTTGTTGCCGGGGCGGGTTGGGTTGGAGGGGATTGGCGAGGTGGAGAGGATACGGCGAAACCCGCCCCTACGTTGTGCGATCGCCCATTTCGTTGCTGCCGGGGCGGGTTGGGTTGGAGGTGTGGGTGAGGTGGAGAGGTTGTGGCGAAACCCGCCCCTACGTATGTGCCGGGGCGGGTTGGGTTGGAGGTGTGGGTGAGGTGGAGAGGTTGCGGCGAAACCCGCCCCTACGTATGTGCGATCGCCGCTCTCGTTTGTCTGTTTTATTTACGTTTACCTGTTTTCATGTGTGTTCGTTTGCCTTTTTTCGCTTCCGTTTGCCCCTCACCTTTGATTGCCTATGCGACCTGCCATTTTTCTCGATAAGGACGGAACCCTGGTTCAGGATGTGCCCTATAACGTTGACCCGCAGAAGATCCGGCTGAATTATGGCGTGGCGGATGGGGTGCGGCGGTTGTATGAGGTGGGGTTTGCGCTGGTGGTGGTGACGAACCAGTCGGGGGTAGCGCGGGGCTACTTTTCGGAGGGGGCGATCGCTCCAGTCCAAAAACGGCTCCAGGACTTGCTGGAGGTGCCCCTGGCAGGGTTCTACTACTGCCCGCACCATCCTGAGGGTGTGGTGGCGGAATATGCCTTTCGCTGTCGCTGCCGCAAGCCGGAGGCAGGGATGCTGATGCAGGCGGCGATGGAGTTGCGCCTCGACCTGGAACACTCCTGGATGATTGGGGACATTCTCAACGACGTTGAGGCGGGTAATCGGGCAGGCTGTCGCACCATCCTGCTTGACAACGGCAATGAGACCGAGTGGGTGCTGACCGAGGGACGGATTCCGGATTACACCGTGTTTAGTTTTGACGCGGCTGCAGACATCATTCTTCAACAAACCTATGCATACTCCAGACGCCCAGACCAGAAGATTATTCGGATTGATTGACCGCTTTCCTCATCGGCGGGTGCTGGTGATTGGGGAAGCCATTCTCGACAGCTATTTGCAAGGATCGTCAACCCGCCTCTGCCGGGAAGCTCCGGTGCCCATTGTGGATGTGAGCGGGGCAACCCATGTGCCCGGTGGGGCGGCGAACACCGCTGCCAATGTCGCCAGCCTGGGCGGCGAAACTTACTTCCTCTCGGTGATGGGGCAGGATTTAGCGGGCGACCAGCTCTGCGACGCCCTCTCCCAACGGGGGGTGCGGGTGGAAACGGTGGTGCGATCGCGCGATCGCCACACCCTCGTCAAGCAACGGCTGGTTGCCGAGTCACAACTGCTGGTGCGCTTCGACCAGGGCAGCATCAACGCCATTTCTCCCGATGAAGAGGCACACCTGATTGCCAACCTCACCCAGCACTTTCTCCAAGCGGATGCGGTGATCATTTCCGACTACGCCTACGGCATCTTCACCCCAGCCGTCGTCGCTGCGCTCAAAGTGCTGCAATCCGAAAATCCCAGGGTGCTGGTGGCAGACTCCAAACGGCTGCAAGACTATGCGGAACTGGGAGTCACTGCCGTCAAGCCCAACTACGACGAAGCGGTGCGTTTGCTGGAGCTGCCGCGCCTGTCGGGGGGCGATCGCGTCGAGCAAATGGCGCGGCATGGTCAGGGCGTGCTGGCGGCGACCGGGGCAAAGATGGCGGCGATTACCCTCGATCGCGAGGGGGCGCTGATTTTTCTGAATGCAGAACCGGGGACGAGCGGCGAACCCTCCCGCACCTTTGCGGAACCTGCCCCCAACTCCCACGCCACAGGTGCCGGGGATACCTATGTTGCCGCCCTCACCCTGGCGCTGGCAGCGGGAGCCGACCCCCACGGTGCGGCATCCCTCGCCGCCACTGCTACAGCGGTCATCGTGGCGGAGCCAGGAACCACCTGCTGCACCCCCCTGCCCCTGCGCCGCGCCCTGATGGCGGGGAACAAGCGTATCGCTGACCCCGCCGAACTGCTGTCCCTGGTGGCGCAGGAGCGATCGCTGGGCAAGCGGATTGTGTTCACCAACGGCTGCTTCGACATTCTCCACTCTGGGCATGTCACCTGTCTGGAGCGGGCAAAGGCGCTGGGGGATGTGCTGATTGTCGGCGTCAACACCGATGAGAGCATCCGCCAACTGAAAGGCCCGACGCGCCCGGTGAATGCCCTGGCGGATCGGCTGACGGTGCTGGCGGCACTGGGCTGTGTGGATTATGTCGTGCCCTTTGCCGATCGGGCTCCCCGCGAGTTGATTCGCCAGATTCGCCCCGATGTCTATGCCAAAGGCGGCGACTACACCCGCCAAACCCTTCCCGAAACCCCCCTGATCGAAGAGTTGGGGGGCGAGGTGGTGATTTTGCCCTATGTGGGCGATCGCTCCACCACCAACCTGATTCAGCACATTCGCACCATTCACCAGGAGGCATGATGGACTGGAACACGGCACGCCGCATTCTCTGCGTTCGCCTCGATAGCCTGGGGGATGTGCTCATGACCACCCCGGCAATAGCGGCGATCAAAGCGACCCACCCCAACGCCCACATCACCCTGATGACCTCGGCAGCCGGAGCCGCCCTGGCTCCCCAACTGCCGATGGTGGATGAGGTCTGGGTCTACGATGCGCCCTGGCTCAAGGCGACTGCCCCCCGCCCCAACAGCCAGCCAGAGTACGCGATTTTCGACGAACTGCGCGATCGCCAGTTCGATGCGGTCATTATCTTCACGGTCTACAGCCAGAGTCCCCTCCCCGCCGCCTTCATGGCATACATGGCAGACATCCCCCTGCGGCTGGCGCACTGCCGCGAAAACCCCTACCAGATGCTCACCCACTACATCCGCGAACCCGAACCCGAAATCACCCGCCACGAGGTGCAGCGCCAACTGGATCTGGTCGCCAGCGTCGGCTACCACACCGTTGATGCCCGCCTGCGGCTCACCGTCCCCCCTGTTTCCCACGATCGCATTGCTGCTCTGCTGCAATCGGAGGGGCTGGATCGCCGCCAACCCTGGGTTGTCGTCCACCCCGGCGCAACGGCATCCTCCCGCCGCTACCCGCCGGAGTTATTTGCCGAAGTGGGGCGATCGCTCGTCCAGGCAGGTATCACCGTCCTCTTCACCGGAACTGTCCCCGAACGGGGGCTAATTGACGACATTCGTACCCAAATGGGGACACCTTCCCTCTCCCTGGCAGGCTTGCTGGATCTACCCGACCTTTCCGCCCTCCTCGCCGCCACCCCCCTGCTGCTCTCCAACAACACCGGACCCGTCCACCTCGCCGCCGCCCTCGGCACCCCCGTCGTCGATATCTACGCCCCCATCAACAACATGCAGCACACCCCCTGGCAGGTGCCCCACCAGGTGCTATTCCATGATGTCCCCTGCCGCCTCTGCTACAAGAGCATCTGCCCCGAAGGACACCACCACTGCTTGCGCTTACTGGAGCCGAAGGAAGTAGTGAAGGCAACGTTGAATTTACTTTCGGCGAATTTTCCGAGGCTTTCTGGGGGAGTTCCGCAGCCTGTTTCGGTTGGGTAGTTGTCTTTTGCGTTGGTGCGTTGGTGCGTTGGTGCGTTGGCGGTAGGCCCTGTAGGGGCGGGTTTGGCGGAGCGTGTTGACTGTGTTGAGAGATGGTGGCGAAACCCGCCCGTACGTGGCGGTAGGTTTCGTAGGGGCGGGTTTGGCGGAGCGTGTTGGCTGTGTTGAGAAATGGTGGCGAAACCCGCCCGTACGTGGCGGTAGGTTTCGTAGGGGCGGGTTTGGCGGGGCGTGTCGGCTGCGTTGATGGGTGACGGCGAACCCCGCCCCTACGTGGCGTTGTGCGTTCGCGGAGCGGGTTGTTTGAATGGTGACGGTGAAACCCGTCCATACATGGGCGTTAAACCCTGTAGGGGCGGGTTTGGCGGAGCGTTTTAGCTATGTTGAGAGGTAATGGCGAAACCCGCCCGTACGTGGCGTTGTGCGTTCGCGGGGCGGGTTGTTTGAATGGTAACGGCGAAACCCGCCCGTACGTGGCGTTATGCATTGGCGCGGGGGGTGTTGATGGTGGCGACGAAATCCGTCCGTTGGCGGTAGGCCCTGTAGGGGCGGGTTTGGCGGGGCGTGTCGGCTGCGTTGAGAGGTAATGGCGAACCCCGCCCGTACGTGGCGTTGTGCGTTCGCGGGGCGGGTTGTTTGGATGGTGACGGTGAAACCCGTCCATACATGGGCGTTAAACCCTGTAGGGGCGGGTTTGGCGGAGCGTGTTAGCTATGTTGAGAGGTAACGGCGAAACCCGCCTGTACGTGGCGTTATGCATTGGCGCGGGGGGTGTTGATGGTGGCGACGAAACCCGTCCGTTGGCGGTAGGCCCTGTAGGGGCGGGTTTGGCGGAGCGTGTTGGCTGTGTTGAGAGGTAATGGCGAAACCCGCCCGTACCTGGCGTTATGCATTGGCGCGGGGGGTGTTGATGGTGGCGACGAAACCCGTCCGTTGGCGGTAGGCCCTGTAGGGGCGGGTTTGGCGGGGCGTGTCGGTTGCGTTGATGGGTGACGGCGAAACCCGCCCGTACGAGGCGTTATGCTGCGTTGATGGGTGACGGCGAAACCCGCCCGTACGAGGCGTTATGCGTTGGCGGGGCGTGCATTGATGGATGGCGGCGAAACCTGTATGCGGGCGGGGGTGTAGGGGCGGGTTTGGCGGGGGGTGTTGGCTTTGTTGATGGATTGTGGCGAAACCCGCCCCTACGTGGCGTGATGCGTTGGCGGGGCGTGCATTGATGGATGGCGTTATGCATTGGTGGGGCGTGTATTGATGATGGCGGCGAAACCTGCTTTTCCTGATGCGATCGCCCCAAAAAAAGAATGACGAACCTTTGACAGCGTTTGTAGTGATCTTCCCTTTGGAGGTCGCAACTAACACTGAGTTCCTTTCTAATGGGGTGGATAACTCTACTACCAGGTAAATTTATGGATTGGCAAAGTCTGTTTCATGGCATCTATGTGGTTGCGATGGCGATCGGAGCCTTGTACTTCATTCTGCTGAGCCGCAATCCACGCGGAGTACCTAAGTACGAGTATGCGGTTGCAGCCTTTATTCCCATCTGGTCGGGGTTAGCCTATTTATCCATGACCTTGCCTCATGGAGAGTTGGAGCAGGGCAAAATCGAAGTGGCGGGGCAAATTGCTCACTATGCTCGCTATCTCGACTGGATTGTGACAACACCGCTGCTGTTGCTGGCACTCGCCTGGACGGCAATGCACTACATCCATAAAGACTGGACTCTGATTGGTAGCCTGATGGGCACACAGGTAATTGTTGTCGTTTCAGGGCTGATTGCTGACTTGTCAGAGGTCGGCTGGGTGCGGCTCCTGTGGTACTTGATTGGGGTTGCCGCTTTTGTCGTAGTTTTAGGATTGATTTGGGGACCGCTGCGTAGCAAGAGCAGGGGACAAGAACCAGCCCTGGCGCGGTTTTTTGATCGATTAACGACCTACTTCACGGTGTTGTGGATTTGTTACCCCGTCGTTTGGATTTTAGGACCATCCGGCTTTGGGCTGATTGGGCAGACCTTTGAGACGTTTTTGTTCTGCCTCATTCCCTTCTTTTCTAAGGTCGGATTTAGCGTCTTTGACCTGCACGGCTTACGGAGTTTGCAGAGTCCAGCCGTAGAGCGAGGGGTTGACCAGGCAATGGGCGGGGCGCTCCGCTTTCAGCGGCGGCGGAGTTATTTCCGCAGCTAGCATGGCGGCTCGACCCATCGCCAAATCCGAACTCAAGATCCAAACTGATGAACTAACTGGAAAAGTAAGCAGGTCGCAATGCAACGACTATTGAGGAGAAGCCCGGTTGCCGTAGCAGCCTTTTGGATTGCCGTTTACCTGGCGATCGCCCTCTTACCTCTTTTTGTATTACTCCTATACCCGCCTGCTCCCGAAGAACGAAGCTTCTGGACAGAGCTTTCCGTTGCGCTGGGGTTTGTTGGGCTGGCGATGTTAGCCCTCCAGTTTGCCCTCACCGCCCGCATCAATCGCATTGAAGCCTCCTATGGGGTGGATATCATTTTGCAATTCCACCGTTACATTTCTCTGGTGGCGTTTGCCCTGATCCTGATTCATCCCATTATTCTCTTTCTCGATCAGCCCGACACGCTGCGGTTATTGAACCTGCTCGAAGCCCCGTGGCGTGCCAGGTTTGCTGTCGTTGGCACCCTGGCACTGTTGATCCTCGTTGTCACTTCCATTTGGCGACAACCCTTGAAGATTCCCTATGAGTTATGGCGCACCAGCCACGGCATTTTAGCGGTGATTGCGGTGACATTGGGTTTAGCCCATGCCCTGGGCGTCAGCTATTACCTGAGCCTGTTTTGGAAACAGCTTTTGTGGAGTGCGATCGCCCTCACCGCTTTGTGGTTATTGGTTTACGTCCGCATCGTCAAACCCTGGATGATGACCAAACAACCTTACCTGGTGGAGGAAGTGATTCCTCAGCGGGGAGAGGTGTGGACGCTGGCTATTCGCCCCAAAGGGCATGAGGGGTTTCGCTTCCACCCCGGACAGTTTGCCTGGATCACTCTGAATATTTCGCCCTTTCGGATGCGCGAACATCCCTTTTCCATGTCGTCCAGTGGCGATCATCCTGAACGGCTGGAATTTACCATTAAAGCATTGGGAGACTTCACCCAAACCATCAAGGATATTGAGCCAGGGACAAAGGCGTTTCTCGATGGTCCCTACGGGGTGTTTACGAGCGATCGCTATTGGGACTCGGCGGGATTTGTGCTGATCGCAGGGGGAATCGGCATCACTCCCATGATGAGTATGCTGGTCACTGCCGCTGAGCGGAAAGACGATCGCCCCTTTCTCCTCATTTATGCCAACAAAGGCTGGGAAGATGTCACCTTCCGAGAGGAGTTGGATGCCCTCACTGACTCCCTGGATCTCACAATCATTCATGTGTTACGTCAGCCTCCCGAAGACTGGACGGGCGAGACGGGCTATGTCGATAAAGACCTGTTGCAACGCTACATCCCCATCCACCGAGGCAGCCGACACTACTTCATCTGTGCCGCTCCCGTCATGATGGAACAAGTGGAGGCTGCCCTTTACGACTTGGAGGTACCCGCCACCAATGTCCACATGGAGCATTTCAATCTCGTCTAGTTCTCAAACCCATAGTTCTCAAGCCCATAATTCTCAAACCCATAGTTCTCAAGTCCATAGTTCTCAAGTCCATAGTTCTCAAGTCCATAGTTCTCAAGTCCATAGTTCTCAAGTCCATAGTTCTCAAGCCTATAGTCTTCAACCATAAACGGCTTATGCGATACGTCATTATGCTGCAAATCGTTAGCATTATTACCCTGATTTTGCTAGGAGCTTCCGCCATGTTTGCATGGTTGCAAAATCGCTCATCCCCAGAATCTTCGAAGTTAGAGAACCCAGTCTCCTGGAATTGGCATAACAACCGTAGCGCAGGCTTCTAGCCTGCGTGCCTAGGCGGGCTAGATGCCCACCCTACGGAATGAGGGTGACAACCGTAGCGCGGGCTTCTAGCCTGCATGGGCAAGACCACGTTCTCTTAGGTATTTTCTGGAAAAGAACATACCCCCGTCATTCCCGCGTACGCGGGAATCCAGGAAGGCTGAATGGCTATGACCGATAGGCTTGCAATGGATGCCCATTTTCATGGGCATGACGGAGCGCTCCTATGAGCGGGACATGCTCTTGCAGAAATCACCTTAGACAACAAGGGGCTTAAGCCCCCTGTTCACACCTTATGAGATTGGGAAAAGCTATAAAGCTTGCCCACAAACCTATAGAAGTAAACCTTCAAACTCCTATGCACGCTACTGATATTCTGATCCCTACCTACAACCGCCCGGATGCGCTGGCGGTGACGCTGACCAGCCTGTGTGCGCAGACCTGCCGGGACTTTCGGGTGATCATTTCGGATCAGACGGAAGAGCGGGATATGGCGGATCTCAGTGCGATTCAGGCAGTGTTGCGGGTGTTGGAGCTGCATGGGAATGCACCCCAGTTGTTGAAGCACCTGCCCCGACAGGGGATTGCAGAGCAGCGGCAGTTTTTGTTGGAGCAGGCGATCGCCCCCACCGTCCTCTTTCTGGATGATGATGTGATGCTAGAACCCTGGGTGCTGGCGCTGTTGCAGAACATCCTCCGGCAGCAGGGCTGTGGCTTTGTGGGCAACCCGGTGGTGGGGCTGAGCTACATCGACGAGGTGCGCCCGGAGGAACACCAGCCGCTGGAACTGTGGGATGGGCAAGTGCAGCCCGAAACCGTGGAGCCGCAGACCCCAGAGTGGGAGCGGTGGCGACTGCACAATGCGGCAAATCCCTATCACTTGCAGCAGAAACATGGCTTTACCCCCGATCGCCCCGGTCTTTACCATGTCGCCTGGATTGGGGGCTGCACCCTGTTCGACCGCACCAAACTCCTCGACGTGGGCGGCTTTGCTTTCTGGGAAGACCTGCCCCCCGAAAGCTGTGGCGAAGATGTGCTGGTGCAGCGGCGCGTGATGCGGAAATTCGGGGGCTGTGGCGTGTTGCCATCGGGAGCTTATCACCAGGAGTTGCCAACGACCCTGAGCGATCGCACCCACAACGCCTTTAACCTTTTGGCACGGTAACGCTATCTTTAATCAGACAGGGCTGTTGCAAACGGTGGAAAACGAAGCCCAGCTTGCCTCGGTACTGGGGCATGAAATTGCCCACATCAACCTGAGACATAGTATCAAAGCTTTGCAACAGGCTGGTCTGGCTCAAGGAATTGCCGAAACCGCAGGCATCAATATGAACACGCTGACCCAGATCGGCTACCCCAGATCGGCTACCCTAGATCGGCTACCCCAGATCGGCTACCAGGTTACCATTAACCTGCCCCGCTCCCGCGATGCGGAGTATGAAGCAGATGCGGCAGGGCTGCAAATCTTACAGGCGGCAGGCTATCCGCCCCAGGCGTTCATCAACTTCCTGGAAAAGCTGGAAAGTTCTGCGATCGCCCCAGAGTTTCTGCAAACCCACCCCACCAGTGCCAACCGGATTGAGCGCATTCGTGAGCCAATCGCCGAGCGCCCCAGTTCCAGCTAGCAGGAAACCAGTGCGGCGGAGTATGAGCAAGAAACCTCGCCGTTGAACTAAGGGACTTGCAAGAAAATAAAATCCCAATTTTTGAGAGAGAAGGCTGGCAGCGCCAGCTTTCTCTCTCAAAAATTGGATTTTATTAATCCGCAGATCCCTAATGTCGTTACGCTCCATGTTCCGACTCATCCGAACACCCGGCATCTGGTTTCTCAAAAGGAATATTACGCTGCACAGTGCGTTCAACACCCGTGAAGCGGTGCAGCGCATCCTGGATACGACCAAGGAAAGCCCCAAAATGTTGTGGCAGAGGCGGCAGAGTAAGGGGTAGAGGCGATCGCCCCTGCAAAATATGTCGTTTGCCAGATCCATAGTGAGAGCTGCTTTTCCTAGGCTAAAGGGTAGTGGAATGCGATCGAAATAGATGAATAGAGGCTACTGAGAGTGGGGTCGAAAACCTCATCCAGCAAAGCTTTCAACGACATACTTTGGGCATTCCTGTTCACCCTTACATTTGGATTAATTGATGAAAGGCTTCAAGCTTGGAACTGTTCTAGGCTTCGACATTCGCATTGATTTGTCGTGGCTACTAATTTTCTTTCTGGTTCTGTGGACTCTGTCTGCGAATCTGTTCCCCTTCAACTATCCGGGATTCTCCGGCACGACTTACCTGACGATGGGAACGATAGGAACCCTGCTCTTTTTCACCTCCATTCTGATTCACGAGCTATCCCACTCCGTTGTGGCACGGGCAAAGGGCATTCCGGTGCAGGGAATTACTTTGTTTGCCTTTGGGGGTGTTTCCCATACCCGTATGGATGCGGAAACTCCTGGAGATGAGTTTCAGATTGCAGGCATTGGTCCGTTGACCAGCCTGATTCTGGCGGGCATTTCTGCACTCGTCTGGTACTTCGGACGCTCTGCTGGGCTGAGCATTCCAGTGATTGGCGTAGCGGCGTACCTCGCCTGGGTCAATACTCTGCTGGCGGTCTTTAACCTGTTACCTGGCTTCCCCCTGGATGGTGGGCGCTTGTTCCGCTCCATCATCTGGAAGTTCACCAACAACTTGAAGAAAGCAACGCGCATCGCTTCGATTGGTGGACGCATCCTGGGCTACGGCTTAATTTTCCTGGGTTTCCTTCAGTTGTTTGGTCCTACGCCCAATTTCATTGGCGGACTGTGGTTCATCCTGATTGGTTGGTTTCTGAATAACTCTGCTGAGTCCAGCTACCAGGACTTGGTGATTCGGATGACCCTGGAAGGTTCACGGGCTGAGGATGTGATGACCCTCAATCCGGAAACCGTTCCTGCGAATCTGAACCTGCAGGAGTTGGTGGATAACTACTTGATGAATCGTAACTACCAGTCCTTCCCGGTGGAAGCAGATGGGCATCCCATTGGTCTGGTGACGCTGGCGCAGGTGAAGCAAACCCCTCGCCAGGAGTGGCAGCAGCGCACCGTGCGCGACATCATGATGCCTGCCAGTGCTGGCATTACGATTCGCCCAGAAGAAGACATGTCTTCGGTGCTGGAACACATGCAGGACGCGCGATCGCGCCGTCTTCTGGTAGCAACAGATGGAACCCTCAAAGGCATTCTGTCCGCTAGCGACATTGCCAACTGGCTCCAGCGCAAGCGTGCTTTTGGTGATGATATTTCTACAGGGCGAAGAGGTCCGCTGAGCGATCGCTTTGACCAACTCCAAGCCGCCGCCGATTCCCAGTAGAAAGAACTGATCTGGCTCTGGGTCAGATGAAGCGTGGAGAAGCAAGAAGTGATGACTCACTCTGGTTTCTACCACGCTTCACCTACCTCCAAAACATTACCCAAAAAATTACTATTTCAATTCAATTTTTCCTATCAATTTCCGTTTATAGCAGTACCCAACCCCGTTAGGGCAAATGGAGATGGGGGCGAAGTCCCCAGCAGGGGTGAACCCCCTGCACCCCGTCCTCACCAAAATGACTACGGTTATATCTCCCCTATTTCAAACTCACTAAAGGTTTAGTAAAACGTTATGCAAGGTTCAACTACCGATCGCCAGTCCAACACGCCATCTGCGCCGGATCCTGCTTTTGTCCGGTGGTTCAGTGATCTAGCCTCCAATGATGTGGAAGAGGTAGGGGGTAAAAATGCCTCCCTGGGAGAAATGATTCAGTCGTTGAAGTCTGAAGGGGTGCGTGTTCCTGATGGCTTTGCGACGACTGCGGATGCGTACTGGCAGTTTGTGAAAGCGAATAACCTGGAAGGGCAAATTCGCGACCAACTGGAGGCAATGGAACGGGGCGATCGCGATCTCTCCGAAGTGGGACCCGCCATTCGCCGCATGTTTGTGAAAACGGACTTTCCTGAAGATGTGGAAGCGTCGATTCGGAAAGCCTATCAGGAATTGAGCCAGCGCTACGATACCGAAGATGTTGACGTTGCGGTTCGCAGTAGTGCCACCGCTGAAGACTTGCCTGAAGCGAGCTTTGCAGGGCAGCAGGAAACCTATCTCAATATCACAGGTGAGGACGAGCTTTTGGATGCTTGCCGCCATTGCTACGCTTCCCTATTCACCAATCGAGCGATCAGTTACCGAGAAGAAAAGGGCTTTGACCACATGGATGTCGCCCTTTCCATTGGGGTGCAGAAGATGGTGCGATCGGACAAAGCCAGTGCGGGGGTCATGTTCTCCATCGACACGGAGACGGGCTTTCCCCATGTGGCGTTGATTAATGCGTCCTGGGGGCTGGGCGAGATGGTCGTCCAGGGTTCCGTAACGCCCGACCAATATACTGTCTTCAAACCACTCCTTAAAAGCGCACAAGCTGAGGGCAATGGTTCCGGTAATGGTTCCGGTAATGGTTCCGATAATGCTTCTGATAATGGCTCTAATGAAAGCCGTTCCTTCCGTCCCATCATTCAAAAGAAAACGGGTTCCAAAGAGAAGAAGATGATCTATGCCAGTGAAGGCAGTAGTTCAACGGAAACCGTTGCGACCTCTGGCAAGGAGCGGCAAGCCTGGGTGCTGGAGGATGACGAGATCCTGCAACTGGCGGAGTGGGCAACCACCATTGAACGCCACTATGGCAAGCCGATGGATATGGAGTGGGCGAAGGATGGCGATACGGGGGAGTTGTTCGTTGTCCAGGCACGTCCCGAAACCGTGCAGTCGCAAAAGTCTGCGAGTTCACTTTGCACCTACAAGCTGAAGGAGCGCAGCAAAACGATTCTCACAGGGTTGAGTATTGGAGATGCGATCGCCACTGGAAAAGTGAGCCGTATCCTCAGTGCCGAGGACATCGATCGCGTTGAAGACGACACGATTCTGGTGACCGAAATGACAGACCCCGACTGGGTTCCCATCATGAAGCGGGTTGCGGGTATTGTGACCGACCACGGCGGGCGTACCTGCCATGCGGCGATCGTCAGTCGTGAGCTGGGGATTCCGGCGATCGTCGGCACGGGCGATGCTACCCGCACCCTTGAGGATGGGCGGGAGGTAACGCTTTCCTGCGCCGAAGGGGATGAAGGCAAAATTTATGAAGGCATTCTGGAATACGAATCCACCGAGGTTGATCTGGGGGATGTGCCCGAAACAGAAACCCAGATCATGATGAACATTGCCAGTCCTGCGGCGGCTTTCCGCTGGTGGCGATTGCCCGCCCAGGGTATAGGTCTGGCACGCATGGAGTTCATTATCAACAACATCATCAAGATTCACCCGATGGCGCTGGTTCACTATGACGAGTTGGAAGACCGGGAAGCCTGGAAGCAGATTCGTGACCTGACCCGGGGGTATCAGGACAAGCGTCAGTACTTTGTGGATAATCTGGCACGGGGAATTGGGCGCATTGCGTCGTCCCAGTATCCCAATCCCGTTATCGTCCGCATGAGCGACTTCAAGACCAATGAGTATGCCGATCTGATTGGCGGAACAGCCTTTGAGCCGAAGGAGTCGAACCCGATGCTGGGCTTTCGGGGGGCGTCGCGCTATGCGAGCGATCGCTATCGTGAAGGCTTTGCCCTGGAATGCCGCGCTATCAAGAAGGTCCGGGAAGAAATGGGCTTCGAAAATGTCATCATCATGATTCCCTTCTGCCGCACCATTAAAGAGGCGGATCAAGTGCTGGAAGTGTTGGCAGAAAATGGCTTGAAGCGGGGCGAAGGGGGCTTGCAGGTCTATGTGATGGCGGAGATTCCCTCCAATGTAGAACTAGCCGATCTATTTGCCGAACGCTTCGATGGCTTCTCCATTGGGAGTAACGACCTGACGCAACTATCTCTGGGGGTCGATCGCGACTCCTCTGAACTGGCTCACCTGTTTGATGAGCGAGATCTGACGGTGAAGCGGATGATTCAACGACTGATTAAAACAGCCCATGAGAAAGGGCGCAAAGTTGGCATCTGTGGGCAGGCTCCCAGCGACTACCCAGAGTTTGCGGAGTTTCTGGTTGGGGAAGGAATTGATTCCATTTCCCTTAACCCGGATAGCGTGATTCAGGTGAAAAAGCACGTTGCCAGCAAAGAAGACAACCGCTCTTAGAACGCTCCAACACAATCATTTCTGAGGAAGCAGGTGCGGCATCGCTGCACCTGCTTCCTCTTTTATTTCTGACTTGGCTCTAAGCTCTCACGACTTCTTTAGGACTTACGCACTTCGTGCGAAAACCCACGCAGTTGAGTGATTTTTCGGGCGCAACGCGCCCGAAAAATCACTCAACTGCGGAAGTCTTGTTCTTTTAGGGGTTAGCAAATAAATCAAGTCCCTTACGACTTTGCTCCGTTTCCATTACTACCGATCTTTTGTAAAGCTTTTCGGGCAACTGCCGCAGCGGCGATCGCCCCCACGGTCCATTTCAAGATAGTTCCAGGCTGGGCAGGTTCCAGATAGCGATCGAGTACCTCATCGTTAAACCACTTCAAGCCTGCTTGGGCATTATGCACCGGGTTGGGCAATAGGCTCATGTAAGTTCCCTGACGGATCAAATGGGCAGCTTTGCCTTCAACCTGTACCCGGTCATAAATGTTCGCTGCGCCCTCTTCCAGTCCCAGCTTCATCAATGTGCCCCGCAGAGAAATATCCACAGGTTTCAGGTCTTTGCCTGTGTTGAGGGCTTGCAGGTTTGCGGCGATCGCCATTCCCTGCTGATGAGCCACCTGAGCGGTGGGCGGCAGGGACGCTCCTTCCAGGGAAACACAATCACCACCTGCAAACACTTCCGGGTAATCGGGTAATTGGAGGGTGGGGGTGACCACCAGGCGACCTTTGCGATCGCGATGCTCCTCAGCAATGGGTAAGTCTTTGAGCAACGGATGGGTTGCCGTGCCAGCCGTCCAGATAGTTGTGTGGGTTGCAAGGGTTGCGCTTTCCTCCCCCTGCTTGTATTCCACAGCATCGGGTCGAATGGCTGTGGCAGTTGCTTCCTGAAGGATTTCGACGGCGATCGCCCGTTGTCGCAGTTGTTGATCCGCTATCCCTCGCAAGGGATCGTTAATATCCCCAGCAAGAATTTCAGAACCTCGGTTTAACAGCACAACCCGCACATCCTGAAAGTTGCCACCTGCCTGCTGACACCACCACTCTGGGACGAGATCTGCCAGGGTTGCTGCCAGTTCTACCCCCGTTGGTCCTCCCCCAACGATGACAAAGGTCAGTAGTTGGCGGCGATCGGCTGGGTCGTCCGATTGCATCGCCTGGTCAATGCAGGTGCGGATATGTTGTGTGAGGGCGATCGCATCATCGCTGTCGCGGAAGGCGATCGTATTTTCCTGTGCGCCTTCAACGCCAAAGTAACCCGTCACACTACCCGGGGCAATGACTAAATTGCTATAGGGACAAACCGTTCCGGTCTGAAGCTGTACCTGTCGATTGGGTAAATCAATTCCTGCTACCGTATCTTGAACAAAGTGAACACCACTGCCCCTCAGTAAGTCCTCAAAGCGCGGCATAACCTGCTGTTCATCCATCTGGTCACTCACGTAATCATAGAGCAGGGGGCGAAATCGAAAGCGCTCTTTTTGGTCAATCAAAATCACAGAATGGGGATAGTTATTTCGCCGCAGTTGCAGTGCCGTATACAGCCCTGTAAAACCACCTCCAAGAATGACGGTCTGTCGAATTAAGTCAGGCATGGTTTTGCTTAAGCTCTACATTCAATACATGGTCATAAATAAAGCCAGTGGGGCGCACCTCACCATAGCTTCGTTGCTTAGTAGCTACCTACTCAAGTGTCTTTTTGCTGAGCATCATACTGAGAACATTGATGAATCAAACGGGTTACCAGCCCTGTCCAGCCTGTTTGGTGAGACGCCCCCAATCCGGCACCATTGTCGCCGTGGTAGTACTCATGGAAGAGAAACAGGTCGTGCCAGAGGGGGTCGGTCTGAAAGCGATCGACGCCGCCATAAAAGGGACGCCGCCCGTTTTCATCGCGCATAAAAAGGCGAGTGAGCCGTCGGGATAGGTTAATCGCCACTTCCCGCAATGTGGCATAGCGACCCGATCCGGTGGGACATTCCACTTTGAACTCATCACCAAAGTAGTCGTAGAAGCAGTACAGCGCTTCAATAATCAGGAAGTTAATGGGAAACCAGATGGGACCGCGCCAGTTGGAGTTGCCGCCAAACATTGCTGTGGTCGATTCCGCAGGCTCATAATCCACCTGATACTCCGTCCCATCTATCTGCATGGTGTAGGGATGGGCTTCGTGATGTTTGGAGACAGAGCGAATCCCGTAGGGGCTAAAGAATTCGGACTCGTCGAGCATGACTTGCAAAATGCTGCGGAGTCTGTCGGGATGCACGATCGCCAGCAACCGTCGTTCTCCTACCCCAGGCGCTTGCATACAGGCAATTTTTTGGGTCAGGTCGGGGCGATTTTGGGTAAACCACTGGGTGCGCTTGCTGAAGCCCTTGAAGCGATCGAGGGTATCTGGTTCAATGGAGCCAACAGCAAAGAGGGGAATGAGTCCGACGATCGATCGCACTTTCATCAATTCATGGTGCCCATCGGAGAAGCGGAGAGCGTCGTAGTAAAAGTGGTCTGTATCATCCCAGAGGGAGATGCGTGAGGAACCGATACCATCGATCGCATCGGCAATATACAAAAAGTGCTCAAAAAACTTGCTGGCAATGTCTTCGTAGGTAGCGTTGAACTTCGCTAACTCCAAAGCGATTTCCATCATATTCAGACAGAACATCCCCATCCAGCTTGTGCCATCCGCCTGCTGCAACGAGCTATCAGCGGGGAGATCAGAGCTGCGATCGAACACTCCAATGTTGTCCAGTCCCAGAAATCCCCCCTGAAAAACGTTGCGTCCTTCGGGGTCTTTGCGGTTTACCCACCAGGTGAAGTTGAGCAACAGCTTTTGGAACACCCGCTCCAGGAAGTCGGTGTCGGCGCGATCGTAGAATTCCCTTTCCAGCTTGTAAACCTGCCAGGCTGCCCATGCCTGCACGGGTGGATTGACCTCACTAAAGCCCCATTCATAGGCGGGAATCTGCCCGTTGGGGTGCATGTACCACTCTCGCATCAGTCGCGAGATCTGGAGCTTGGCGTAGTCGGGGTCAATCATTGCCAGCGGGATCAGGTGAAATGCCAGATCCCAGGAGGCATACCAGGGATATTCCCACTTGTCGGGCATCGACAGCACATCGTCGTTGAAGACATGCCGCCAGTCGGAGTTGCGTCCGAACTGATGGGCTTCTGGTGGCTCGGGTTGGGCGGGGTCGCCGTTCAGCCATTGCTCGACTACGAAATAGTAGTACTGCTTGTTCCAGAGTAGCCCTGCAAACCCCTGGCGCAAGACCTGGCGCTGTTCGGTGGTCAGTTCGTAGGGGCAGATGCGGTGATAAAAACTATCGGCTTCGTCGCGACGGGTCTCGAATGTGGTGTCGAAGCTTTCGTCAAAGGGGGCATTGAGGTCGGGGGTGTCGCAAAGCCGCAAACGCAGGGTTTGGGTCGCTCCTGGAGCCAGAGAGAGCTGGTAGTGGGAGGCTACTTTTGTGCCCAGGCGATCGCCATTCACCGCCTCTTGATTGTGATGCACCACATACTCATGGAATGCATCTTTCACATAGGATGCGTTGTTTTCCACCCCAAACACTTTTTGCTTGTTGGTGTCGTTATCGGTAAAAAGTAATGTTCCGGCTGCTGAACTATCGGAAGCTACAGGGTAGTAGAACCATCGCTTACCCAGAGTGGGATGTTCTGCTTCAATTACCTGGCACTGGTCATTTTCCGAGAAGACTTTGAGCCGGGGCTTTTCCCGGTCATAGCCCCATGCCCAGGTGTTGCGAAACCACAGTGTTGGCAAGAGATGTAAGGTGCGTTGCTCTGTGCCGTGATTGGTGATGTGGATTTTGATCAAGATGTCTTCGGGGGACACTTTGGCATACTCCACTTCCACATCAAAGAAGCCATCTGCTTCAAAGATTCCTGTATCCGTCAGTTCATACTCGGTAGCCGTGCGATCGCGCCGCTGATTCTCCTCCACCAGATCCTCATAGGGGAAGCGAGCCTGGGGATAGCGATAGAGGTACTTCATGTAGGAGTGAGTCGGCGTGTTGTCCAGGTAGAAGTAGCACTCTTTCACATCCTCGCCATGATTGCCCTCAAACCCGCTGAGTCCAAACAGCCGCTCCTTGAGGATGGGGTCTTTGCCGTTCCAGAGGGCGATCGCAAAGCAGAGCCGCTGGTGGTTGTCGGAAATTCCCGCAATGCCATCCTCCCCCCAGCGATAGGCACGGGCATGTGCCTGGGAGTGGGGAAAGTAATTCCAGGCTTCACCATCTTCGCTGTAATCCTCTCGCACCGTTCCCCACTGGCGTTCGCTAACGTAGGAACCCCAGCGTGTCCAGTAGGCAGTGCGATCGCGATTCTCTTTCAGGCGTTGCTCTTCGGCAGTTTGTTCTCTGGCAGTTTGTTCTCTGGCAGTTTGTTCTCTGGCAGTTTGTTCTCTGGCAGTTTGTTCTCTGGCAGTTTGTTCTCTGGCTGGTTGTTCTCTGGTTGTCATAGTCAAACTCAATTCTCCTGATATTTCCCCGTCAGCCTTTGCATGTCAGCCCGGAGTGATCAGGGGCAACAAAAGCTGGGATAAAAAATCTCAGGAAATACTCCTTTCTGTGTAATTCAAGTTGTCTCTAGAAAACGTCTGTCTTTTGACGGTAATCAATTCGATTTGGAAGGCTTATCCGCCTGGCTGCCAGTCTCCATAGCTGGAGATGTGCCCCCAATACGCCATGTAGCCAGTCAGTGCCCAAATCAAGGCAGCAACTCCCAAAACGATCGCCGCCAAAATGCGCCATGTCTTGCTGTGTTTCAGATAGAAGAGAGTGGGTGCAGCAAGGACACCTCCTAACCCCGTCAGAATGAAGCCGATGCCAGCCACAATGGGACGACGGGTAAGGTCAAGATTCATAATGCGAATGCCGATGAGAATTGCTGTGATTCCCGCAAAAATGCTGTAAATACTGATGCTCATCAGGCTCCAGTTGAGCGCCAGAGCGATCGCCGTTGTTAGAAAAAGAATGCCAAACAATACAGTCGTTTCCCCAAAAGCAATGTTGAAGCTGCCTGTCACGGGCCAGGTCCAGATCATGTGTAGCCCCGTGGCAAGGGCGATCGCCCCAGTCATCCCAAATCCTGGAATCCAGCGCTTTGGATAGTTTTCGATGCCTTCATACACAAAGCCCGCCAAAATCACTAATCCAGCGACCATATTGATCAGCATGAGCGTGATGTAGTTAATAAACATAAGATTGACCTGCAAAGATTACGAGAGAACATAGTTATCAAGATTGGGCGAAAGTATCAAGATTGGGCGAAAGCGAATGTTGCCTGCACGATAGCAGCCTGTGGAATTGACTTGCCCTTGCCCTTGTCCTGCTCCTGATTCGCAAACTCGACGATCAGAATCGAGTTCTTTTCAACATGTCTTCGCCCCCAATCAGAATTTGCAGCGTGTTTGCAATAGCCGTATTTTCCCCGACATATTCTGGCAGGAGGGTAAGCTGAACAGAGCCGTTTTGCTCACGATTGCTGGGGGCGATCGCCTCATACCCAGAAAACTGCTCAGAGCCGTTGGAGTGGGGAAGAGTCATAAGGTTTGTGCAAGATAAATACCTGTGATCGAGCTTAAACTTGTTACAAAACTTAGAACTCACTCGAAAGTTAGATCACTCGGCGATCGCACATCAGCTATACATTTAGGGAGAAGACCATAAAAAACATACTGCTCCAAGCTTTTAGGCGATCTCCAGAAAAGAATATCCCCATTTTTTGAGAGAGGGCGCGGCTAAGCCACGCCCTCTCTCAAAAAATGGGGATATTCTTTCTCAGAAATCTCCTTAGGATTGAAAATAAAACCCGAAATTTTTGATGAGAAGCGCGGCATTGCCGCGTACTTGTTTAGCGTTTTTTAGCGTCTGAAACCCAATAAATTCGTAAATCTTGGGTGTTCAAAGGGGCAAAATTGGCTCAAATTGCCCACCTCCAATTTTAAAAGCCTTGAATATCAAGGCTTTTACACGCTAAACAAGTACAATTGCCGCGCTTCTCATCAAAAATTTCGGGTTTTATTTCGTACGTGATCCTTAGGAATGAGAATTCAACAATAATATAGGACAGCGGTAGGACAGTGTAGGACAGCCGAGACGGCTATCCTACAAAAATTGGACGTTACAAAATTCTCACTCCTTCGCGTTAAAGCCAGGTATTGTGGTTTGAGGTTAATGATTGATACCTCTTCAACCGAACGCATTAACCGAACGCATTACATTAACGGATGCATTAACGGATGGACGAGTAAGCACGGGTTGGTTGCTTGGGTAGGGGAGCTGCCCACAGCAACATCTTTTCGATCAGGTTCGGTACCAGGCGATGTCCCCAAACCGCCATATGACTTTGCCACCCAACCAAAATCTCAGGCGTATCCCGTTTGAGTCCCTGCACAAGTGCCTGAGCAACCGCTTGAGAGGTTGTGGGCACTACCCAGCGAAACCAGCGCAGATCCCGCACCATATCCGTATCTGTGAGCGACGGAAGTAATGCAACCACACGGATATTATGTGCTGCAAGTTCTCCCCGCAACGCCTGCGTGAAGCCAAGAATAGCAAACTTCGTTGCCGAATAGGTTGCCATCGTGGGTGCTGCCAGTTTCCCCATCAGGCTAGAGACGTTGATAATCGTTCCTTCCCGTTGCGTCACCATGCGGCGAGCAACCAGCCGCGTCACGGTGTACATCCCCATCAGGTTGGTGGCAATTTCTTCCTGCACCTGGGGCAAACGGGATTGCAGGAATGTCGTTTGATGGGCTACGCCTGCGCAGTTAACCAGGTAATGAATAGGACCGTAATCGCGCCAGATTTTAGCGATCGCAATGCTTACATCTACAGGCTGGCTCAAGTCTAGAGGAATGGCGATCGCCTCCACTCCCATCGCTTGAATGTCAGCCACCACTTCGGCAAGGAGTTGGCGATTTCGTGCGACCAGGAGCACTCGTCCGGCTCCCTGTGCCGCAAATTCCAGGGCGATCGCCCGCCCAATTCCACGAGACGCTCCAGTAACCAGAGCGGTTTTTCCTTGAATCGTCATTACAAAAACCTCCAATAGCGAGGTCTCACCCCAGAACAAAGCCCGGTGGGGCATGGTTTACAGGAGGATTGAATGTTCTCTGCTTTCAATCCATTCGGTGGTCTAGTTCTTGGGGGCACAACGTCCAGAACCCAATTCATCAGGGATCTCTGGAACATGCATCCTGTGCGAGGTGAGACGGTCAGTATCTATGATTTGAACGAACGCGAGGTGAATGATGTTGTTTCCCTCCAGCTTGCGTTGTGTGGCAAACCAGAAAGGGGCATCTGAGCCGATAGTTGGGGGATAAGACAGAACATCGGATCAACGTAAAAACAGTCATCTTATCCATTTGGGGGACTGAGTGCGACAGACTGTGAAAGCTAGACGCGCGCGCCATTACGTCTATTGATTTACCCATCGGGGGCTATTTGCTGAAAACGGCTAAATCACAGCCAGAAGAATACAGTCGAAAGAATCGGGAACACGACTCAAATCAACACTTTCAAATCAACATGCTTTAACTAACCATCTCCAAAAAACGACTTTACAAGAAGCTGGTGAGACGACAGTACTCATCCAGGCATGAGCACACATTAGCAACGGGATCAATATGTTGCAACATTTATTAGCAAAAATTCTAAATTGTAAACTTTCTACACAAAGCTTTCATGTAAGCCGTGATGGGCGATCGCTCAACCTGTCCTCAAGCTTTATCCAACGATAGGTTTGAAGGACTTGATCCCCGCAACTGCCAAATGAATATGAGAAATTGGGATAAAGTGCAAGATTTCTGAAGGGTTTTGTAAATGACTTGCAGCCCACAATAAAAGAGACCCTGCACTTTGTGCAGGGTCTAGGAGCTGGGGCATTACCATCTCTCAAACGATGAGCCAACAGTAATGATCCGTAAAAGGCGAGAAGAGTTTGATTGACTTTTGATTGGCTATGGACGGGTATGATCTGGGCTAGGCATGTCGGTTGTATTGATCTCCGTTGCCTCTGCTTCAGAATTAGCGGGAACCTTATCCTCATCAGGATTGAACCCGCCGCTACCCAATGCATTGGGACTTTCCCCAGCTGCCGCGTTACGTGCTTCTTCCAGCGAAATTTTAGGATTAGCATCAATCGCAGCAGCCCTGGCTCCGGAATTTTGAGCAACCTCTTTCGGCAATACCTCTTCTTTTGGTTCTTGCTTATCTGACATTTGGATAACTCCAATTCATCATGTTGACCGTACTCAGATCTAGGAAGCTGTCCCTATCTGGGAAACCATAGCCCTCAGAACTTAGTCCTCTTCTAAAACACCGTCCTCTTCTTCTAGAACACCTTCCTCTTCTTCTAGAACGCCTTCCTCTTCTTCTAAAACGCCTTCTTCCTCATAAATTCCTTCTTCCTCGTAAACGCCCTCTTCCTCAACTCCGCAAGCGGGTAGAAGTAGGGCACCGAATGCTAGAAAGATAGCGGCTACACCTTTTACGGAAGCCAGGCGAGAAATAACATCAAATGTGCTCTTCATGGAAAACTCTCCTTAAGTTTTGTACAGTCGTGAAAAAATCTGTTACCCGTGCATAGTTGCTCATTCTTGTTAAGAATTAACCCATCTTAAGGTGGATCAATGATGAACCACAAGGCTAAGCGTTCATCTAATCACCCATGCGTTCATCTAACCCACTAATGGGGAGTCATAAATAAACGAAGCTATGATGGAGTGTGCCCTCTGTTGGGGGCGCACACTACTGACTTTATTTATGACGATGTATTGGAACAGGTTAGTCACTTGGCTCATTGTGCGGCGGCGATCGCCAAACCTAATAACCCCATTAAGAACTATGGTCAAAAAACTCACGCTCTAGCAGCTTGTAGTACTGATTGAGCACGAGGTTCTTGTTCTGGAACCGACGACTTAATGACATCAGAAAAATCACCGCGCAGTACTTTTAGTGCATATTTCTCCTGGTCTATTTCGTGGGGTGTACGTACTCCTAACCGTCGGATTACAGGGAGCGGAGGACACCAACCCTGAACTGCATGTTGAAATAGGAATAGCAGCACAAAGCCTGTTAACCAAAACCAATTAGCACTAACCGTTATACCCAGCGTTAAGCCCAAAAATGCAAGCACAGAGGCATTGGCTTCCAGTACCCGCTCTGTATCCCATTCTTTTTCTAACTCTAGAATTCGCTGCGTTACGTCATCTTGAGAGCGCCGTGCGTAGTCACTGACACGCGCCATCATTTCCTCATCAATTTTTTGATTGACAGAGGCAGAGGTATGTTGTCGAACGCGGTCGTTTCGTTGTTCTGGAAGCTTTGTGGAATCTGTCTTTATATCCGCAACCATTGCTTTCTCCTGATGCCAGCTATCAACAATCTCGAACAACCCAAGTCTATGAATATAATTCCTGTCGCTTCCTCACCAAGAAGGAGTAGATTCCTTATCAACCAGGAGACATACTGTACTGTTGCTGGTTGATATATTACCCATCTGGCAAAGGATTCGAAGAACTTCAATGCCGTATGTCAATGTCTCAAAATATCCCAAAAATTCTGGTGATGCTTAATAATTTTTCATCTTGATCCTTAGGAGATTTCTGAGAAAAGAATATCCCCATTTTTGAGAGAGGGCGCGGCTTAGCCGCGCCCTCTCTCAAAAATGGGGATATTCTTTTCTGGAGATCGCCTTAGCAAGAAATAAGAAGATGCGGCGGAAGCTACACCTTCTTTCCTAAAGATATTTTTCAATTTAACTAAATAAAAATAAAGATTGGGCGATCGCCCAATCTTTAACCTCAGCCCTTTTCTCAATCTTTCAAGGGATCATGTCCCCAATTTTTTAAGGAATAGCGCCAACGGCTATCTTCAATGTCGCCCGATGGCTTTTGCGCTGTATGACGATGCACATAGCTTACTACACGACGCATCTGGTTATAGTCGTCTTCGGTGTAGTCTGCCTTATGCTTCTGCAACAGTTCTATGATGTAACGCCCAGACTTATGACCCGTAGATTCTTCGCCTTTGTCATCTTTCATGCCCACCGACTTGGATTCATCCGTTTCTAACCAATGCTCCAATTGGTTAGCAGTCATATTGACAACGCTTTGAAATTCTTTGTAAGTCTCGCGATTGTCAGTATCCGTATGCTGTGCCATTATCTCTTGCCTATACCTTCGTATGCATCAAAGCTCTCTGAGCATCAAATCTCTCCGAACTTCGGAGTCAGCGCAGAGATTGAGTGTTCAGTAAGCCCTATCAAGATTAAGCTCAACGTTTCTTAACCCGCTTTTTCAAGGGCATCTGCTTTATGAATAGCTTCCTTCCCGCTCTTTTCACTTTCCACCAAGTATCTAGGATCCTCTTTGGAAGCTTCAAAATGGTGGTTTTTGAAATCAGTCGGTTTTGTGATTACGTCTTTAACCACACCCTGAGTCTTGCCTCCTCCGGTTTTCCACTCAACGCGATCGCCCTTTTTAAATTGCTTTGTCATTCCTATACCTTACGAGTTACTACCTACGGTTTGTCTTGTTTGCTGATTGCTTGTAGCTTTCCTGTTACCCAAAGAATTTTCCAAAGGAAACGGCGAGATAAAGGATACCCGTAATTAGGGCAAACATTCGTCCGGCTTTCATAAACTTTTTTCCAAAAAAACGACGACCAGGAGTGCCTGAAACGCCACACTCCTATACGCCCAATAAGTTAATTTATCTCTCCAGTAAGTTCTTCTTTCTAAAGGGGCAGATTAATAGACATAAATCAGGAAAAGCCATCAGGTAACTTTGGACATAGCTTTGGACATAGAGAGAATAATTCCTGAGAAAAACAAAGATATTTCGTGAGAATGTTTGTGTGTAGAGCTATTGGAAACATAAATAAAGCGAGGTCTAATCCTAAGGATAGACGAATCCTTTGGCTGGATAATTTAATCTGAGGTAGAAGTAATTAAAGAAGTAATTAAAAATGAGTTGAATTTAGAATTAGAAGTTTTATAGAGTGATTATCTATTTATAGAGTGATTAGTACAGAGTAATTAGCGCTTGTAAAGGTGCCCGTAAAGTTTGCTTATAAAGTTAAAGTTGTTACTTGTTTTTGGGAGGCAATATGCAACTACAATGCCCTGTCCTATTGGAAGGTAATACCATTCCTGAAAAATACACCTGTGATGGGGAAAATATCTCCCCGCCTTTGCGTTGGCAAAATGCTCCCAATGGTACGCGCACTTACGCTCTGATTGTGGAAGATCCCGATGCGCCCGGAAAAGTCTTTACCCACTGGGTGCTATACGATATGCCCGTTGAGCGACAACAGCTCTCGGAGGCGATCGCTAGCCAACCCCAAGACAAAGCCATGATGAAGCAGGGAAAAAACGACTTTGGCAACCTGGGCTATGGCGGTCCCTGCCCACCTGCGGGCGCACACCGCTATGTGTTCCGGCTTTATGCACTCGACCAAATGCTGGAGCTTCAGCCAGGGGCAGCAAAGGTTGATCTGCTCAATTTGATGCAAGGGCATATTCTGGAAACCGCTGAAGTTACTGGCATATACGAACGTAAGGGAAGTTAGGAAAAGTTAGGAAGGATCTGGTCGTGGCTCAAACGCAAACAATATCTGCTTCAACTGAAATGGCTGCTTCAACGAAGCCGTTGTTTAATCGAGTTGCAGTGGTTTTTGACTTTGATGACACTCTGGCTCCCGATGCCTTGAATGGGCTGTTGGAGTACTTGGGGATGGATATTCAAGAGTTTCGTCAGCAGCGGGTGCAACCGTTGATAGATGCGGGTTGGGATAAAGTAGCCGCCCGATGCTACTGCTTGATTCAAGAATCGCAGCGGCGATCGCCCGAAGACAAAATTACTCGTAAAACCCTGGCGGATTTTGGGCGGCAAATTAAACCCTTCCCTGGCGTGCAGGAGTTGTTCGATCGCTTGCGGCAACGGGTTCACAACATCGATCCTGAAATTGAACTTGAGTTCTATGTGATTACTGGCGGTTTTGCAGATATTGTCAGGCATACGGCGATCGCCCCCTGCTTCAAGCGCATCTGGGGTTGTGAGTTTGCCTACAATGACCAGGACGAAATCATGTTTCTGAAGCGCAGTATCAGCCATACAGAAAAGACTCGCTATCTGCTCCAGGTATCCAGTGGTCAGGAGCAAGTAGATGGCAGTGGGCGGGCGTTTGCCTATCGGGATGTGCCGGAAAGTGATTTACATATTCCCCTATCGCAAGTCGTATATGTTGGCGATGGGGCTTCTGATGTTCCCTGTTTTTCGTTGATCCACGATGAGCGTGGCATATCCATCGGCGTATTCAAAGGCGATACGCCCAATGAGTGGGGGCGAGAGGTGCAGGTGAGCGAAAGCCAGCGCGTTTCTAACCTGGCAGCCGCCGATTATCAGGATGACTCAGAGATGACGCGATCGCTCCAACTGGCAATTGAAGGGATTTGCAAACAAATCAAACTGCGTCAGCTTGGTGCAGGAGAGTAAACCTTTGGGAATCATGGGTTTGATTAGCGCAAGCGTGGTTTTGGACTACCTCTGTTTGCTCAGATAGGATGGGCAGGTTCCAGTGTTTACCTAAGGATCACATACGAAATAAAACCCGGAATTTTTGATGAGAAGCGCGGCAATGCCGCGCTTCTCATCAAAAATTCCGGGTTTTATTTAATTTTCAATTCTAAGGCGATCTCCAGAAAAGAATATCCCCATTTTTTTGAGAGAGGGCGCGGCTTAGCCGCGCCCTCTCTTTAGTTTTGACTGGAGTATGCGATCGCCAACTTCTTCTGCAAAAAACAATTCTGCAAACAATCAGGGCTATCTACTGATGATGGCTTTTTCAGCCTTTTATATCGATAACTTTCGCATTAGCATCGCGGCATCAAACAACTGAAACCTCCTTATTTTTGAAGCTAACTGCCTCGGCTAAAAGCCTCAACATCTTGGCAGTAGTATCAAAATCTACACAGGCATCCGTAATACTTTGACCATAAACAAGTTGAGACAAATCCTCAGAAATTGATTGATTACCAGCTACTAAATGGCTTTCAATCATGACCCCCATGACTAAAGAGGAACCTGCCTTAATTTGACTGGCGACAGAATTTAGAACTACCACTTGTTGACCATAGTCCTTATTAGAATTACCGTGGCTGCAATCAATCATCACGCGCTGATTTAGCTTGCATTGAGCCAGTTCCTTTGCTGCCTGTTCTACGGATGCTGCATCATAATTGGGACCATTCTTGCCACCGCGCAGCACAATGTGCGAGTCGGGATTGCCCGTTGTTGTCACAATGCTTGCCAACCCATGGAAATTAATTCCCAGAAAATGATGTGGCGAGTTAGCCGCTAACATTGCATTGACGGCTGCATTCAAGCTCCCGTCGGTACCATTTTTAAAGCCGACAGGCATGGAAAGTCCAGAAGCCATTTCCCGGTGGGTTTGGCTCTCCGTGGTGCGTGCTCCAATGGCAGTCCATGAAATCACATCTGCCAGGTATTGCGGAATGATGGGATCAAGCAATTCCGTGGCGGCAGGTAAACCTAGCTGTGCCAGATCCAGCAGCAGTTTGCGGGCGAGCCGTAAACCCGTGTTGATGTCATAGCTGCCATTGAGATGGGGATCATTGATCAAGCCCTTCCAGCCAATGTTTGTCCGGGGTTTTTCAAAATACACCCGCATCACAATTTCGAGACGATCCGCTAGTTCATGCCGGAGTTTGAGGAGCTTTTGCCCATACTCATAGGCAGCATCCACATCATGGATGGAGCAGGGACCCACAATTACCAGCAGGCGGTGATCCTCCATTTGAAGAATATTGCGAATGCGATCGCGTGTATCTGCCACCAAATTTGCCACCGTTTCGGTAATCGGCAATTCCCGATGGATATAAGCGGGGTTGAGCAGCGGGCAGGTTTCGACGACGTGCAGGTCGGAAGTTTGGCGCATTTGATTTGTGGACTCTATTACAGAATTTGATCTTTCTACCTTGCAGATTATCAGGCTTCTCTTCTTATTCTGACGCTGTTCATGTCTTCTCAAGCAACAAGATTAGTAACTACTCAGGTTTAAGTTTTTAAGGATATTTTCAGGGTACGCAAGATGTGGCTATAGGATGTGGGGATTGTGCTTGACTAATTGCCCGCCCATGAGCCAGCCACCCCCTTCAAAATCCAT
>Ga0081520_100157_pt1 | contig 47018 bp, 42 predicted proteins | sample HotLakmasection1_FD_70988 | JGI IMG/M metagenome (GOLD analysis project Ga0081520, IMG submission 70988) | Hypersaline microbial mat communities from Hot Lake, Washington, USA - Section #1 (SPADES assembly) (version 2) | ecosystem: Environmental > Aquatic > Non-marine Saline and Alkaline >... | reverse complement strand
GCCAATCTGTCTTCGGTCATCGTGTGAGGTCCTTCTGGTTGTTGTCAGCAACCACAGCCTCGACGGATTCGAGCACGATGACCGTCCTCAGGTCGAATTTACACCATGTCCCGGGACGCGACCTTCAAGCATTGAAAACAAACGGACCTTTCGCTTCCGTTTGCGTCTATTTGCGTAGAATGACCGGAATCTGTGGACCAGGTTGGGACGAGATTGTGGACCAGTGGTCGGAGTCATGAAGCGCGTCGATGACAATTCAGCCTTCGAGGTCCATGTCGGCGAGATCGCCTGCAATGCGCAACTCGACAACTCGCCGAACCAGCGCGCGCCGGCCCCAATGACGGGCGCAGCCTTTCCCTCGAGGTGCTATCCTTGATGGCTCCCTGGGCCGGTCGATCTCTCCTCAGTCGCGGCTGGCGCCGGGTCCATCCAGAGTTGCCGCAGCGGATGGCATTGCCCGCAGGTCGGTGCGCATCCGGTCCGCTACGTCGTCGCCGAGGACCTCATCAAGGCGCGCATGTGTTTCGCGCCAGGTTGGCAGGGCGGCTTGAAGCAGCGCCACGCCTTCGCCCGTGATCTGGACAAGACGATTGCGCCGGTCCGCCTTGTCCACGCGCACGACGAGGAGTCCGCGGCGCTCCAGCGGCTTCAGGGCTGCAGTGAGCGAGGTTCTGTCCATGGCGAGGAACGGGGCAAGTTCTCCGATCCTCGGCGGTTCGGGACGATTGAGCGCCATCAGGAGCGAGAACTGCCCATTGCTCAGCTCGAACGGCTTGAGCGCCTTGTCAAAAGCCCGCGCGAGGGCGCGCGCCGCCCGCTGTGTGTGCAGGCAGAGACAGGTCTCAGCAACGTGGAGCACGACCTCCTGGTCGATTGATTTCGGGGTGGACACAGGCATATTAAGTTGATACCAACATATAGAGAGGGATGCAATGACTGCATGCACCAGAAGCGCGAGGCCAGAATGCTGAAACCCCAATTCTATCTCTTCTTCGAAGGCAACTGTCTTGAGGCCATGACCCTCTATGCCAAAACCCTTGGCGGGACGCTTGAGGGTGTATTCCTGAACAGGGATGCCGCGCCGGAGGACCGGATGCCGGGCGACGACGATCTTGTCATGAACCTCGCGATGCGCCTCGGCGACACGCTGATGTTGGCCTCGGACAATTCCGAGGAACTGTATGAACGGCCGCAGGGCTTCCGCGTCCAGATCGAGACGCCATCCGCCGCCGAGTTCGACCGGGTGTTCGCCGCGCTGTCTGAAGGCGCGCGCGAGATCGCCATGCCGCCGGGCGAGACATTCTGGGCCGAGCGCTTTGCCATGTTCACGGACCGGTTCGGGACGCCCTGGATGCTGAACTTCACTGGCGAGCGTGCCTGACGGAGGGCCAGATGAGCGACGACAAAATTGAGATCGAGAATATCACTTCGCCGGGCCGGACCGAACGGGTAAACCGCGCAAAGTACGAGGCGATGCGGGACGCGCTGCTGGCGGTCCTGCCGGACACCGCTCCGGGCCTCAAGGTGCCTGACGCCAAGGCGGCGCTGTCGCCGTTGCTGCCTGATGCCCTGTTTCCGGCAGGCGCGACGGCCGGATGGTGGCTGAAAGCGGTTCAACTCGACCTTGAGGCGAAGGGCATCATCAAGCGCGCGCCGTCCAAGCCGGTGCAGCTTTACCGGACCAGTGCCGGGACATGAGCCAAGCCACAAACGCTTCAACGAATATGCCCCATAAAGTCCGCACCTGCCTGTGGTTCGAAAAGGACGGCCTTGCGGCCGCGCGCTTCTACACCGGCCTTATCGCGTACAGCGCGCTTGAAACGCATGCGCCGGAGGGCTCGAAGCGCTGCGCCGCATCTGCAGGGGTCGGGGGCTGGAAGAGACGGTAACGTGGCGCCACCCTTTTTTATGCACACCATGCTGTGTGACCGGACCTTGTTCGAAGCAAGAAGGGACTTCACATCGGTTCGACAGCGGTGACGCGAAGACGCTGATGCGGTGGCGTTATACCTGAGAGGGGGACGCAGGGATGAGCGATCTCGAAGATTGTCCGCTGGGCCGCACTGCGAGCCCGCTTCGAGTCAACTCGTCGTTCGATCGAGTGAGACCCGATACAGCACCGCCGCGAGCGTAACCGTCAAGCGATGAGTGCGGACAACTCCATGAAACCCTCGACGGACCACCGTCGCAGCAGAGCAAATTGAAGATCAGACCCGAGGGCAGGGAAACTTGACTCCGTCAGCATCGGTCCTAAGTGCGCTCTACAGGACTGAGGGTATCGAACTTACCATGCCACATTGGTCAGATACGGCTGATCAGGCACTGATCGGCTTCAGGGCGGTCGAACAGTGATCGAACCAATTCTCGTTTTGCTCCTCGGCATACTCGTGATCCTGGCGATCATTGCCGCTAACGGCTACTTCGTTGCGCAGGAATTTGCGTACATGGCCGTGGATCGCGCGCGTCTCGCCGCGCGGGCTGCGCAAGGCGACGCGGCGGCGAAGCGCGCGCTTGCTGTGACGAAACGCACAACCTTCATGTTGTCGGGGGCTCAGCTCGGTATTACCGTTACCGGATTGCTCGTTGGTTACGTCGCCGAGCCGCTCGTGGGCCACTCGATTGGTGTGCTGCTGGGTGGGGCGGGTGTCCCCACCGAGGTGGGGATCGCAGTGGGTACGTTGACCGCTCTGGCAGCGGCCACGATCGTACAGATGATCTTCGGCGAACTCTATCCGAAGAATCTCGCCATCGCGAACCCCGAGCCGCTTGCATATGGGCTCGCCCGCTCGACGCTTCTCTACATGACGGTCTTCGGCTGGCTCATCAGTTTCTTCGACCGGTCGGCGAACCTGTTGCTGCGCGCGCTGCGGATCGAGCCTGTGCACGACCTGGACGTGAGCGCATCCGCCGAGGACCTTCCCCACATCATTGCGGCCTCACGCGAGAGCGGCGATCTGCCTCCCGAGCTTTCACTGATGATGGACCGCATCGTCGACTTCCCGCAGCGCAATGTCGAGCACGCCATGGTTCCGCGCGCGCAGGTCGACTGGGTGAGCCGTGAGACGACGCTCGACGAACTGCGCGGGCACATGGCCCGCGCCCACACACGCTACCCGGTGATCGACGACGATGATTGTCCAGTGGGCGTCGTGCATCTCGCCGACGTACTCGCGCGCCTCTCGGCTGGGCACGCCGACGAACCCGTCGCGTCCGTGATGCGCACCGCCCCGTTGATACCCACCCTGATGCTGTTGCCGGACGCTCTGGAACAGCTGGTGCGAACGACCAATCAGCTCGCCTGCGTCATCGACGAGTATGGCGGGTTCGCGGGCGTCCTCACGATCGAGGACCTCGCAATGGAGATTGTCGGGGAGATCACGGATGAGCATGACGTCGAGGTCGACGAAGCCGTGGTGTCCGAAAGCGACGGTGTCTGGGTCATGGATGGTGACGTGCATCTCGACGAGGTTGAGCGCGCCATCGGCCATGACCTGCCGCGCAGCGAGGTCGAGACCGTGGCGGGCATGATCATCGCTGCGCACGGCGCGCTGCCGGCGAAAGGCGACACGGTGACGGTGGAACTGCCCGTCGATCCCGCCGACCGGCTCGACCGGTTTGCGGTGCAGCGTCGGCTCGAAGTCGATGTGCTGCGCGTCGAGCGGCATGTCCCCAGTGAGGTGCGGGTGCGCCTGGTCGAGACGGCGGCGACGGGGGAGGAGACGTGAACGAGCCATTGTTCGTCATCCTGGCGACCGTCGGGCTGATCGCACTCAGCGCCTTGTTCGTGATCATCGAGTTCGCGCTCCTCGGGGCCCGTCGGCACCGCCTTGAGGAAATGGCCCTGAGCAGTCGCTCGGCGCGCGCTGCGCTCCGCGGCATGAACGACCTGACGCTGATGCTGGCTGGTGCGCAACTTGGCATCACCGCCTGCACATTTGCGCTTGGTGCCGTGACGAAGCCCGCTGTCGATGCCTGGCTTGGCCCGCTCCTGATTGTATGGGGCCTGCCGGATTGGGTCGCGGGTGGCGTGGCGTTCGGCCTCTCGCTCTTCTTTGTCACGATGTTACATCTGGTTGTCGGCGAGATGGCACCCAAATCGTGGGCCATCGCGCACCCGGAGACTTCGGCGCTGGCCGTCGGTGTGCTTTCGCGCGCCTACCTGTGGCCGCTGCGTCCCCTGCTGGTTTGGGTCAACAACATCGCGAACCGCCTCGTGAAGGCCAGCGGCGTCGAGCCGGTCGAGAGCGCCGCCGTCGGAGGACAGGACGCAGCCACCATCCGGCATCTCGTCGAGCACTCGGCGCAGGTTGGAGTTCTTGAGCCTCAGCTGCAACAGCAGATCTCGGGGCTCATCGACCTTGGGAGTCTGCCGGTCGACGCCCTCGTGACCCGGAACCCCGTGCACGTCACGCCTGAGGCCACCGTGGCTGACGTGCAGGAGGCGGCGCTGCAATCGGGACACATGCGCATTCCGATATTTGGTGCTGAAGGAGCCTTGCCGTCGGTCGTACACGTGCGTGACACCTTGCTGCTACCGGAGACGACGCTTGCCACGGACTGCGCCAGATCTGCCTTCACGCTCTCGTCGGAGACCCCGGTCTACGAAGCGCTTGCCCGGATGCGCAAGTCGAGCATCCAGCTTGCGGTGGTGATGGACGGGAACAAGGTGTGCGGAATCGTGACCCTCGCCGACATCCTGAAGCACGTGCTTCCGGCCTGAGTGGCTTCAATCCTGCGCGCACCTGCACCGGCCCGGGTCGCGTAACGGGGTCTGCGCCGTGAGCACTCGACCTGCCAGGGCGGGAAGCACATACAAGCTCCTTCGCAGGGTTCAGCCATGGCCGCAGGTCGATCAGGTGCGGGATTTCCTCGAAACTCCGACGCTGGCCTCATGCCTCATCTGAGGCTGAGCACGCTCATCAGGATCGTACTTCGCGCTCGGCTCCAGTCCGAAGGGAAGAAGGAGACCCGAACCACCCGGCGACGCAGGTCATCAGAATGTGTCATCGTGATCGGCAAACGCCCTTCCACGACCGGGTTTCATCGTGCGTAGAAAACGCGACCCCCTGGAACCGACTCGGTTCGCAAGACGGCTGCTTCAGGCATCAGCGCGGAGGTCGAAGCCGAACCCGATACCGATCGATGCCAGCTCATTCACGTTGCGCCATTTCGGGCAGTCGCCGAGAATACAGACACCGGCCTCGCGAGCGGCCTGAACGATTTCGAGAATGTCCGGCTCTCCGAGATCGTCGCAATGCACCCGAAGCGTGTCGATCATGAGGAGAAGCGACTGGGTGAGAGGCGTTGCCTGCGAGCGGCGCATGTCCAGCGCCACGCGGAAGCCGCGGCGACGAAAGGACCTGACATGTTTTTCGATCAGCCCGCCCGCAACGGCAAAGGCGGAATCGCGGAAGACTATGCAGAATTCCTGCGCCAGGAGCGGCGTGCGCGCCACGGCGCCACTGCAGGCGAGCGGAGCATTCGGATCGGCTAGCGCGGCATCAGGAGCTGGAACGAAAATGGGCCGCAGGGTCTGCGGTGCGAGTGCCTCGGTATGCGCCGCTCGCTCGATCCGCTCGGCGAGCCAGCTTCCGGCGCATTGAGACGGCTGGCAGGCATCGGCCCAGGCCGGACCGAAGCGCACGGCATCGGCAAATGCTTCACGGTGTTCCACGAGGAGACCTGTGGCCATGCCAGTCGGAAGTTCGCGAACGGGCTCGAAACGAAAAGGCGGAAGGGTGCGCGGCTGGGTGGCGAGCGGCATGGGAACGGGCCTCGAAGTAACTGAGGTCTTGTTCCTAGTCTGTCTTGCTGAATATCACGCGCAGGCGGGGCGATGAATTTTGCCGGAATGACAACGGTCTCGCTCAGGAATTGTTTACCGGCTCAGATCGTAGGCCAGGAGTGCGTTTTCCAGCCCGACCAGCACGGCTGACAGGATCGGCTCTCCCCGCGCGCCGGTGTGGCCGCCGCGAAGGCAGGCGAGACAGGACAGGGCGTGAAGTTCGATCAGGTCGCGCTGGTTCGGCCGGCTCAGCGGAACCCCAGCCAGAGTCTGCATCCGCGCGCAGAGCCGCGCAAAGACCGGATAGCCATAGGTTGCCGCGAGCCCCTTCAGGTCGTGTGCGGCATCGGCGATGCGCTTGCGGGCGTGGGCATCATCGCCGGTTTCGGGAAGGGCCTCGACGCTTGCAACGAGGCGACGCAGATCGTCTTGAAGCCAGCCCTCCAGATCGGGGAGCGGTTCAGGGTCGATCGGATCAATGAGGTGGCGGAGCGGTGTTTGCATCTGCAAGAGGCTAATCCGGGCTGGTTAACAGCCCGTCAGTTGCCTCTGACGATCTCGCATTCTGGCTGTCTCAGAATCCGAATTGTTCCTGCAGGATGCGCTCATCAAGGGCGTGTCCAGGATCGAACAGGAGGGTGAGGGATTTCGAGCGGTCCTCCTCGACAATCACCCTGGCCACATCCCGGACTTCCTGATTGTCCGCGGTTGCCGAGACAGGTCTGTGACCGGGATCGAGCACTTCGATCTCGACCGTGGCATCGTGGCGCAGAAGCGCTCCACGCCAACGGCGCGGGCGATAGGCGCTGATGGGGGTGAGGGCGAGGAGGTTGGCACCAATCGGCAGGATCGGTCCGTGCACTGAGAGGTTGTAGGCCGTCGAACCGGCAGGCGTCGCCACGATTACCCCGTCGCAGACGAGGCGGTCGAGGCGTTCACGTCCGTCCACGATGATCCTGAGCCTTGCCGATTGGGCCGTCTGGCGCAGCATCGAGACTTCATTGATGGCGAGGCGATGATGAGTCTGTCCGCTCTGGTCGGTGGCCTGCATGGCGAGCGGATGAAGCGTGGCACGTTCGGCGGCATTGATGCGTTCGATCAGGCCGTCGGCGTGAAACTCGTTCATCAGAAAGCCGATCGTGCCGCGATGCATGCCATAGACGGGCTTGCGATCCTCGAAACGCGCGCGCAGCGTGTCGAGCATGGTGCCGTCGCCACCGAGCGCCACGATGATCTCTGCATCGGCTTCGCTCGCCTGGCCGTACTGGTGGGTCAGCTTGTCGAAGGCTGCACGGGCTTCCGGCCGGTCGGACGTGGTAAAATGCAGGGCAGGGGTAGAAGGCAACGGGTTCGGTCCTTTTCGTCACCGCTCGGAGAGTGGCCGGAGCCGCAAGGCCCGGTCAAGGCGCAAGTCGAGCTGCCATGCATCGGCCATGCCGGAACTCCGGGCGGCATTGTGCGGTTGTTCTCGTGCCTCACCGCCCTATGCTCTGGCGCGAAGGGAGTTCGCCATGGATGGAAGCGTGCCAGGTGTCGATTTCGTGCTCGCCGAACTGGCCCAGCGATTTGCGAAGGTGCGTGCGCGCACCGAGGCCATGGCCGAACCGCTGACAGAGGCCGACTGTCAGGTCCAGTCCATGGACGATGCAAGCCCGGTAAAATGGCATCTCGCCCACACAACCTGGTTCTGGGAAACCTTTGTTCTGAAGGCTCATGCTGGTATCGAGACCGCGCCGGAGCCAGGCTGGGACTTTCTTTTCAACTCCTATTATGAAGCCGTCGGTCCTCGCCATGCAAGGCCTCAACGCGGCCTGATCACGAGGCCGCGCCTGAAAGAGGTTCTGACCTACCGGCGGCGCACCACCAACGCTGTGCTCGACTTCGCCGATGCCCCGGGCGAGCGCGCCGATGCGCTGGCGAAACTGCTTGAAATCGGCGTTGCGCATGAGGAACAGCATCAGGAACTGATCCTGACCGATCTGAAACACGCGATGTCGCGCAACCCGCTCTGGCCAGCGGTCTACGCCAGGACCGGAGATGGTGTCTCGCCGCGCGGACCGTTGGCAGATGGGTGGACCGGCTTCGACGGCGGCCTCACCGAGATCGGGCACACGGGCGAGGGTTTCGGCTTCGACAACGAGTTCCCCCGGCACAGGGTCTGGCTGGAGCCCTTCGAACTGTCCAACCGCCTCGTCACGAATGGAGACGTGCTCGGTTTCATGGAGGCCGGCGGTTACCGCGAGGCCTCGCTCTGGCTGTCGGACGGATGGGCCTGGGTGAACAGTCAGGCGCGCCGCAATCCCGATTACTGGCGCGTGGATGGCTATGATGTCGAGGTCTACACGCTGGCGGGGCCTGAGCCACTCGATCCCGAAGCGCCCGCCGCCCATCTCAGCGCCTATGAGGCTGACGCGATTGCGCGCTTCCTTGGGGCAAGATTGCCAACCGAGGCGGAGTGGGAGGCGGCCGCTGCGCAGGCACCTGCCGGGCGCACGGCTGTTTCCGCCGGAGAGAGCCCGGCACCGCAGCCCACCACCGGTCATGGCCTTCAGGGCCTGTTCGGAGAGGTCTGGCAGTGGACATCCTCGTCTTACTCCGCCTATCCGGGCTACCGTCAGCCCGCAGGTGCGATTGGCGAGTACAATGGCAAGTTCATGTCCGGGCAGCAGGTGCTGCGGGGCTCCTCCTGCGCGACCTCTCCCGGACACGCCCGGCGGACCTACCGGAACTTCTTCCATGCGCCGGACACCTGGCAATTCACGGGTTTGCGCCTCGCAAGGGATGGATAAGGTCGCGCGCCGGCGCTACTCTTCATGCCAAACATGGGAGAGAGTTTCATGGCTGACGATCAGGGCACGATTGACATCCGGTCCAGCGTTTCGGAGGAGGAGTGGCAGGCGCGCGTCGACTGTGCGGCTCTTTACCGGCTTGTGGCGCTTGAGGGATGGGACGACCTCATCTTCACCCATGTTTCCATGCGGGTGCCGGGGCCGGAGCACCATTTCCTCATCAATCCTTACGGCTTCTTGTTCGAGGAGATCACGGCGTCGAGCCTGATCAAGGTCGATCTCGACGGCAATGTGGTCCAGGAGACAGACCGCTTCATCAATCCGGCTGGCTTCACCATCCATTCCGCCATCCATGCCGCCCGCGAGGACGCGCATTGCGTGATCCACCTCCACACCGATGACGGCGTCGCCGTGTCGGCGATGAAAGATGGCCTGTTGCCGATCAGCCAGACGGGCATGATCGCGATGGCGGACGTTGCCTATCATGACTATGAGGGTGTCGCGTTGAACCATGACGAGCGCGAGCGCATCGTCGCCGACATGGGCGAGAAATCCCTGCTCATCCTGCGCAATCACGGCACGCTGACCGTGGGTCGCAGCGCTGCGGAAGCCTGGATCCGGATGTTCTTCCTTGAGCGCGCCTGCGCCATGCAGGTGCGCGCGCTTTCGGCAGGGCGAGAAAATGTGATCGAATGCGATGCGGCGCTGCAGGAGGTGGTGCGCGACCAGTCCAATCCCGACGCGCTTAAATTTGCCGCCGACATGCTGACCTGGCCCGCGCTGAAGCGCCGGCTTGATCGCAATTGTCCCGACTACGCCAGCTAGGACGCGCGCAGGTTGGGGGGTGTTCTGAAAGGTCTGGGCACGCTCATTCTGGGAGCGACGGTGCCGCTTCCGGTGATGCGAGCCCGTGGGTCCAGCCGAAGGGTGACACCTATGCCCGCATCGCCCGGGCGCGCGAGGAGGTTCAGGGTCTCCATGCCCATCGGCTCAACATCTACGCCAAGCGCGGCCTCAGCGATGACTGGACGCTGACAGCCGAGGCGGAAACGCTGGCCTTCGATGAGGCCGATGATTTCAACGCCACCGGCTACCGGCTACCGGCTACCGGCTGACCCTGCGTCGCGGCTTCCGGCAGGACAGGCGGGTCAAGCTGGCCGTTGAGGGCGGCCTGGTCGGCGGCGAGGCGATCAACGGTTTCAATGGCTGCGAGGGACTGGGCGGCGAGTTGCGTCTCAGTGCTGGCGGCAGTTGGAGAGTGAAGAAGAGCGACCATTTCGCCTTTGTCGATGTCGTGCGCCGGGAGCATGAAGACAGCTGCTTCCGCAACCGGCTCGAACTCGGCATCGGCCAGAACTTCCAGCAGAAGTGGCAGCTGATCACGCAGTTCTGGCTTGAGCGGGGGGCGGGCGATGCACGCTCAGACAAGAGCGAGGTGTCGCTGGTGCGGAAGATGGACTGGGCCGACCTGACGCTTGCCTATCGCTATGAATTTTCAGGTCGGTTCGACGAAAAGGCGTTCGTCATCGCACTTTCGAAGGAATTCTGAGGCGTTTCAGTCTTTTCAGCGCTGCCAACGCGGCCTACCGTCTCCCTCATGCCGAAAAACACTACAAGTCGGACCGCTGCCAGTATTTCGCGCCGTGATCTCGTTGCCGGCCTGAAGGCGCTTGAAGAGCGCCTGCTCTGGCTGTCGGCCTGGACAGTTCACAATGCCAACCATTTGCGCGAGAAACGTGACGGGCTGAAGGTTGGCGGCCATCAGGCCTCCTGCGCCTCGATGACGACGTTGATGTCGGCGCTCTATTTTCATGCGCTGCGTCCGCAGGACCGCGTCGCGGTGAAGCCGCATGCGAGCCCGGTGCTGCACGCCATTGAATATCTGTTCGGGCGTCAGGAACGAGACCAGCTCGAGCGCTTCCGGGCCTTTGGCGGCGCGCAGTCCTATCCCTCCCGAACCAAGGACAGGATTCGCGTCGATTTCTCGACCGGTTCTGTCGGGCTGGGCGTCGCTGTGACGGCATTCTCCAGCCTCGTGCAGGACATGCACCTGTCCGCCGGACGGCTGAAGCAGAAGGAGGCAGGCCGTTTCATCTCGCTGCTCGGCGATGCCGAACTGGATGAGGGCAACATCTATGAAGCCCTGATCGAGGCGCACAAGCACCGCATCCGCAACACCTGGTGGATTGTGGACTACAACCGCCAAAGCCTCGATGCGACGACGCCCGGCCTCATGTTCGACAGGTTCGACGACATCTTCGAGACCATGGGCTGGGAGGTGATCACGCTGAAATACGGCCGGGCCCAGCGCGCGCTCTTTCGCAAGCGGGGAGGGGCGGCCCTGCGTGAATGGATCGACGCCTGTCCGAACGACCTGTATGCGGCGCTCACCTTCGAGGGGGGCAAAGCCTGGCGAGAGCGGCTCGCGCAGGACCTGGCAGGCTCCAATGCGACACTCGACCTGATTGGCGGAATGACAGATGCCGAACTGTCGGAGCTGATGACGGGCCTTGGTGGGCACTGCATGGACAGCTTGATTGAGGCCTATGAGAAGGCGGCGGCGAGCGAGATACCGAAATTCATCATCGCCTATACCATCAAGGGCCGGAACCTGCCCTTTCAGGGCCACAAGGACAATCATGCCGGACTGATGAACCCGACCCAGATCGCGCAACTCCGCGAGACCCTCGGCATTGCCGAAGGCGAGGAGTGGGAAAGGCTGGCGGGGCTCGACGCGCAGGCGCGGCAGCTAGCGGAGAAAGTCCTGAAGGAGGCTCCTTTCGCTAGACCGCTGCGTGCGCGCGAACCCGCTCTGGTCGAGACGCCGACACTTGCAGATTTTCCAACCGCTGAAGGGGCGTCCCAGTCCACACAGGCTGCCTTCGGGCGAATCATCGGAGAACTCGCCAAGCAGGACAATGAATTTGCCCGGCGCATCGTCACGACTTCGCCGGACGTCACCGTCTCGACCAATCTTGGCGGATTCGTCAACCGTCGCGGTCTGTTTGCGCGCGAGGCCGGGGCGGATGTTTTCCGGGAATTGAAGATCGCCTCTCCCCAGATCTGGCGACAGGGCCCGGACGGACAGCATATCGAGCTCGGGATTGCCGAGAACAATCTCTTCCTCATGCTGGCCGCGCTTGGGCTCTCGAAGGACCATTTCGGCGAAACGCTGCTGCCGGTCGGCACACTTTATGATCCGTTCATCGCGCGCGGGCTCGATGCGCTGAACTATGCGGTCTACCAGGATGCCCGCTTCATCCTTGTCGCGACGCCTTCCGGACTGACACTCGCGCCGGAGGGCGGGGCGCATCAGTCGATTTCCTCGGCGGTCATCGGCATGGCCCAGCCGGGGCTCACGACCTATGAGCCGGCCTTTGCCGACGAGTTGGGGGTGATCCTGCACCGCGCCTTCGAACGAATTGTCGAGCCAGGTGGCGGATCGACCTATCTGCGCCTGTCGACCCGCGCCATTGACCAGCCAGAAAGGGAGATGAAGGCCGCGCTCGTGCATGACGTGCTCGCCGGGGGCTACTGGCTGAAGTCACCGACCGAGGGCTCAGAACTGGTGCTCGCCTTCAGCGGAGCTCTTGCGCCGGAGGCGTTGAAGGCTTGGGAGACGCTGCGCGAGGACATTCCGGGCATAGGCCTGCTGAATGTCACCTCTGCCGACCGGCTCCATGCCGACTGGACGCGGAGTGGGCGTGCAGTCTGGACAGGAGAGGGCAGCAGCGAAAGCCATGTCGAACACCTGCTGCAGCCACTGGCACCCGGTGGCGTCATCCTGACGCTGACCGATGGTGCCCCGCACGCGCTGAGCTGGCTTGGCGGCGTGCGGGGGCATCGCGTTGCCGCCCTCGGCGTTGAACGCTTCGGCCAGTCTGGCGATCTGGAAGACCTTTATTGCGAGTACAGGCTCGATGAATCCGCCATTCTGGATGCCGCTGCGGCAGTTATGGGAAAATCCTGATAAAACAGCGCTGTGTGCATGCCTTGCCAAGCCCATGCATCACCTTGTGCGTACCGCAAACCTCACTGTTGACGGGTCATTCGGGCTGAACTTCAGGAGGAGGATGAGGTCGGGTTTGCGTTGCGCTTGAGGCGAGGGCTGGGTGCGTCGGCCTCGTGAAGTTAATATGTCAGCACGGGTCAATTAATCAAAACATTCAATACTTGACGAAAATCTCCATGTCAGAAGAGCGCTGTGTATGCGCTGTTAACCTTGTTGCGCTTATCATTCTCTCCATAAAAGCAATAAAAGGTGATGGAGATGAAGACGCTCATTGCTAGCGTTTTCGCAGTGTCGGTCGGTCTTGCCGCAGGGGCGGCACCTTCGGAAGCTCAATATTGGGTTGGATTCGAGGGTACAGAAGACGGTTTCCTGCTGAATGTCGAGACAGGTGAAACCTGGATGACGGGCGTTTGCCTGCGCCGGATTGCCGATCTCGAAGGGCAGGGGTCAAACTGGGTCTCGGCGAATGACACTGTGGAAATGATCGGACGGACACCTGTCCGGCTGCGCCAGACCTTCCGTTTCGATCTCACGGACACGCCACGCCTGGAAGTGGACAATCCTGATCGGGGAGGGGTGCAGTCCTTCCACCTAGTCAAACGCCCCTGCCCTGATTCGTCGGTGTGCGAGGTCGTGTCGGCACAGCCAGTCTGTGCGGACTGACCCGCTCACATCGTTGATCTGATAAAATCTCATGAAACCCATGCGCAGCTTCTGCGCCGCTCTGGCGGTGTGGCTGGGACTTCACGTCCCGGCGCTTGCCCGGTCTCCGGACGAGACGGGTGAGGCTGCGCGCGAGGCCGAGATCTTCCAGGCGGTCGAAGAAACCCAGAACACGACTTTCACGACGGTCATTGTGGAGGGCGAGGATGTTGCGGTGCGCATGCGGGAAGCCGAAGCGCCCGATGGAGAACTGCTCCTCGATGCCGATCCGATCATACGGGCGCTGAACAGCAGCTGGGAGACGCGCGACGCGCTCCTTCTGGTGCGTCGGTTTCAGGACGGCGCCAACATGCTGCTCGACATGCGTGACGGCAAGGTCAGGGGCAATGGTGTTGTGCTCGGTGCCTTGCCGGGCTGGCAATCACGTGAGACGGCCGATGCGTGGCTGACCTTGAATGCCATCTCGGTTCTGACCGGTACGCGCGTGTCGCGCTCCGAGGCGGACGGCCGCTACGTCCTGACCCTGGATGACCGCCTGCGCCCGCAATTCGGCCTCGAACTCTATATCGATGGACGACAGGTTGCCGTGGACGAGGCCGCGCCTCGCACGATCGGTCCCGTTCTCCTCGTGCCGCTGCGACCGATCGCAGGGGCCCTTGGCAGCGAGGTCGAGGTGAACGCCAATGGCAACGAGATCACGGTTCGCCGCAGCCAGGACAGTTCCGTCATCATTCTCAATCTCGACACAGGCCTGATCACGGTGAACGGGTCGCCGCGCGGGATAACGCCCAATATCGCCTATGCCGAGCGTCAGGGCCTGCTTCTGCCTTTCACGGCGGTGGAGACGCTGACGGGCACCCACGTCAAGCTGCGCCCGGGCTCCTCCAGGGTCGACATCACGCTCGACCAGCGCCTGACCGCTGCGGCCATGCCCGGCGAGAGCGTTGACGCCGATACTGCAGGCACGCCCTTCACGCCCGAGAGCCTCGAATTCTCAATCTCCGATGCCGGGACCAATGAGGCGCGTTTCAACAGCCGCTGGAAGGGCTTCAACACGCAGATGCGTTACCAGTCATCCGGTTCGATCATGCAACCGGCGGCACTCGCGCCGTCCTTCATCGCGCTTGATGTCCGCGCGCAATCTGGCTGGGCCGGCACGCTCGGCGATTATAATGGCGATTTCGGCGAGACGATCGGTGTCGGTGTCAGCCGCTCGCGCGGTCTGTCCTGGCGGCGCAAGACCGATGAGGGCGGTGTGCTCGCCGTCTCGGTCGGCGCCCCGCTTACCGGTAGCGAAACCAGCGATGGCGACGTGTCGCGGCCCGTCTTTGGCGGGTTCGTCGCTGGCGCGCGCAGACTCTCCGCCGATGGCCGCCGGGAGGTGGCGCTCTCCGGCCTCAGCAAGGAGAATGGCGATGGCCGCGTCGTGGCGAGCTATCAGCGCCAGTTCGCTTTCCAGGACCGAGAGCAGGGCGTCAGCGCAGCGGGGATCTCTGGCGATGTCGGCGTCTTCGATGACGCTGCCGGAACCTCCGTCGATATTCGCGCACGCGGCAATCTTCAGTATCGTTTCGGCTCGCGCGCATCGGTCCGCATGTCGGGTTCCTATGATGGCGCGCGCTTCTTTGCCTCGCCTGCCCGCGAGGCGCGCGGCGATATCAGCGAGGATGCCGCGCGCTTGGCCGGGGCGCTCGGCGGCGGGGATGCCCGCGTGTCCATCAGCGCGGCCGGGGACTGGCGGGCGGAATCCGACTGGGGCGTGTTCCGCGCGCCCGCCCTTGCGGCTCGTGTCAGCTATGCCGGGCAGGGCGTTGACGGCGCCGTATCGACCACCGGTGCTTTCAGCACGCGGCTCGGCGAAAACGGGCCGAACGTCTCCCTCAGCCTGAGTCGTTCCGACCCCACCGGCACCGATGGCGATGCCGCATCCACAGGCTTTGCGGCCCGGGCCTTCCAGCGCTTCAGCTGGGGCGCGGTGACGGCCGGTTACAACTGGACCGGGGGAGAGCAGCAGGACGACCGGAATCTCGTCGCGACGGCCAGCATCAACCCATGGGTCAAGCGCCTGCCCCGCAATGCGACGGTCTCTGTCGGGCCATCGGCCTCACTCGCCTGGTCGCCCGACAACCAGTCCGCCCGACTTGGCGCCTCGGCCGGTTTCGACGCGGGCAATGCTTTCGGCGAACGCTTCCGTCTCAGCGGGTCGGTCTCGGCGGCGCAGTCTGTCAATCCCGATGAGAGCCGGACCGATTTCGTCGCGACCATGACCGGACGCTACCGTCTGACCCGCAGTCTCGACCTGCGCATCGGCTATGTTGACGATCTGCGCGACCGTCGAAGCCTGTCGATTGGCCTGGTCGGCGCTTTCCAGTTCAATGCCCCGCGCCGCTACAGTGATCCCGATGAGGACCGGGGCGTGCTGAAGGGCCGGGTGTTCTTCGACCGCAATCGAGACGGGATCCGTCAGGCTGATGAGCCTGGTATTGGCGGCGTCGTCATCCGCGTCGCACGTCAGGGCCTCGCCCTTCGCGCCGACGGGCAGGGCCATTACACCATTCAGAACCTGCCGCCGGGGATCTATTCCCTGATGGTCGATACGCGCGCGCTTCCGCTTGGCATGCAGGTGCCCGAAGATGTCAGCGGCCGGGCCACGGTGGCGCAGGGTCGGATCACCGAACTCGACATTCCGGTCATCGCGTCCGGGCAGATCCGGGGCGCGGTCTTTATCGACAGGGACGGCAATGGCGAGCCGTCTCCCGGCGAAGACCGGCTTGAGGGTGTGAGGATCGACATCATGTCGGTTGAGACCGGAGAGACCCGAAGCCAGCGCGCCGCCGCCTTCGGCCAGTACGGTTTCGAGAATCTGGGCCCCGGGGATTACAGAATCGAAGTCGTGATACGGGACCGTGTCGCCCTGCGCACAGAGATTGCCATTGATGAGAAGGAGCTTTTCCGCGTCGTGCCGCTCGCCTTGCCACCGCCGCCGGAACCGCCCCTGCCGGGCCCTGAGCGCGAAACCGACAAACTGCTCGGCACCGCACCCTGAGCCCCCTGGGGTGACTACCGGTTGATGAAGGTGAACTCGATCCGGTAACTCAAGAGGCCTGCGCCCATGGAGAGGTCGTAGCCCTCGAAACCGTAGACATAGTCGAAGCGCACTGATTGTTCGGCCACGGTTCTGGCATTGCGACGACGAATGTCGCCGGTGAACTCACCGAGCAAGGCCGGCTGGCCGTAAAGGTCGCCCAGCGCGTCGATATTGAAACTTCGCCAGCGATTGGATTGTGCGGACTGTCCAAAGCGCATGCCATCATCATTGCCGGCGTTCCGGATCCGGTAATCGAGCGCGATCTGGTCGAGGGCCGATGGGTCGCTGAGCCCGCCGCCAGGGCTCGTGATGATCACTTCTGCGGCGAGATAGAAATCGGTCCTTGAGCTCAGATAGAAGCTGCGCTGGGCGGACGTTTCTTCCGCCACGATCTCGGTGCGTCGGTCGAGGGTGAACGGCGAAAGCGTGTCACCTGCGTCCAGCACGCCATCGCCATCATCCCCGACTTCGATATTGGCGCGACCATTGCCATTTGTGTCGATGCCGAGCATCACGCCTTCTTCCCGGACAGGCGCGGCGTAGAAGCCCTCCGTCCGCGTGCCGGTGATGACAGGGTTTACGGTCCCGCTGCCTTGGAAGGGGTTCCCGCTCCATGCGATCAGCGGCTGGCCGGGCGGGACCGCGCCACCATTGCTGAAGCGGTAGACATCATAGACATCGAAGGTAAAGCCGTCATGGACCACCACGCAGCCATAGACCCTGCAATAGAAATCGCTGTCGAGCCATGAGGCCGAGGCGGGAGCCGGAAACCCGCCCACCGCCAGAAGTGCGCCCAGTCGCAGAAGGGTACCGGGCCGTCGCATGATCTCATTCCGCCGCCGGAGCGGGCTTCAGGCGACGCGGAAGGTCGGCCAGCACGACAGGCTCGAGCGTCATCACGCCGCTCTCATTCTGTGGCACAAAGGTGTTCTCCAGCCGCACCTCGATCATGGCATCGGCCGGCACCAGGGCGGGGAAGTTGAGCGAGAGGAAACGCTCGGCGCGGTCGAGGACGACGAAATTGCTCACCGGCGCGGTGCCGAGCGAACGGCCATCGGCCGTCTTGACCTCAACCTCACCCTCAAGACGAGCATGGGCGTCACCCTCGTTGCCAAGCTTCAGAACAAGTTCGGTCCGCTCCGAAGGGAATTCGACCAGTTCGCCACTGAGCACGACCGGACGGCTCTCCGACGGACCGACATTGAGATAGAAGAGCGAGGCGAGCTGGTACTTTTTCCAGACACCCGGTTCGCTGGCGCGTTCGTCGGGAAGGATGGTCGAGGCGATCAGGGCGAAGCGGTGATCGCCTGAGGCCGCGATACGTGTCGGCGCGACCATGTCGACCACCACCTGCTGGCTTTCGCCGGGTTTGAGATCCACAAAGGCCGGGCTGAAGCGCACCCAGTCGGAGGCTGAACGCTCCATGTCACCGGGCGCGGCGAGTTTGATCTGCCCGTTCTCGTCAAGCGACCAGTCGGCGAGGCCGAGCGTCAGCGCAATCGGCTTTTCCTTGTGTACGTTGACGATGGTGATCACCTGGCGCTGGCGCTGGCCGGGCTCGATCTGCATTTCGACGGTTGTCGGCTGAAGACCGATGCCGAATGCGCCAGCCCTCTGAGCGGGCAGGGCGCAGAGTGCGGCAAGGAGGAGAACGGGAAGCAGTTTGAGCAGGCGCATGAGTGTCCTTTCCGGGCATTGATCAGATAGCCGTTGCGTGGTCTGGAAAATGAACCGTGTTCGAATACCGGACAGTTAACGCAGCGGCTTCGGCATTCATCGCTGACCAAACGCAGCGGCCCCGCCCGGCAATTGCCAGGCGGGGCCGCAAGGGTTCCGGTACAGTCCGAAACTTACGGAACGAAGACCGTGTAGGTCACGTTCGCTTCGATTTCGCCCGCACCCGTCGACAGGTCATAGCCCGGCGTGAAGCTGGTGCCGTCCCAGTTGCCGAGCGTGTAAGTCGTGTCGAAGCGGACAGACTGGGAAGCGATCGTGCCGCGTGAGGCCGCCGTGCGCTGGTCGCCACGGAAGACAGAAGCGGCCGTCTCGATGTCGGCGAGCGTGGTCAGGGCATCGAAGCCACCATCAGCGCCGGCGCTGTGCGGGAACTGCGCATTGTCGCCGAAGGTGATCGAACCGTCGGTGCCGGTACGGGTGACCGTCATGTCGAAGCCGATATTGTTCAGCGTGAAGTCGCCATCCGTGGTGGCCACGTCGGCGTCGCCGTCAATGCCGAAGGCTACGTTGGACGCAACGTAGAAGGACGACTCGATCTCGCCGCCATCAATGGCGACTGTCGCGTCGGTCACGTCAAACTTCGCGAAGTTTGCGGCATCGGACGTGCTGGCAATCTCGTTGTTCGATCCGTCGAACACGTCGAATGCCGAAGCCGAAGCGGCTGAGTCAGAGGTCGGGGTCAGCGAACCGGTGACAACGGTGTAGACATCGTCGCCGCCGATCAGGTCGGTGTCACCGGAGGTCGCAGCGGACGTTCCGGTGCCGCTGTCGATGATGAAATCGCTGACGACCGGAGCGGTGCCGGTGCCTTCGTAACCATCGGCACCCCAGACGATGACCAGTCCGAGGACCTTGAAATGCGGGTTGTCCACAATCGCGGCGTGGCCCGGCACCATGGAGGCACCGGCGAGCACGGTCGTTGCGGCAAGCAGCTTGCGCAGCTTCATGACTTCTCTCTCCATCAGATAGGCCTTCGGCCCTGTTTTTCTTGTCGCGCTTTTGCGCTGACCCTGCATTGAAACCACAAAAGTCCTGAAATTTTGGAAAAGCCCCTGAGCAATCTGCCTACGGTGCAGAACACTTGGTTAAGCTTGCGGGCCGCTGCGCCTTGCTGTTGAACTGCATTTCATGGTGCAGTATGCGGGATAGAGGGGACGAAACACGATGACACAGGCATATTCAGGTCGGATCAGGCTTCCAGCCCTGCTTTTCATGGCAGCCGCGCTGGCGCTTCCCGCTGCTATCGCGCAGGTGGTCGTTGCGCCGGATTTTGGCCGTTATGAACGCCCCTTCGATGAAAGCCGCGGTGTGTTCAGCTATGCCGAGATCATCGAGGGCACCTATCCTTCCATCGTGCGGATCAATTTCCTGGCGCAGGGAGGCGGGGGCGACGCTTCCGGCAATGGCTCAGGTGTGATTTTCGATGTCGAGCGCGGCCTCATCCTGACCAACGCACACGTTGTCGAGGGCGCAACATCAATCGGCATTGAACTGTTCGACGGACGACTCGTCGATGCGAAGCTCGTCGGCCTCGACGAGAAGACCGACCTTGCCGTCCTGCAGGCCAAGGTTCCGGGCACGGAGGCGGCGGTTTTCATCGACAGCCAGACCCTGCGTGTCGGTGATGTCGTCTTTGCGGTCGGGTTTCCGCGCGGACTTGAGCGCACGGTCTCGATGGGGGTGATCAGCGGCCTCAACCGTCAGGGCTTCCATGATCCGTCAAAGGAAGCCGAGGTCGAGGATTTCATCCAGACTGACGCCGCCATCAACCCCGGAAACTCCGGCGGACCGCTGTTCGACACGCAAGGTCGTGTCGTCGGAATCAACACCTGGATCATCCGCGAAAGCGACGGCCTCGGCTTTGCCGTGCCCAGCTCTACGGCTGTCGTGGTGGCCCGGCAAGTCGCCGAGAACGGTCAGATGCGGCGCGGCAAGATGGGGATCGGCTTCGAGACGCTGACGGTCGCGAAAGCCGAGGCACTCGGTGTGAGAGTCGATGCCGGCGCGCTTGTGACGTCAGTCCAGCCCGGTTCGGCCGCCGACATTGCGGGGCTGAAGGTGCAGGACGTGATCACCGGTGCGGGCGATCGCCAGATCCAGTCCGGCAACGACCTCGTGAACTTCGCCCTGCTCGCCGATCTCGATGAAAGCCACCGGCTCTTCGTGCATCGTGGCAGCGAGATCCTGCGCCTTTCGATCAAGCTGACCCCTGTCGATGGTCGCGGTGTCGCGGCGGTGCCTGATGCGCCGGCGACGCCGCGCGTGTTCGGCGCAGAAGTGAAGAACGCCGCCGGTGGTGTGGAGGTCGTTTCGGTCTCCGGCGGGTCGCCGGCCGATGGAAAGCTGCAGCCCGGAGACCTCATCGTGGAACTGAACGGCGTGCCGGTCACTGATGCCCGTCTCCTGGTGGAAGCGATCGAGGCACTGACCGATGAAGTGGCGGCGCTTCGCATCCGGCGAGGCAGTACGGAAAGTTTGACCCTCTTTTCCGTCGGATGACGGTAGAGGAAGGGAGGACCCCGCTGATGGGGAAGTTGAAATGGCAAATGAGGATCAAATCATGACCAAGGCCAGCCAAATCCTGAAACTGATGCTCGGCGCAAGCGCCTTCGCCCTGTTCGCGGCTGCGGCCCACCCGCAGGACGCCGGTGAGGATGATGACAAGTCCATCTTCCAGCGTTTCCCCGGAATGAGCGAGGGCGAAGATGCCGGGGAAGAACTGATGGAAGAGCTCGATGAGGCCGAGGCTGAAGTCGAGGAAGAGCTCATGGAGGTCCTCGAAGAGGTCGAGGAGGAAGGCCAGGAAGCCGAAGGCGAACTCATGGAGGTCCTCGAGGACGCCGAGGAGGACGCCCAGGAAGTCGAAGGCGAACTCATGGAAACCCTCGAGGAAGCCGAGGAGGACACTGAGGAAGCCGAAGGCGAGCTGATGGAAACTCTCGAAGGCGTTGAGGGGGAGACCGAAGCCGATGCTGATGAGGCGAACGTGAGTCCGGCGGGCCTCGTGCCCTCCGACATGGAAGTGAGCCCCGAGGCCGAAGCCTCCGCCGCAGGCGTCGAGTGCACAGGCGAGGGCACCTGCATCGTGGAAGCGACAGGCCAGCCGCTTCGCATCCTGCCGCGCTCCTTCGCAGCGCTTTACGCCGCCCCCGAAGCCGATGCCGATGTGCTCTCCAATGCCGTGTCGGCCTTCAAGCCGGCCTTTGTGTTTGACCGTCAGGGGGTGGACCTCTCCGATCCGACCGACCCCAAGGGCTGGTACCAGATCGGTTATTCACAGCGCTCACCGATCGGCTGGATGAAGGCGGCCGACCTTGTCGAGTGGCGCCAGGCGCTGCTGCTTGAATACATTCATCCGGGCACGGGTCGCGACAAGCGTACGCCGGTGGTCATGTTCAATGACAAGGCATCGCTCTCCGGCGTCGTCACCGGCGGCGGGCGAACCGACAAGGTGGACGACATCCTGAAGGACATCGAGGACGGAAACCGTCCCGAAGGCGTGATCGGGCGCGAGCCGGCGGAATACCTCAACATCAATGAGAGCTTCTACCTCCTGCCGATCATCCAGTGGGAGCGTGAGCAGGCCTTCGACGAGCCGGCCCACTATCTCCAGCTCTTCGCCGCAGTCCCGGGGGCACGCGCCGAAACCGCGGGCGAAGGCACGCTGGAAAGCGAGAACTTCCTCGAGGAGACGCTGACTTCGCTGAATGAGGAAACCGAGGTCGATATCGTGTTCGTGATGGACATGACAGGCTCCATGCAGCCCTATATGGACCGTGTGAAGGATGCTGTCGGTCAGCTCGCCACCTCGCTCGACGACAATACCGATCTCGACTTCCGGTTCGGCCTCGTCGGGTATCGCGACAGCGTGGAAGTCACGCCGGGTCTTGAGTGGACCACCAAGAATTTCACCCCTGAACTGGTGAGGGCCGGTGACCTGGCCGCGCTTCTCGAAAGCGAAGCGAAGGCCGCGGCATTGTCGAGCGACGAATGGGCGGAAGATGTCCACGGAGGCTATCTTGAAGGCGTCAAGAGCGCGTGGCGTGAAAGTCAGGACAAGCGCCAGATGCGCTTCATCATCCTGGTCGGCGATGCTTCGGGACATGATCTCGGCGGCAACAAGAAGGCCAAGAACTCTGCCGGTATGACGGAAGAGGAACTGGTCAACCTTGCCCGTGGCAAGAACATCTACTCGCTCGGCCTCTACCTGCAGGATGATCGCGCAGAGCCCGACTGGCAGAAGGGTGTCAGCCAGTTCGGCCAGTTGGCCGCCTTGCCTGACGGACGCGGTCAGGGCGTGGTTCCCGTCGATGCCGATGCGGCTTCCAATGAGCAGGCAGGTATCAATGCCACCACTGAATTCGTCGGACTGGCCCTGCTCGACTTCATCAATGCCGACATGAATGATCGCCGCGAGATGGCTGAGACGGAGGCACCCGTCGAAGCACCGGAAGACGCGCCCGAAGACATCGTGCAATCCATCGAGGTCGCCCGCGGCGTGCTGCAGGCCGGCATGGTGGACTGGCTGGGCGATGGCGCGCAGGCGCCCAGGGACTTCGTGTCCTGGGCCTTCGACCAGGATTTGAAGGACCTCACCCGTCCTGCCCTCAACGTGCGCGTGATGATGACGCGCGAACAACTCGACAATGTCATCCGTCAGTCGGAGACACTTCTTGATGCGCTCGACACCAACATCCTCGGCCAGGTCGATTTCCTGACCTCGCTGAAGCTGGCCTCAGCGCAGACCTCACTCGGACTGGAAGTCGATCCGGACCTGTCGCTGGCTGACCAGGAGTTCCTGCCGCAATGGGTGGCCGCGCTGCCCTATCGCTCGCGCGTGCTTGGCATGACGCCGTCGGAGTTTACCAATCTGTCCTCGTCCGAACGCATCGAGTTCCGGGCGAGTCTCGAAGCCAAGTACAACTCCTATCGCGAGATCGCCAACACGCCGAGTGTCTGGATCAAGCTCGATGAGGGCGACACCACATTGCAGGAGGTGACATCTATCCCGCTGGCACTCCTGCCTTAAGCGAGATGGTGCTGGCAGAGGCCGGCGAAGGGGAGGGCCGTCACCATCCGGTTGGCGGCCTTCAGCCCCTTCTCCGCATACGAAACATGGTGAAGCGGCGCGAGGGCGGCGACCGGGTGTTCCAGGTCCGGTTGCCAGCGCTCGATCTCGATGCGGGAAGCTTCCTCGCGCTGGTCGGGCCTTCGGGATCCGGCAAGTCGACATTGCTCGACATGCTGGGGCTTGTGCTCGCGCCAAGCACGGTCGAAACTTTTGACCTGCGCGTGCCAATGCGTGGCCGGGGCCGCGCGGAAGTGCAGACCGCCGATCTTGCAAGACTGACGCGCGGTGGCGAGATCAACGACCGTGCCGCAGCGATCAGGCGCACCTGCATGGGCTATGTGCTGCAGTCGGGCGGCCTGTTCTCCTTCCTCAATGTCGGCGAGAATATCGACCTGCCGCGACGGCTGGTGGGTCAGAAGATTTCCCGCGACGCCACGATTGCGGAGATGCGACGCTTCGGCCTGAACTGGGGCTATGAAAAGAAGGTGTCAGAACTCTCGGGCGGGGAACGCCAGCGCGTTGCCATTCTGAGAGGCCTCGCGCACAGACCGAGTCTTGTCCTTGCTGATGAACCGACGGCTGCCGTTGACCGCACCCGGGCAAAGGAGGTTGTCGCGACGCTGCAGAACCATGCCCGCGAACGTGGCGCCGCCGTCATCATGGTGACCCATGACCTGTCGCTGGTGCAGGGCGTCGCCGATGCCTGGGTTCAGCTTGTGCCGGACAACAGCCTGCCGACGAATGTCAGCGGTTATGTCGCGACGCCAAAGGCGGATGTGCTGTCGTGAGTGCAGGGCGTCCTTCACCGCTTCTGGTCTGGCAGCTTGCCTGGAAAGACCTCATTCATGAGCGCCTTCTCAGCATCTGTCTGATCATTGCGCTGGCCGGTGTGCTTGCGCCGTCTCTGGTGCTGTTCGGCCTCAAGAGCGGCGTGATCACAGCCATGCGCGCGGAACTGGTCGAGGATCCGGTCTTCCGGGAGATCCGACCCAAGGTGACGCAGAATTATGATGCGAGTTTCTTCGAGCGCGTGCGTGCGCAGCCCGAGACTCAATTCATGGTCGAAAGCGTCCTGCGCGGGGCCTCCCTGATCCGCGTGGATGCCGAGGCGGGCGGCGAGAATCTCGACATGCTGCCGACCGGGCCGGGCGATCCGCTGCTGGAGGATAACGACACTTCGGCACCTGCGCCGGGTGAGGTCGTGCTGACCGCAACGGCGGCGGAGGCGCTAGAGATTGGGCCCGGTGACACGGTCACGCTGCGCGCCCAGCGTACGGAGAGCGGCGCTACGCGCAACGCGACGCAGGAGATGCGCGTCAGCGGCATCCTTCCCCTGCGCGCCGACAAGGTGAAGCGCGTCTATGTGCCGGTGCAGTTCGCGCTCGATGTGGAATCCTTCCGCGAGGGCTTCGCTGTTGCGGAACGGGACTGGCCTGGACAGGAAAACGCTGCAAATCCGGTCTATGACGGCTTGATCATCGGCCTCGAAAGCCAGCTCTCGGCTGTCGAGCGCAGCCAGCTGACGGTCAATACCGGCTTCTTCCTGGTCGAAAGCCTGAGCGCTGCGCAGTACGAATCGCGCTTCGGTCACGACCCGCCCGACCGACCTGTCCTGCTCGACGTAAAGGTGATTGACCGCGCGGCACCGGCTGATGCGGTGACCCGTGTGCGTCGCAGGCTTGCCGGACGCGATGCCATTCTGAGGCCCTATGTCCGGCCCGTCGAACTCACCGGACCGGAGGGTGCGCCTGTGGAGGCTTACCCGTCAGATTACGGCCTGCTGGAGACCGGCGAGGTCAGCCTGCCGGCGTCCCTGATGGCGGGTCGATCAATCGGTGACACGATCAGCTTCACCGTCCGGGGGCCGCAGATGGAAACACCGTTCTCGCTGACCATCGGCGAGCCCAACGAGACAAGCCGCCTGTTCATGCCGGTCGAGACCCTCGGCATACTGCGCCGCGCCGCCGAGCGCGACCTTGCCTTCAATGCGGCCAGCGGGACGTTCAGCCTTGAAAGGCCGGGCTATCGCGGCTTCCGGCTCTACGCCCGCAGCATCGACGATGTCGTGGCGCTCGATGATGTCCTTCAGGCCGAGGGCATCGAGACGATCACGGAGATCACCTCAATCCTCCGCATTCAGGAACTCGATCGCGGGCTCTCACGCCTCTTCTGGCTGATCGCCTCGCTCAGCTTTGCTGCCGGGGCGCTTGTGCTGCTTGCCAGCCAGTACGGCGCGGTGGAACGCAAGCAGGGTGCGCTCGCGCATCTGCGCCTGATCGGGCTCTCACGCGGCGATGTCGGCCGGTTTCCGCTGAGCCAGGGGCTGATGCTGGCCGGGATCAGCGGGCTTGCAGGTCTCGCCTTTGCCTATCTCGCCCAGTTCATCATCAACAACCAGTTCGCGGTGCCTCTTGGCTTCGACCGGCGGATGTGCACCATCTCACCAGGGGTGGCGGTGCTGGCTGTCGGGACCATGGTGGGGGTGAGTGCACTTGTCTCCGCGCTGGCGGCGCGCCGGGCCACGCAGATCGATCCTGCAGAGGGGATACGCCATGAATGATCGCCTGAAATCTGTCTTCCAGGCACTCCTGATCGGTGCCGGGCTCATCTTGGCGACGTCAGCGGCGTCCGCACAATATGCGTGCCTGGACGATGCCATCACCGCCGACCGGCCGTTCGACAATCCTTGTAACAATGACCTTGAAAACGACGTCATCCTGCCGATGCCCGGCGGCGAGCTCTATATGGTTTTCCGATCCGTCATCGTTCCGGGACCCGATTTCTGGGGCAATCAGGAGCGCCGCATCCTGATCGGCAATCCCGACCCTGCGGTGATGTTCGAGACGCGGCGCGAAGTGGTGGTCGCCGGTTCCTTCCCGACCGGAGACAAGGAGAACTGGCGCATCCTGCTCGGCAAGTATGAGGTATCGCTGGCGCAGTTCGCGACGGTCTTCGGAAATGGCGATATTGATGCCGGCCTGGAGCGGCTGAAGGAGTTGGCTGACGGGCCGGTCTATTTCGAAGCAATCCTTGACGCCTCCGCGAACAAGGGGTTGCGTGACCGCCTCCTGCGCTCTCCTGTCCGCGGCATGAGGGTGCGCGACTATGAGACCTTCATCGATGAGTACAATGAATGGTGCTATGGCAACAGCCAGTGCCGCTCGGCCATGCCGAAGCTTGAAGGCGTGCCAGGCTTTTTCCGGCTGCCGACCGAGATCGAATGGGAGTATGCTGCACGCAAGGGTACCGGCGAGAATCCGAGCGATCTGCCTTTCGACCCGAAAAAGGAAGACCAGACCGATTACGCCTATGTGACCGAATCCGCCAACAGCCGGATCCGCAACGAGCCACGCTCGATCGGCGGCAAGAAGGCAACGCGTTTCGGAATCCATGACCTTTACGGCAATGTCGCCGAACTGATGGACGGTCGATTCTACGCCGAACTCGCCGATGGCAAGCCCGGAATGTATACGACCCGTGGCGGAGACTACCAGTTCGATGCTTCCGAACAGACCCTGCGCCCCTATCTTCGTGAGGAAACTGCCAATTATGTGATCGGTGATGGCGCTCGCCCACAGGCGGCGCGCAATGAACGCGTCGGTATCCGTCTCGCCATTGGCAGCCTTGTGCGCCTCGAAGGAGCAGCCGCCGTCGAACAGGACAAGTCCTTCAAGGTGTATACGGGCTCAGGAATTTCGACAGGCACCGCCTCAACCCGCAGCGGAACGCTTCAGGTCGCCAGCCAATTGCAGAACATCGGCTCGGTGGCCGAGAAGCTCAAGGATCTCGACGAGAATGCGAGTGCGGAGGAACTGAGTGAACGCATCGCCGACATCATCGCGGAACTTGAGAACGAGACCCGGCAGGCCCAGATCCAGCTGCGCCGGACCTCCGAGAGCCTGGCGAGCCAGCAAGCCCGCAATGTGATCCGAGATGCCGCAGAAATGGGCCGGGCCTACTCCGATCTTTCAAGCGTAGAAACCCGGCTTGAACTGGCGAGCGCACCCGATGCGATTGCAGCACTGAAGCGACAGGTGCCGAATCTCGAACAACAGATCGATGTATTGATCGACCGGGTCGACTTCTTCGAAAGCTCATATGTTGTCGGCATCGAGCGCCTCGAGGGTTACGGCGAATATGCCGACGGGGCGCTGAATCGCATCAGCGCGCAGGGCTTTTCCTCGAAGCTTGACGAGACCTCTTTCGAACTGGTGCGAAAGCATGTCAGCGAGCTTCGTGCGGGTGAGAGTGGTCCGGATGACTGGAAGGCAGAGATTCGCGCGACTTTCCGGTGAGAAATGGAGCTTGTCGCAAAAGGTCGATTGCAGCGCCCGTTGTGCTTGGATAGTTTGGTGAGGGAGGCTTTGCGGGGAGCACGGCCACATAAGCAGGGGATAAACAGATGAACATAGCGAATATTTTCGGCACCAAGGCGCGCGCCACCATGATTGGCGGCATCGCGCTGTCCGTGATGATTGCAGGTTGCGCGACAACCGACCAGCAGACTGCAGGCTTCCCGAAGGTCTCCAACACGGTGTTGCAGGCTTGCGCAGGCGGCGCGCTCGTTGGCCTTCTCGCGACTGCGGTGACCAATAATGATGCCGATCTCGGCGACTATGCGCTCGGTGCAGCGGGCGGTGCGCTCGCGGGATGCGCGGTGGGCGCGATCCTCGATGATCGCCGCAAGAACTATGCTTCGGCGGCCGACTATTATGACGCTGAGATTACCCGTACCCGCGACCTGAACACTCAGGTTGCCCAGGTCAACTCGAAGCTGACCCAGGTCATTTCGGAGAACCAGACCCAGCTTGCGAGCCTGCGCAGCGAGCAGGCCAGCGCGACCTATGACCGTGATGCCGCCAAGGCTCTGAGGTCGAAGGCGAGGGCGGAACTCAACTGGGCCAAGCAGCAGCTCAAGAATGCCAATGCCGAGCTTGAGGCCCAGCAACTGGTTCTGGCCGAAGTCGAGCAGGAAGCCGCTGGCAGCCAGCAGACCGTGCAACTGCGCCAGCAGGTGAATTCGCTGCAGCAAACCGTGTCGAACCTTGAGACCCAGGTGGCCAGCTTGAGCGAGGTCAGCGATGCCGTTGGCCAGTTTGCCGCGTAAGGCAGCTCAAACCGACCGGGCGGCTCTCCTGCTGCCCGGCATCAGACAGGGGATGTCAGTGATGGCGAAGTATACCCAGCATGCCGTGCTTGCGGCGCTTCTCGTCGGTCTCGGTGCCTGCGCATCGGGACCGACCGACCCGCGCAATGACAGCCTCGGCACGGCGCTCGGCTGTGCCTTTGGCGGTTGCAAGGAATATGTCGAAGGCCAGGAACAGACCCTTGAGGGCGAGCAGGTCCAGAACCAGCAACTGAACGAGGAACGCGGTCGGCTTGAGTCCGACAAGGCGGCAACCGAAGCCGCCTTGGCCCGTGTGCGCGGCGAGATTGCCGGTCTCGATGCCGAAATCGCGCAGCTCCAGTCTGAAGCGGCCAGCCTGCGCGCAAGCACGTCGGCCCAGCAGCGTCAGCTCGATTCCGCGCGGACCCAGCTCGATGATCTGCGCGTGAAGATCGTCGACATCCGCTACCGCGCGGAGCAGGCCGGTGCCGGAGACAAGGCCGCACTCGAGGCCGAACTCCAGGCGCTTCAGCGCGAACGAGAGCAGCTGGAAACCTTCCTCGCCGCCATGTAGGGCCGGAAGGCACCTCGCAGCGCCCCTCAATCAGAGACCCTGGCGCGCATTGGCGGGCCGGGGTCTTTCCCTTGCGGTCTCAGTCCTCCGGGCGCAGGTCCAGCCTGTCCGGCGCGCCGATTCTTGGCACGAGCGCGGCCGCCTCGTTCACCGCGTCAGCATAGGTTCCGTCCTCCACCATCCGGCTGATCGCCGGAACAATCAGCGCATCGACTGTGTTTTTCGCAGCGACCGCTGCGACGGACATGACCAGAGCCAACAGGAACGGTGTCGGTGCGACCCACTTCATGAGAAAGCCGAAACTGAACCAGACGAGCATGAACAGCATGGCGTAGATGAGTATCGCGATATAGGCAGCACTCGGGATGAAGGTGGTGTGCATCACCCAGAAGGCGCTATTGAAACTGAAGCCCGTTCCATCGCCCGACAGGCCGAACAGCATGCGAAATGCCTCGCGCAGGTCCACCGCCCACTCACCGCCACCCAAGCCGATCCAGATGGCCAGGATGGCCAGGCTGCCCGCGACGATAAGGTCCATTCCGAATACGACCAATAGCGCCGGAAGGCTTCTGAGTTGGTTCAGCAGGGCTGGCACACGCGCTCCCGCCAGAATCTCGGGCTCCTTGCCGAAGCGCTTCACCTTCTCCGCCGCCACCCAGTAGCTGAAATCGCGCAGCTGGCTCTCGGTGCGGGTCCAGCGCTTGGCAAGGCCGATGAACCAGACCGTCAGGGTCAGTGTCAGGCCGTCAAAGAAGGCATTCCAGAGCAGGAGTTGCGGGGTGACACCCATTTGCACCTGAAGCAGGGTGTCAGCGAAGTTCCGTCCCGCCATCACGGCACCGATGGTGACGGCGAAACTGAGCGCGGCGCCGCCGCAAAGCCCGACAATCGCCTCCCGAAGCGACACGCTTCGCCGGTAGAGGGCGCGAAGCGGGTGCTCGTCGTCCTCTCTGGCCGCTGACAGTTGCCTCGCCAGCATCTGGATCAGAAAGACCAAGAGGAGCGCGGCATAAAGGAACAGATAGATCAGTCCGGCACCGGCAAAGATCGCCTGCGCGTAGAGCGGCGACAGGACCGCCTGCGAGGTCAGCGATCCCCAGCTGACAGAGGCGGAGGAGGCGAGCAGGATGGTGTCGATCAGCCCGGCGACCTTCGGCCAGATTTGCCAGAAGCCGATGAGAATCGTGGCGACCAGCAGCGCCGCGTGCCCGAACTGGATCAGGGGGCGTTTCCAGAAGTCTTCGACGCTTGCCTTCATCCGTTCCGACACACGCCTGAGCAGCGCCGACGCGGCGAGCGGAAAGAGGGTCAGGATCTGCAGCACGGCGACAAGGCGGAAAGCATTCTCCAGTTGCAAAATCGACTGCTGCACCGGGTAGAGGAAGCGTCGCTCCTGACCATTCAGCTTGTAGACCCAGGAGAGGAGTTCCTCGAGGCTGAAAGCCATGACATACCAAGAGGCCAGGAAGCTCAGAACAAACAGCAGGACCAGGACCAGGCGCAGAAGCTTCAGTAAGGCATGCCCGGCTTCCAGAAGCAGGAGCGGCAGGGCCGGCGCACGATGGCGCATCTCCACGCTACGCCTTTTCTCCGGCACGCCATGTTCGGCCATCCAGGCGAGCGCACCTGTGCGTTTCATCACGGGTCCGACCTGAAGAGAGGCCATCAGCGTGGCAAGCGAGCCCAGGCCGAAAGCGATCCAGTCCGATGGGCTCCAGTAAACGGGGAGGCCTTCTGCCAGCCAGAAGAGCAGTTCGTCCCAGTCCATCATTTTCAGGTCCCCACCAGCCTGTCCCCCACACCTCTTCTGAAGCTGAATCCAGATGAAGCATGCCGTCAAGTCAGCGTTCGGTGCGACTTGCCATTTCCTGCGGCTGCGTGTTGCTTGTAAAAATGAAACAGACCCATCCCGTGACCATCATGACGGTTGCCGCAGAGGCCGGCGTGTCCATGAAGACCGTCTCGCGGGTTTTGAACAATGAAGCCCATGTCCGTCCGGGCACGCGCGAGCGGGTGATGGCTGCAGTGCAGGCGCTGGGCTACCGTCCGAATGCAGCTGCGCGCACACTGGCCGGTTCGCGCAGCTATCTCATCGCCCTGATCTACAACAATCCGGCGCAGGGCTATGTCGTCAGGCTCCAGGAAGGCGCCATGCGGGCCTGCCAGGCCGCTGGCTATGGCCTGCTGCCCTACCATTTCACACGCCGTGACCTGAGCGAGCCGACGGCCTTCCGAAACCGCCTCGAAACCGGCGGCGTCGATGGTGTGATCATTACGGCCCCGCTCAGCGAGCAAGTGGAATTTGTTTCCTTCGTGGAGGCGACCGGTGTCCCTCATGTGCTCGTCGGTGCGGGCCGCAAGGGACATTCCGCACGGCTGATCGGCATTGACGACCGGGCCGCAGCCGCTGCGCTGACGAGGCACCTGATCGGTCTCGGCCACCGGACCTTCGCCATGGTGGGAGGACCGCCCGAACATGAGGCATCGGCCCGGCGCGAACAGGGTATACGAAGCGCACTGACGGAAAGCGGCCTGACATTGCGAGATGACTGGGCGATGGCGGGCGACTTCACCTATCGATCGGGCCTTGAAGCCGGTGAGGCACTGCTCCGCACCGTCGAACGGCCTGAAGCCATCATGGCCCTCAATGATGACATGGCTGCCGGCGTCATCGCAGCGGCCCACAAGCATGGTGTCGCGATTCCCGAGGCGCTTTCGGTCACCGGCTTCGACGACAGTGCCTTTGCGTCGCTCATTTTTCCGACGCTCACTACGGTGCGCCAGCCCCTCGCCCGAATCGCCGAGACGGCTGTAGACGCTCTGATCAGCCGGGATAAGGGGACGGGTGACGGTCAGGAATGCCTTCTCGATTTCGAACTGGTGTTTCGTGCCTCGACGCGACAGCCGGCCTGAAGCAGCAGCTTGTCAGCCCGCCGAGGCTGGCTTAACCCTTCTGCAAGACGAGTGAGCGGCAGTTACGCGCGTTCCTGTCGATCTGATGATGGAGGGGCCGGAATGGCAGAGACTGGTGGACTGAGCGCGCTTCAGTATCTTGACAAGGCCATGGGTGGCCTGCGCGAATTGGGGCTTGCGCCTGACAAGACGGATTCCAGCGCCGCACCCATTGTGGCACTGCTGGAGAAGATCACCGATCTCGATCCCGACAAGGTGGCGACGATCGCCCGGACGCTCGATCAGGCCTCTCATTTCAACGATGTCGTGCGCGAGAATGTGTCCGGCATGTCGGTCGGCGAGCGCTATGAGGAAATCACCGAGGCGTTCAGTTCGATCCGAGATGATGCCCGCGATCTCGTCAAGCAGTATGCTGACGGCAAGATCTCGACCATGGAACGCGTCGGCAATGTGTGGATGAAGATGACACGCGGTGACATCGCCGCGCGTTTCGGCAAGATCAAGGACACCTATCTGGAAGTCCAGGAAGAGACCGACAATCAGATCACCCGAGAGCGCGCGATTCTCGAAGCCTATCTCGATTTCCGGGGCGCGCTGAAAAATTCTGAAGTGCTTTCACTGGATGTTCTGGCGACGGCAAGCGGAAAGCTGCAGGCGGCTCGCGAGCGTGTCCAGGCCGCCGTCGAGGATGTCGAGTCGTTCCAGGGTGATGACGCCGCCGCGCGGGCGCAGCTGGAACTGCGGCGCGACGAGATGCTGCGCGAACTGCAGGGCGAGGAAGAGCGCTACCAGATCGCCAAGGACCTCTCCGACAACATCACCATCGGCTACAACACATCCGAAGTGATCATGGCGCGTCTGGTTCAGACCACGAACGCCAAGCAGCGTATCTACGCCCAGTCGGTCAGCTTCTTCGGCACCAATGAAGTCGTCCTCACCGCGCTCACGGCCACCTTCACCGGCATGCACGGTCTGCATGAGAGCACCCAGACGCTCGAAGCCATGAAGAAGGGCGTTGACCAGTCTCTCGAAGTGCTCGCGGAAGTCGGCGGCGAGGTGCAGGAGGCTGCGGTCAGGGCCGGATATGGTCCGACGGTATCGGCCGCCTCGGTCAAGAAACTCGTCGACAGCGTCGTGGCCTATCAGGAGCGCTCCGTCGAGATCATCGAGGAAATGCGCAAGCTTGCCACGCAGAACTCCAAGGAGATCAAGGAGTATGTCGAGGATGGCAAGCGTCGCCTGACAAAGCTTGTTGAACGCGGTGCCGCCGCCGCGCTCCTGCCCGCGTGAGCAAGGCCGACACATCAGAGAACGCTTCGGTCGTGGCGAAGGACCAGCCGCTCGACGACATCATGCTCGCCATGGATGTCGTCGACACGCTGCGTCACCGCGAGCGCATCCTCGCGCGCGAACTTGATGCCGAGGGTCGAGAGACCGAACTGATCGAACGGCTCCGGGAAATCTATGCCGCGCAGGGCATAGCAGTCTCTGACGAGATTCTGCGCGACGGCGTGAAGGCGCTGGCCGAGAGCCGCTTCACCTACGCGCCGCCCGAGCCTGGCCTTCAGACGCGGCTGGCGAAAATCTATGTCAGCCGGGAGCGCTGGTGGAAACCTGTGGCGGGAGGTCTCGCTGCGATCATCGCGGCGGGAGCGTTCTGGGAATTTGGAGTCTCGCGGCCAAGGGAGGCCCGGGCCGAAGCGCTTCAGGTCGAACTGCAGGAGACACTGCCGGCGGCGGCGAACCGGCTGTTCGTCCAGGTCGAGGACATATCCGAAGAAGCCGCTGCCGAAGCCCTTGCCCGAACACATCTGACCGACGCCCTCGCTGCGAGCGCGGATGGCAATGCCGAAGCGGCCCGGGCAGCGGTCCAAGAGCTCGAAGTGCTGAAGCGCGATCTCGAGCGGACCTTCGATGTGCGGGTCGTCTACGGACCGGGTGAGCCCTATTCCGGTATTTATCGGATCAATGATGACAGTCCGCTCGGCGTGCGGAACTACTACCTGATTGTCGAAGCGATCGATCCTGCGGGCCGTCCCGTCGAGGTGACTGTGGAGAGCCAGGAAGACCGCAGGACCGCGCGCGTCAGCCGTTGGGGGCAGGGCGTGCCCAAAGAAGTCTTCGACCGTGTGGCCGACGACAAGCGCGACGATCAGATCATCCAGGACGCCGTCATCGGCACCAAACCGACCGGGCGGCTGACGCCGGAGTGGCGTGTCGCTGTTGAACAGGGGCGCATCCTCGAATGGTAAGCCCCATCCGGTCTGAACTCTCCGGACGCGAGGCCCTCTCCGTCATTGATCGCGCCGCGCAGGACGCGCGCAGGGCACTCGCCGTGGCCACGAAGGCAGCTGACGATCTCGAAACCGAACGCGCCCGCCTCGCGGAAGCGCGCATCAAGGACATTCGTGAACTGGCGAGCCTGCGAATCGACATGCTGCAATCAGGCGAAGCGGGTCCCGATCTCGACGCGGCCGAAAGGCGCGCCAGCGAACTGCTCGAAGCGCAGGAAAGCCATGTTGCCGAGGCCGCCGCGCGCATCGCGACCATCGAAGAGGAAATCGAAGCGCTGGAAGGCGAGCGGGACGCCGCTGGTGCCGCGCGCGAGGCCGCTGTCAATGCGCATGCCGACAAGATCGCTGAAGTCGAGGCAGGCCTTGCGAATGACGTGTCCTATCAGGCGCTGGTGAAAGCGGTCGAGTCGACCTCCGCCATCGCGGCGCGTGCCGAGCAGAAGCTGGAGCTTGCATTGTCTGACCGAGAGGAGAAAGGCGCGCCTTATGAGGCCGATCCGCTTTTCTCCTATCTCTGGAAACGCAATTACCGGACACCGGACTACAGGGCCGGTGCGCTGACGCGTTTCTTCGATGGCTGGGTGGCCCGGCTTTGCAAATATGACCGCCATGTCGCCAATTATCGCCGGTTGACGGAACTGCCGGAACGTCTCGCGGAACATGCCGAGCGGGTGGAGGCAGTCGAGGCGGAGGCACTGGCGCGCCTTGAGGCGGCCGAAGGCGAGGCTCTGGAATCAGCGGGCATTCAGCACTTCCTCGATGATATAACCAATGTCACCGCCCGGATCGATGAACTCGACAAGGCGCTGGAAGAAACTGAACGCCGACACCTCGATGCGGTGAAGGCTCGTGAGGCGGCACGCGAGGCGCGCACCGGTCCTGCCATCGCCGCCCGGGAACTTCTTGAAGTGGAGCTGAACCGGGCGAGCTTCCCGGATCTGCGCGTGCTGGCCGCTGAAACGATCAGCCTGGAGGACGACCGGATCGTCGACCGCCTCGTCAAGCTGCGAACAGAGGAACTGGCACTCGAGGTTTCCGTGCAGGACATCCGCGCCCTGCCGCAGGCCCGGCGGTTTGAACTGGAGCGGCTTGAGGGGTTCAGGGCACGGTACAAATCCGAACGCCTCGATTCCTCGGCGCTCATTGTCTCAGGCGCGGTGCTTTCGAACGTGCTCGATACACTCCTCTCTGGTTCGATCCGAACCGATGAGGCGATCCGCACGCTCAAGCGTTCCGTGCGCCGCCTCAGCCCTCCGCGTGAAGGCGGTTTCGGTGGATCGTCGCATGGCGGAGGCGTGGATTTTGGCGACATTCTCGGCGAGGTGCTCATCGAGGTCGCCAAACAGGCCGGAAGGTCCAAAGGTATTGATTTCGGCGGTGGACCCTGGGGCGGACGCTCTCCCGGACGCCGGACGAGCCTTCCGCGGCCTCGCTCCTTTCCGCGGGGAGGTTCCAAGCGCGGGGGCGGCTTTCGGACAGGCGGCGGCTTCTGAGCGGGTTTGCCAAGCACCGCGACGCACGCTAACGCACGCTCGACAAAAGCGCCTGGCACCTGAAGGGGACCCCCATGAGTGAAATCATCGACGTTTTCGGCCGCGAAATTCTCGATTCGCGCGGCAATCCGACGGTCGAAGTCGAAGTGACGCTGGAAGATGGCAGCGTTGGCCGGGCTGCCGTGCCATCCGGGGCCTCCACCGGGGCCTATGAGGCGCATGAACTTCGCGATGGCGGCGATCGCTATGGCGGTAAGGGCGTCATGCAGGCTGTCCAGGCCGTCAGCGGCGAGATCAACGAGTTGCTGAACGGGCTCGACGCGACCGAACAGCGCCTCGTAGACCAGCTGCTCATCGAGGCCGACGGTACGCATAACAAGTCCCGTCTGGGTGCCAATGCCATTCTCGGCGTGTCCATGGCGACCGCGCGGGCCGCTTCCGAAAGCCTCGGCCTGCCGCTCTATCGTTATATTGGCGGGGTCAATGCGCGCTTCATGCCGACGCCGATGATGAACATCATCAATGGCGGCGCACATGCCGACAATCCGATCGATATCCAGGAATTCATGATCATGCCGGTTGCGGCGCATTCGATTGCCGATGCCGTGCGCACGGGGGCCGAGATCTTCCACGCGCTGAAGAAGCAGCTGAAGGATGCCGGGCACAACACCAATGTCGGCGATGAGGGCGGCTTCGCGCCGGGCCTCTCATCCACAGATGAGGCCATCGAGTTCATCCTGCGCGCCATCGAGAAAGCTGGCTACACGCCAGGTGACGAGGTGGCGCTGGCGCTCGATGCGGCGTCCACTGAATTCTTCAAGGGCGGCAAGTACGAACTCGAAGGCGAGGGCAGGTCCCTCGGCGCAGAGGAGTTTGCGAAGTATCTCGAAGACCTCGTCTCGCGCTATCCCATCATCTCCATCGAGGACGGCATGGCCGAGGATGACTGGGAGGGCTGGGTGGCGCTCACCGAGGCCATTGGCGAGCGCTGCCAGCTTGTCGGCGACGATCTCTTCGTCACCAATCCTGCGCGCCTGGCCACCGGCCTCGAGAAAGGCGCGGGTAATGCGATCCTCGTCAAGGTCAACCAGATCGGCACGCTGAGCGAGACGCTTGACGCTGTGGAACTCGCGCATCGCAATGCTTTTGCCGCGGTGATGTCCCACCGTTCCGGTGAGACCGAGGACACGACCATCGCCGACCTCGCTGTCGCGACCAATTGCGGGCAGATCAAGACCGGCTCGCTTGCGCGTTCCGACCGGCTCGCCAAGTACAACCAGCTGATCCGGATCGAGGAAGAACTCGGCGAGCAGGCTGTCTTTGCCGGGCGCAGCATGATCCACGCCTGACATCCCTTACCTGCCCGGTTAATCGAGGGTTAAATAAATGCCGTCATCCTTTGCGGATGGCGGCAATCTGATAGGACATATGAGCTCTCGTCTCGCACTTGCAGCACTGTCTGCGCTCATTCTCTATTTCGCTTTCCATGCCTTTGCCGGTGAACAGGGGCTCGGGGCTTGGTCGGACCTGCAGTCGGATATCGCTGACCTGGAACGCAAGAAAGCGCGGCTGGAAGCCGAGCGCGACCGGCTGGTGGGCGATATTACCAGGCTCGACCCGGTTCGACCCGATGAAAGCTTCATTGAAGGGCTGGCGCGTCGCGATCTCGGCTATGTCCGGGCCGGTGAGATTGCTGTTGTGCTGTCCAGCCCGTATCGCAGTGAAACGGCTTCGTCTTCGCTCCCGCAGTAAGCGCTAAGTCCTTGTTTTCGCACGTGCAATAACTCGCTGGCGATGCAAAAGGGCAGGGGAGCTTTGACTTTACGTCAGCTCTGTCTTGTGATCAGTGTGGCCGAAATAAGACAGGGCAAGGAGCTTACGCATGGCGGGCCAGGCACGTTCGAAGAAACTATCCGACCCCACCAAGGACGACCTCCTCCACTATTACCGCGAAATGCTGCTGATCCGCCGCTTTGAGGAGCGCGCGGGCCAGCTCTACGGTATGGGCAAGATTGCCGGCTTCTGCCATCTCTATATCGGCCAGGAGGCCGTCGTGGTCGGCGTGCAGGCGGTGATGGAAGAAGGCGACCAGGTCATCACGGGCTACCGTGACCATGGACACATGCTGGCCTGCGGCATGGACCCCAAGGGGGTCATGGCCGAACTGACCGGCCGGGAAGGCGGCTACTCGCGTGGCAAGGGCGGCTCGATGCACATGTTCTCCCGCGAGAAGCAATTCTTCGGCGGACATGGCATTGTCGGCGCGCAGGTGCCGCTCGGCACCGGTCTCGCCTTCGCGAACAAGTACAAGGACAATGGCAAGGTTTGCGCGGCCTATTTCGGCGACGGCGCAGCCAATCAGGGCCAGGTCTACGAGGCCTTCAACATGGCCTCGCTCTGGGACCTGCCGGTCGTTTATGTGATCGAGAACAACATGTATGCGATGGGCACCAGTGTTCAGCGCTCCTCAGCCGAGGACGAGCTCTTCAAGCGCGGCATCTCCTTCGAGATCGAGGGAGAGGAGGTCGACGGCATGGACGTGGTGAAGGTCCGCGCCGCCGCACACAAGGCCTTCGAGTATGCCCGCTCCGGCAAGGGGCCCTACATTCTCGAAATGAAGACCTATCGCTATCGCGGCCACTCCATGTCCGACCCGGCGAAGTATCGTTCCCGCGAGGAGGTCGATGACATCCGGTCTCACAAGGACCCGATCGAGGGCCTGAAGAAGCAGCTCATCGAGGCTGGCCATGCCACCGAGGACGAGCTGAAGGGGATCGACAAGGATATCCGCGCCATCGTGACCGAAGCCGCTGATTTCTCGCTCGAAAGTCCGGAGCCTGATCCGGCAGAACTCTGGACCGATGTTCTGAGGGAAGTGGAAAGCGCCTGATGCCGGTCGAACTCTCTTATCTCTCCGCCAGCGTGATCCTGTTCACGGTCATGGTGCTGGTGCAGGGGCTTTTCTCGAACCTGCACCATGACTCCCGCGCCCTTGCCGGAAATCGCGATGACCTGCCCCCGGATAGTGTTCGCGTCGCCCGCGCCAAGCGCGCCAATCAGAACATGATCGAGGCGCTCATCGTGTTTGCGCCTCTTGTTCTGATCGCCGTTGTCGCTGATCGCACGAACCAGTGGACTCATATCGGGTGTGCTCTCTTCCTGGCCGCGCGCATTGCCTATGCGCCACTCTACTGGTTTGGCGGCGGCCCGCTGCGGTCCATGGCGTGGTTTGTCGGTGTCATCGGGACACTGATGGTTTTCTTCCAGGTCCTGCCCTTTTCAGGAGCACAGTAAATGTCCGTCGATATTCTCATGCCCGCTTTGTCGCCGACCATGGAGGAGGGCACACTCGCCAAATGGCTGAAGGCGGAAGGCGACAGGATTGCCGCCGGCGACGTGATCGCCGAGATCGAGACCGACAAGGCGACCATGGAGGTCGAGGCCGTCGATGAGGGCACGCTGGCCAAGATCCTCGTTCCAGAAGGCACCGAAGGCGTGAAGGTGAATGCGGTGATCGCCGTGCTGGCCGAGGAAGGCGAGGACGCGTCAAACGTGGAGGCCAAGGGCAGCGATACGTCGGCCAATGGTTCTGTGGCTGAAAATGGTGAAACGGCACAGACCTCGTCCCGCGACGACGCCGCCCCCGAGAAACCGTCCTCCGACATCGCTTCAGATCCGGAAGTTCCCGAAGGCACGAGTTTCACGTCAACCGCCGTCCGTGACGCGTTGCGTGATGCGATGGCGGAGGAGATGCGCCGCGACGACACCGTCTTCGTCATGGGCGAGGAGGTTGCGGAGTATCAGGGTGCCTACAAGGTCACGCGCGAACTCCTGCAGGAATTCGGTGCCAGGCGCGTCGTCGATACGCCGATCACCGAGCACGGCTTTGCCGGTCTTGGCGTTGGTGCCGCCTTTGGCGGGCTGAAGCCGATTGTCGAATTCATGACCTGGAACTTCGCCATGCAGGCCATCGACCAGATCATCAATTCCGCCGCCAAGACGCTCTACATGTCGGGCGGCCAGATGGGCTGTCCCATCGTCTTCCGAGGACCGAATGGCGCTGCTTCGCGCGTCGCGGCCCAGCACAGCCAGGACTATTCGGCGTGGTATGGCCATGTGCCGGGGCTCAAGGTTGTCGCGCCCTATGACGCCGCCGATGCCAAGGGCCTGCTCAAGGCCGCGATCCGTGACCCGAACCCGGTCGTCTTCCTTGAACACGAGCTGCTCTATGGCGAGAGTTTCGACGTGCCGGACCTCGAGGACTGGGTGCTGCCCATCGGCAAGGCGAAGGTGCGCCGGACCGGATCAGACGTCACGCTGACGGCGCATTCGCGCATGGTCGGCTTTGCCCTGGCAGCGACTGAGCAACTCGCCGAAGAGGGCATTGACTGCGAGGTGATCGATTTGCGCACGCTGAGGCCGCTCGACACCGCCACCGTGGTCGAGAGCGTGAAGAAGACCAACCGGCTCGTCTCCTGCGAGGAAGGCTGGCGCTTCTTCGGCGTCGGGGCGGAGATTTGTGCCACGGTGGTGAACGAGGCCTTCGACTATCTCGACGCCCCGCCAGCGCGTGTCCACCAGAAGGATGTTCCCTTGCCCTATGCGGCAAACCTCGAGGCGCTGTCGCTGCCGGGGATTGAGGATATTGTCGAAGCTGTCCGCACGACCGTGAAGGGGGGCTGAACCATGGCCATCAACATCACAATGCCCGCTTTGTCGCCCACCATGGAAGAGGGCACGCTCGCCAAATGGAATGTGAAGCCCGGCGACAAGGTTGAGCCCGGCATGGTGATTGCCGAGATCGAGACCGACAAGGCGACCATGGAGGTCGAGGCTGTCGATGAGGGAGTTGTCGCGAAGATACTGATCGAGGCGGGCTCCGAGGGCGTCAAGGTGAATGAGGTTATCGCGGTACTCGCCGAGGAAGGCGAGGATGCAAGCAGCATAGACGGACCTGCGGCGGGCGGCACCAATGGCTCTGCGGCAGGCACGCAATCGTCGCCAGCCGTCGACAAGGTCGATCCGCCGTCGGAGGCGCCGGAAGGCAAGACCGGCAGTGATGGCGGCGCTGAGGGCCCGAAAGCTACCCAGGCTTCAAGCCTCCAAAAGGAACTCGCCTCGACGCCGACGAAGCTCGCCGATGTCGGTGCGGGCAGCGACCGCATCAAGGCGAGCCCGCTTGCGAGGCGCATCGCGGCACTGCGGGGCATTGATCTGAAGTCCGTGAAGGGCACCGGCCCGCATGGCCGTATCGTGCGCGCCGATGTCGAGAAAGCCCAGCCGGAGGCAGCGGCGAAGAGTGGCGGCGGCGTACCGGCCTCTCCGGACGGCCTTATCCTGCCGCAGGTGCTCGATGACCGCATCTATGCGCCTGACAGCTATGAGCTGAAACCGCTCGACGGCATGCGCAAGACCGTCGCCCGCAGGCTCACCCAGAGCTTCATGCAGGTGCCGCATTTCCCGCTCAATGTGGACATCCGGCTGGACAAGCTGCTGGCGGCTCGGTCCGGCATCAATGCCGCCGCCGCAGAGGGCGTGAAGGTCTCGGTCAATGACATGCTGATCAAGGCCGCAGCGCTTGCGCTGATGGACGAGCCCGACTGCAATGCGAGCTTCACCGACAATGGCATCGCCTATCACAAGCACGCCAACGTCTCGGTGGCTGTGGCGATTGATGGCGGGCTCATCACTCCGGTTATCTTCCAGGCAGAGACCAAGGGCCTTCAAACCATTTCCAGGGAGATGAAGGACCTCGCCACGCGTGCCCGCGAGCGCAAGCTCAAGCCGCAGGAATACACCGGCGGCACCTTCTCCATCTCCAATCTCGGCATGTTCGGCGTGACGTCCTTCGCCTCCATCATCAATCCGCCGGAAGGCATGATCCTCTCGGTCGGCGCAGGCGAAAAGCGTGCCGTGGTGAAGGAGGACGGCTCCATCGCAGCGGCCACAGTGATGACGGTGACACTCACCTGCGACCACCGCGTCGTCGGCGGCGCAGAGGGCGCAAGGTGGCTCCAGGCCTTCAAGCGCTATGTCGAAACGCCGGAAGCGATGTTGCTGTAAGGATGAAACTAGCGACTTGGATTGGAAGCCTGAGCGCTCTGGGTCTGCTGATCGTAACACTCTGGGGGATGAATAGTCAGCGCGCAGCGGAAGAGCGATCTATCGCTCTGAAAGCGTGTGAGCAGTACCTTCGTTCTATAGATGAGCTCGTCGCTTTGGCTGACGCTCAGCGTGGGATTCTGGAAACGGAGGGTTTCGACGCCGCCGATCCGCTTCAGCAAGCGACCCTTGTTGAAAAGCAGGTTGCCGCTGCGGGGGCTGCTGAGCGACGACTTTTGAGGTCTTTTGGTGCCGACATTCCTAATCGGCTTGAAGTGATCCGGACAAAACTCGAAAGCGCTGCCTTTGAACGTAAGTATACCCAAGAAGAACGACACGGCGCCAAGCTGACTGACTACGAACGTGCGGCAGCTGAGTTCTTGGAAGAATGCCAAAATTTTGAGACGTTATAGGAGCCGCTCATGACTGACACTCAATTCGACCTCATTGTCATCGGCTCGGGGCCGGGCGGATATGTGACCGCGATCCGGGGCTCGCAGCTCGGCATGAAGGTGGCGATTGTCGAGAAGGAGAATCTTGGCGGAGTGTGCCTGAATTGGGGCTGCATCCCGACAAAGGCGCTGTTGCGGTCCGCTGAGGTCCTGCACCTCGCCGAACATGCCAAGGATTTTGGCCTGAAGGTCGACAAGGTCGGTTTCGATCTGGATGCCGTCGTGAAGCGCTCGCGCGACGTGGCGGGGCAGCTCTCCAAGGGCGTCGGCTTCTTGATGAAGAAACACAAGATCACCGTGATCGAGGGCACAGCGCGGCTTGAGAAAGGCACGACCGCGCCGAAGGTCGTCGTCAAGGGCAAGGACGGCAAGGAGACGACCTACACCGCGAAGAATGTCATCCTCGCCACCGGAGCCCGTGCCCGCGCCATCCCGCAGGCAGGCCTTGAGCCGGACGGCAAGCTGATCTGGACCTATCGCGAGGCGATGACGCCGGACACCATGCCGAAAAAGCTCGTGGTGATCGGCTCAGGTGCCATCGGCATCGAGTTTGCGAGCTTCTACAATGCGCTCGGCTCAGACGTGACCGTCATCGAAGCCGTTGACCGCATCCTGCCGGCGGAAGATCCCGAAATCTCGAAGATGGCGCAGAAGCAGTTCGAGAAGCAGGGCATCAAGTTCCACATCGGTGCACAGGTCGAAGGTCTTGAGAAGGGCAAATCGGGCGTGAAGGCCAAGGTAACTACCACGGCCGGAAAGACAGAAACCGTTGAGGCGGAGCGGGTCATCCTCGCCATCGGGATTGTCGGCAATGTCGAGAACCTTGGCCTCGAAAATCTGGGCGTGAAGGTCGAGAAGACCCATGTCGTCGTCGACGGTTTCGGCGCAACGGGCGTGAAGGGCCTCTACGCGATTGGCGATCTCACCGGCCCGCCCTGGCTCGCCCACAAGGCCTCTCATGAGGGCGTCATCTGTGTCGAGAAGATCGCCGGAAAGGGCGATGGGCATGAGTTTGATGCCTCCAACGTCCCGGGCTGCACCTATTCCCACCCGCAGGTCGCGAGCGTTGGCCTGACCGAGGAAAAGGCAAAGGCAACGGGCCGGAAGATCAAGGTCGGCCGCTTCCCCTTCATCGGCAATGGCAAGGCGATTGCACTCGGCGCGGGCGATGGCATGGTGAAGACAATCTTCGATGCCGAGACTGGGGAGCTTATGGGCGCGCACATGATCGGCGCGGAGGTGACCGAGCTGATCCAGGGCTATGTCATCGCCAGGGAAGGGGAGCTGACGGAAGAGACGCTCATGCACACCATCTTCCCCCATCCGACCCTGTCGGAAATGATGCACGAGGCCGTGCTCGACAGCCAGGGTCGCGTGATTCACATCTGATCTGCGTCGAGTTCGCCTTTCCGGGGAAAGGGGGTTTTCACTTTGGACCGCGAGCCTAATGTGGCGCCCAGACCTCCGGGGAGAAATCATGCACCGTTTACTGCTCGCCGCCCTCATTCTTGTCGGCCTGACCGTCGCAAACGCGCAGACCATTCGCCAGACCAAGGGCGATTTCGAAGACAAGTTCCGTCAGTTGGAGGATGAGGCCTGGCCGACGCCAACTGAGACTCGCCTGGCTTCGGGCGCGCCCGGTCCCGGCTATTGGCAGCAGGAAGTCGACTATCTCATCAAGGTCACGCTGGACGAGGACGGCAAGCGCCTCACCGGATCGCAGACGGTTACCTATACGAACAACTCCCCGCACACGCTCACCTATCTCTGGCTGCAACTCGACCAGAATCGCTTCCGCACCGACAGCATGGACAACATGACTCGCACCGCTTCCCCGGGCGAGGTCTCGCTTTACGGCATGCGCCGCGACCTGCGCATGAAGGAATTCGAAGGCGGGTATGAGATCTCCAATGTCGTCGACGGCGAGGGCGATGCGCTCGATTTCGCGATCATCGACACGAACATGCGCATCGACCTGCCGCGCCCGCTCAAGCCCGGAGCGACGTTCGAATTCTCTCTCGATTTCGAGAACAACATCATCGAGACGCGCGTGATCGGCGGACGTGCGGGCTATGAGTGCTTCACCGATGAAGGCGAGGACGGCAATTGCATCTTCCTGTTCGCGCAGTGGTTCCCGCGCCTGCACGCCTATTCCGACTATGAGGGCTGGCACAACAAGGCCTTTCTCGGCTCTGGAGAGTTCACGCTGGAGTTCGGTGATTACCGCGTCGAGCTGACCGTGCCGGAGGATCATGTCGTCTCGGCGACCGGCGTGCTGCAGAATGCCCGGCGCGTGCTTTCCTCAACACAGTTCCGCCGCTACATCGACGTGCGCAGTGCGGAGGAGCCGACGTTCATCGTGACGCCGGAGGAGGCGGAAGAGAACGAGAAGACGGTCGCGGAAGACCTCGAGACCTGGATCTTCGAGGCGGAGAATGTGCGAGACTTCGCCTGGGCCTCCTCGCGCAAATTCATCTGGGACGCGATGAATGTCGAACAGGAGGAAGCCGGCGGCCGGGACGTGCTTGCCATGAGCTTCTATCCGAAGGAGGCCGAACCGCTCTGGTCGGCTTACTCGACGAAGACAATTGCGCACACGATCAAGGTCTATTCGCGCTATTCCTTCGCCTACCCGTATCCCACCGCGCAGTCGGTGAACGGTCCGGTCGGCGGCATGGAATACCCCATGATCACCTTCAACGGCCCGCGGCCCTATATCGACGAAGACGGCAACCGCACCTATTCGCTCGGCACCAAGCGGTTCCTGATCGGTGTGATCATCCACGAGATCGGTCACATCTATTTCCCGATGATCGTCAATTCCGACGAGCGCCAGTGGACCTGGATGGATGAGGGTCTCAACACCTTCCTGCAATTTGTCGCCGAACAGGAATGGGATGAGGACTTCCCCTCCAGCCGCGGCGAACCGCGTGACATCATCGCCTACATGGTCAGCGAGAATCAGGTGCCGATCATGACGCAGTCCGATTCCATCCTGCAGTTCGGCAACAATGCCTATGGCAAGCCCGCCACCGCACTTGTCATCCTTCGCGAGACCATTCTCGGGCGAGAGGCTTTCGACCGGGCGTTCCGGGAATATGCCCAGCGCTGGAAGTTCAAGCGGCCGACCCCTTCGGACTTCTTCCGCACCATGGAGGAAGCGTCAGGCACCGATCTGGACTGGTTCTGGCGTGGCTGGTTCTATTCCACCGACCATGTCGATATCTCCATCGATGCGGTCGTGCCGGTTGAAATCAAATCCTATGACGCCGAGGCAGAGGCCGAATATGCCCGCCGCAAAAGCGCCGAAGAGCCCCGCTCGATGACCGATGAGAACAATGAGGACATCGAAAAGGCGATGGAGGCCGACCCCTCACTCCTCGATTTCTACGATGATTTCGATGAGTTCACGGTGACCGATTCCGACATAGAGGCCCGTCGGAAGGCTTTCGATGAGCTCGAGGACTGGGAGCGCGAAGTCATCGAAGCTGACCTGATGTATTATGACGTGACCTTCACCAATCATGGTGGACTGGTCATGCCGATCATCCTGAAGGTCACTTATGCATCGGGTGAGAGCGAGATCATGCGCTTTCCCGCCGAGATCTGGCGGCGCAATCCGACAACGGTGACGCGCCGCCTGATGGTGGAGGAACCGATCCTGTCCGTCGAACTCGACCCACGCTGGGAGACCGCCGACGCTGACCGCTCGAACAATCATTTCCCGCAGCGCATCGAGCCGACCCGTGTGGAAGCGTTCAAGCAACAGCGTCAGAAGTCGCTCATGGAGCGCATGGAAATGAAGGTCGAGCCGGGCTCGCTCGAATGGTCGAAGGTCGGGAAGACTTCAGACGAGGTGGAGGAAGAGTCGGACGCTGCAGAGGCGTCAGACGCGGACGAGAATACCGAGGACAGGGAAGGCGATGCCAAGCCGGAGGTCGCTGAGCCCGAAGCACCGGAGCCTTCCGAAGACGAGCCCGCCGATGAGGAATAGGCTTGTCACCGCAGGGCTCATGGCTCTCGCAGCGGTCCCGATCGCCAGCGCCCATCGCGTCGGCGTGCCCGTCACGGAGATCGTTCCCAATCCGCGCACGGGGCTCTGGGAGGTGGTGCACCGGCTGGACCTCCATGATCTGGAATCTCAACTGATCAGCGAGGGGCTCACCATGAGCGAGGCCCTTGAGGGACGAGGACGCGACACCGGAATGGTGGAGCGCAATTGCCAGTCAGTTTGCGCTCGAAGGAATGAGCGATCCTGTCAGCCTTGAGTATGTCGGCTTCGAGGCCAAGGGAGACTATCTCTGGGTCTATTTCGAGTTCGAGAGTGCCGATCAGGCCGTCGAGATCAGCAACACGCTGCTCTTCGAGGGCAACACCGCGACCGGTCATGCGCTTGTCAATATGAGGGACGGGGAGGGCAATGTCGCTTCGGCGTAAGCGGTGCGAGCGGCCCACGGGCTCAGTGAGTTGACGTTTTGGCGAACGGCCCCGGCAGGAGCTCATCGAGACGGCTCATGGGGTGGCCCTGAGCGATGGCTTCGAGCGTTTTGGTCAGATAGCCGAGCGGTTCGACATCATTGAGTTTGCAGGTTTCGATCAGCGACGCGATGCAGGCCCATGCCTTTGCGCCTTCATCGTGCCCGGCGAACAGGTGGTTCTTGCGGCCAAGGGCCAGCGGACGGATGCGGTTCTCGACCGGATTGTTGTCCATCTCGACATGGCCGTCGGAGAGGAAGACCTGCAGCCCGCCCCAGCAGTTGGCGATGTAGGTGAGCTGCTCGCCCAGCCGGGATTTGGCAGAGATGCGCGCCCGCTTTTATGGAATGGCCCGCCCCTTCCACCGGCACCGCGCTATGGTGTCGGCCTTGTGAAGGAAAGGAGCAGGCCAATGACAATAGTGACGCTTGGGATCGATCTCGGCAAGAATGTGTGCAGCCT
>Ga0081520_100154_pt1 | contig 48155 bp, 46 predicted proteins | sample HotLakmasection1_FD_70988 | JGI IMG/M metagenome (GOLD analysis project Ga0081520, IMG submission 70988) | Hypersaline microbial mat communities from Hot Lake, Washington, USA - Section #1 (SPADES assembly) (version 2) | ecosystem: Environmental > Aquatic > Non-marine Saline and Alkaline >... | reverse complement strand
ATTGTTTAGCTATCATATTTAATAGATAGGTTGGGTGTACTAACTTCGACCTATCTTTTTTTGTCGGAGCAGTCTGCATCAACCGCTACATAACGCTTTTGACCACCGCTGTCTCCCTGTCAGGAGTGACCCTAATGACACCAGCATTGAGATGTTGTCATTTCCATCAGATATGGAGAAGTATGGCGCTAGTGGTGCCCTTGTCAAAATGGAAGGCTTTACATCTGGTGGAAATAGTACTTTGATTTATTTTTCATGTGAAGATTGTGCAGTCGAAGAATCTAGAGTTGAAGCAGCAGGTGGGCATATCCAAAAGCCTAAAATGTCCATTGGCGAATATGGCTTTGTTTCTCTTGCTATAGATTCTGAAGGCAATATGTTTGGCTTGCATTCGATGAAATAGCTTGAAAGTCTCAAAAAAGTTATCGGGAATCTGCGGGCAAATAGCTTAACCAATGGGTATGGTACTAGATCGCAAGTTCATTGGTATGTTTTTACAAGTGATTGGCAAGTGCTCAGCTTCAAGTTATTTATTTGTCTGATAGTTAGGTATTGGTGTTGCTATGTCTACTAGCAGAAAATTCATTGATGAACTGTTTGTCGTTATCGATTCTGAAAAGAGTGCCCACGTAGAGATAGCCGATGCCGAAATCTATTCTCGATTAGAGGCAAACTACAGCGGATTTAGAGGCTGTGAACTTATTTCATGTCATAGCTTTGAGAAGGATTGGGATAGTTGGGAGAATCATCCACATGGAGACGAAGTAGTTCTCCTATTAGAAGGAAATGTGACATTTCTGCTTCAGTTAGATCATGGGCAAACATCTATAGTCCTGGAAAAGATGGGTAGTTACGGCATTGTGCCCAAAAATACATGGCATACTGCTAAAGTTCATAGCCCTTCAAAAGTTCTGTTTATAACACCTGGCGAAGGTACGATGCTCAAAAATATCTAATGCTGAAGTGTTGTGCGGCTGTCCTCAAATGAGCACTAACTAGCTGAAAAAGATATGATTCAGGGTTCTTGTCACTGTGGTTCTGTTCGATGGCAGTTTGAAGGCCAACCTGATGGAGCAACGGCCTGTAATTGCACGGTATGCCGACGATACGGTGTGCTTTGGGCATACGACTACGAAGACGAAGGTATTAAGGTCTTAGGCAGTACACAACCTTATGTCCGTGGGCAGGTAATCGAGTTTCACTTTTGTCCGGTCTGCGGCTGCGTTGCTTTCTGGCGTGCGCAGCAGAAGAATCAAGAAGGGCGTTGTCGTATTGCAGTCAACCTGCGGCTAGCCGAACCGGATGCTGTTGCACAGATCCCCATCGACCACTTCGATGGCTTAGACACGTTTGAAGATCTGCCGCGCGACAATCGGTGCGTGGCAGACTACTGGTTCTAGCACGGTACGGAGCAATGACTACAACGCCTAACAATCCGGCTGGAACGGACTGAAAGGAGATTTCGGTGAGGATGCAACAGTCTGGGGCAGATGCTCAGCCGGAACGGAGATTTCTGAGAAAGAATATCCCCATTTTTTGAGGGAGGGCGCGGCTAAGCCGCGCCCTCCCTCAAAAAATGGGGATATTCTTTTCTGGAGATCGCCTTAGATGTCCTGGGTTAATGGGTGGTGTTTGACCTCTAGCCGCTGGTTTTCAGCATCATTGCAAGCTACAAGTCAACCCCAAATTGCTCCGTAGATAATTCCGGATAGCGTTGCCATTACGACCACCAAGGACACGAATACAACGGTTTTCTTCGTGCCAATGATGCTGCGAATTACCAGCATATTCGGTAAGGATAGGGCGGGACCTGCAAGCAATAGAGCCAAAGCGGGACCTTGCCCCATGCCATTGCCAATGAGTCCTTGCAAGATGGGGACTTCGGTAAGGGTGGCGAAGTACATGAAGGCTCCGGCGATCGCAGCAAAAAAGTTAGCGAAGATCGAATTGCCCCCCACTGCCCAGGTAATCCAGGTGGAGGGAATCAGTGCTTCTTGCCCAGGACGACCCAGTAGAGCACCCGCAATTAATACGCCAATCAACAAGAGAGGGAGAATTTGTTTGGCGTAGTCCCAGGACGACTCAAACCATTCTTCGGCTTCTCCTTTGCTGGTACTGGTTAGCCAGGATAACCCAATGACCGCCGCCGAGAACGGCACAAGGGGCTGTTGCTGAAATTGCCAGGAAAGCACGGCTGTCACCCCGACAATCAAGATCACTTTGCCTGGGTTGAGGTGATACCAGCGAATCAGGATGGTAGCCAGCGCCAGCCCCAAGACTCCTGTGATCCACCATTTCAGGGTGTAGAGGACGTACCACGCCCCCGCAGCCACATCGGGTCTAGCCCAGTTTGCAAAGACCAAAATGCCGACCAAGACGGCAAAGAAGAAGGCATTTTGCCAGAGGGGACGGGTTTCATCCTCGTCAAGTAGCATGGTGTTGGCTTTGACGGGTTCTAATGCTTCCTTGCGGAAGATAAACTGCATTGCCAAGCCAATCACGATACTAAAAACAATTGCACCGATCGCCCTGGCAATGCCCAGTTTTAACCCCAAAATCTGAGCGGTGAGGATAATCGCCAGAACATTGATGGCAGGACCAGAATAGAGAAAGGCGATCGCAGGTCCCAGCCCCGCCCCCATGCGATAGATTCCGGCAAACAGGGGCAGCACGGTGCAAGAACAGACCGCCAAAATGGTGCCTGATACGGATGCGACTCCATAGGACAGCAGCGGATTCGCCTTGGAACCCAGGTATTTCATCACGGCATCCTGACTGATGAAAACTGCGATCGCCCCCGCAATAAAGAAGGCAGGAATCAGGCACAACAGGACGTGCTCTTGGGCATACCATCGCACTAAATAGAGGGCTTCCCAAAACGCATTCCGCAGTCGCTCAGATTGTTGTAGTGCCTCAACAGGGAGGTAGAAACAAAGAACAAAAGCCACCACAATTAGGGCGAGTGGCTTCCACTGTTCTCGCCAGAATGAACTGATTTGCATCATTTTTCTCCAAGTAAGAGAGAGCCGGGCAAAGAGCCATGCCAGCCCTTTGCCCTAACTCAAAATTGGGAGGGTTAATCAACCGTCAGCAGCGGTTGTATTTGCTCTGGAGTGGGCACTTTCCCCTGGCTCACTAGTTGCCCATTAACGACCAGGGCAGGCGTTTTCATCACGCCGCGCTCGGCAATTTTCATGGGGTCGGTAATGTGCGAAACTTCTGCCTCTAGATTGAGTTGGGCGATCGCCTCTTTGGCATTCGCTTCCAATTGCTGGCACTTTTTGCAGCCCGTGCCTAACACTTCGACGGTGAGTTGAGTCATGGTTTAGCTCTCCAAATTAAAAAAAAAGAATCAGTACTGCCAGGGGAGTAGGGCAAACAGCTATTACATCAGTGAAATATGGGTGGCGTAGAACGGTTCTACGGGACCACTTACCACCATTGCTCCTACAGGAGCAGCCGTTTGCTTAAAACGAGGATCGAGGTGAGAGTTTTCGTGATCCCAAACAGACTCCCACACTCCATGCATCAGATAAGCCCGCAGATCGCTATCGGGGAAAGCGTTTCGTAGAATTTCGGTACTGACTGCTTTGCGGTAGTGGCGATTGTCAGCAGATCCCGGCAAGCCTGTGCCATTGCTAGTAGTCAGAGGCTGAGAAACCCTTCAGCGGCTTGCAACTCTTGGGACTGGGTCTGAATCGACTCCAATAAAGCTGCATTTTCCGGTTCGGCGACGCGAATTTCTGCATAAAACGTGAGCGCTCCTGCTGGGGAGGACGATGCAGGCAGGGTACTTTGAGCAAATGCCCTGGGTGCAAACCCGAAAGCACCGAGGGCCGCTCCTGCCGTTAAAAGATGACGACGCTTAACCATTAGGCACAATTCCTTCATCAGATTCATCAAACTGGAAGAGAATGACGCACGAGGTCAGGACAGCTATCAAGGTTTAATCCTGCCTGCGCTATGTCGATGATAGAGGTTGTACTGGGGTATAAGGTCAAGCGATTTGGCAAAACTGCCACTAATCGTCAGGGATGGTGTCTAACGCGATACAGGCATTAGTAGGATTAGCAAACTGACACTGCTTCAGGATCGGCTGTAGCTCCCGTAGTAAGAGTTAGTCGTGAATCGAGTGGCGATCAGAAACATCGGGATTTTAGTTTATCTGTCGCTTCATTTTTAGGTCTGCCTCTTTCAAGAAAAAAGTGGCTCGAATTGACTTATGTCAAAGCGTTTTTTAGCGCTTTGACTTAAAGTTTGAGTACACTTCAGTTCTCAGTTATTCATGAGCCAGAGTCAAGCCTTGAGACTCAGCATGATCTGGTCCAACCATTACAGCATGATGCAAGAGCTAGCACGCTGTAAGCGGCTCAAATTACTCCACAGTTTTGCAGGTCTGCGTGTTCCAATTGGGCTTGCACGTTAGCGACTGCCAATGTACTGAGAACGAAATATTCATACCTAATCATGTTTCATTCTGGAGTTTTACATGAGTACTGTCATTCGTTATAAACCGAAACCCGAGCTAGATCTCTCCAGGCTTTGGGAACAGTTTGTTGAGTGGGTTACCAGTACCGAGAATCGAATCTATATCGGTTGGTTTGGGATTTTGGCACTGCCCACATTTTTAGTGGCTTTAACCGTCTTTAGCTGTGCGTTTATGGCAGCCCCTCCAGTAGATATAGACGGTATTCGAGAACCTGTTTTTGGGTCAATCTTAAGTGGCAACAACCCCATCACAGCAGCGGTTGTGCCAACATCGGCGGCTATTGGTCTGCATTTCTACCCCCTATGGGAAGCCAGTTCAATGTCCGAGTGGTTGTATAACGGTGGGCCTTATCAGCTCATTGTGCTGCATTTTTTAATGAGTGTTTGGGCTTACCTCGGTCGTCAGTGGGAACTAAGTTACCGTTTGGGTATGCGCCCCTGGATTGCGCTGGCTTTTTCGGCACCCGTTGCGGCGGCAACGGCAGTGTTTTTGATCTATCCCATCGGGCAGGGCAGCTTTTCAGAAGGGATGCCGCTAGGCGTATCAGGCACCTTTCACTTTATGCTGGCTCTACAAGCTCAGCACAATGTATTGATGCATCCATTGCACATGTTGGGAGTAACAGGCATCTTCGGTGGCGCGTTGCTCAGTGCGCTCCATGGTTCTTTGGTCACCAGCAGCCTGGTGCGAGAAACGTCAGAAGCGGAGTCCATCAATACTGGGTATCGCTTTGGGCAACAGGAAGTGACTTATAACCTCCTGGCTAGCCATGTAGGGTATCTGGGACGGCTGATCGTCCCTGGTGCTGCCATCGACAATAGTCGCTCAATGCATTTCTTGCTGGCGGCCCTGCCAACCATCGGTATTTGGTTCGCGGCCCTGGGAATTAGCGTGATGGCCTTCAATTTGAATGGCTTTAATTTCAATCAGTCTATTCTCGATAGTCAGGGCCACATCATTCCCAGCTATGCCGATCTGCTTAACCGGGCGACGCTCGGTGTTCAAGCCATGCACGCTCCCAATGCTCACAACTTTCCTGAGCTGTTAGCCAGTCAGGATGCCGTACCAGTCAGCATAACAGTGTCTTCTCATACCGCTTAGCGCTGCCTCGTTTGCTCCAACGCGGTGGCTGGGCCATCGATGGGTGCCCGGTCACCCCTGTAACTCTTTTAGAAAAAAGCTCTCAGTCTCTTAGTAAGCCCGAATCTTGTCCTTATCCCAAGCATATTCACCATGAAAATTGCGATCGCCAGTCAAAATCAGCAGAAAGTCACCGCCCACGCTGGTCAGTGCCGAAAATTTTGGATTTATGAGACCAACGACGCTGGAATAGCCGCTAAGAGGCTGCTGGAACTCGCCGTTGCCCAGTCGTTTCACGATATGGCACCGCATCAACCGCCAGGCTTTGACGGAGTACAGGTACTCATCGCCCAGGGTATGTGTGAAGGCTTTGTCCACCGACTCCAGCGGTACGGCATTGAGGGCATTGTCACTGCCGAGACCGATCCAGATCAGGTGATTACGGCTTATCTAGACGGCTCCCTGGTCAGAGGAGTGCCGGAGGTCCATGATCAGCACCATGGGCATCATCACGGGCACAGCCATCATCACGGGCACGACCATCACCATCATGAGTAGGCAAACCTAAAACATCACCCGAGGGGAGCGGCATCCTGCGAGAGACGTTAATTCCTGGAAATCCAGGATAGTGATGGTGTTGCCATCCAGCTTTAGCAGGCCGTCGCGCCCCATTTTCTGCAGTACCCGAGACAGGGTTTCAGGAACGGTGCCAATAAAGGCTGCCAGTTGCGCCTTGGTGATTGCTAACTCGACAACCTCGCTATTGCCGGACTGGTGACTGAGCAGCAGAAGGTAGGTGGCGATTCTCCCAGACACTTCCTTTAGCGAAACGGTTTCAATCAATTGGGCAAACCGCCGCAGGTGATGGGAAAAAATCGTCAGTAAGTTGAATGATAACGTCGGGTCTTGTCGCAATAACTCCAGGAAGGGCTCACGGGGAAGAAATAGAACCTGGAGGGGGTCTAAAGCAACGGCGTTTGCGGAATAGCGGCGACCGTCAAAGGCGGGCACCCCGGCCAGGTATTCACCTGGTCCCAGCATTCCCATAATCTGTTCTCGACCCGTTTCAGCATACTTAAAGACTTTCACCTGTCCCTCAAGAATGAGGTAAGAACCCTGGCACTCATCTCCATCGTCAAAGAGGAGGTCTCCGGCCTGGAAAGATTGTAGAGTTCCGATGCTGGCCACCTGCTCCAGGCTTTGCTCCGACAGGTTTTGTAGCAGCGCTGTCTGGCCGAGAAACTCGGTTAACTCCTGGGATAACTGAACCATAACTGCTTTACAGACTCCAACGAAAAAATCTTGCCCCAATTGACTTAGGTCAAGGTCATATCTTAGGAGGGCATTTAGAATTGTAACGTAGGTCCGTTTCAAGTCATTTGCAGTTAAAAACCGAGGCCATCATCTGATCGAAATCGGGCTTTTGACTTGAAGACTCCCCAGACTGAAATCAAGCCGGAAGACTTAGAGTCAATGGATGGAGTGATTATTCAGAAGCAACATCGGACTTGTTTGGGATTTCTGATAGTCGGTCTATCACTAACATTTTGAAAGTTTGAATGCTTAGTTTTTTTCGCTAAAAAGGGCGAAGAGAGAAGTCATCCGCGAATCTCCTTTGGATGTGAGGCTCCCAAATTGAGAGTATTTTGGGCCGACAGCAGACATCTTTAATTTGGGAAACAGGAATTGGGGAAACAGGGATGTAATTCTGGACTCGCAAACCTCTGCCGAATCCTTTCAAACTCATCCAAAACTGAATTTCAGTCTATTTTAATTCACCATTTTCTGGAGGTCATACTCATGTTTAACAATCTTGGAACCCGCGATCGCCTAATTCGCTTAGTTTTAGCCAGTGGCTTCTTCTACGCAGGCTTATATCCCTATGCCCATTCTGGCTTAGGCATCGGTCTAGATTTGGTGGGAACTGTCTTAGCCTTAACCGGACTCTTTGGCTCCTGTGCTCTCTATGGGTTATTTGGCATCAACACCCGCAAAGCGAATTAGCGCTTCACCACAGCATCATCAGCATGAATGCACATCGATTCATCATTGCAACCATTGGAGGTCACATCGATCATGGAAAATGCGATTCCCTATGAAAGCCCCTCGTTATCCCGTCGCCAGTTGCTCAACTTCTTGACCGGAGCGACGGTCGCTGCGACTGTGGGGGGCGCACTGTACCCAGTTGCTAAATTCCTGGTTCCCCCTCGGGAGGTCAGCGAGGGAGGCGGAATTCTCGCTAAAGACAAACTGGGTAACCCCATCCCCGCCAGTCAAATCCTGGCGAATCCCCCCGGAACTCGCGCTCTGATCGCGGGCCTGGCAGGGGAGCCCACCTACTTGACCGTTAAGGAGGATCAGTCTCTAAGCGACACGGGCATCGTCGATAATTGCACACACCTGGGGTGTACCTTCCCCTGGAATCCCCTGGATCAGCAATTTCAATGTCCCTGTCATGGGTCTCTCTATGATCCGGAGGGGAACGTCGTTCGAGGTCCAGCGCCGCTGCCGCTCAAGATTGTTCATGTGACCGTTCAGGATGACGCCATCTGGATTTATCCCTGGAATGAAACCGACCCCCGCACCGGAGAGCAGCCCTGGTGGGTTTAGTGGAAAAACTATGGCTAACATCGTTGTCATTGGCGCTGGTTTAGGCGGATTGCCCACCGCCTACGAACTCAGACATTTCTTGCCCTCCCATCACACCGTCACGGTGATTTCGGATCAACCCAAGTTCACCTTCCTGCCGGGGTTGATCCGAGTGGCGCTGGATCTGGCTCCCCTGGAGCACTTTCAACTCGACTTGCAGCCCCTGGCGCAGCACCATGGTCTGAAGCTGGTGAATAGCAGCGTCACTGCCCTAAACCCCTACACCAAACGGATTTCCGTTGAAAGCGGCGAAACCCTTGAGTACGACTATGTCGTTATCGCCACTGGCCCAAGGCTTGCCTTCGACCTGATTCCCGGTTTAGGTCCCCACGGGGGGTATACCCACTCCGTCTGTTCTGGCAGCCATGCCCTCACCGCTCGGGACGCCTGGCGACGGTTTCTCGACCATCCGGGGGATTTAGTTGTGGGGATTGCGCCGGGGGCGGGGTGCCTGGGACCAGCTTACGAGTTTGTGCTAATGGCCGATTGGATTCTCCGCCGCAAAGGGCTGCGGCACAGAGCATCCCTGACCCTGGTGACTCCAGAACCCTATGCTGGTCATTTAGGGGTTAGCGGAGTCAAAAATGCCCAGCGGTTGACCGAAGCGCTGCTCCGCAAACGGGGCATTGATGTAGTGGAAAATGCGGCAATCCAGGCCATTGATGCTGATACCATTACCCTGGACGATGGGCTGCAAATTTCCCATGACTATGCCATGGTGCTGCCAGCATTTCGGGGAGTGCCGTTTGTTGCAGAGACACCAAATTTAGGCAATGAAAAGGGCTTTATTCCCGTATTGCCGACGCAACAACATCCAAAGTTTCCGAATATTTATGCCCTGGGGGTGAGCGTCAGTTTGACCCAACCGGAACAAACCCGTGTCCCCATTGGGCTGCCTAAAAGCGGACAGATGACCGAGGCTATGGGCATGGCTGTAGCCCACAATATCGCGGTGAAATTAGGAGCCATGCCAGCCCCGCTGCAGGTGCCCACCCTGGAGGCCCTTTGCTTTGCAGAATTTGGCGATACGGGCATTCTCTATGCCGCTGCCCCGGTACTGCCAAATCCGGCTACACAGGAGCGGCGCTATGCCTATGCGGTGCAGGGCAAGTGGGTGACCTGGGGCAAAATGGCTTTTGACCAGTACTTTATGACCAAAATGCGGCTGGGGGTAGCTCTGCCCTGGTTTGAGCGGTTGGGACTGAAGGCTATGTTCGGCGTCGATCTGGTGAAGCCCGTCATGGCGTTTGATCAGGAACCCGTTGCCAGAGCTTGAACATTTCATCCTGTAGCTTCTACTGATTTGCAAAGTACAGAATTTTCCCAATTTCTGCTCATCAGAAGCTGCTTAATGATTCAAATTGCAATTCGTTTACTACTTGGAAAAGGACAAATCATGAGAAACCGAAGATGTCAAAGAAATGGTTTGGGATATTTGAAATCCATTGATTGCAACAGCGCTACCGTGACGATAGCTCCGCTTTCAACCAGTGCCATCAGTCTTGCCGAGACGGATGAAATATCTCAGCAGGCAAACTTAGAGGTCACCGGAGATGAGCATTCACCCGCTTTGCAGAACAGAGGCCGGGGCAGACAGCGCTGTCGAAGACAGTCAAGGAGACTTCAATAACCAAAGACTGTCAGCTTAAGTCTGATGCAAGTCCAGAGAGGGAGTGGACTTAACAACTACTGACCCGGACTGGACTTTAAATTAAACCTATTAGGAGATCAAGTGGCTTCTCTACCCGCTCTTCGCATGGGTCAACACACAACTCCCTATCCGATTATTCAAGGAGGAATGGGTATCCGGATTTCCGGTGCCAGACTGGCGGCTGCCGTTGCGAATGCGGGCGGGGTCGGTATCATTTCCGCCATTGGCTTAGGGTTCAACTCCCCCTACTTTGACCCCCGTCGAGGGTCGGGGAACTTGCTTGAAGCCAACCGATTGGCATTGATCGATGAGCTACGGCGAGCCCGCGAACTAAGCCCAAAGGGGGTGATTGGAATTAACTCCATGGTGGCGGTTCGGGATCATGAAACCCTGGTGCGCACGGCTGCGGAACAGGGAGCCAACATCATTATCAGCGGCGCAGGCTTGCCGCTTAATTTGCCAGGGTATACCCAGTCCTATCCAGAGGTGGCTCTGGTGCCCATTGTCTCTACCGTGCGTGCCGCTAAGCTGATCTGCCGCCGCTGGGAACACCACTACCACCGCTTGCCGGATGCCTTCGTTGTCGAAACCCCGAATGCAGCTGGGGGACACTTGGGCGCAAAATTCGAGGAATTAGGCAGTCCAGCCTTAAATTTAGATCAGGTGATTCCAGAGCTGGTGGATTATTTGCGCCATGAGCTAGGGGAGACAATTCCGGTGATTGCTGCCGGGGGCATTTGGGATCGTCAGGATATCGATCGCATGTTATCCCTGGGAGCCAGCGGTGTTCAGGTGGGTACCCGCTTTATCACCACTACTGAATGCGATGCGGATATTCGGTACAAAGAGTTTCACCTGCGGACCAGCGCTGAGGATGTGGTGGTGATTTCGAGTCCGGTGGGGCTTCCGGGACGGGCGCTGCGGAACCCGTTTATCGAAAGGCTTCTGCATGAGCCAGACACTCTGGAAAAACGGTGCATCGCTAATTGCCTAAAGGTCTGTCAGTGTCGAGATGCCAGAGAAGGATTTTGTATCATGCAGGTTCTCGATCAGGCAGCCAGAGGAGATGTGGAGAATGGTTTAATTTTTGCCGGGAGTCATGCCGGGAGAGCGACCAAACTTGTAGATGTCTCCGCCCTGATGGCGGAACTGGTTGCTGAACCGAGTTAAGAAAGCATGGGTGATTGTTTCAAAGATGATTGAACAACTTTTGATTACAGTTCTGGTTGAGAATACCGCCAGTGGCCGGGGGCTGCTGGGGGAGCACGGTCTCTCTTTCCTATTAGAAACGGAAACCTCGCGCCTTCTGTTTGATACCGGGCAGGGACTGACTCTACTCCACAATGCCCAGCAGTTAGAGATTGATCTGAAAGCACTGGACGCCATCGTACTCAGCCACGGTCACTATGACCACACTGGAGGCTTACCCGACTTGCTACAACAGGCCAGGGAGGCAACGTTGTTTTTGCATCCGGCTGCGATCGCACCCAAATACAGCCCCAGAGGCGAGATTGGCGCTCCCTTCCGGGATGCCCAGTCGATCGATCAACCCATCGTTTGGACTGAAAAACTTACAGAAGTCGTACCCGGAATTTGGGTCACCGGAGCGATTCCTCGTCGTCACCCCCTGGAAGATACCGGCGGACGCTTTTGGACCGACGCCAATCACGAAAATCCGGATTCCCTTATGGATGACCAGGCCCTCTTCATGGAAACCCCTGAAGGAATTGTGGTGATTCTCGGCTGTGCCCACGCCGGAGTAATCAACACCCTGGACTACGTTGCTGATCTTACCGGGCACAGCAAGTTCCATGCGGTGCTCGGAGGTATGCACCTGGTTAACGCCAGTCAGGAGCGGATTCAGGCAACCCTTGACCATTTACGAAAATATGATGTTCAAGTAATTGGGGCTAACCACTGCACTGGACCCAAAGCGATGGGGGCTTTATGGTCCGAGCTGGTAGATCGCTGTGTCGATGCCCGCGTTGGCACCCGATTCAAATTCGGCAACTTTACTTCTACCCCATAAATCGACTGTAGATTTGGAATCCGTAATGCGTAGCTTTCTCTCCAACGAAGCCATTGCCCGCCTGATTGAAGAAGATGTTCCCTATTTAGACCTCACCACCTTTGGCCTGGGGATTGCTCAACAGCCCGGTCGCCTGGAGTTTTACACCCGCCACCCCACGGTGATTTGCGCCACGGAAGAGGCGGTGCAGGTCATCGAAACCTGCGGTGCCGAGGTGCAGTCTGCCGTCGCCAGCGGGACTGCCCTCGATGCCCAGGCGTTAATCCTGAGCGCTACGGGCACTGCTGAAGCTCTGCATATCGCCTGGAGAGTGGCCCTCAACTTGATGGAATATACCTCCGGCATTGCGACGCGAACCGCCGCCTTTGTGAAATCAGCTAGAGCCGCAAATCCTAATGTGTCGGTCGTCACGACCCGCAAAGCGTTTCCTGGGACGCGATCGCTGATGATGAAAGCGATTATCGCCGGAGGAGCCCTGCCCCATCGGTTGGGGCTGTCGGAAAGCATTCTGATTTTCAAGCAGCATTTGATTTTCCTGGGAGGTATGGAGGGTTTGATCCAGCAGTTGCCCAACCTGAAGCAGACCTTTCAGGAGAAAAAGGTTGCCGTTGAAGTAGAAACAATAGACGACGCCTGGACCCTTGCCGATGCTGGGGTGGATATGATTCAGCTCGATAAAGTTTCCCTAGAAACCCTCCAGGAATTTGTACCGGAATTCAAACAGCGCTATCCCACCATTACACTTGCTGCCGCTGGAGGTATTACCGCTGACAATGGGCAAACCTATGCCGCGACGGGCATTGATTTGTTAGTGACCAGCGCCCTGTATTTTGGAAAACCTGCAGATATTGCCGCCAAAATGGTTGCCCTCGAATCTTGAGCTGATGCCGAAGTCTGCGTTCTGCATTCCGCTCGGTTTTGCTGAACAGCGAAAAAAGGGGAGCGTATCTCACTCCCCTGTCAATTGCTGTGCAGGATTAGATCCCTAGCTGGCGATCGCCGGAGCCGTTAAGGCAATGGTCTGAGCTTTCCCAGTAGCCAGGTCTAAAGGGAAGTTGTGAGCATTGCGTTCGTGGATGACTTCGATACCGAGGTTAGCGCGGTTCAACACATCAGCCCAGGTGTTAATCACTCGGCCCTGACTGTCCAGGATGGACTGGTTGAAGTTGAAACCGTTGAGGTTAAACGCCATGGTGCTGATGCCCAGGGAAGCAAACCAGATACCCACCACGGGCCACGCGGCAAGGAGAAAGTGCAGCGATCGGCTGTTGTTGAAGGACGCATGTTGAAAGATCACCCGCCCAAAGTAACCGTGAGCCGCCACGATGTTGTAAGTTTCTTCCTCCTGACCAAAGCGATAGCCGTTGTTCTGCGACTCGTCTTCAGTGGTCTCCCGGACTAGAGAGGAGGTGACCAGAGAACCATGCATCGCGGAGAACAACGCGCCGCCAAAAACTCCGATCACGCCCAACATGTGGAAGGGGTGCATCAACACGTTGTGCTCAGCGGTGAACACAATCATGAAGTTGAAAGTGCCGGAAACTCCCAGCATGAGGCCATCGGAGAAACTACCCTGGCCAATCGGGTAAACCAAGAGTACAGAGGTTGCCGCTGCCACGGGGGCAGAATAGGCGACGGCAATCCAGGGGCGCATGCCCAGGCGATAGCTCAACTCCCACTGCCGCCCCATGTAGGCATAGATAGCGATCAAAAAATGGAAGATGATCATCTGATAAGGACCCCCGTTGTAGAGCCATTCTTCCAGGTTGGCAGCCTCCCAAATGGGGTAAATGTGCAACCCAATCGCGTTAGAAGAAGGCACAACCGTTGCCGTGATGATGTTGTTGCCGTAGAGCAGAGATCCGCTGATGGGTTCGCGAATACCGTCCATATCGACAGGGGGAGCGGCGACTATTGCCAAAATAAAGACGATCGTAGCCACCAGTGCGGTGGGAATCAGAAGCACACCGAACCAGCCAACATACAGGCGGTTTTGGGTGCTGGTAATCCATGAGCAAATTCTTTCCCATGGACTCACCACTTGATAGTGCTGAAAGGTATTTGTCATAAGTCCATTCTGTTGTAGCGAAAAAAGAGCTTTGTGCTCAAAAACATATAACTATATGGTTGTATGAGAGTCAAGCTTTTATTTTTGTGATTTGCAACGTATTCAGGAGGTATTGCAATGAATCGGCGTCATGACAATGGCAGCGATTTTGATGTGCTGATTGTGGGAGCGGGCATGGTTGGGTTGTCGTTGGCGCTGGCTTTAGGGCGCACCGCCTTGAAAGTGGGTGTGATCGAAGCCAGGAGCGTGTCGGATCAGGCGGCTCAAGATGATGGGCGAGCGAGTGCGATCGCCCTTGGTTCAGCCCAAATCCTGGATCAACTGGGTGTCTGGCGATTGCTCCAAGCCCTTGGGGTCAGTCCGGTGCATGAAATCCAGATTTCCGATGAGGGCTATGACCGGGTGACCACCCTGCGCCGAGAGGATATGCAGGTCGAGGCACTGGGCTACATCGTAGAAAATCGCGCCACCATCGCCGCCCTTTTAGACGCGACCTCTCAGTGCGGCAATATCCATTGGATTCGGCCTGCCAGCCTCACCCGTTTGCACGATGGAACGTCGGCGATCGTAGCCACTGTGCAGCAGGGCGAACATATCCATCACTACACCGCCAGGTTGGTGATTGGGGCCGATGGACGGCAGTCTTTTGTGCGTCGCTGGGCGCATTTGCCCCTGCGGAGTTGGGCCTATGAGCAAGTGCTCGTTGTCTGCACGATCACCACTGAGCATCCCCACCACCACATCGGCTATGAGCGATTTCATGCCAGCGGGCCGTTTGCCATCTTGCCCATGGCACCGCTGCTGTCTATGCCCGACCAACACCGCTGCTGTGTCGTCTGGACGATTCCCAAAGCGCAACAGCAGGTGCTAACAGGTTTGTCTGACGAAGAGTTCATCACGGCTTTGTGCCCCTATCTAAGCCCTAATTTGGGTCAAGTCTTGTCAGTCTCGCCCCGGGCTTACTACGCCCCTCGACGGCAACACGCCCAGCAGTATGTAGCCCCGCGCATTGCGCTGATTGGGGATGCGGCCCATGCGACCCATCCCGTGGGAGGACAGGGCTTCAACATGGGGTTGCGAGATGTCGCCATGCTGGCTTCCCTGCTGAGCCAGGCGCACCTCCAGGGCAAAGATCTGGGCGATGAGCGCTGGTTGCGTCGCTACCAACAGCAGCGCCAGAGAGACAACGAAACGGTTCTATTCGGCACCGATCTGGCGAATCGTTTGTTCTCCAATTCGGCACTGCCCCTGCGCAGTCTTCGGCACCTGGCGCTTCTGGGCATTGAGCAGATTCCAGCATGGCGTCACCAGTTCTTGCGGTACGCCATGGGGGTGACACCGGAGCAATCCGTTGCCACCGCACTCTGGCTCTGATTCAGCCCTTGCTTCCGCTCGGCCTTTACCCTCGAATGGAGCGATTGACCAAATGACTAATTGGTTATACATTCATGAGTGTTCATTCAGTTCCGTCGAAAAACGGTTCGTGAACATCATCATGAGAAATATATCTGAGGAAAACGCTATGGTCGGCAATGTTGGTGGAATTGATCGCATCCTGCGGCTACTGGTGGCGATCGCACTGCTCTACCTGGGGCTTCAGGTTTACGCTCATTCCGCTCTCGGTATTGGATTGGACGTAGTCGGGGCGATCGCAGCCTTTAGCGGACTCTTCGGCTTCTGTGGTCTCTACAGTCTGCTCGGTATCAATACCCGCAAAACCGACGGCAACTTCAACGCCTAGAACTATAAATCTTGGGTAGGGGCTGGGTAGGGGCGACAGCCATGCGCCCCTACAGAGAAATGATTCACCCGATTTTCTGTAACTGACCGTTATTTCCCTTCATTCATGAAAGTCAACTCAGACCAGTACGCCGACATGCAACGAATCCTGATGGAGGAGTTGCGGCTCATGCATTACCCCATCGCCATCAAATTCTTCTTTGATGCAGATGAGTTAGCAGAATTTCAGGCTAATGCTGAACATTACCGCCCCGCTAAACCCATGAGCTTTTGCCAGTGGGAAATCGCCGCTCGGATGAAAGGCCAAACCGTTTTGGGTGAGAAAAAGCATCTGGGTTGCCCTAATGCTGCCTTTGGGTTTGGGTGGAAAAGCCTGAATCCGGCAGAAATCAAAAGCCATGCCAAGTACACCCGCGACCTGGAGCAGGCCGAGCGGTTCGTTCGGAGTAAGTCGCGATTGCCAGAGGGGGAATTGTTAGCCATCTCGGTTTCACCCCTAGCCAGCACCTATTTCCCGCCCGATACCGTGCATTTTTATGTCGATAACATGCAGGCCTATCACCTCGGAGTGGATTATATGGCTGCCCTCGACGTGCATCCGCTGCGTCCTCAAATGACCATGAATTCCTCCGCCTGCGGCGGCAACGTTTATACCTATCAGGAAAAAACGTTTAACCAATTGCCCGCTTGCTCCGGTTCCTACAATGCCGGAAAAACGGAGCGGGGAGAAACCAACGTGATGATTCCGGGAGAGCACATCGCCGCAGTCGTCCAGCGACTCATCGCTCGAAAACAACTGGCGGGGGGGACCTCCGTGACCCGTCCGGGTGATCCGTTTCCCGGTGCTGATGTGTGCAAAAACTGTCCCCTGATTGAGTTCAAACCTGCCGTCCCATCTCTGTCATAGGAACGTTCGTCAACATCTGGCACAACTCCAGGCAGATGATCCATCTACCATCGATCGCCTTCTAGCGGAGGATCAAGGGGCAGGCAGCATTACGGCAGCTCAGCGGCAACAGGCGATCGCTCTCCTGGCTGAATGGCTAACGCCGGAAGACTGGCAGGCACTGGCGGATGTCGCTTCCCGGTCAATTTCGTCGCAGGTGGCAGCGCCCTCACGTTTTATGGGCTGCGGGGGCAAACCTATGTCGCCCAGGAGCGATCGCAGGTCTTGCCCCTGGTGCGGCGAGATGATTTGCTGCCCTTTTTGGAGAACCGTTTAACGATGGGTGAAATCAGCCTAGTGCGCCAGTTTCGCCAATGGGTGCAAAAGCAGCTTCAGGGGCAAGGGTAGGAGCGATCGCCCCTTTCTCCCCAACCTTCCCAGCGCTGAAGCGAATGGCAGAGGCGATCGCCAGGGCATCTGGCAGACAACCCGCCACAGCTCACCCCAGCCCAATCTATCCAAAATCCAAAATCTAAAATCCAAAATCCAAAAGGGTCAGGGTTGCTTGCGGCGGCGCTTGCCCGGTTTGGTGGCGGCGGCTAGCTGCTCGCGCTCGGCACGGATGCGCTCTAGCAACACGGAGGCTGGCTCGTCGTTGGGGTCTTGCGGAACCAACTCACCCCGAAAAGCTTTAGCGAGGATGGATTGATCTAAATCAGATAAGTCCTTCAAGAGGCTTAGGTAAGTATCAGAAGCTTTTTGAATACTTTGTAGCATTCTCCTAATTACAGAAAGGATCTCTTTTTGTTCCTTTAATGGAGGAATGGGCAAAACAAAGTTTTTTATATCGCCGACATTAACATGTGGTGAAGCCGAACCAGTAACATGCTGACTCGCTTGTCTAAAAAATTGGGGTGAGTTCATTGCCCACATTAGAAGTTCTGGTACATAATAATCCCTGTCTACACGCAGTAGCATCATTCGCTGCCCCATACAAATCTCTACATCTGAAGGCACTAAACAGGCTACACCAAAGATTCCACCTTCTCGACTATAAAGAATATCTTGATGTAAAGGTTTAAGGCGTTTAGTTCTCTTTTCAAAGGTTTCTTTATTGACAAACTTAACGTTTGTAAGATCTAGATGACCAACTCTAAAATCTGAAGTTCGCACTAAGATTTTACCTGTTTCTGTATATTTCGCTGTCGTATGCGGGCAGTCCACAATATCTTGACAAACTAAATTTGGCGTACCCCAAAACCAACCATCTGGGAGCTTAGGTAAAGCAGAAACATTCTCCAGTTCCAATATTTTTTCTGTTTGACATCGAGCCTGCTTAAAAGGTTGTCCTAGTTCTAATTCTTCAGCAGTCAAATAGTATTGATCTCTATTGTTATTTTTACTTCGCCAGTCGGCGGTGAGGTCGCCCCGGAAGGCGGCTGCCAACACGGACTGCCGAAACTGCTCAATCAACCCTGGTACGGCATCCAAAGCTTCGCGCGATCGCCTCGAATGCGCCCCCAACGCCTCAATCTTCGCCACAATCCGCCGCTGCTCATTCAACGGCGGCAGCGGAAAACTTACCTGTGATAGATTTTTTGCATTAATATTGTTCCTACCTGTCCCAGCACCAATTGCACCAATTTGGTTGAGATAACAAAAGCTTTTAATAAATTTTTCAATCCAAACACTTATGGATCGATCAACAAGTTTTCCTCTAATCAAATATGATGCAAAAACAGATAGTGGAACATTTTGTGCTCGCCATGCCTTTTCGATAGAGCCTGTTCTAGCGAAAAGGATATCATCATCAGCTATAAGATATTTAGAGATATTTTCAGATGATATTAAACATCCTGGGACTTTTTCCCAATCAACACCATGATCTTGAATATCAGTAATTCTTAAGAATTTTGGCTCATTGATATCAAATGAAGCACTGGCTGTATAACCATATTGCAATGAGTAAAATATTTCAGAAAAAATGGTTTCTATCCAACCTTCTGGCAATTCATCAAACTGACTCAACTGACTTCCTCCCAAAACTCAAACAAGCTTCTCTAATTAGCCTAAAAGCGAAACGACTCGAATCCCAGCGACCCGGTGCATGGGCTTCGTAGACTTTTCCGTGGTGATGATTTCCTCTGCCTGAGCCGTCAGGGCAGCGGCAACATGCAGGGCATCCATTGCGGCTAAACCATATTGGTTAGCAATTTCGTGGGCAGTGGGCAAAATCTGAGCCATATCCTCAGCCCATATCCTCAGCCCATATTCTGACCGCATTGAAATAGGTCTCATAAAAGGTAGCTTCATCCTGACGCTGATGGTATTTGGCTTTTGGCAAGGTTTCCAGCTTCACAAATGGGCTGGCAACAAACTCGCGGTTAGCATCATCTAAAACTTGGATGGCTCGCAGACTGGCTAGCGCTTCAGATTGAAAAGCCACGATCAAAACGCCTGAGTCAAGATAGGTCTTCATAAGGGGTGTGCTGTCGGTTTCGTTCGGTGCTAATGGCTGCGGCGATGTCTTCAGCGGGTTGCAGCGGCATGCCACTGGCAACAGCACGTTGTCGAATGCTCCACAATTGCTGTCCTAAAGGCGTCTCTGGCGTGTAATCGTTTATTTTGCCAGCCTGTAATTTCAAGGATTCAATTTCAGCCAAAATCGCCGCTAACCGTTTAAATACCTTGTCACTATCCGCCACTTCACCCCGCTCAGCCGCTTCTAGCCCAATTCGCACCTCGTCGCGCAACGCCTCAAAGCGCCCCTGGTAGGTTTGCTCAAGGTCTTGCAACCGCTTGATCCCTGCCAACAGCACCTCATTAGCCGAGGAATATTCCCCACTGCTGACCTTTGCTTGCACATATCGCTCCAGTTCCGGCGTTAGCGTAATTTCCATGTGTACTCCTCCATGCCTCCTGTAAAACCGTCAGACCATTACACCTGAGATTTTTTTTGCAATATATCCGCTTACGCCAAAACTAAAATACTCTCTGTTTCTTGTCTCTCAAACTGCAAAATGATATCAACGTTATCCCTTAATATTTGAGTAATTTTTTGGGTTGGGCTATTGCCAATGCGAAGATAAATAAACTTAGGTGGATGTCCATACAGCAAACTTCGTTGATGGAAGTCAGAATCTTTAGAAACGATTACAAAGCCATTTGCTTTTGCATAGTCCCAAATCACAACATCCTCAGTGTTCATCAGCCCTAGCGCTTTTACATGGCTAGATTCAGGATACAAATCCTGAATCCTGGGAACAATGCGATCTGAAAGGTTTTCATCTAACAGAAGCTTCATAACGTTGCCACAAATAGCTTTTTCTCTCGGTCTGCGGCAAAGGCAAGGCAGGCTTTAATATCCTCTGACTGGAGTTCCGAAAAATCCTCCAGGATTTCCGCTTCGCTCATGCCTCCGGCTAGGTATTCCAAAATGTCGTAAACCGTGATCCGCAATCCTCGGATGCAGGGTTTGCCGCTCCGTTTTCCTGGCTCAATCGTGATGATGTCTTGGTAATTCATGATTTCTCTTTCCTCAGATCAAACAAGCCCCTAACTCTCCATCCAAAAGTCTTGCAAATCTAGCACAAACCCCGCCAGCACCGGATCGCCTGCCAGGTTCGGCGGCGTTTGCAGCACCGTTGTTGCTTGCCCTGGGCGATACACCCATACCGGCCCCTCGATGGAGTCGATTAGCCAGCCGAGTTGGGCACCGTTTTCCAGATATTCCTGCATCTTGTCTTGGAGGGTGCTGAGCAGATCCGTGGGCGATCGCAGTTCCAGCACAAAATCGGGGCACAACCCCGGAAACCCCTGGCGATCGGCGGGCGATAGTGCTTCCCAGCGCGACTTTAGCACCCACGCCACATCGGGCGATCGCACTGCCCCATTGGGCAACCGAAACCCCGTACTGGAATCAAACCCCTTCCCCCGCCCATCCCACTTTGCCCAAATCCCAATCTGCCCCGCTAAATCAAAGTTCTGTTCCCCCGTCTCGCCACCTGTGGGGAGCAGGACTAAAATTTCTCCAGCCGCATTGCGCTCAATCCTCCAGGTCGGGTTGTCTTGGCAAAACTGATAAAACTGCTGATCCGACATCCGCAGTTCGGGCAATTGGTGCAACACCATCGGCTGCATTGCTTGTGTGGTCGTCATCGCAGAGTCCTCCGTTTAAGTGGATGGAGCGTATGGGCGATCGCGGCTCATAGGTAGATCACCTCAGCTAAGACGCGATCGCGGATTCTGGATTTCAAGCCATTTTTTGTCACCAGATCCACGTTCATTTCTAGCAATGTGTTCAGTTCTTCTTGCAGTTCGACCAGCAAGGGCAGGGTTGGAGGCTGTTCGTAGTCGATCAAGACATCAACATCGCTGGTATGGGTTTGCTCTTGCCGTGCATAGGAGCCAAAGATCCCCATCTCTTTGACCCGATAGCGATCGTGGAATTGGGTTTTGTGCGATCGAAGAATCTGAGCGATTTCATCCAGGGTTTTCATTGGTCTCCGTCTCCATCCTCCAAAAGTGCCATCAGGGCTTCCATTTCCTCCATTGCCGTTCGCAGCTTTTCGGTAATGCTTGCCGCAATTTCCTCCGGCTCTGGCAGGTCGTCTGCCGACTGCAAACTCTCATCCCGCAGCCAGGAGATATCCAGATTATCGCCCCGCTTCGCAATCTCCTCCCGCGAAAACTGCCGAAACCGTCCCTCTTCTCCCTGGTCGGTGCGGGGGCTGCCGCCATTGGGGTCGGTGCCATAGGCGGCGATGAAGTCTTTGAAATGCTCGAAGGTGAGCGGCGTGCGCTTGCCAAAGCTGGGCATATTTGTGCGCAGGTCATACACCCACACCGCCTGGGTGTTGTCCTTTGCGGTGGTGCCCCGCTGGAAAAACAGCACATTGGTTTTCACGCCGGGGGAGTAGAAAATCCCCGTGGGTAGCCGCAAAATCGTGTGCAAATTGCACTTATGCATCAAGTCGGTGCGAATCGATCGCCCCTGCCCTTCCTCAAACAACACATTGTCGGGCAACACCACCGCTGCCCGTCCGTTCGCCTTCAGCCCCCGATAGATATGCTGCAAAAATGCCAACTGTTTGTTGGAAGTCTGGTAGGTAAAGTCATCCCGCGTTGGGCGACCGCCCCCGGTCTTGGTGCCAAAGGGCGGATTGGTCAGCACCAGATCTGCCTCTGGCAAGGCGCGCCCCTCCCCCGACAGCGTATCCCCCAGCCCCACCGCACATTCAATGCCATGCAGCAGCAGGTTCATCAACAGCAGCCGATGGGCATCCTGCACCAGCTCCAATCCATAAAATGCCTGGGTCTTCTGAAAGCTCTGCTGGGCTGCGGGCAGCGCAAACAGGTCATCGGTGCGCACTTTGATATAGCGATCCGCCGCAATCAAAAAGCCCCCCGTTCCCGCTGCGGGGTCTTGCACCAGCTCCCCCGGCTGCGGCTGCATCAGCGCCACCATGCAGTCAATCAACGGGCGCGGCGTGAAATATTGCCCCGCTCCCGACTTCTTCTCCGTGGCATTTTTCTCCAGCAACCCCTCATAGAGGTCGCCCAAGCCTTCTGCCTTCGCCGAATACCAGTCCAGTTCGTCGATATTCGTCACCAGCTTGTTGAGGATTTTCGGCTGCTTCAGAGTGGTCTGGGCATTGGCATAAATCGCCTGCACCTGCCGATTGGCTGCCACAGACCCCAGCTTCAGCAACATCTCCCGATAAAAGGTGAGCTGCTCCATCCCCTCTTTTTCCGCCAGGTCTGCCCAGCGATAGCCCTCTGGCAAGCGCTCTTCCGTCCCCGTCTCCTCCGCCATTTTGAGAAACAGCAGATAGGTCAGCTCGGTGGTGTATTGCAAATAGCTGACGCCATCATCCCGCAGGGCATGGCACAGGTTCCAGAGCTTCTGGACAATATCGGTCGTGGTGGTGGAGAAAGTAGCGGTCATAGCGGAGCCTGGAATTTTAGATTTTAGATTTTAGATTTTGGATTGGGAGCAACTCTGATGGGGATCTTGTTCAAGTTGGATTTCAACGTTATTGCCGTGCCGAGAGGTTTGCCCTCATCCCCCAGCCCCTTCTCCCAAAGGGTAGAAGGGGGGAGCCGGATTCAAAGTCCCTCTCCCACGGGGCTACTGTGTATACACAGTGGGTGACGTCTGCCTCAAGCTTGCTCTGAGCACCATTTGCGCCCGCCCGCAAATAAATTGCGGGCTAATGCATTCAAACCCATTGAAATGGGTTGAGAATCGCTCGTCCGGTTTTCCAGTCCGTTTTAACGGACTTCCTGCCATTAGCCCGCAATTTATTTGCGGGTGAGTGTCGGCTGAGGTCCCATTTGTGTGTACACAGCAGCCCACGGGGAGAGGGATTTAGGGTAAGGGCAAACCTCCAGCTTTTAACATAGATTGAGTCCACTTAGTTTTTGAGCTATCTGAGAAGGGGGAGCTTGGCGGCGAAGCTGTTCAACTTTCTCCAATCGCTGCTGAATTTCGGTATCGATCGCCTCTTTGTTGTCCCAGTAGTATGCCAATGCCGAATAAACTTTGCTCAAAGCGATATGGGGATATTGAAAATGCAACTCCTCAGGACTCCACCCATAGGCGAGGTGAGACGTAATTAGCTCGCTGACTTTAAGCGTGGAGTCGGCAATCAGGGCAATTCCCTGCTCATCGAGTTCGATGTATTTGTAGTCGGTTGCGGCATGGGGCATACACAAGACTCCTGGGAGAGGATGGCAATCAGCGGCAATGGTTCCAGCGTAACGGGAGGGCGGGGAGATTGGGCAAGCAATCCGGGGCTTAGGGGATCAGTTGGGAAAGTATCCCAGTTCTAGCACCCCACTCCGTCATGCCCATGAAAATGGGCATCCAGTGAAAGCCCCTGACGAACTGCGACAACTTTTTCTGGATTCCCGCATTCGCGAGAATGACAAGGTCTGGTCTGGTCTGGTCTGGTCTGGTCTGGTCTGGACTGGTCTGGACATAGAGAGTACCCTAGCTGGCAGATTGCCAGAGGCGATCGTGGAGGTCGGTGAGAATGGTTTCGATCTGCCCATTGAAGATCTTGTTAATTCGTTTGAAGCCGCCTTCGGTCTTGAACGCGCCAGCATCCAGGGCTTCGCGGTCAACGATGTATTCTACCTTGAGCTGTTGCCCGATTCGTTCCAGCCAGCGGCGCTGGGGCACCGTCCAACTGCGGCTGGAGAGGAGACTGCGGAGGGCGCGATCGACCCGTTCTTCGTAGGGAATCAGCGGATCGCCCAGAGCCGTATGGCGGATGAAGCCGATGATTGAGGCGGCAATGTCTTCGTTGGTGGTGTCGCGCCAGGCAGCTTGCAGATGGGCATCGGTAAACCCCTCCGCATCCAGCGCCAGGCGCAGTTCCTTCAGTTGGGCGCGGGTGAGGTCGCGGGGGCGCTGGGTTACCACCAGCAATGCGGGAATTTCGTTGAGGTGGGTATCCAAAAACCGCTTGAAGCTGTCGAGATAGTCTTCCGGGCGGCTGGCGTTGCCATAGCCATACTCCACCCGGCGCAGCTCATCGGGATGCTCCGACACCAGCATGGGTTGGCGTCCCCCATCCCGCCGATCCAGCAGGCGGGCAATATCGCGGCGCTGGCGCAACCAGTCTGCCGCTTCCTCCGGGGTGCCGTTCCGCAGGTGAGCGGCGATGTTTTCCACGGGCATATCAGCAAGATGGGCGATCGCCTCTGCCTGGGCATCCGACAGGTTCGATCGCTTGCGGTGTAGCTTGGCAATCAGTTGGTCAATGATTTGCCCGATCGCATCGGGATGGGTCGCGGTATCCAGTTCGGTCACCAGTTGCTCAAAGGAAATTTTGGGATTCACCACCACCGGCTTCATGCTCGACACCGGGGCGATGTTTTCATACAGGTTGACCGCATCAAACACCCGAAATACCTTCTTCCCAATCGCATCGCAGGGGCGGGTGGCGCGTCCCATCATCTGCTCATAGAGAATCCGGGAATTGACCCGCCGAATAAACACCAGATTGCAAATGGGCGGCACATCCACCCCCGTCGTCAGCAGGTCAACGGTCACGGCAATTTTGGGGTTCACCTCGTTGCGGAAGCGACGGATCAGTTGCAGGGGCTTGTCGGATTTGCCTGTGATTTTGGCGATCGCCTCTTCATCAATCCCGCCAAAGGCTTCCTGATACGCCAGTCGAAGCTGATCCACCACAATATCGGCATGGTCATCCGTCACACAGAAAATCAACGTCTTCTCCGGCAGGGACGGATCAATATGGTTGGTCAATTCCTCGCAAACCACCTGGTTAAAGGGCACGGTGATCACCCGTCGGTTAAACTGCTCCACCTCAATATGAATCTCGTCGGGGGTATTCGCCAGATCCACCGTCCCCGATTGCGGATTATAGACCCCAACTTCATCCCCCGCTTTCCACCGGATGCCATCTTCTGCCAGCGCCGTCGTAATCCGCACGGGTGGCTCATAGTCGATCAACCAGCCATCGACCACCGCCTCCCGATAGCTGTAGGTGTAGACCGGGTCGCCAAAGATCTGGCTGGTGTGCAGCGCTGGGGTAGCCGTCAGCCCAATCTTGACCGCATCAAAAAACTCCAGCACCCGGCGATACTTCGACACATAATCATTCAGGTCACGGAAGGTCAGCTCCGCCTCGCTCATCTCCCGATCCAGCAAATATCCCCGGTGGCACTCGTCCACCACAATGCAGTCATACTGCCCCGCACTCAAGGGCGGCGTGTCATCAGAGGGATACAGCAGCCGCTTCACCATCCCCTGCACCGTGGAAATATGCACCTTGGTATCGCGGTCTGGCTCGGTATCCTTCAGCTCTTTGATATCGAAGATGTTGGCGAAGGTCTGCAAGCTCTCCATCCGGGTTTCTTTGAAAGCATCGGCGGTCTGCTCTCCCAGCGCCGTCCGATCCACCAGAAACAGGATGCGGCGGAAGCGCTTGGTCTTCAGCAACCGATAGACCAGGGCAATGCTCGTCTTGGTTTTGCCCGTCCCCGTCGCCATCGCCACCAGCAGCATCCGGCGATCCGTTGCCAGCGCCGCCTCCACCGTCTGAATCGCCCGTCGCTGGTAGTCCCGCAACGGAAAGTCATAATTAAACGCTTCCTGCTCCAGCTTCGTCTGCGCCGCTGCAATATCCTGCGCCAGGGTATCGATCAAGTCCTGGGGACTGTACCAGGTTTTGAGCGGACGGCTGAGGTTTTGGGGACGGCGCACATCACAAAACCAGATGCCGCTCTTGGTACGCAACTGTTCTAAAAACTCGCGCCCATTGGTGGCAAACACAAAGGGCACCTTGTAGTTGCCCCAGGGACTCCCCGCCACCGCCGATTCCTGATCCAGCCGCACATCCCGGCTATAGCGTTTGGCTTGCTCCACCGCCCCCGCCACATCGTTGCTGCGGCGCTTGGCTTCCACCACCCCCACCAGTTGCAATCCAGCAAACAGCGCATAGTCAGCGGGTCCGCTGGCGGTGGGGTATTCGGCGATCGCCAGATACCGTCCCTTCTGCGGGCGCACCCCCAGGGAATAGCGCAGCTCCTCCGTCTCCGCATCCCAGCCCACATCCCGCAACTGCTGGTCGATCAGCCGTCGCGTCTCCCGCTCATCCAGCTCCAACTGTTGCCCCACGCGCTGGGCATTGTCGATCGCCTGCTGCCGTTGCGGTTGCGGTTGGGCGATCGCCGTTGCCTGCATCGCCTCCCACTTCGCCTGCATCTCGGCTGCCAGGGCTTCCCGTTCTGCCTCCAACTGTTGCAGTTGCTCCTCGGCAATCTGGCGGGCTTCTGCTTCACGGGCGGCGATCGCCTCCGCTTCGGTCACATTCGTCCGCTGGGCATCCACTTCGGTTCGCAACCGCTCCAGCTCCGCCCGCATCGCTTCCGTTTCCTGCACCGGGTCCGGCGGCGGAATGAATGGTCCTGGGTTAAAGCTCTTTTGCCCACCGTAGGAGCGGTGATACCACACCCCCAGCAGGTGCGCATATTTCAGATTGCTCAGTGCCGCACTCTGGCTGCCATACAACGAGTGCGTTGCCTGGTTCCCCGTCTTCCGTAGCTGATGGAACAGGTTCAGCGCATTCGTCGGAATCGCCCCCCGCCCATCCAGCCGACGCAACAGGTCAACCTGGCTCTCCCCCGGCGACTGATACAGCCCTACACTCGCCGCCACCATCTGCGCCAAAATCTCACCAAACTGCCGCAGTTTGATCAAGCAGGTATTGGGGTCATCGCCAAAGTACCGTTCCGCCTGGCTACCCAGCCGGACAAGCTGTAGGTCGTGAACCCGAAGAAACGCAAAGTTGGGGGAAGCTTGCATGAGCCGCGTGACAAGCGTAGATTCTCGGATTTAGTATGCCCACTTCGACAGGTTTTCCTAACAAAACCGCTTTGCAATACCTCTACCCATTCAAATATCCATATTTAGAAGAGATCTTAGAAGAGATCAGACTGATTACCAACCCTATCGCTACTAAGGGTTTGCTGGAGAAGCCCCTATATTTCAACATCCCTGGCTTTCCTCAGCAAACCCTTGGTAGTGGTGATGCGAGACAGACCGCTATAGGATTTAGAGGGGGCGATGTATTTGTTTAGCGACCCTCGGGACACCCCCTCTAACTCCCCCTTGGTAAGGGGGAGAACCAGGCTTCCCCCCTTACCAAGGGGGGATTGAGGGGGGTAAAAACATCGGCTGCTAACAATAAACGCTAAACAAATACGGGCGATCGCCCCCTCTAAATCCTATATTGATCTCTCACACGTTCAACAAGGTATCCTCATCTTCAGACAGGAAGACATAGAGGACACACTAAGTTAACTCGAATCCCTTGTGAATCAGGGGGTTAAACTATCGGCTGAACTAACCGAAAGCAGGATTGCCCAAGCCAGTCTGCCCTTCGATAATGAACAGCAGTTCATTCTGATTGGTTAGAACCAGCGTGTTGTTGTCTACTTCCAACAATCGCAAAGAGCCAGGATTCAAGCTGCTACCGAGAACAATCTGATCCACTCCCACTTCGTAGTCAGTGATAGTATCAACCCCCTGTCTAGCATTAATCTTGAATATATCAGCGCCTGCTCCTCCGGTGTAAATGTCATCTCCCAATCCGCCGTCGAGGATGTCATCGCCATCGCCACCTCGCAGGATGTCATCACCACTGCGCCCAGAGAGTGTGTCATTTCCACCCAGTCCATTGATGACATCGTTAGAACCATTAAAGCCATGAACGGTGTTATCCATATCGTTGAGGAAGGTGACGCTATTTCGGTTCCAGATGTGAGTTTGTGTGGAATCGGCATTGAAGACATCAAAGCTATCGGCGAAGTCGGTTTCATCGCTAAAGATGATGTTGCCGCGATCGCTCGTTCCACCTGTGCGCATGAGCAAGTTATCGAGTTGGTCGAGGGCAAAGTCTTGTAGAACAGCTTTCGTTCCGGTTTCATCATCCAGGAATGTGATTTCCAGATCGGCTCCGTTCTGGGTCAACTGCATCTTTTCAGCCGTTAGCCCATCTCCGATGAACCGAATTGTATCCAGCTCATCAACTGTTGCCAGGGAAATCTTAGCTCCCCGTCCAACGCCCCCAAATCCAGCAAGTGTCAGTTGTTCGCCCTGTGCCAGCTCAAGCTGAACTTGTCCCTCCAGGCTAGGACCTGGTGCGCTGTTGCTCTGGGGCACAACTTCAAACTGGCTGATGATGCGGGGTGTCAAATTCAGAACGGCGTCTGGATTCGCCAGAACATCTGCTTCACTGTAAGCATCAATCCCGAACGTGGTGACGGTAAGTGTTTGCGTCACCGGATCAATGTCAAACTCTGTCCAACTGTAGTTGTGGGCAGCCAGGTAATCCCCTTGCAGGAGCGTGGCATTGACTAGCCCATCCGCGACTTCCAGGTTATTGTCTAACCCAACGGGGTCGTAACCAAAGAGTGTCGTTTGCCCGATGAGCAACTGCTTGATGAAGTCGTCTTTGTCATTCACGATGCTGTCGGTGTCGGGAGCCACCGGAAGCGCATTGTAAAATGCCAGTTCTTCTGGGTTGATGAAACCAGCCGCTGCCGAGAGATTGGCGACATTCGGACCAAACCGTCCATCGAAGAAAGCAACCGGACCCGTCACCACCTCAAAAGCATTGGTAGCAATTTGTGCTTGCCCTGGAGCTTCCTGATAGGTCAGGTTGTTCACGATCGTGCCGTGGAAGTCTCCTGCCATGAAGACTACGTTGTCAATGTCGTTGTCATTGATGAACTTGAGAATCTCGGTGCGCTCAGCGGCATAGCCTTCAAAGCGGTCTTCTGCATTGACCACACCAAAGTTCTGGATGGGTTCTGGAATGGTGACAAACTTCCAGGTCACGCCATTTTGGTCGGCAGCCAGTAAGTCCTGCTTGAGAAGCTCGACCTGAGCACGTCCTAACAGTGTTCGGGTGGGATCAAACGCATTGACCAAAAACTCTGTGGGGTTGCTCAAATCCGCTGGAGGCAGTTGGACATCCCGGAAGGAGCGGCTATCGAGCATAAACAGGGCGGCATCGCTACCAAACTCCTGGGCACGATACAGTTTCCGTTCGCCATCTGTGCGGGAATCCTCTGGCGTGTCGTAGAACTGATCCTGAAGCGGATGATATTCCTGATACGCCTGCATCGCGTCTTCGTATGCCTGGGTATCGTTGACGAATTCTACATCGTCAGTAAACAGCGGGTCGGGAGAGGAGCCAATGTCAGGCGCGTCGGGCGATTCACCGGGAGCTGCTCCCCCGGCAAAGTTATCGACAACTTCGTGGTCATCAATGGTGGCAAAGATTGAAGTTGTGCTGTAGAGATCGGAAACTGCACTTAGTCCAAACCGGGGGCTGAGGATTTCGCTGTGCTTGGCGCGGAACTGTTCCAGGGTGCGTGCCTGGGAAACACCGGGGGTAGCTGGCGTTTCCAGATCAGCGTAGATGGTGTCGCCCAGCTTCACGAAGAAGTCGAGATTGCGATCGCCCACCCCCTGCAAAATCGGATAAGGCGGTGCTTGCTGCCAATCCCCCGCAATGCCAAAGGTCAGCCCCACTTGCTCGCCAGCAGCGGCAGCAGTCTGGAAGCGTCCCGTTTCCATATCACCAGCGGCATCCATCACCCGGTAGAAGTACTCGGTGTTGGCATCCAATCCTGTAACATCGACCTTCACAGGTTGATTAATGTCGGTCACATCAGCGGTAGCCGTTCCGACCATGGTGCTGAAGGTAGCGTCTGTCGAATATTCGAAGGTGACCGTGCCAGGGAACGTACTCCGTGCCCACAGTACAACCGAGTCCTGGGTCACATCCCCGCTGGCAACGCCATTCACCAGAGATTGCGGCTCAGGATTGCGCGGGTCGAAGCTACCTGGATCGACCAGCAGAGGATTTGCAAAGGCATCAGCAACCGAATCCCACGGCACAAACTTGAAGTTGGTGCTGTTGTTTTCAAGTTCCTCCTCATCCTGCACAGCGTTTTGCGGATCGTTGGCTCCATCTTGCAGCACCAGCAATCCATTGGGAAAATTGGGACCGAGGGGAACGTTGATGACATCCAAACCATCGGATTCATTCACCTGGTCAATATTGCCATTACCGCCCACGATGAAGCTTCCCAGATATTCATTCGTGCCCTCCCGTGTGAAGACGGCATAGGAGGAGTCGCCCTGGCTGTTCGCGATCAAATAGCCTGTGCCATTGGGACCGTAGTAGATATTCAAGCCCTCGATGTCGGGGACGAGGTAGTCGGCTTCAACCGACTGCACAACGGTAAAGTCGTTACCTACATCTGGCTCGGCAGAGAAGCGCAGAATGCCAACTTCGTTTTCCAGGGCAACGTAGAACAGTCCCAGTTCTTGATCCACAACCAGACCTTCCGATTGTGAGTCTTCTGGATCACCCGTGGGAACAGGTAACTCAATGGTACGAACCACTTCTGCATTTACAAAGAACTCATCAGCAGGTCCAATTTCTGGAATGAGTTCCAGTTGGGCAACCCGATTACCACTTGCCTGGGTCACAAAGGCGTAGGACTTGCCTGTGACAGGGCTGGTATAAGTGGCGAGTCCGTAAGCCGTCGCTTCACCATCATCCACACCAAAAATGGTTTCGGGGATGTTGGGAGAAGTAATATCGGCGATCGCCCCCGTTTCTGGGTCAATTTGCAGGATAACCAGGGTGTCGTTTTCGCGATCGCTCACCACTGCCAGATCGGTCTGAAACGCTCCAGCCATTCCCATCCCTGTGAAGCCGTAGACCAGATCTACGTTGTTGTAGCGAATATCGCCAAAGTCCGCAGGCAGATAGGTTTCCAGGATATTGCCTTCCAGGTCAAAGCTCACTAAGCCACCATCCTTGAGGGTGGCAAAGACCACACTCTGGGAGGGGTCGGTGGGATGCACCCAGATGGCGGGGTCATCGGAATCGCCTGCCAGCACAGGATCGGGAGCCGATAGCTGAGCATCCACCGTCTCGGCTTGTAAATCGGGAGCGGTCCAATCCCCATCAATCGGAGTAACGGTGATGAAGCCTGATAAGAACTGTCCGCCTTCCGAGGTCGGATCAATGTCTCCCTCGGGCAAAGAAGCCGGGATAAACCGCAGTCCTGCGCCGCCTTCTACGGGTCCGAAGTCGATGACGAATGGCGTAATGTCGTTGGCATCGGTAATAGCGACGCCTTGAATTTCTGTGATGCCTTCTGGGAACCGAACCGGGACGTTAATACTGAGTCCCAGTCCTTCTGGCAGCAGGGTGGTGTCGCTTCCCTGGGTCGCCTGGAGTTGAGCAATCAGGGTTGTAATGTACGCTGAACCTGCTTCGTATGCCGCTTCGACTGCGGTTTCATCAGTAAAGCTGATGCCGCCGCTGATGGCGATCGCAGGCACATCCCGCAATAGCGCCGTAACCGCTGCGCTCACCGTTCCCGACGATACTGCCCCACCCGGACCAATGTTTTCGCCTTCATTGATGCCGGAGATTACCAAATCTGGAGCTTCGCCATCAAGAATAAAATCCAAGCCCGCCCAAGTAGTCGTGCGGACGCCTGCATCGACATACCACTTGTCTTCTTCCACATTCACAATGTCCAGCGGCTGGAGAATCTTGTCCACATCCAGCGAGGTTCCGGTTCCGCTTTGCTGCTCAAAAGGACCCACCAGGGTTACCGTATGTCCCGCCGCTGTCAAGGCTTCGTAAAGCGCTTCGATACCCGCAGAATCAAAGCCATCATCATTAGTCAGGAGGATGTTCAGGGGTGTAGCTGTAGCATCTTCTGGGGCAGAGGCGAGGCGATCGCTCAGGCGCACCCGGTCATTTTCACTGCCACTCCAGTCCCCATCAATCGGGGTCACGGTAATAAAATCCGCCAGGAAGTTCTGCCCTTCCGAATCCGCTACGGTAATCTCTTCTGGCTCCAGTGACATACCTGGACGGAACAGCAATCCTGGCGTGCCAGGTGCTAACTCGCTCACAAACAGGTCAAAGGTGCCCGTGCCATCCAAGCGCGTTAGCGCAACACCTTCAATCTCTTCAGCTCTTGCCGGAATGTTGACATTTAAGCCAACGCCTTCTGGCAATAGCGTCTCGCCTCCCGTGCGTTGAAGCTTGGCAATTAAATCCAGTACGGTTTGCGCGCCCACCTCATAGGCTTGCTCCAGTGCTTCGGTATCAATATCAAAGTTCTCATCCCGAGCAGTTCCAGCACTTACGGCGATCGCCGGAATATCCCGTTGCAGTGCTGTCGCCGCCGCACTCACCGTGCCCGAACTAATGGCGATATTCGCTCCTACATTTTCCCCTTCATTGATGCCGGAGATTACCAAATCTGGAGCTTCGCCATCAAGAATAAAATCCAGAGCTGCCAATGTCGTGGTTACCGGAGTGCCATCGACATACCACTGACCGGGCGCAAACTCAACAACTTCCGTCGGTTGGAAAATGCTATCAACATTGATGCGAGTTCCCTGACCGCTTTGCTGTTCTTTGGGGGCAACCAGGGTAACAGTATGTCCCGCTTCCACCAGCGCGTCATACATCACCTGGATGCCCTCTGACTCAAAGCCGTCATCATTCACCAGCAAAATGTTGAGCGGCGTAAACTCCTGGAAGGAGTTATCGTCAATCGTATAAGCAGTTTCCACAACAGGTTGCGCCGCAGGTGTCGTTCCAAGTTCCAGCGCCAGTGCAATAAACTGCGTTTTCTGTGTATCGCTAAAGTTGTTGTCGCTGACTACAATCAGAGATTGGCGACCATCGGGCAACACAGGTCCCAGAGCAATGCCTTCCAGATTGTCGGGTTCGATCCCCAGGTCTGCCTCAATATCCAAAAGCTCTGTTTTGATAACGGCTGGATCAATGACAAAGGGACCCGGTGGCAGAATTTCGTCGTCCACTTCTACAGCTTCTTCCCGGAACAGATCCGCCTGAGCGAACACATCCAATGCCCCTTGAGTATTGACCTGATAGAGCTTGACGGTGTTGCCGACGCCAACCGAAAATGCCCGTTCCAGTGCCAAAAATGTGCCGTTGTTATCCAGTGCTAGCAACTCCACCAACCCATTGGTTGAAAACGCACCAGTAGGAATAGGCACATCGGGCACAGCCTCCACTTCATACACAAACTCAGCAACGGGTTGCCCGGTGCTGAGGTCATACTTGAGAATCCGGCTCAGACTGGGATCATCTAGCGTTGCCGCCGGTCCATCCTGGAACAGCGCATTTTCAGTTGCCGTGTAGAGGTAGCGCTGGTTTGGCGTCAGGGTGAGGCTTTCAAACGCCAGGTTGTTGCGAATACCACTGGTCTGATCCGCTGTAGGCGAGTACTTTGCCGGAACAGGTAGCGCACTGATTTGCTGCCCCGTAATCGAGAATTGCCGCACGAAGGGGTCAATCAGTTGGTTGGTATCTCCCTCCGAGGCAATGTAGAGCGTGCCAATCCCCGTGAGCGCAATTCCTTCGGGGTCAAGCACACCCTCTGCAAAGGGCTCTCCCGATTCATCCAGCAGTTGGGTAACCGACTGGAACACAATGTCGCCGTCGTCCAGACTGCCATCGTTGAGGTCAATGGTCAGGGTGTAGAACCGAGCTTCGGAACTGCGATCGTCTGCCAGCGAGTAATACACCCCCTGAGTGCGGTCATAGGCAATGCCGGAAAGCCCGCCAATTTCGGTGCTCTCCAGCTCAGTACCCGTTGCAAAGGAAACCTCACCCAAAAGCTCCAGTTCACGAACAGACACCCGATTCTGACTCGCGCCACCACTAATAGGGTTCACATCCGCAAACACTAACCGATGATCTGAACTGGGGAAGGGGAAGTCGCCAACCAGGTCAAAATTTTCGCCATCCGCTGTGGGCCAAAATACGCCTGCCTCGGTAATTTCCAGGTTTGTGGAAGGCAAAACGTAATCGACTCGCAAGTTACCAGGACCACCAAACTCGGCTTCTCCAAAGTCCGCTGTGTCGTATGCGGGATCGCTGAGTTGCGTTAAGTTATTGCTGCCCTGCCGCTCTGCCGCATCTGGTCCGCCCAGGCTTGCAGGCGAAACCGTTGTATTCACCAGAGGGTCATTCAAAATCTGCTGAATTGCGCCGGGAATGCTATCGCCATCAAAGGGGTCGGCGTTCTGGTCGCCCATGATGACGAAACGGGAGCCGGGTGCTAAGCCCCCGCGATCGCCCGCATCATCGTAAATGTAATCTGCACCATTGATATAGTCAGCCCAAAAGCGAATTTCGTCGAAATTACGCGTCCCATTGCGGTCTTCTGGACCATCAAACACAGGGGGCGTGGGATGGCTAACCAACGCATGAATAATGTCGCCATTTACATTAATGGGAACATCCCAATGGCTCTTTGAGGAGAGCCGGAATACATCCAATTCTTCGGCTGAATACCAATCTTGTGGCTCAGGCGTCGCAGGGTCATCGGGTAGAAGCGCACCCGGCATATCCCGCCAAAGGAAGGTCTGAAACGTGCGGATATTTTCAGTGTCAATCGGGTATTTCGAGAACAGTGCCATCCCAAATTGACCGGGGAAGAACCCGAAACCAAAGGCGTCCCCCGGTCCGCCAACTTCACCATTGTTATCTAAATCAAAGCCTGATGCGATTCCTGTATTTGAAGGGGCTACATAAACATATGGATATTCGACGGGATCTAGACCATTTTGGCTGACGGAAAGATAGTTTTCTTGAAATAGTTCTGCCGCTCTGTTTTCAGAATCGTAATCAAACTCATTAATTAATAAAACGTCTGGATTCGTTCGCTGAATGATTTCGGCAATTGTTTGGGCTTGCGCATTATCTGGAGACGACAAATCTTGAATCAGTTCTCCTTCTTCTGAACGATTCAAGGAGGCATTAAATGCAGAAAAGCGAATTGACATAGGGACTTTTACAGTGTCTTAACACTGAGATGAAAGGTATTCATCGGACAGAGGCGATCGAAAAAATACCGAAACAAAACTATTCGCCCTACAACTGAAGCTCCAGATGTGGGGGGACCAGGTATTTTTTGTCCATGCTGATATATACCTCTCCCAACCCCTAAATCCGTGTTATCTATATCACTTGGAATACGGAAAAATCTAAAATCAAAAATAATTCATTTTGAAGAAATATATCATTCTGTAATAATAAAAGAATGAATACTTCAATCGGGATTAATACCTTCCCAATTCCTTTAAAGTCCTTGATTCTATTTATGCATCGCATGCACAAGATCAAAGGTTTTAGAATGATTGCGAGAATGTTGCAGGATAGGTTTTCTATTTATTAGGAATCCCTTGAAATAATTTCGAGAAGACTTTAGAAAATCTAGATTCTAAAGGATAGATTTATGAGGTAGCTGTGAGAGGGGGAGCACGTCATCCGCTGAGGAGATGAAAATATGATGAGTTTAGTGCAATCTGAAGCCCTATCAATGACACCAGAACAACACGAGCAAATGCAGTACCATGTCAGCGCCCTAGGGATCTGCGGATTAATAAAATCCCCATTTTTGAGGGAGGAGGCTGGCTCTGCCAGCTTCCTCCCTCAAAAATTAGGATTTTATTTTCTTGCAAGTCCCTAACCAGTAGATGCGCCCCATTTTAGGAGTTCAGGTGTATTATTGAGCTTGAGCGTCAAGATGGGATGGATATGCCTAACTTGCTGTTGATTGAAAGCCCCGGAAAGCTGAAAAAGCTGGGACAGATTTTGGGTTCGGGCTGGCTGATTAAAGCCAGTATGGGGCATGTGCGGGAACTGGCGAATGATGGAGAAGATGCCCTGGGGTTTGACCTGGGGGCTGGTGCGATCGACTGTCGCTATCGCCCCCGGGATGACCGCTCCAAAAAGGTGCTTTCAGAGCTGCGGCAGGCGGTGAAGCAGGCAGATACCGTCTACATTGCGACAGACCCTGACCGGGAGGGTGAAACCATTGGCTGGCACTTGCAGCAGGCTCTTAACCTGCGCAATCCTCAGCGGGTCGTTTATAGCGAGATTACGCCCCAGGCAGTGAAAGCGGCGATCGCCCATCCTCGCACGCTGGATCAAAATCTGGTGGCAGCGGGTCGGGCGCGGGATTGTCTCGACAAACTGGTGGGTTACAAAGGAAGCCGCCATGTGGTTTGGTCGCTGAACAATGGCGCAAAGTCGATGGGGCGCGTTCAAAGTGCAACGTTGCATTTGCTATGTGTGCGGGAGCGAGAAATTCAGGCTTTTGTGCCGCAGGACTACTGGAGCGTTTGGGTGACCTACCGTGAGGGGTTCAAAGCCTTTTATCGAAGTCGTCTCAAACCGCAGCGGCAGGTGGAACAGGAGTCAGAGGATAAAGGAGGGGAGCCAGAGTCGGAGCGGGTGACTTCGCAGGAACGGGCGAATGCTCTGGTGGCGATCGCCCAGTCCAACCCTCACCAGGTGGTGCAAGTGGAAGGGAAAGAGACGCGCCAGTCGCCGCCCCCGCCCTTCGTGACCTCCACCCTCCAGCAAGCAGCGGGTTCCAAGCTCCACTTCAGCCCTGAGCAAACTATGAAGGTTGCCCAATCCCTTTACGAAAAGGGGCACATCACCTACATGCGCACCGACTCGATTGCCCTCGCCGCCCCCTTCTGCGAGGCGGTGCGGCAATACCTTCAGCAGCAGGATCCCACAAATGTGCCGCGCAAGACGACCCAGCATCGGGCGGTCAAGGGATCGCAAGATGCCCACGAAGCGATTCGCCCCACCGATGTGAACCACTTACCCCAAACGCTCCAGCGGGAGTTGTCGTCGGATGACGCCCGGCTGTATGAACTGATCTGGAATCGTGCGGTTGCTTCCCAATGTGCAGCGGCGCGGCTGCGCAAAACCCGTGTTATCACCCAATCTGGCGAGGCCTATTGGGAAGCCCGGGGACAGGTGCTGGAGTTTGCCGGATATACGCGCTACTGGAACAACATTAGTGCCGATACCGTTTTGCCACCGCTGAGCCAGGGGCAAACCCTGCAACTGGCACAAGCGCAGGCAGACCCCAAACAAACCCAGCCGCCGCCACGTTATAGCGAGCCAAAGCTGGTTAAGCTGATGGAACAAAAAGGGATTGGCAGACCCAGCACCTATGCACCGACAATTAAAACGCTGAAGCAGCGGGAATATGTGCGCCTGCACCAGGGGAAATTGCAGCCAACGGTGCTGGGATTGGATCTGGATGGGGCGCTAGAAAAGCTCCTGCCAGACTTGTTGCAGCCGGAGTTTACCGCCCAGATGGAAGCGGCGTTGGATGCGATCGCCACAGGGGAGCAAGAATGGCAGACTTATCTAATCGGCTGGTATCAAAATTACTTTGAGCCAGCGATCGCCCAGGCAAAAACCCAGTTGCTTTCCCTGCCCAGCTTTGCAGAACGTTCTTCTGCCTCTGCCGCCGCCCCGTCTCCCCAATCGCCATCTGCCGCCCAAACAGCGGTGCTAACGAAAGCAACGAGTACAACCAAAACTAAAACTACGACCAAAACGAAGTGCCCTACCTGTAGCGCCGCGATGGATAAAGTTCCCTCCCGGTCGAAAAAGATGAAAGCCAAGCACTTTCTCAAATGCTCTGCCCCTGGCTGCGGGACGGTCATGTTTTGGAATGCCAAAGCCAAGCGCTACGAACTGCCGCATACCCAACGCCAAGCCCTCAATCCAGATCAGTTTGTTGATCATCCCTGTCCGGTTTGCGGGGCGATGTTAGAGCGGTATGCCTACACCAAGGATGGGCAGGACAAAGTGATGCTGCGCTGTTCGCTGCTGGAAAACCGTCGTGGCAAATGCAAAGAGGTTGCCTTTTTCCAGAGCCGGGGAGAGTTCTGGTCGCCTAAGTTTGGCACGCTAAAGTTGCCTGATCCTCAGGCTTGAGAAGTTGCGGTTAGGGACTCGCTTAAAAATAAAATCCCAGAGAGAGGGGGCGCGGGCTTAGCCCGCGCCCCCTCTCTCTGGGATTTTATTTTTTTGCTAACCCCTTATTCCAATACTTTTGTGCCAATCTACACGGAATATTCAAGGCAAATCTTTTCCAATGGAAATTAGAGAGTGTGCAAATTCATGGCTTGCAAGGGAGGATGCGATCGCCCATCACTGCGTCCTTCCTGGTTTGCTGATCATCCCCACAACCTCAGCCCTCGCTATGGCACCTCTATCCATCCGCCCCAATCCCTCCTGGTATCAGGTTTCTGCCCCTAATCGGGCACTTATGGCAGCAGCGGTTCACACCTGGGAAGACGCCTCCCTCTCCAGCCAATATGTCCAGCAGGCATTGGCTCAGCCCGATGTTGAGCTGGATGTGCTGGTGAGTGCTTACCGCTACTACTTCTACAAAAACGATGCTCCCATGACGCTTAACATCGCGTTGAGACTACTCGATCGCATTCGGCAGCAGGAACAGTGGTCTCCAGACTGGGAAGCGCTCAAGCCCATTTTGCAAGCCGGTCTGCACGACCCTGTGGTGCGGCTGTACCTCAGTGCCTATGGGGCATCGGGGTTGGCATTGGCACGCCTGGGCAGCATCGACAGTGCCCAGACCATTGCCGAGCAGGTGCAAGAGCTGGGGGCGAAGGAATTTGGGGCAGATATATTGCTGAGTGTTCTCAATCCACCCCCAGAGGAGGACTAGCCGTGGTTCACGTCGATTTCTATGAGAAGCCCGGTTGTGTGGGCAATGCCAAGCAGAAGCGTTTGCTAGAAGCGGCAGGGCACATCTTGCAGGTTCACAATCTACTGACAGAACCCTGGACAGCGGAACGGTTGCGCTGCTTTTTGGGCGATCGCCCCATCATCGAATGGTTCAACCCAACCGCTCCACCTATCACCCAGGGAGAGGTGCGACCAGAACAACTGAGTGCCGACGAAGCCTTGGCACTGATGGTCAGGCAGCCCATCTTGATCCGCCGACCGCTGATGCGGGTAGGCGATCGCTGCATGGTTGGCTTTAACCTTGAAGCGGTCGATACCTGGATTGGGTTAGCGCCCGAAAGTGATCTGACCCAGGAAGTCGAACGCTGCCCCCAAACACAAAGGACTCCATGACTGGCTGATGCTGCCTGGACATAGCAGATTGGGAGATTTCTGAAAAAGAATAACCCCATTTTTTGAGAGAGGGCGCGGCTAAGCCGCGCCCTCTCTCAAAAAATGGGGTTATTCTTTTCTGGAGATCGCCTTAAACCTGATGCGATGCCTGCTGTTTCTCTCCTCAGACGGTAGAGAACCGGGTCGGTATCCGTCATAGTGAAGCTGTATTTGAGCATTCTTGAGTCATGGGACCTATTCATGGGAGCGAAAACACAGCGGCGGATTTCCCGCAGAACGAGGCAGTGGTTGTCTGCTGTAAGCGGAGTTCTGGTCTGCCTGATGCTTACCTTCCAGGGAATGTCAGGCGTGGCGCAATCGCCCGTAGCTCCCCCTAATACCGCACCCGTCAGCCCCGTCCCCACCCCTGTCGTTCCGCCAGGTTTGGGCGATCGCCCCCTGCAAGTCGGACTCAGCCCCGTGCCGCCTTTTGTCATCCAGTCGAGCAGCGCCCAGGGCGGGAGTGACTGGGATGGCATTGGCGTGCAGTTGTGGCGAGAAATAGCGCATGAACTCGACCTCGACTATGAGTGGCGGGAAGTGCAGCCGAATCAGGCGATCGCCCAACTGGAAGCAGGCGATCTGGACATTGCCCTGGTTACAGCAACCGCCCCCAGAGAACAGCAAGTCGATTTTACTCAAAGCTATTTCGCTACAACCCTGGGCATCGCCAACCAGCGGCAGCAACGGGTCTGGAATATCCTCACAGCGGTGCTGTCGCCACAGTTTTTACGGATATGTCTGGGGCTATCTCTGCTCCTGCTGGTTGTCGGCATCATATGCTGGCTATTCGAGCGCCGTACCAACGAAGAGATGTTCCACAAAGCGCCCCGCAAGGGCATTTGGGATGGTTTTTGGTGGGCAGGGGTCACGATGACGACGATTGGCTATGGCGACAAAGCTCCCAAGACTGTTGGGGGGCGTATTCTGGCATTGCTGTGGATGCTGGTAGCGATGGGACTGACCGCCAGCCTGACAGCATCCATCACGTCAGTCTTGGTACTGGATCAGGGGATTCAGCCCCTCCGGGTGCAGCAGTTACAAACCATGCAGGTCGGTAGTGTCGCCGACACGGTTGCCGCTGGCTATCTCCGCCAGGAGCAAATCCAGTTCGAGACATTCCCCGACCCCAAAGCGGGGATGACGGCAGTGGATGAAGGTCGCATTGATGCGTTTGTCTACAGCACCACTCCCCTCCGCACCCTGAATCAAGACAGCTTTCAAAAGCGGCTCCGCATCGAAGATACAGGCATTCAAGCGAGCCAGCATAGCTTTGCCCTGCCAGAAAATTCCCCCCTCCAGGAACCCCTAAACCAGCAGATTTTAGTAGAACTCAGCGAACCCAACTGGCAGTCTATGCTACAACGCTATCTGCCCGACTCCAGTTCATGAGAGCTGTGCAAAAGTCCATCAACATTTTTTGTGAAACGCTTTCAGAGCAAGCGTTTCACAAAAAAATGTTGATGGGCTTTACAGTCGGGATTTGCTTTAAAAAAGCAATTTTTATTCCTTGGGGTAGAGATGAGAGCAGGGGCTGTCTGCTCTCATCCCCATAAACGATGGGTATTACACGAGGCTATTGAAAAAAAATCGGTCGAGAATGCTGTGATCCTGCAACATGTGATCCTGCAACATGCGATCCTGCAACAGATAAGACAAAACGACCCTGAGGGACTTGCAAGAAAATAAAATCCCAATTTTTGAGAGAGAAGGCTGGCTCTGCCAGCCTTCTCTCTCAAAAATTGGGATTTTATTAATCCGCAGATCCCTAAACGGTGATGTATGTTAAGAAATGTATCTAAAAGGGGATTTAATTAGTGCTTCCCAGGCGGTTTGATAGAACAAGACAACTAAAAGCTAAACCTACACTAAAAAACTAAATCTAGAATGATGGCATTGCTAGAAACCGTTAAACGTATTGCGACTCAGTCGGGTTATCACCTCTTAAGCGACCCCTCTAAAATCGAAGGCGCTTATACACTCAAGCGGGTAGAAGTAGATTTTCCTGTGGCAATTTTTCAGTCCCTCGATGAAGTCATTGTTTATCTGATGGCTCACAATCATTCGAATAAAGTAGCCTAATGCTCATAGAGAGGTACTTTAAGACGACTGCCCCTTTTACAACACATTTACTTAAAAAGCTTTGCCCATGTCGATACGCACCCGAATTTCCACTCTTCTAGTCTTCCTTGCCCTCCTGGTCGGATTCCTTACGGTTTCTCTAGGAACCCCCTCAAAAGCTGTTGCGAGTGATGGTGTGCAAGTCACACCTCTGGGAAGCCACGATGGAGAATTTTGTTCGCGGGATCGGGCAATGATGTTTGAAGATCCGAATGGCTTACGCATTCTCTACGATGTAGGCAGAACGGTAGCTGGGGCAGAAGATCCGCGATTGGGACCGATCGATGTGGTACTCCTCAGCCATGTTCATGGGGATCATCTGGGCGATCGCCGAATTGCCTCTGTCAATGCAGGCACCTGTGCGGAACCCCAAACGGATGTCAGCACAACCCCTAACTCCAATATGGTGGAAATTGCGATCGCCAAAAACGCCCAAATCATCGTTGGTAGCGAAATGGCATCTTTCCTTTCCAACAAGGTGGAACAATTGGGTGGCGATCCGGCTTCTGTACAACTTGTCCGCTTCGGTGCATCCCGCACCATTGATGGCGTCAGTTTTACCACCGTCCCAGCCACCCACTCCAATGGTTTGAGTGGCAACTTTATTGAGGGCACATTGGGTGAAAGCCTTAATGCGGCTGGACTGAGTGCCTATGTTGGTCCTCCAACAGGCTATGTAATTACTTTTTCAAACGGTCTGGTAGTTTACCTTTCGGGGGATACAGGCGTAACCGCAGAACAGGAAACGATTGTTCGAGATCAGTACGGTGCAAAACTGGTTGTGATGAATATCGGTGACACCTTCACCACCGGACCCAGGGAAGCTGCTTTTGTGATAAATGAACTGATTCAACCCAATGCGGTCATTCCTTCCCATGCGAATGAAGAAGCAACCCGTAATGGTGAAGTTCTACCCGATACCAAGACAGCAACGTTCATGCAAGAAACAGAAACCCCCGCCTATCTTCCCCTGAGTGGCAGAACACTTTCGTTTGATGCTGAAGGAACTTGTTTTGCTGGTTGCACGACTGAATGAGGCATAGCCTAACAGCAAAACTACCTTGCTAAGGATTACGTACGAAATAAAACCCGGACTTTTTGATGAGAAGCGCAGCATTGCCGCGCTTCTCATCAAAAATTTCGGGTTTTATTTTATTTTCAATCCTTAGCCGCCCTCTCCTTCAAAAAAATCGAGTTTTGTTTTTCGAGGACATGGTGTCCCTTGTAATTTTTTGGCGCGGCGGAGCCACCCTAAAAATTACAAGTTGTTTTGTGTGTCATCTAACGGGGAGGAAGCTGCCCCACAAATTCCAGCGGATCAGTATCCGATGCTCGCAGCACAACAGCGGCTCCCGACTGAGGCACAATGTCGCTGATCGCCGTAATATTCACCTGGTGAGTCACCATTACCGTTACACCTGCGGTTTCCCGATTCTCCAGCATAAACGCGCGCAGTTGTTCCGTTTGCCGCTCCGCAGTACTGCGATCTTGAAAGAAAGAGTTCAGCAATGGAAAGGGTTCAACCTCCCCAACATCCATTAACCGTGCCGTTTCTAAACAGCGACACCATTGGCTAGAAAGGACTCCGGCGATCGCAATCTCCTGTTCTCGCAGCATTTCTCCCATCCGTACAGCTTGCTGTCGCCCCTCATCGGACAGGTTACGTTGGGTTGAGCAATCATCCAGCCGAAAATTTGCCGGATCGCCCGTGCCCGGAGCCAGAGCATGGCGAAATAAAATCACATAACCGTTGCCCTGACGCAGGGCAGCCCAAAGCTCAGCTTCGGAAGTGGGAGCGGAGGAGCGGGGTTCTGCATCAGCAGATGGCGCAGGGTGAGGTGAGGCTACCACCGCTGGGGAAGTAGCTGGGGAAGTAGCTGGGATAGTTGACTGGGTTGAGGGAGGGCTCTCACAACTACTGAGGAGGAGGGGAGCGATCGCCCGACTGCTGATAGCCTAAAAAAGAGAGCTTGAAAATGCAGAGCTTGAACCTCAGGGTTTCAAGCTCTTTTTGATGAAACAGGTGTGATAGTAGGAGGTGTGGGCATCGCCCGCACTTCTAACCATCATCATCCTGGCTCTGAACGCATATCGCTGTATTTGTTGGAGCACTTTAAAAGGGCAGGCGTTGCTTAATCCAGGGATGATTTTTTTGTTAGGAGCCGCGCTCCGCGCGGCTCCTAACAAAAAAATCATCCCCCCATCAGCAATGCCCTTTAATCGGGCATCAATCTAACTTTTGACGGTAGGTTTAACCAATCGCGACCCTCAACAATCAAGTGTAATGTAATGAGACTTCTGTTATGGCGCGATCGCTAATACTCTGGCTGATCTGGGTTGGTTTTATCCTTTACCTGGTGCTATTGGCACCCCCCTTGCCTGCTGATACGTTCCAACCCCTGCGATCGCTCTTGGCGGGCGAACTCCCAACGATTAATCCTGTCGTTCTGTCACTATTTAGCCTGGTTGGCATCTGGCTACTGGTCTATAGTTGTTTGATTTTTGTAGATGGTAGGATGCAGCCATTACCGGCGTGGCTATTTATGTTAGGGGCGATCGCAACAGGGGTCTTCGCACTAATTCCCTATCTGGCACTGCGCCAGCCAAACCAAACCTTTTCTGGAAAAAAAGATCCTTGGATTACTATTCTTGATGCTCAGGCAACAGGCGTTATTTTGACAGTCAGCACAATTATTTTGGTTATTTTTGCTGTCATCTGGGGTGATTGGGGAGGGTTTATCCAGGAATTCCTGACCAATCGGTTTATCCATGGTATGACTCTTGCGTTTGGCTTGTTCTGTGCCCTGTTTCCCTACCCTACCCTGCTGCAAGATGATATGGCTCGACGCGGACTGAATACGGATTCTAAGCTCTTTCGGATAGCCGCCTGGATTCCCCTCTTCGGACCACTTATTTATTTGTGTTTACGCCCTACCTTACTGGCATTTCGTTTTAGCAGATCTTGAAGTAGCCTTTAACTTTTTGGTACTCCTTAAAGGGTAATGATTTTTGGGTGTGTGGACACCGCCCATACACCCAAAAATCATTACCTTCATACCACTACCCTCTGGTTAACTATTAACTTTTTTCAATCGTTTGGTATGGCATTTAAAAATGCTTGCCTATCTGTTTCCGACTCATTCTTCGGAGAATGAATTCCTATTTCCCAAGCCAGAATGATGCCCCGGAAATTGGAAAGATTCCGTCTTCCATCTTGGACAGACTTGGCGTGGTACACTGACCATAATTATCAGCAGATAATTGGTGCAGTAACGTTTGATGGACCCTGTGCTCGGTTTTGAACGATCGAATTGACTCAACCTTCAATCAGTTTGTTCAGCCTATGATGAAATATTATTATCGCCTGGGGTTATCTTTTTTACTAGGCACTGGTATTGTGATGTCGCTTTTGGTACCTGCAAAAGCGCAGCCAGAAAGAGTAGAAACGCCTGACCCAGTTCCCCTTTCGGCGCTACGTTTGAATCCGCAACGCCTTGCTGCTTCTTTGGATGAAGGCAATATTAGCGATGCCATTCAGCAGTTGGAAGGGGGATGGCGGCAACAGTTAAATGAATATTACGGGCGTTTCATTCGGACTGATATTCCAACAACTGATCAGATTGCTCAGCAATTGCGCCAAAATGCACAGATTACGGGACAACAATCTGCGCTTGTTTACGTTGTGTCGGCTCCGACTCAGCTAGAAGTTATTTTGTTGCTGCCAAATGGAGAACTTTTACACCATCGAGTCAGTGATGCAACAGCTGAAGCGATCACCGAAGTTACGCGAGAATTTCGCCTGGGGTTGGTGAATATAACCGCACCAGAAAGTGCTTATTTGCCCGCAGCACAGCAACTATTTCAATGGATTATTGAACCCCTTCAACCCGCTTTAGAAGAGCAGGGGGTCGAGAATTTAATTTTTTGTTTAGGGGGGCGGTTGCGGAGTGTGCCAATGGCGGCATTGCACGACGGGCAGAGTTTTTTGATTGAAACCTATAGTGTTGGAATTATTCCTGCCTTCAATTTGCTTGATCCCAGCCCTCCTGATTTGTCTGCAACAGAAGTTCTAGCTATGGGAGCTTCAGAATTTCAATTTCTAGAACCACTCCCTGCCGTACCGATTGAGCTATCAACAATCAATCAGTTGTGGCAGGGAGAAGTTTCATTGAATCAGGCATTTACTTTAGAAAATTTGCTGGAGTTGCGATCGCAACAACCCTATCGCATTGTGCATCTGGCAACCCATGCTAACTTTGCCCCTGGTGCAGTGCGTGAGTCCTACATCCAGTTTTGGGATCGACGATTGTGGCTGGATCAATTGCGACAAATGAGCTTACAAACGCCCACTGTGGAACTTTTGGTATTGAGTGCCTGCCGCACGGCTCTGGGCGATCCCAATGCGGAGTTGGGCTTTGCTGGGTTGGCGGTGCAGTCGGGGGCAAAGTCAGCACTGGCGAGCTTGTGGGCGGTTTCCGATGTCGGTACCTTTCTCTTTATGACGGGCTTCTACCAAAATCTGCTGGCTGCCCCCACAAAGGGAGAAGCCTTACGACAGACGCAGTTAGCTATGCTTCGGGGAGAGTTGTCTCTAGCCAGTACAGAGGTTCAGCAGGTTTTACGCCAGATGACTGTGCCTTCTGAAATTCAAAATGAGTCATTGGTTGATTTTTCACATCCTTACTACTGGGCGGGGTTTACGATGATTGGCAATCCCTGGTAGCAGGAGGTTATGGCGTTCTCAATACTATGCTGTGATGTTTCCTTAACGGTGATTAGATTGTGCTCATGCAGCCCCGGCAAACCCTTATCGATCAGTTCTCGACGTTTCTAAAGTTTGCTGGCGATCGCCCCATTGGTTGGGGTTCCGACATCCGATTGCAACGCAATATGGAAACCTGCATGGCGGCGTTGGACGCTCAACAGGGTTCAGAATACTTCTGGTCGCTCTACTGGCATCGACAGTGGTTGAGTATGGCAGCATCCACTCAGCAGGATACTGAGTCGAGGGTGGAACATGATGCTCTCGATCAGCCCTTACCGCAGTTGCATTTAGGCGATCTCCAGAAAAGAATATCCCCATTTTTTGAGAGAGGGCGCGGCTAAGTCGCGCCCTCTCTCAAAAAATGGGGATGTTCTTTCTCAGAAATCTCCTTAGCTTACTTGTTGGCATCACCTCTCTCAATATCGGTATTTGTTTCCTGCTGTTAGTGCAAGGGATTTGGGTCGCCTGTGTGCCAGCGATCGCCGCCCTGCTTCTAGGTTCTGCCCTGCTGCGCCCATTTCTATCGTCATCCCCTGCAGCCTTATCGCCACGCTTCCCTATCCGTCGTTCTTGGTCTTAATAAGGAACGCCCCCATAAAACGACTGTAGCATCAAATCTGTTTTCACTTACCCGCACACCGCTCAATTACTTTATTCACCCTCCTGCTACTGCTATTCCCTCTGAGTAGTTTGGCTGATACGCTGAGCAATGACTCGAACCGCTCTCAAAAAAGTACTTATAATCCCCCTCCAACCCCTAATGTTGGCGAACCTGGTGCTTACATTCAACGCATTGATCCAGCGATCGCCCCCAACTCTACAGATCCCCTGGAACAATCTACCGCCTCTGCCGAATCCAAAGTTATGAAAAGCTATGATGGGAAGACGAAGTCATACAGGTTAGCATGAGCAAACGGTATACACAGCCCTTTAAGGGGCTATCCTTGAGTGAACGAGACCCTCAATTTATTGCATCTTTGATGCCAATTTGGGAGTGGTTCTATCACCATTACTTTCCGGTGAAAACCGATGGCTGGCACCATGTTCCCCGGTCAGGCAAAATACTCATCGTTGGATCTCACAATGGGGGGTTGGCTTCCCCCGATCTCTTCATGATGGCTTATGACTGGTTTCGCCACTTTGGGTCCGATCGCCTCACCTTTGCCCTGGCTCATCCAAACCTGTGGCGACTGGCTCCTCCCCTCGCCAAAGCTGCTGTCAAATGTGGAGCCCTGCAAGCCAATGCAGAAATGGCGATCGCCGCCCTAGAACAGGATGCCGCCTTACTCCTCTATCCTGGTGGGCTAAAAGACCTGTTTCGTCCCTACGAGCGGAGGAATGAAATTTGTTGGGCAGGACATAGGGAGTTTATCAAACTGGCGCTGCGGCAAGATGTCCCCATTATCCCGCTAGTATCTAAAGGCGCACACCAGACCATAGTTGTTCTGGCAGATGTTTATGAACAGTTGCGTCAATTGCATGATGCTGGAATGCCCTGGTTGTTTGATATCGATCCAGAAGTATTCCCTATTTATTTGGGATTACCGTGGGGCATTGGGGTTGGTCCGTTACCTAACATCCCGTTGCCTGTACCGATTCACATTCGTTTTGGAACACCGATCATCTTTGAGGGCTATGGCGCAGAGGTGAGTAAAGATGAAGACTATGTTGAATACTGCTATGAGCAGGCACACAGACAAATGCAAGAGGAGCTAGATCAGTTGATGGCTGAAGACTGATTTCCAATTGATAGGTTCCAATGGTTTTAGAGCTACGCCATAAGCAACATGCTCGCCAATTTTGCTCAAACCCTTGATTTTGCCTGCGTGAAGCGCAGGCAAAATCAAGGGTTTGAGCAAAATTGGCGAAGGTATTGATCAGGATTTTGTGCTGTCAGGGCGACAGCGGGCTCAGAACGTAGACATAGCAAGCTCTATAGCCCGCTGTCCCTGCTTGTAAAAGTTGATCCAACGACGGTTAATACGCAAAAGCTCGTCCAATGTTTCCTGACACAATTGCTGTAACTGGAGCCAAATCGGTAACTGTTGCCCCACATAAAACGCGCTATGTCGGCGTTGGTGGCTAGATGGGATTTCTGGT
>Ga0081520_100152_pt1 | contig 48656 bp, 44 predicted proteins | sample HotLakmasection1_FD_70988 | JGI IMG/M metagenome (GOLD analysis project Ga0081520, IMG submission 70988) | Hypersaline microbial mat communities from Hot Lake, Washington, USA - Section #1 (SPADES assembly) (version 2) | ecosystem: Environmental > Aquatic > Non-marine Saline and Alkaline >... | reverse complement strand
AGCAACTGAGCGGGGGGGCAGAGTTTCCCGGTCCGGTATGATCATCAGCAATGCCACTCCGCTCATCGCCTTCGCACGGATTGACCAACTCTCGCTACTGCAAAAAGTGGTCGGCGAATTGGTAATTCCATTAGCTGTCGCACAAGAAATTACGGCGTACCAACCTTCGCAGCGAGGCAGCCTCGACTTAGACAAACTGCCCTGGATTCAGGTGCGATCGCTCCGGTCAGATCAACAAGTACGACTCTTGTTGCCAACGCTCGACCAGGGAGAAGCCGAAGTCATTGCTCTAGCATTGGAAGTCAACGCAGATCGGGTATTAATGGATGAACTAACGGGTCGGAAAGTAGCTGAATCCTTGAATCTAAGAATCGTAGGTTCTGTGGGAATTTTGATTCGCGCTAAGCAGTTGGAATATATCCCAGCAATTCAGCCCTATCTTCAGCAAATGAGGCAGGCAGGAATTTATTTTAGCGATCGCTTCATCAATGCCGTTTTACGCCAAGTGAACGAGATTTAGCGAATGGGTTGTCAAAGTTGCAAGTCGATTACCGAATCAAATGCCTCGACTCAACAGTATCAAGCAACTCGTGGCGTTAAATTTTCCAGCACCACCTCTGGAATGTTCCCTGAACCTAGCGTTTCCTTAGCGTCCAAAATTTCAATGCCGACCAGCAATTCATCCTCAGCCAGATTGAGCGCGATCGCTTCTGTGAGTTGCACAGTCTTGCACTCGTGAGCGCCTTCGACTAAACGGACATAAAGCGCATCACCTTCTTCGTCATAACTAATTTTCATGGGCAATTTAGAGCTGAATCGATTTAAGTGTATCTGTGGCTTTGAGGCAGATCAGCGATCTCACTTTTACCGTAAACCTTGCTGCTTCAGGTGGGCTGTTAGCCATTCATCATCTTTTTCCGCCAATGGCGGCACTGGGTCTTCGTGGTAATCAATCACCAAATCATAGCCAGACTGGTCGTAGATCTCATCTAACAAAACCTTCAAGTCCACAGCAGGTTCTGGGTCGTTGGTGCCTAACGGGAGGGGAAACACCGGCATTGGATTTTGGAGGTTAAAGGCGTACAAATCGGCGCGGGGGCGCTGAGCACTGGCGCTGACCAAAATTCGATAGTGAGCCGCTACGGCCTCCGGCGCTTCGATCAGCGGCGTCCATTGCCGCAGCAAGTCAATTTCTACAAAGTTCGTCGCGCTCGCCAAAATCGTTTGGCGCTTGGCCGCATAGGCCAGCCGCCCCTCACCCGGACGCTTATTCGTGGGAGACAGCACCACCAGCACCGTTACCACCTCGCTGGTGGCCACATCGCGAATTTCCAAATATCCCTGCCGGATGACGCTCGGCATCGGCAGTTCCACTTCAATCGGTTGCGCGATCGCCACCCCGCTCCCCACCGCAACGGTATCCTCTTGCCGTGCCCGCACTGACTTCTGCACCGCGACATCTGGAATCCCCACCAGCACAGAATCCTGCGTTCCCGTTTGGTACATCGCTGCTTCCACGACAACCCGATATTTCGGACGCAGTTGGGGGCCAAGGTTGATGGCGATCGCCGTGATCAACCGATGCTGTAAATTTCGCCAGGAACGCGGATGTTCCAAATAGGGATCCATACCGGGGAATGGCGAAGGCATGGCGATGTCTCTTGCAGGATGTACTGTTATTGTAAGCAGCGATTGCGGGGCTCAAATCCAGTTATTGGGGCAGGGGTGGGGGAGATCGCTACTCGGCTAGCCTTACACATAAGTCATCAACAATTGCAGCACTGCCGCGATCGCCGACAGCGATGCCGTCTCCCCGGCTGTGTGATACTCCGTCGTGGGAATTTGCAGCGTCGTGCCGTTAATCGCACCGTCAGTTGCCGCCGCCACCCGGCCTAACTCCGTCCGACCTAGGGGGTATGACTTACCCCGCAGTTGGTTCTGCGCTTCGATGTATTCATCCTTAAACCCATAGGTAATACCGAGCGCTTCGCAGCGATCGACCAGTTCTTGGGTCATCGCTGCCGCAAAGGGGCCGTTGGCATCGCAATGCCGCAGCGTCACCTGTTGTGCATCGGCATCTTCGCGGGTGGCGTAGGGGCTGGTATCGAGCACCACCAACCGCTGCGTTGTCAACCGTTCGCGCTGAAACCAAGAGAGCGTATAGCGCCAACTGCGGCCTGATTCTTCTTGAGCGGTAAACAGCCCAGTTCCCTGAAAGCCTTGCTGGAACAGATAAATCAACAAAGCTGCACTGACCACATTATCCAACTGGGCGGAAATCAAGCCATCGGCAATCTGCAAGCGATCTAAAAAAGAGACTGGCGTACCGGGTTGCAAATAATCCAATCCATCGACTTCAAAAATTAAATTGTTGCGCTCTGGGCAAATGTAGGAATGGGTAATCTCGCCCTGGCCGATATAGGTGCCGGTGTAGGGCAGGTGGGCCTGGACTCGTTGTCCCTTAAAGCGATCTTCGATGGTGTGGAGCATCCGCTCTGATGCCGAATCGCCCATATTTTCGCCCTTGTTACCCGCAATAAACGCCGCATATTGAAACTCATTCGGCCCCGTACACAGCAGGCCATGGCGGTCAATATGGGCAGATAAAAACAGATCGTGAGGGCGATCGCCCTGGGCCACCAAAACTCCGTGATAGTAATTAACCCTGACTCCAATTTCTTCGAGTTCTCGTCGCAGCACACGAAAGAAAGCATCTTCATTACCCACAACCGAGGGTTCGCGAATGAGCGGCTTCAGAATATCGAGAAAGGTCTCGAGTGATTCGTCTGATGCAGAAGGCTGCACGACAGGATGGGAGACTACAGGGACAGTGGTTTCTAAAGGACTCATGGACAACAGCCTCCGCAACTTGCTGGCAATCAGTTACTGAACGTGATCAACACCAGAACATGCCGCTGCTGGGGCTTAACCATACTGGCAACTCACTGCAAGCGAACAGGCGACATATCCAGAATTTTGGGATCATACAGTACGGGAACTGAACCGCAAAAGTGGTGGAGTGGGATACACTCCTTAGTCCTAACTGCATAGAGATATTGAGTTGCAACGCCTCGTTTCACTGCTCGTTGGTGATGTAATGACCAATCTTCTAATCCCTTACTCCGCCCTCTGCAACTTTGTCAGCTTTGGGTCGATGATCTTGCGGCCCTGATTAGGAAACTTCACCGCCAGACAGATCTTGTTGCCCGCGCCAAAGATGTGCGTTATTTCCCCTGCGCCATAGGCCGGATGCACGACAACATCGCCCGCACTCCAGTCGGTTTCATGGGCACCGCTACCCGGTTTTGCCGCGACCTCTTTCTGCTGGCGGGCAGCGCGGATGGGGGTGGTCATCCGCTGCAGGGAGCCTAGTCCGGCGTTGGTGGTGATGTAGTCCATCGGCAATTCACCGAGGAAGAGGGATGGGCTGGCGGGTTCGCGGTTGCCGTAGAGGCGACGGGCACGGGCATAGGAGATGAACAGCCGCTCCTTAGCGCGGGTGATGCCGACGTAGCAGAGGCGGCGCTCTTCTTCCGTGGCGGCAGGGTCTTCGAGGGAGCGGAAGTTGGGGAACAAGCCCTGCTCCAGCCCGACCAAAAACACCACGGGAAACTCCAGCCCCTTGGAGGAGTGGAGGGTCATGAGCGAGACGCGATTGCTGCCTTCGTTCACGTCGTCGAGATCCGAGGCGAGGGAGGCATTGGCGAGAAAGGCGAGGAGGGAGTTATCTTCGTTCTCTTCCTCAAATTGCAGCACGGCGTTGTAAAGCTCCTGCACGTTGCCAACCCGCTCCAGGGCTTCGTCGGTGCCGTCGGCTTTCAGCGCGTCAATGTAGCCAGAGTCTTCCAGCAGTTCTTGGATGATTTCGGAGCCTTTGGCGTTGTCGAGTCTTTCGCGATACTTCTTGATCAACCCGGCAAACTCCAGCACGCCCTTCGCCGATCGCCCCGCCAGGGTCTTCACCGAGGTCTCATCGCTGAGGATTTCCCAGAGGGGAATGTTGCCAAGGGTTTGGGTCGCTTGCTCCAGCTTGTCCAGCGTACCTTTGCCGACGCCGCGCCGGGGCACGTTGATCACCCGCTTGATGCTGACAGAGTCGGCAGGGTTGGCAATGGTGCGGAGGTAGGCCAGCACGTCTTTGATCTCGCGGCGATCGTAGAAGCGCAAACCGCCTACCACCTGATAAGGAATGCTGTAGCGGGTCAGCACTTCCTCAAAGGAGCGGGACTGGGCGTTGGTGCGGTAGAGGATGGCGAAATCGCCCCACTTCAGTTCCGGGTTCTCGTACTCCAGGCTGCGAATCTGGCCCACCACAAAATCAGCTTCGTGGATCTCGTCGTCCGCCTTGTAGCAAAAGATGGATTCCCCCTCGCCGCGCGTTGCCCGCAAAATCTTGTCGATGCGCTCGGTGTTGTTCTCAATAATATGGTTGGCAACGTGGAGGATGTTGGAGGTGGAGCGGTAATTTTCCTCCAGTTTGACCATGCTGCGGGTATCGTCATCCGGCAAACCATCCCCAAAGTCGTCCTGGAAGTTCATCAGGATCGTGAAATCCGCTGCTCTAAAGGAATAAATGCTTTGATCTGCGTCTCCGACTACGAACGTCGAACGGTTGCGCCAGTCATTGAATTTCTGGATGTCTTCGCCGTTGGTGGTGAGCAGGCGAATCAGGTCGTACTGGGTACGGTTGGTGTCCTGATACTCGTCCACCAGGATGTGGCGGAAGCGGTTGTGCCAGTAGCCCAGCACTGACTCGTTCTGCTGGAACAGCTTGACCGGAATCATAATCAGGTCGTCGAAGTCGAGGCTGTTATTAGCGGCGAGGGCTTTTTCATAATGGCGATACACGTCCGCGATCATGCGCCCCCGGTAGTTGGGCTGGTCTTTCTCGAATTCGGATGGGGTGAAGTTCTGGTTCTTGGCGTTGCTGATGGCGTAGCGCACCGATCGCGGATTGAACTTTTTGTCGTCCAGGTTCAGGTCTTTGGTGACGATGGTTTTAATCAGGCTCTGGGCGTCGGACTCGTCAAAAATCGAGAAGGTCTTTTTCCAGGTGTAGCCGTCGGGGTGCTGGTATTTCTCAATGTCAAAGCGCAAGATGCGGGAGCACAGGGCATGGAAGGTGCCAATCCACAGGTGCTTGGTGACGTTTTTGTAGACGTGGGACCTGAGCTTGGTCTGCTCGTACTCCGGCAGCGCTGACAGTCGCTTGCCATGCTTAGCCTGGGCTTCCTGTTCGGCAAACAGCACCTCAATCCGCTCTTTCATCTCTTTGGCGGCCTTGTTGGTAAAGGTCACCGCCAGGATGTTTTCGGGATCGACGCGGTGGTTGAGCACCAGGTTGGCAATGCGGAAGGTCAGGGCGCGGGTCTTACCCGACCCGGCTCCGGCCACCACGAGCAGGGGACCGCAGAAGTGCTCGACCGCAGCACGCTGGGAGGGGTTGAGCTTGGCGAGGAAGTCGGTGGAAGCCGTCATGGGCAAGGGGCAAAGTGGATAGCAAACATCCCTTAGTATGACATCCCTGTCCAGTTTGAAGTTTAGCTGGCAAGCATCCTAGATGCGTCTCTGCTTTGGCTTTCTCGCAGGTATAGAGAGTTTTAGAGATGAATTCGCCTACTCTTCGTCGTGACTCGGTTCCAACAATAACTAAAGGCCGTCCAGAATTTGGCGAACTCGTTGAGGTGACAGGGTGCTAATCTTTTCATCAAGTTGACTGCGATCGACCGTGAAGATTTGAGAAATGTTCACGACGCTGGGCTTAGAGAGATTGGCTTCACCTGGGTCAAGCAACAAATTGCCGGGGGCTTTGACGCGTTTGAGATTGGAAGTGAGCGCACACACGACCAAGGTGCGAATGCGGCTGTTATTGAAGTCATTGTTTTGAATGACGACATGGGGATGTCGATAACCAGGGGCTGAGCCAATGGGATCGCCTAACTCAACCCAGTAAATATCGCCTTGTTGGACTACCATTCCCCGTCAACTAGATTGCGGTGACTCGTCCGCATCGTCTGGAGCAAGCGGGTTTCGTCTTCATCCAGGTCGTCTGCGTAGGCGGCGTTGATTTCGGCGACCAAATCGGGCCGTTTTCGGTATCGCCGGATGAAGTCTTGCAATGCCAGGGTGACTAATCGCCCCCATGAAATCTGCAGTTCCCTGGCAAGGGTCTGGGACTTGCTTACAAGCGATTCTTGAATGGGGAGGCCAGTTGGTTGATCTGCCATAGGGGTGTAGAAAATAACTCAGGCGGCTACCTGAAGTTTAGCCAAATTGAACAGAGAACAGTAGGGTCTTGCGTCAAAACTGGCAGCTTTTGGGAGATGGCGATGCGATCGCATGACCCTCTCTGGATGAGCATATTGGTATCGAAGGGTTATTAGCAGGCAAGCCTAGCGGAGAAAGTCACTATTCATTTAAGCGCTGGTTATCTTCGCGAGCATAAAATAGGTTTCAGCGTTGACTGAATGATTGGACAAGCATATGATTTCCAGGTTGGCAAGGTCAATAAGGCTATATGATTTAGCTTGTTATCTTAGTATTAGTAGTGATTCATTTTGTTGAATTATGAGTATTATTCATAATCGTCAAATCAAAGCAACTCTTGAAAAAACCTTTGATGGTTTGATCGATCTCTCTGATTGTGAAGGAAGATCAGAAAACGATGTTCAGAATGCTTTCTTATCTAGAAGCTTGGTGGCACTCTCAATAAAAATATTGGCTGACTCATCTACTGAAGATGCTAGTAAGGCAGTAACAGATGGCTATGGAGACAATGGAATAGATGGCATCTACTACAATAGAAATGAGAGAATTCTATACCTTGTTCAAGCCAAGTGGAAGCAAGACGGTAACGGATCAATCGATTTGGGTGATGCCCTAAAGTATCTTGAAGGATTCAAGGATTTACTGAATCTAAACAGGAATAAGTTCAATGAAAAAATCAAGAGCATGTTCTCCATGATTGAGGAGGCGCTTGATGATGCAGGAACTCGATTCATGCTTGTTATTGTTTATTCAGGAAAACAAGATCTCTCAGACGATATTAGATCTAGATTCAATGAGCGGTTAGGGGAATTGAATGATCCAACTGAAGTCGTAAAGTTAAGGGTTTTAAGGCAGTCTAATCTCTACAATTACATTGTTCAGGGAATGCAAGGCCAACCTATCGATATAGATCTTGCTCTGTTTGATTGGGGCCAGTGTCAAGAGCCATTTCAAGCATATTATGGTCGTGTCTCTGCTCTAGATGTTGCTGAATGGTGGAACAATCACTACCCACACTTGTTTGATCCAAACATCAGAATGTTTTTAGGAGAAACAGATGTCAATGAAACCTTGATAGATACGCTGAAGTCTGAACCTGAGAAATTTTGGTACTTCAATAATGGAATTACTGCATTAAGTTCGTCAATAGAAAAGAAATCAATTGGTGGAAGTTCTCGCTCAAATGGCTACTTCGCATGCAAAGATTTTAGGATAGTAAATGGCGCTCAAACTGCGGGTGCTGTCGCTTCCGCAGTCAACCGATTTCCAGAGATCGTTGCTAGCGCTTATGTTCCTATTAGAGTTATATCTCTCAAAGATTCACCAGACTCCTTCGATCGATCAGTCACCAAATATAACAACACACAAAATCGAATAGACAGAAGAGACTTTGTTGCATTAGATCCTGAACAGGAACGAATTCGTACAGAACTTCAGTTAGATGATATAGGGTATACCTTTAAGAGCGGTGATACTGTCGTGGGCTATCAAGAATCTTGTGATCTAGCAGAAGCAACAATTGCAAGGGCTTGCTTCTTGTCTGAATCTTATCTTTCTGTGCAAGCAAAAGCTGCAATTGGGAGGCTTTGGGATGATATTGAAAAGGCTCCATACAAGAAAATATTCAACCCATCAGTTTCAGGCCCAGAGTTGTGGAAACTTATCCAAGTTTTGCGAATCATTGAAGGTACTTTGGCACAATTTCAGAGCCTAGAAGGGAAGGAAAGGCTACTTTCGGTTCATGGAAATAGATTTCTATCTCACCTTATTTTTCAAATTCTCAAGGATGAATTAGCTAAGCAAGATACCTACCTATCTGATGAATTCAGAGAAAGTGTAAAAGTCACCACAGTCGAGGTATACGAAAAAGTTTTGGAGATTATTGGCGATAGGTATCCAAATTCCTACTTAGCTAGCCTCTTTAAGAATCAAAGTAAGTGTCAGGATGTTAAAGATGCTTTCTTTAGCGAAGAAGAGGTAGTATATCTTGTCTGAGGATATCGCTCCAAAGTAAATTGCTTAGAGGGTGTTTCAAAAGTCTTCTGAACTGGATTTGGCTACCTGAACTACCCAGAAGCTCCTACGGTGGAATGGGCATTTGAGCCCTTCCTGAAATGGCTCGGGGTAGCCTCTATCACACAAAACAAGACTTTTAAAACACCCTCTTAGAAGTCGATGCAGCTACGAGATTCTGAGGGGAGGGGAGCGATCACATCACTCACTATTACGATGCAGGATTAGATTTTTTACGATGCAGGATTAGATTTTTGCCGCTGAGCGATCTGCATCAATAATCGCAAAGCTTCATTGACGGCTGCTTCGCTAGGAAATGCTTGGGCGACATCCGGATCTAATCGCACCAAATTGGTTCCCGCCTGATAGCGCTCAGCATACTTACCTCTCACGCTACCTTCCATCTGGGCGAAGTCATATTCAGGCCGCAGTTCGTCCGTCATTGCATTATCAGTTTCCTTGTTCATAAAACCGCCTTTCTTGCCTTGTCGCTTTTCGAGCGCTGATGATGCGGAGTCGGTCGTCTCTGTCAGTATGGGCGACGACCAGAATTTGCCTCAACCTGGATATGCCGATGGTAACGTAACGGCTTTCTCCTATCGAATGATCAGGATCGGGGAACGTCGCGGAGAGCGGATCGCTGAATACTGTTGCCGCTTCTGGAAATGACACTCCATGCTTCTCCAGGTTGCGAGCCGCTTTTTCAGAATTCCACTCGAATTTCATCTGTCTTGATCACACTACGTGACACAAATCGCCTCTTGTTCTACCGCTGCTTGAATTTCGTCGCGAAGCATTTTCTTCGTCACTACATCAACGGATACGCCGAGTAAATCTTCAAGATAGAACTTGAGATCCATATAGCGCTCAGAAGCGACTTTTCCATTGAACTCTACGAGTACGTCTAAATCACTGCTGTCCTGAGCTTCATCCCGCGCCACAGAACCAAACACCGCCAAAGACTCAATTCCGAAGTCTTCCAAGGCTGCGCGGTGTTTTTGAAGCAGGTAGATCGCGGCTTGACGTTTCATAGCCCCAGTATATTGCTCTCGCCGGGAATGCGATCGCTCCCCCACAGCAACGCCGCAACCATGTGAGTTCCAGAATTCTGAAAGCCAGAAGGTTGGGAGGGGCTGGGAGCGATCGCAACCTTCGCATTAGTTAAAATCACTAAAAACAAACCTCCGAGCCATATTTGAGCAACCATCTACGGTGAACTAAATGCCAGTAGGCGGCGAGTAAGTTAGATGAAGGTCAGAGAGATTATCAAACAGTTGGAAGCGGATGGTTGGGTTCAAGTCAGAATGAGAGGGAGCCATCGACAATTCCATCATCCAACTAAACCTGGAACAGTAACGGTTGCAGGCAAACCAGGTCTTGACCTACCTCGGGGTACACTGAACAGTATCCTCAAGCAAGCAGGGCTGAAGGAAAATGAGTAACAAACTGCAATACCTGATTGTGATTGAGCAAGGCTCAAATAGCTACGGTGCCTATGTGCCGGATTTGCCTGGTTGTGTGGCAGTCGGAGAAAGCCGAGAAGAAGCCGTTGAGTTAATCCAAGAAGCGATCGCCATGCACCTTGAAGACTTACGCGATCGCGGAGAGGCCATTCCACCGCCTCACTCCTCTAGTGAAGTGATTGAAATCTCAGCCGCTTGAGCGATCGCTGCAACTTTTAATGTCGTTTGAGTAATGTCGTTTGAGCTGAGAAGGTTTTGAGGGGAGGGGGCGATCGCCCCATCAGTTATCAAGATGCAATTTTGGACTGCGATCGCTGAGCCATCTGCAACCACCACCGCAAATGTCGTGCGGCACTGCGAGCCACTACCCGAAAACGGCTTCTCCTTTTCGAGGCATCGCTTTGATAAGCACGCGGTTTTCTAAACTCGCCCAGACAGAAATTTGCCACACAAAGCTGACTCCCCAGGGCAACCGCGTGGCACAATGGTGTCGCCTTATGGTTTATCGGCAAATGTCTATGCGCGGCAATTCAAACAACCTGGCCATCATGATCGTGCTCAACATTGTCGGCGTCATGTTGGTTTTAGGCGCAGTGATTCTCGTGCTACGGGGACTCGGATGGGTCACGCAGATCCCTGAGTACGTGATTTGGGCGTTGTTGCTGCTGTCGCTCGGGATCGGTATTTTGGGCGGTATTCGCTCGGCACGATAAGGAATGAGGATCAAATAACAGCCAAATTGTTAGGGCAGGCATCTTGCCTGCCTTGGGACAGCCGAAACGGCTATCCCAACTTATTCAATTCTCATTCCTAAGCAGGTCACACTATGCGACGTCTTTCTCTGCCTAGTCAAATTTTTCTCGCCCTCTTGGGCTTCACCCTGCTGGTATGGATTTTACGAGGCCTGACCATCCTGTCTTTCATTCCAGGGATTGTGCTGTGGTTGCTGCTATTGCTCACCATTGGGGCTGGCGTGATCACCAGCCTGCAGCGGATGCGTTAAGGCCCAGAGCGATCGCATGGCCGACCTCGGCGTTTTCGGCGCGGCGTGGTGACTAGTGGGCAGGCTCAGGGGCAATCATGGCTTTTGGCTCAAACATTACAAAAAAGTGCGAATCGGGGGTTTTGTGGCGGAGGAGTTTTAGCCATGCTTCGGCATCTTGATAACGCCGATATCGCTCAACTATCGTGCGGGGCTTTTCCGGCAGTTGACGAACGATGCACCAGGGTCGTAGCTGAGTTTGATAGGTCATGGTTTTCACCAGGTAAAGGACGATGAACTGGAAACGGGGCGCATTTTCCCACTGCAAAAAGGCCAGGTCAACGCCGCTCAAGGGAACGGGAAAACCCAGTAATCACATCCTTCGCTCGCGCTCTACCTTGGTCAGCAGCCCAATCAGTCACCCACATTCCTAAAGGAGATGGGCAAGGCACTTGAGACACACGATGGCGTCGGTTAATTGGGGGATAACGCTCAGTACCCCAGTTAAAAAATCGGTCACTTACCGCTTGAAGAAACTCAAGAGTTTCGAACCTTGGCAGTAATTGCCTAGAGAGTAGCACTGAAACACTAAATAGGTAAATAGGTTTGTATTTGTACACAAAATGTGGTGTATGCCCCACTCAAATACGATCGCCCCCGTTGCAAAGCGGCTCAGATTTTTTATGATTGCCACAGGCGATCGCAACCTCTCATTGAAACCATCGTGGAAGACGACCAAGACAAAGCGCTGCCAGACAATGACGATAGTTCTGAAAAGCCCAGACGCCGATCGCGTTCGAAGCGCAGCAGCCAAAAATCCACTTCGTCGATGCCCGCCCTGCCCCCAGCGGCAAATTCAGTAGCGGGTGGCATTTATAAGGTGCAAATTTTTTATCTAGCGGCTCGCAGCACCAATCCCAAAGCTCCCGTCAAAGATGCCCTCTGGTTTGCGACGTATCCGATCATTCCGCGAGTGGGCGATTGTTTGTTTCACGATGGCGTCTACTACCAAGTGGAGCGGGTCTTTCTCTACGAAAATATGGGGCCGGGTTGGTATGCGGATATTGAGGTGTCGTTTTACGGCAGACGGTAGGGAGTGCGAGGGTGGCTGGGTGTGAGGGTAGTTGGCGAGGCAAAAAGTCTCGGTAGTGGCGGGTTTAGCGTTGCGCTGTGGAAAGCTGTCCAAGCGGGATCAACTAGACCGGCTTCGACAGATATAGCGGTGTGCAGGGGGGGCAGGTAAGTAGGAAGTTGCAATTAAACGTAAGACGCCGTAGGTTGCGGTTGAGGAACGAAACCCAACACCCGCATGGGTTACGCTACCGCTCTAGCGCAGCCATGCCCGAAGGGCTTTACCCATCCTACAGTTGAATCAGCCCAGCTACTTACACCCGAAACTTGAGACCTGAGACCTGAGTCCCGACCAACCGTACTTGACCAGATTGAACACCACTGTATGTCACTATGGCGGCAGTGGTGAATCAGGACTGCGAATGGCATGTTGAGGGGTGAAGTCGCGGCGTTGACTGCGGCATTTTTGTGGGCGTTGTCGACGGTGATTTTTGGGCGACTGGGCAAGTCGCTCAGTCCACTGGTGTTGAATTTGGCAAAAGGGGGCATCGCGATCGCCCTCATTCTCATCACGTTGGTACTACAGCAAAATTTGCAGCCGCAACTGCCCTCGGCGGCGATCTTCTGGCTGATGCTCAGCGGTGTAATCGGCATTGGCCTGGGGGATACGGCCTATTTCAGGTCCATCAACTATTTGGGGGCGCGACGGGCACTGTTGATGGAATGCCTGGCCCCGCCGCTGACGGCGCTGATTGCTCTGGTGTTTTTGCAGGAACAGTTGAGCGCGATCGCCTGGGGCGGCATTTTGCTCACGGTGGGCGGCATCGCTTGGGTGATTTCCGAACGGGTCCCCACTGCCGATCAGAAATACGTCAACTTACGGGCAGGCATTCTCTGGAGCGTATTGGCTCAGCTTGGGCAGGCCAGCGGGGCGGTGATGTCGCGGGGGGTACTGGCAAATACGGACATAGATCCCTTGTGGAGTGGGCTGCTGCGCATTGCTGCTGGGGGCCTCATTTTAGTGATTTTGGTGGGGAGTCGCGGTCAAGTTGGCGCAAAATTGCGACCTCTGCGATCGCGGCAAATCCTACCGATGCTGGTGCTGGCGGCCTTTTTGGGTACCTATCTGGCGATCTGGCTGCAGCAAGTGGCGTTCAAATTTACCCCGGCGGGCATTGCTCAGGCATTGCTGGCGACCAGTCCGTTATTTGTGCTGCCCATTGCGGTGATGTTGGGCGATCGCGTCACCGGACGAGCCGTGCTGGGTGTGTTGGTGGCGATCGGCGGTATCTGGTTGCTGATTGGGGCGTCGTGATCGAGGGCTTGACTGCTGTTGCAACGCGATCGAGTACGGGCTGCCGATCTGTTGATGGCAAAATGTGACAGCTTTGTTACGTTACGATAAAGACACATTTCAAGGGCAACAATGGCTCCATCGGCGGTCAGCCCAAACGTCAATATATCTGGGAATTTTAGACATCATTATGGTTCAGAAAGTTGAAAAGTCACCCAAAGAGTGGAAAGAGCAGCTAACGCCTGAGCAGTATCATGTGGCCCGCGAAAAGGGCACCGAGCGGGCGTTCACCGGGGAATATCACGACAACAAGCAACCCGGCGTCTATAAGTGCGTCTGCTGCGGTACTGAACTTTTCCGCTCGGACGAAAAGTTTGACTCGGGCACTGGCTGGCCGAGCTTTTGGGCTCCCGCTAAAGCCGAAAACGTTGACACTAAAAGCGATCGCAGTTTATTTATGGTGCGTACTGAAGTCCTCTGTGCCGCCTGCGATGCTCACCTGGGTCACGTCTTTAACGATGGTCCGGCCCCCACGGGCAAGCGCTACTGTATCAACTCCGCCTCCCTCGACTTTGAGAAAAAAGCGTAACCGATACGCCTCTCATGGGCTCGAGGTTTGGCACCGTCAGACAGACTGCTGATCGACGATAAATCTTGAGCCAGTGCTAACCGTGACAGTTTTAGAGGCTGTCACGGTTTTTCGGTGGTTGTGTCAATTTGGGCACGGCCCCCCGAGACAACCGAGACCTTTCTAATTCACCCTGGCGAACTGACAGTCGCAATGCAACTCAACGTCGAAACTGCGGGGCAAGGATACCCCATTCTGTGTCTACACGGCCATCCGGGTAGCGGACGCTGCATGTCGGTGTTCACCGAAAAGCTGGCTCAGCGCTACACCACGATCGCGCCTGACTTACGGGGCTACGGTCAAAGCCGAACGAACCAACCGTTTGTCATGCAGGATCACTTGGCTGACCTGATGAGCTTGCTCGATCGCCTCAAGATTGAGCACTGCCTGGTGTTGGGTTGGTCGCTGGGCGGCATCTTGGCGATGGAACTGGCCGTGCAACAGCCGCAGCGCGTGACCGGTCTCATTTTACTGGCGACAGCGGCTCGTCCACGGGGTAGCCATCCCCCCATCACCTGGCAGGATCATGCCCTGACGGCGATCGCCTCACTGATCAACAAAGCCGTCCCCGGTTGGCAGTGGAATATTGAAACCTTCGGACGGCGATCGCTCTACCGTTACTTAATTCAGCAACACACGCCTCAGGCCTATCAACGGCTGGCCAACGAAGCTTTTCCCGCTTTTTTAAAAACGTCACGCCCGGCGCAGCAAGCCCTCAACCAAGCGCTACGAGCAGGCTACAACCGATTGCCTGATGTGACTCAAATCGCAGTCCCCACTTTGGTCTTGTGTGGGGACTGCGATCGCCACATCACCGCCGCCGCCAGCCAAGAAACCGCGCAAAATTTGCCCCGCAACACCCTCAAAACGTATCCTCAAACCGCTCACCTGTTCCCTTGGGAAATTCCCGATCAGGTGTTGGCCGACATTGACCAGTGGTTACAAACCCATGGCTAAGGAATGGGGATCAAATAACATCCAAATTGTTAGGGCAGGCATCTTGCCTGCCTTGGGACAGCCGAGACGGCTATCCCAACTGATTCAATTCTCATTCCTAAACGCGGCTCAAGAGCCTTTCGGGCAGTTCCTCTGGCAGTTGCCAGCCATCGTCTGAAAAGACTTTCTCCCAAAGCGTTTACGCCTTTTCACCAGCCCCTATACTAGAGGCACGAGCTTGCACGGACGTGCTGGGAGTAAACGAACAATGGAATGGCATGTGAGTGACGCCCAAAGTTTGAGAGTAATTGATCGCGAAATCGGCAATCACATGTTTACTCCATCGGAATATGAGTTGGTGCGCCGCATCATTTACGCTACCGCTGATTTTGAGTTTGCTTCCCTGATTCGCTTTTCGGAACATGCCCTGACCTCGGGGGCCGCAGCGCTAGCCGCCCGCACTACGATTGTGGTAGATGTGCCCATGGTGCAGGTGGGCATTGCCCAACCCATTCAAGAGACGTTTGTGAATCCGGTCTATTGCAGCATGGATGCTCTGACTCGACCGCAAAAGGGCAAGAGCAAAACCGCCTGGGGTATCGAAACGCTGGCTCAACGCTATCCCGAAGGTATTTTTATCGTCGGCGAATCGCAAACCGCCCTAGAATCTCTGGTCGAACTGGTCGAGGCGAATCAAGTGCGACCGGCGCTGATCATCGCCACCCCCGCTGGCTTTTTGGATGTGGATCTGTTGAAAGGTCGCTTGCAAGATACGATGGTGCCCCACATTCGTATCGATGGGAAAAAGGGTAATCCCGTGCTGGCAGTCTCGGTGATGAATGGCCTGATTGACTTAGCCTGGCAAGCTTACGGCAAAGCTCCTAAAGCCATCTAAATAGGGACGTAATCTCTAAAAAATGAGGATTTGATAGAGGTCCACAGGTTCTCTGAAAATAACCCTTCTCTCAGGCACCCGCTCCCCTTAGGCCCGACCTTGATGAATCGGTTGCCCCAACAGGGACTGGGTGCCTAACCCCACCCAGGCAGGGAAATTCAATCAGTTGGGATAGCCGTCTCCGCTTTCCCTTGTCCGGTCAGGTCTATTCTTCACGGAAATTGGATGTTAAATGATCCTCATCTCCCAAAACAAAAAGCGGCGTAGTCTAACGACGCCGCTTTTACATTAGAGTCAGTGAATTGACTGGAGCTGCGGATTATTCGATGAGTGTCGGAGCCATCAGGGAGGCGGTGCGTTCCGGTGCAGCGATCGCGCTAAACAAGGGCTGACTGGGCTGGTCGGCAATCAGCATCATCGTGTCTTGCACCCGACCCAGCATGGCTACCGTTTTAGCATCGTAAGTCTGGGTGGCCACCTTGGGATATAGCCCAATGCCAATCACAGGCACCAGCAGACAAGCCGCGATGAAGGCCTCACGGGGACGAATATCCAGCATCAGTGGGGTCTTCTCAACCACTTCGCCGGTGTTGCCGTAAAAGATGCGACGCAGCATCGTCAGCAGGTAAATCGGGGAAAGAATGACGCCGATCGCGGAGAGCACGATGATGCCGACTTTGAAGGTCAAGGTATAAGCATCGCTAGTCGCCATGCCCAGGAACACTGCGATTTCGCTCACGAAGCCACTCATGCCAGGCAGAGCCAGAGACGCCATTGCCGCCGCCGTAAAGAAGGCGAAAGCGGCGGGCATCTTGCGCGCCATACCGCCCAACTTGACCATGTCCAACGTATGGGTACGCTCGTAGGTCACCCCCGAGAGGAAGAACATCACCGCCGCAATCAAACCGTGGGAGATCATTTGCAGCACTGCGCCACTGATACCGACGGTGGTGAAGGTTGCAAAACCGATGAGCACAAACCCCATGTGAGCGATCGAAGAGTAGGCCATGCGGCGCTTCAGGTTGTCTTGCCCAAAGGCGTTGAGGGAAGCGTAGAGAATGTTGACAACGCCGAGAATGGCTAAGAAGGGAGCGACAAACACATGGGCATCTGGCAACATCTCAATGTTCATGCGCAGAATGCCGTAGCCTGCCATCTTCAGCAGCACCCCCGCCAGAATCATGGAAACAGCAGCGGGCGCTTCGCTATGGGCATCGGGCAACCAGGTATGGAAGGGGAAAATTGGCAGCTTTACCCCAAAGGCCACAATCAAGCACGCATAAGCAAAGAGTTGGAACGGCAGTGAATAGTCTTTCATCGCGAGGTCAGTAAAGTTGAAGCTCACTGTGTCGCCATAAAAGGCCATCGCTAGAGCCGCTACCAAGATGAAGATCGACCCGATCGCGGTGTAGAGAATGAACTTGGTCGCAGCGTAGCGGCGCTTTTGACCCCCCCAAATCGAGATGAGCAGGTAGACAGGGACCAGCTCAATTTCCCACATCAGGAAGAACATCAGAATGTCCTGACACAGAAAAACCCCGACCTGAGCGCTGTACATCAATAACAACAAAAAATAATAGAGGCGGGGTTTAGTCGAAATATTCCAAGAAGCCAGAATGGCGAGGGTCGTAACCAGGCCGCTCAAAATCACGAGGGGCATGGAGAGGCCATCAGCGGCTACCGTCCAGTTGAGGCCAATTTGCGGCACCCATTGGTAAGACTCAACCAATTGCAGGCCGGCTTCTTGTAAAGAGTAGTAGCGCCCGAAAGTAAAGATGATGAGGGCAAATTCTGCTAGACCGACGGCCAGGGCATAGCTGCGCACCGTTTTGTGATTGCTGCCGGGTAGCAGAGGAATCGGCAAACTGGCCAAAAAGGGAAACAGGACAATCGTGGTTAACCACGGAAAATGCTCGCCAATCATGACATTCACGTGAGTTCTAATGAACAAGTGCACATAGAACACCGGTTTAGAAGTTGTCTAGCTCAAGGCTGATAGAGACATCTCGATAATGCATCGTCTCGTTGTCGCAGCGGCCTTACCTAAACAGTGAAGGTCGGAGGAGGTCAGCAGGTGTTCCCAGAGCGGGAGTCACATTGACTAGGCGAACCAACCGGTAAATTCAAGATGAGCATTTCTACTCATCTCATGCATGGCCCCAGTATACGCAACTTCATGAACTTTTGCGAAGGCATTTTCCCGGATCGCTTACCGGAAATTCATCTCTGTTAACTGTTTATGAGGGTTTCCAGCGCTTGAGGTCTCTAATGATGACAAAAAACAACCCGACCAATCACTTCAAATTATGTAAATGAATATCAATTAATTCCATAAATCCGTACTTTTATCCTCTCTAGAAAAAATATTGTCTGAGGATTTTGAATTGGTTCCTACTTGGCTAAAATTCTCTAAAGTCAAGGCTTTTGGCGCGATCGCGCCAGCCCTGATAAACCTCGTCTAGATTCAGAAGTGGAGTTTTAACCTTTGTCCGAACCTCACCGCCTGCGGCACCTCTCCTTACGAAGGAGAGGTTTAAGGACAATCTAGTTCCTCTCCTTACGAAGGAGAGGTTAGGTGAGGTTTTTTCGATCACGCAAAACTCCAGTTCTCAACTTAGGTGTGGTTTAGGCCTCAATTCATACAATGAACCAACCGAAATTTTGGCCGTTCATCTCCATTCACGGGCTTTGTTCTCATCAACCACCCGGCAGTTTTTGGGGGGCTCATATGGGCTCATAAAAGACTTCTATCAATACAGAGCTAATGATTGATTTTTTGCTGGCTGATCAAGTTGTGTGGCCCCGTCAAGCGGCGCAGCGGCGATCGCTGGCTCTATCTCGCCTCGGGTTGTGTCTCCGGCTGCAGCAATGCCATCAGCGCCAATGCGGATGGTCTGCCCCCTCACACTGGGTCGACATAGGTTGGCGGCGAGCCCTGAAACCAAGCATCAGCAAGGATTCTGGTGACTGGCGCGAGCACTCCACCCGGTTTGCTAATTGACCTTGGCGCTACATTTTGGACGGTGCTTAGCACCTCTCTCAGCAAGCTTTGGCAATGCCGGTCCCATCCCATCCAGGTCTGGGGTACGGGCGCACCGCGATGGGATTTGTCTAAAAAAACAATGGCAAATTAATCTATCGGCGACCCTTGGCATCCTTGACGGGCTACCCATGCCTCAACATGGGCAAAGATCTATCTATTGGCAGTGGTTTCCATGGGTCTACCTACGAATATGGTGAAGGAACCCAAAGTCACAGCAGCGCATTATGGCCGCTAACCCTGCTCACATTTTTGTCGTTGACGACTCTGCTGATAACCGCTTCTTACTACAGGCTTTATTAGAAGACGAAGGCTATCAAATCACTACGTTAGATAGTGGGCAGGACCTTTTAAATGCCGTGGGCGAGGCGTTGCCAGATCTGATCCTGCTGGACATTATGATGCCTGAGATGAGCGGCTACGAGGCGACCCGCCAGCTGCGTAACCGTAGTGAGTTGCCGTTTATTCCCATTTTGTTGGTGACGGCCCATGAGCGCTCCAATGTGGTGGAGGGGCTGGATACCGGAGCTGACGATTTCATTCGCAAACCGTTTAACGCCGATGAGTTGTTGGCCCGAGTGCGCGCGCTGTTGCGGCTCAAACGCAGTGTGGATGCCGAACGAGAAATTACCCAACAGCGGGATGATTTTGTCTCGCGCTTGACTCACGACCTGAGAACTCCTCTGGTGGCAGCTAACCGGATGCTGACGTTGGTGACTGATGATGCCTTTGGGGAAGTGCCCGAAGACGCGAAAGACGCAATTACCCAAACGATTCGAAATAACGACCACCTGTTGGCCATGGTGAATACCTTGCTAGAGGTCTATCGCTATGAGGCGGGGCGCAAGGAAACCGCGATCGCCCCCTTTAACCTCAACCGATTGCTCGAAGAGGTGGTGGCAGAACTCCGCCCCCTGGCGCAAGAAAAACAGCTAGAACTGAAACTCGAAGACTTGGTAGAGGATCAGGGCGATGACCGACGATACACTCTACAGGCCGATCGCTTGGAGATTCGCCGCGTCATGGTCAACTTGATCGGCAATGCGGTGAAATTTACCGATGCGGGTTTCGTCCAAGTCAGTTTTCAAAAAATCCCCCCCGCTGCCCCCGTCTACTGGTGTATAAAAGTGCGCGACACCGGCCCCGGCATCTCCTCCGCCGACCAAGCCGAAATTTTTGCCTGGTTTCGCCCCGGCAAGCATCGCCGCTCTGGCAGCGGCTTAGGGCTGCACCTGTCGCAGCGCATCATCAAAGCGCACGCCGGTACCCTCACCCTCCAATCTGAGGTCGGCAGCGGCAGCACCTTCACCATAGAAATTCCGGTGCAACCGCCCGAAAAGTAGTCCCAGCGTCTTGGCTGCTTACCCACCGGCCTGGACGATCGCTGGGGAACTTCATGGAGCGATCGCTTGACCGATAGATGTTGTCCCCAGCAAGCCATCGGCATCGACCAAGCTTCCGGTTGGTTGGCGACGGAGATCAGCCGCGATCGCGCTTCGAGGTGGGCAAGGGGGTGCCTTGGCCCGCTCACCCCAAAATTCTTAACAGCCCATTAAAACCCTCCCACGGTGCTGCGAATATTCACGGAACGATAACAATATCAGTCTTGAGATAGAGATTTACCCCATCTATTCCAAAGAAAACCTTTGGGATAATTCGCCAGCCGAAAAAGTTGATTACGCTGTACACATCTTGCTGGACTGCATTGCCCTGGGATGTGCATGGGCACAAAACCCCAAAGTATCGTTTGAGGGCAAGCCTGATATCAGCACTCATATTGTTCGCTTAGGCAAATTCAGAGAGACTTTTTTATGGCACAGAAGTTTGGTGTAATCGGCCTAGCGGTCATGGGTGAAAACCTGGCCCTAAACGTAGAAAGCAAGGGCTTCCCGGTGGCGGTGTACAACCGCTCGCCCGAAAAGACCGACAACTTTGTTAAAAGGGCTCGCGAGGAGTTTCAGCTTGAGGTCGCCAAAGACAGCGACGCCGACCAGGATAAGCCAGTGCTCGCGGCCTACAGCTTAGAAGCCTTTGTCAACGCCCTTGAGCGTCCCCGCCGCATTTTGGTCATGGTGAAAGCAGGGCGGGCAGTCGATGCCGTCATTGAACAGCTCAAGCCACTGCTCGACCAGGGGGACATGATCATCGACGGCGGCAACTCGTTATATACCGACACCCAGCGGCGCACCGAGGAACTGGAACCCACGGGCCTTGGCTTTATTGGCATGGGGGTCAGTGGCGGTGAAGAGGGCGCACTCCTGGGACCGAGCCTGATGCCTGGGGGCACCGAAGCCGCCTATAAAGAAATCGAACCCATTGTCACCAAAATCGCCGCCCAAGTTGATGATGGTCCCTGTGTGACCTATATCGGCCCTGGCGGTGCGGGGCACTTCGTCAAAATGGTGCACAACGGCATCGAGTATGGCGACATGCAAATCATTGCCGAAGCCTACGACCTGTTGAAGACCGTTTTGGGCTTAGACCATAACGAACTCTATGACGTCTTTAGTGAATGGTACGACACCCCAGAACTGGACTCCTACCTGATTGAAATCACCAAAGACATTTTCACCAACCTGGATGAAACGACCGGCAAGCCCTTGGTGGAGATGATTGTAGATGCTGCCGGGCAAAAAGGCACTGGCCTGTGGACGGCCACCAATGCCCTCGAAATGGGGGTCGCCATTCCGACGATTATCGCGGCGGTGAACGCTCGGATTATGTCTTCCCTTAAGGATCAGCGAGTAGCAGCTTCTAAAGAACTGAGTGGCCCATCATTCACCTTTAGCGGCGACAAGCGGGCGATGATCGACAAGATTCGCGATGCGATGTATTGCTCGAAGATTTGCTCCTATGCTCAAGGCATGGACTTGATTTCTCAGGGGAATCAAGAGCTGTTTGAGGGCAAGATTGATCTGGGCGAAACGGCACGCATCTGGAAAGGGGGCTGTATCATCCGGGCGCGGTTCTTGAACAAGATCAAGCACGCCTATGACGAAAATGGCAGTCTGGCGAACCTGTTGCTGGCCCCTGAGTTTAAGCAGACGATTTTGGATCGCCAGGATGCTTGGCGAGAGGTGATTGGCTTAGCGGCTCAAGCAGGCATTCCCGTTCCCGCCTTTAGCGCTTCGCTGGATTACTTCGATAGCTATCGCCGCGATCGCTTGCCGCAAAACCTGACTCAGGCACAACGCGACTACTTTGGCGCACATACCTATGAGCGGGTTGACGAAGCACGGGGTAATTTCATTCACCATGAGTGGCAGCCAGCCCCTAGCAAAGCGGCGGTGTAAAAGAGTGAAGGGGTAGGGGGATGATAGGGTGATGGGGATTTTGGAGTAGGGATTAGGTATTGGGGGTTAGATGATGGGATAAGGTGCAAGGATCAATCTTGAACCTCAACCTCGAACCCTCAACCTCGAACCCCACCCCTGTGCCCCTCCCCCTATTTTGAATGCGCTATGACCGACAAGACCGATCAGGAACATCCGCAATACCGCAGCGATCGCGCGATCGTCAATCAAATCTTGCAGGGCGAGGCAACAGACTACAATCTGTCAGAACTCGCTCGTTTAATTATTCGCTACAAGGGATTTCCGGGCGCACGCGACATTCAGCGCGATTTGGACAAAGCGTTGAAGAAAGTGGGGCTGACAGAAGAGGCACTGTACGCCAAGACCCGTGAACTCCACGCCCAAGGCGGTATTTATCAAAACCTGGGCCGCAATCGAGAGGATTGGAGTTAGAAATCGCAAACAGGATGACGCATTCGATTGCTGAGGTCAGTCTCCCAGGCAACGGATGGTTGACAAATGGAATCAATGAAATTCGCTGTTTATGCTAGCAAGCCGACTGGGGCGATCGCTCCAGGCGGCAATTTTGAATGCTCGCTGAGTCTTGAATGAGCCAGCACACTCAGGGGCGTAATCTACTGCTGCCAGTCTGCTGGTGGCTGAGCCGGAGCGTCTTCATGCTCCGTTTTTTCTGCTCGCACCCCTGGCTTACTGATGACTCGTACGGTGCTGGCCTGGGGACCGTTGTTGCCCGCAGACACAAAAAACTGTACACCGGTTCCCACCGTTAAGCGATCGAAATCATCCTGGATCAAGCTGTTGCGGTGGAAGTAGATTTCCCGGCCATCTAAGGTTTTGAGAAAGCCGTAATCTTCAGCGGGCATCAGTTTAGTAATAATTCCGGCGACGGACTGCTCGGGGTGTACTTTGGTGCGCCCTTGCTGTCGATCTACGAGTTCAATCAGTTGCCGTCGTGCGGCCTCAAAAGTGTCGCGAATGACAGTATCTAAGGGCACGTACTGCTTCGGCTCAGAGGGGTTTTTGTCAGCAGTGATTTCGTGTCCTGGCGGGACCGTTACATCTACCCGCACTCGATAGGGAGAGCCGTGGTCAGGGCTTTCATGAATCTTCTCGACGGCTACTTGGCAGCTCATGATGTGGTCGCAAGCTTCCTCTAACTTGTCAACCTTGTTGCGAATTAACGTATCTAATGCTGCCGTTTTTTCAACACCGCGAAAGGTGATTTCGAGAGGAACTTGCATGTTTTCTCCTGGTATCCAATAGCTGCTGCGATGGGTGCTGACGAGGGCGATCGCCTACCCATCTGGAATGTGCTAAAAATTTTCTACACTCTCTAGATCGTAGGCATTTCAATCCGTTATGCCTTCATTCCGTCGAGGGAATTGCCGCCAACGGTTGATAGAGTTTGCTTTCTAGCAGATCTCATCAAAGGAGCGAGGATTTTGAGAACCAAGATTTTGGCATCCAGGTTCAGCAGGTTTGACAATCCTTCTGACCGGCTTTACAGCGTTTTCCGAAATTAAGGGCACTTTTTGCACCTCACTAGCTTCAAAAACGCTGTCAGTAGGTGGACATCAATAAACGATGTCGTAGGGGGCTGTCAGGCGAAGCCGTAACGCACCATTCCACAGGGATTTGATGCGTGACGCTGGGGCTAACACATCCTACAAATAATTAAGCCCATCTACTTATTTTGATTAGCCAAAGCGATAACCAAATCCCCTTAAAGTGACGATGTATCGAGGTTGGCTAGGATCAGATTCCACTTTTTCGCGGAGCCAGCGAATGTGCACATCCACTGTTTTGCGATCGCCCATAAAATCCGGACCCCATACTTTATCAATCAGTTCCTCCCGACTCCACACCCGGTTGGGATAATTCATAAACAGCTCTAAGATGCGAAACTCCTTAGGCGACAGGGCCACTTCCCGCTCATTAACGGTTACCCGCAACTCGTTGAGGTACAGCACGATATTTTCGTACATCAAGACTGAGGCCATTTGGGGGGCCTTAGCCCGGCGATAACGGCGCAGCAAGGCCCGACACCGAGCAATGAGTTCTCGCATCCCAAAGGGCTTCGCCAGATAATCGTCAGCGCCGACTTCTAACCCGACGACGCGATCGGTCTCGCTACCTTTGGCACTCAAAATCAGCACCGGAATATCCCAATTGCGATGCCGAATGACTCGGCACAGGTCCAGACCGCTGACTCCCGGCAACATTAAATCTAAAATTGCCAGATCAAAGGGGGGCCGATCTGCCGGATTCTGACGTACCGAATCTCCTAGCAGTTCCAAAGCCAGAGAACCATCAGCAGCAACATCCACCCGATAGCCTTCATCTTTTAGAGCCAGACTCACAGTTTCGCGAATCAACGCTTCATCATCGACCACTAAAATGTGGTCTTGCTGGAGTGTGATCCCCGCTTGAAATTGATTCTCTGGTCTTTGCACCATGATGCGGCCTAATACAATCACCAACGTTTGTTCGCTCTGCAGAAAACGCTTAAAACCCCTCAACCAACCAAGTCTCAAATTGGGGTGGCAAAACCGGCAAAACCTTCCCATGCCTCGGATTTGCCGACCTCAGTCCAGCCTCGCCCCTCGCCGTGCCATTTCAAAGTAGCTTCATCAAGCGTGGACAAAGTCCTGAGAAGCTACGGCGAACTTTTGGGCCAGGGTGATAGACGTTTACACCCCGTATAGTCTGTGCTTTTGCTTAAGGGCAAAACATGAAGAGGTTAAGCCTGGAGTTATCTCGTCTTAATCTTGGTCGGAATCTTGGTCGGAGGTCGGAGGTGAATCGAGCGGCAGACTTTTGCAAAGGTCGTGACAAGACATCACACCAGCGCGACATCAGTCAGCGGGGGCGGCTAATATAAAACTGTGAGTGTCGGATAACGATAGATACAACTGTATGGAAAACGCTTCTAAATTGCGTGCCATCCTCAATCGATTACGTTTTTTGGGTAGACCCTTGCCACTCGCTGGCACCGTTGGGGCGCTGCTCTTGGGCGTGTTTATCTGGGACTATCTGCGGCACCCAGAATGGTTTGGGGCATATGAAAACACCGAAGCCGGACCGAACGAGGAGCTCAACTTGTCGGGGCTGACTCCTGATGAGCAGGTTGCCGTGTCGGGCATTGATAATCTGACCCTGCTCTTCAACGAGTTAGGGATCGAGTCTAACGCTATGCCTGAAGTCCAGGCCCTTGCAGACCCCGACGCAGAAGGCGAGAATACCTTTCTCAGTGAGACATTGGCGCTATCCCAGCCGAATCCTGCCAGTGAGAATCTAAGCAATAGCCCTTTCACTCGTTACTTAGAAAAGTACCAATTTGGCGGGCGGCTCTCTACTGCTAATACGACCCCAGGCAGTTTAGGTAACTCGCTGGGGGGCACTAATTTTTTTCAGGTAAATAATAACAGTAGCGGTAGCGATCGCTCTGCCGAGGAAATTCGACGCCTTAGTCCTTTGGCGGCGGCGCTGCTAAATCCGACGGGGCGAGTCAATTTCGATCGCCCCGAGGAAGGCAATCCCCTGGCGAATGAGCTGCGATCGCAATTCGCCAGTACCGCAGAGACGGAGAATGGTGCTAATGGTGAGACGGCAGCATCAAGCTTGCCTCCTGGTCAGTTTGGCTCGCAGACGGTAACCATACCAGGGATCGAGTATCCCGTATTGCCGACTCTGCCGCAGATGTCGCCGCCCCCTGGCACGACGGGCTACACCCCACCCGCGTCCCTCGAACTGATGCCTCCCCTCCCTGGGAGCAATCGGGCTAACTCGCCCGCATTTCCGGGAGCCACTGCCCCCGCTCCAGGCAGTACTGGAGTCCCCAGCTTGACATCCAGCCCAGGGGCTTCCCTGAATTCGCCGCAGGTCGATGTCAGCAATGGCTATGTGACTCCTTTTACCCCCGTTACCCCGACGGTTACCCCGACCCCTGTGACTCCCGCGCCCTTTACGGCTCCGCGTCCGATCGGGGGCGGCTATATCAATACCTTCTCTAATCCCAGCGGACCGTCGAATTAAGGCAACGGTATTGCAAGCTAGCGCTGGGAGTTTTGGGTAGCGGTTATGGATGGGGCGCAATCGGGCAAATCCCTAGCGCTGCTGCGGTGCCTGCAATGATTGGTCGAATGGGACATTCTGACCGTCGCTAGAGCCGCGATCGCGCCCATCGATTGAGCTGACGGGCGAACTGGATATGGGGTTCGTCGGGCACGATCGGAATAATATCGGCGGGTTGGCCGACCTGGCAGCGGGCGATCGCCTGGTTAGCCGCCTCTAAACCAGTGACGTAGGCTTTTTCTTGTGACCAAGAACCGTGGTGAGTGACAATCCAGTCGCCGCTCATAAACACGTTTTGCAAGCTGGTCTGGCCGGGTAAGAGGTATCGATAGCTGCCGGGGGCAAAGTGGCTGACCGCTTGGGGCAGGCGAATGACACTGTGATCTACAATTTGGGCCTCGCGGAAGGCGGGAATGCAGCCTGCCAGGTTGGCTTGCACCAGGGGTAAGATCTCGGCGTCGTCAAGGTGGAGGAACTGATTGGCGTGGTAGTAGTCGACTTCGATCACGCTGCCCGGTTCATCGCGGTATTCATCGTGCAGGGCATTTAGATCAAAAAAGGTCCAGCCGGTGGTCTGATGAAAGCCGAAGCAGGCATTGGAGGGTAGGGGAATGTCGATTTTGCGATCGCACCAGAGGCGGGTCGCCAGCACATCGATCGCGCCCAAGTTTTGCACATTGCGAAATTCGGGCCGACGGCGCAGGGCCGGACTGCTGGCGACGATTTTCTTCAAGCCCGTGATCCCCACGGCAAAGATCACGGCATCGGCGGCAAACACCTCATCGCCGCAAACGACGCCAGTGAGGCGATCGCCCTCCCCTTCGATGACATCGGTGACGCGGTGATTGGCGAGAATTTTGGCCCCCGCTTGCTCAATGGCCTGGGTCCACGGGCGAAAGATCTGCTCGCCCACGGTGCCCCGACACCAGCGCACGTCAAAATCAGGCTGATGGGCCAGGATGAAGTAGTAGAGCATCCCCAGGGCAGCGGCTGCCGAACATTGCTCTCCGGGGGCAAACAACCCCACCAGCAACATCGGTTCAAAGGCATCGGTGTAAAGCCGCTCGGAGACGCCAAATTGGCGAAACAGTTCGCGAGCCGATAGGCGATCGTAACGCTGCCACGCGTCGTCAGAGTTGTCGAAATCCACCACGGAGTAGAGCAGTGGCAGGGCCGAAAGGCGATCGCTTAGGGGCAAGCGTTTGAAATGGGTATAGATCAACGTCCCCAGCGGACTCGGCAGGTAGGGCTGCATCTGAAACAGCGGCGACTCCACCTCGAGGCCGTGGGGCGAATACTGGCTGGAGCGGGTGTAGGGCGTAAACGGCTGAATTTGGAGTTCATCCGTCAGGGCAAAGATATTGCGATAGGGATACCAGAAGCCGTGAATGCCCGCCTCGACAGAACGCCCCTGCTCCGTTTGCCAACCGGCTACTAGCCCACCCGGATAGCTGCCCGCCTCCAACAGCGTTACCGCATAGCCTTGTTTGGCCAGATGGTAGGCCGCCCCAAGACCGGCCCAGCCAGCACCGACCACCACCACCTGGGGCGCTTGGGAAGTTTGCTCTTGCATGACGTCTCTGATCAATCCCTACGCAGAAAAATAGCTTTGCCTTCAGCGTAGGCTAATTTCAGCTCTCTGCGGCATCGTCAGCAGACTCGCTGGCGGCAGACTGGCGGGTCGAAGTGGACTTTTTCGTCGTAGACTTTTTCGCCGCAGTGGTTTTGGCCCCCGTCGACTTTGAGGCCGCTGCCTGTTTGGTCGTGGTAGATGCCTTGCGGGTCGTGCCCTTTTTGGCAGTAGACTTTTTCGCCGTTGAGGTTTTCGCAGTGGACTTCTTCGCCGTGGTTTTAGACTTGGTTCCCGACTTTGCGGTGGCCTTTTTGCGAGTCGTTTTCTTCTTGCTGCCCGCTTTTGCGGCAATTAACGCGATCGCCTCTTCCAGGGTAATGTCGTTCTCAGTTTTGCCTTCCGGTAAGCCCGCATTGGTCTTGCCATGCTTGACGTACAGCCCGTAGGGACCTTTGTAAACGGCGATGGGCTCTTCATCTTCAGGATGTTTGCCCAGCTCTTTCAACGGCTCAACTTTGCGCCGTCCCCGTCCGGCTTTGGGCTGCGAAAGCAACTCCATCGCTCGATCTAAGGCCACGGTTAAGACATCATCGTCGCCTTTCAGCGATCGATAATCTTTGCCCTCTTTGCCCTGGTCATGCACTACATACGGCCCAAAGCGCCCCAGCCCCGCTTTGATGGGGGCACCGGTCTCGGGATGCGGCCCGAGTAACCGAGGGAGAGACAGCAGACCGACCGCCATCTCCATCGTGACGTCTTCTAGCTTGATGCCCTTGGGCAGAGATGCCCGCTTGGGTTTGGGGCGATCGTCGGTGGCATCGCCCAGCTGCACATAAGGCCCATAAGCCCCTACGAGTACATAGATGGGTTCGCCCGTTTCAGGATGAAAGCCCAGCTTATCGGGACCTTCAATTTTCTGCTTCAGCAATAGCTGGACTTGATCGGCATCTAAATCAGCCGGGGATACGTCCACCGGCACGGAAGCCTTGACAGGACCGCTCTCGTCCTCTGTTTCGACATAGGGGCCATAGCGACCAATGCGCACTTTGGCGGCCAGCCCGTCGAGATCGACGGTGCGCGCTTCAGCGGGGTCAATTTTGCTTTCCTGCTCTTGAACCTGGGTTTCGAGGCCCTCTGCGCCCATGTAAAACGCTTTGAGGTAAGGTAGCCAGTCGACTTGACCCGTGGAAATGTGGTCTAGCGTTTCTTCCATGCGGGCAGTAAAACCCACATCGACCAAATCGGGAAAATGGCTAGACAGCAAATCGGTGACGGCAAAGGCCGTGAAGGTCGGGGTCAGGCTGTTGCCGTTGGCGGTGACGTAACCGCGATCGATGATGGTGCCGATGACGCTGGCGTAGGTACTCGGACGGCCAATGCCTTCACTTTCCAGGGTTTTGACGAGGGTGGCTTCGGTGTAGCGGGCAGGAGGCTGAGTCTCGTGACCGACGGCTTCCAGCTCATGACAGTTCACCGCATCGCCGACCGTCAGGCGGGGCAGTAGCACCTCCTGGTTTTCGATCGCCGCATCGGGATCATCTGACCCTTCCACATAGGCGCGAAAGAAGCCGGGAAAATCGATCCGCTTACCGCTGGCCCGGAAAATCGCGTTATCCACCTCAATCTGGACGGTGATGTTAGTCTGTCGCGCTTCCGCCATCTGGGTCGCCACGGTGCGCTTCCAGATCAGGTCATAGAGGGCCAACTCGCGACCGTTGAGGCCCGTCTCCTGGGGCGTCCGGAAGGTCTGACCGGCAGGGCGAATGGCTTCGTGAGCTTCTTGGGCCGACTTGCTCTTGGTGGCGTACTGCCGGGGCTTGGGGCTCAGATAGTCACTGCCGTACTTCTGCTCTACACAACTGCGGGCAGCCGCGATCGCCTGCTGCGACAAATGCACCGAGTCGGTCCGCATATAAGTGATGTAGCCCTGTTCATAAAGGCTCTGGGCCACCCGCATGGTGTCTCGGGCGGAGAGCCGCAGTTTGCGGTTCGCCTCTTGCTGCAAAGTCGAGGTGGTGAATGGCGGCGACGGCTTGCGGTTGGAGGGGCGTTCCTCCAGGTTTGCGACCGTCCAACCGCCTGCCTGCAAACGGGCTTGGAGAGCAGTGGCCTCGGTTTCGTTCAGGAGGACGACATCTCGCCCTGTCGCGATTTGGCCGGTATTTTCATCAAAATCGCTGCCAGTCGCCAGACGTTTGCCGTCTAAGGTAATGAGCTTGGCCTCAAAGGACTCACTATCCTTCAACAGTTGCGCCTTGAGATCCCAGTAGGAGCCTCTGCGAAACGCCCGCCGGGCGCGCTCCCGTTCTACCAGCAACTTCACCGCGACGGACTGTACCCGCCCTGCCGAGAGGCCCCAGGCAATTTTTTTCCATAGCAGCGGTGACAGGGTATAGCCCACCAGGCGATCAAGAATGCGGCGAGTCTCCTGGGCTCTCACCAATTGGTCATCAATATCGCGGCAGTTTTCCAGGGCGGCTTGAATCGCCTCTTCGGTAATTTCGTGAAACACCATGCGCTTGATCGGCACCTTGGGCTTCAACACCTGTAACAGGTGCCAGCTAATGCTCTCGCCCTCCCGGTCTTCGTCCGTCGCCAGGACTAGCTCGTCGACATTTTTGAGGGCATCTTTGAGCGCTTTGACAACCTTCTTTTTATCGGAAGGGACGACGTAGAGCGGCTCAAAATCGGCTTCGGTGTTTACGCCCAGTTGCGCCCACTTTTCACCCTTGACCGCAGCGGGAATCTCGCTCGCCGATCGCGGCAAATCCCGCACATGCCCCATAGACGCCTCGACCCGATAGCCGGCGGGCAAATAGTTGCGGATGGTCTTCGCTTTGGTGGGCGACTCAACAATGACGAGGGTGGACATAGATAACCGGTATAGATTCCTGGATTCCGTGACGTTAGCGGATAAGATACGCGAGCTGGGAGAATTGTTAACTAAGATTTCAAGATTTTGCTCGATTCCCCGATTTTGCCGTTTGGGCGTTTGTTCACTCCTAACATATCTCTCGCCGATTTAGTTGATCGCAAATGAACGTTAAATCGAACTTAGCGCATTTGCTCTGGAGCGTACCCCGATGCCGCGCAGATCGCACAGGCGGTGACGGGGGCAGGGGGCATCATGGGGGGCTAACGCGCAGAATTTCAGCGGCCTAATCATCCCCATAGGCAGAATTCATCGCCCTAGAGATAGCCCGAAAGCGGGGGGCACGGGGTAAGATGCCAATGGAATGCTTAAGATTTGCGATCGCTCCAGACTTAAGTCACTGTAACTAGGGCGATCGCGGTTGGTAATCAGACGTAAGTATCGTTGGAGCAGTTAGCCGGATGGACGTTGAGAATCTTGCCTCCCAACTAAACGTGGGCATTATTCTGCCAGAGGGAATTGTGGTGATCACTTTGCTGATCGTCTTGATCGGCGATTTGATTGCGGGTCGCGCCTCGACTCGCTGGACCCCGTATGCGACGATGGGTGGCCTTGTGCTGGCGATCGTGGCGCTGGTCTATCAGTGGGATACGACCACTCCCTTGAGTTTTTTGGGGAGTTATATGGGGGATGATCTCAGTATCGTTTTCCGGGGGATCATCACGCTATCGGCGATCGCGACGGTGCCGATGTCGATTCGTTATGTGGAGCAGTCGGGTACATCCCTAGCGGAGTTTTTGGTCATTTTGATGACCGCAACGCTGGGCGGCATGTTCTTAGCGGGCGCAAACGATTTAGTCACCATTTTCGTGGCACTCGAAACCCTCAGTATTTCGTCCTATTTGTTGACCGGCTATATGAAGCGGGATCCCCGCTCCAACGAGGCGGCGCTGAAGTACTTGCTGATTGGCGCTGCGAGTTCTGCCATTTTCCTCTACGGAGTTTCCTTGCTCTATGGCTTGTCGGGTGGCAAGATGCAGCTCTTGGAAATTGCGCAAAGCTTGGTCACAACCGAAGGCGACACGCCCATCGGTCTGGTTGTCGCCTTGGTGTTTGTGATCGCTGGGATCGCCTTCAAAATTGCCGCAGTGCCCTTCCACCAATGGACGCCGGATGTGTATGAGGGCTCCCCAACCCCGGTCGTCGCGTTTCTCTCGGTCGGCTCCAAGGCTGCTGGTTTTGCGCTGGCCATTCGACTGCTGGTGGCAGTTTTCCCCTTGGTTTCTGAGCAGTGGCATTTTGTCTTTACCGCGCTGGCAATTTTGAGTATGGTGTTGGGCAACGTCGTCGCCCTCGCCCAAACCAGCATGAAACGGCTGCTGGCTTACTCCTCGATCGCCCAAGCCGGCTTCTTGATGATCGGTCTGGTCGTTGGCACGGGGGCTGGTTATTCCAGCATGGTCTTCTACCTGTTTGTTTATCTGTTTATGAACCTGGGCGGCTTTACCTGCGTCATTCTGTTCTCTTTGCGCACCGGCACCGACCAGATCAGCGAGTACAGCGGGCTTTATCAAAAAGATCCGTTGCTGACCTTGGGGTTGAGCATCTGTTTGCTCTCCCTGGGCGGCATTCCTCCCCTGGCAGGATTCTTCGGTAAGCTCTATATCTTTTGGGCCGGTTGGCAAGCCGGGGCCTATGGTCTGGTGCTAGTCGGTTTGGTCACCAGCGTCATCTCCATCTACTACTACATCCGCGTCGTCAAGATGATGGTGGTCAAAGAACCCCACGAGATGTCTGATGCGGTGAAAAACTATCCCGAAGTGCGTTGGGATCTGCCCGGTTATCGCCCTCTACAGGTGAGCTTGATCTTGGCTGTGGTGGCTACTTCGCTGGCCGGTGTGCTCTCAAATCCTCTGTTTACTCTGGCGAACAACTCCGTCTACAACACGCCGCTGTTGCGGGCAGCCATCACTCAGACCGCTCAGCGCGTGGCGGCGGCGAAGTCCGTCGCCATGGTTGAGCCTGCTAGCAACGACACCGCCGCCGAACTGTAATTCTGATAAAACGGTAAAACTGCATTGAAGTTGCCAGAGCTGTCCCTGGGGGCTCTGGCTTTTTCAGGGTACAGTCCACTGGCCCCCAAGGCGGCAGTCATTGCCGGTGAAGCCGCCCCTGGGAGATGAGCCGATGGCCCTTCAGCGATCGCCCCTGACTATTGCAAGCTGTAAATATTTCGGAGGGGTGTATCCCAAAGTACAACGCTGGTTGACTCCCCCTAGCCACTATAGGAAGGGGTGAAACGCGGATGTGGTGTTTTTTCGACATCACGCACTCCATGACTCAATGAAGCCAAAAATTATCGTTTGTGGATTAGGGAATACGGGTCTGCGGGTGTTTTCGCTGTTGCGGCAGCAAGGGGCTCAAGTTGTCGGCATCAGCAGCCACCCACTCGACGCAGACCCCGTCATCGTGGGGGATTTGCGATCGCCCGATGTGCTTATTCAAGCGGGCATTCATGATGCTTCGGCCCTGCTCTTGATGACGTCGGACGATGCGCTCAATTTGGCGATCTTGACCCAGGCTCGGGTGCTCAATCCCCGGATTCGGATTATTAATCGCCTGCTCAATACGCGCCTGGGCCATCGCCTCGACCAAACCCTGGCCTATCACGTTTCGATGAGTGTGTCGGCGTTGTCGGGGCCGATCTTTGCCTTTGCGGCTTTGGGTAACACGGCCATTGGGCAAATCGATTTGATGGGGCGCAACTGGCCCATGTACGAAGAACAAATTTATGCTGATCATCCCTGGAATGGAGTCCCCCTCCGGCATTTGTGGGAAAACCGCGATCGCATGTTGATTTATTACCAGTCCGCCCGCCAGACGGTGGATTTGGTATCAGCCGTGCTGCATGACCATCAGTTAGAAACCGGCGATCGCCTGATCATTGCCACTCGCCCCACCGTCGGCAGAATGCAACGGCTTACGTGGGAGCGACGCATTCGCAGTTTTTTGGCGGGCTTGATGCAGTTTCGGCGACAGAGTCAGGCCGCCCTCCTTATTACGTTAGTCCTGGTTTTGCTCATCGCGGCTTCCACCCTCATCTATATCAGCGTGAACTTTAGCGTCGCGATCCCCGATGCGCTGTACTTCACTGTAGGTATGCTGACGGGGGCCGGGGGCCATGAGGAGGTGGCGGAACAAGCCCCGGTTGCCATCAAAGTATTTACGGCGGTGATGATGCTGGTGGGGGCAGGGGTCATCGGCGTATTTTATGCGCTGTTAAACGATCTGGTCTTAGGCAGCCATTTTCATCAAGTGTGGAACGCGGTGCAACTACCGCAGCGCCATCATTACATTGTGTGCGGTCTGGGTGGGGTCGGGTTTCAGATTGCCCGCCAGCTGAAACTGGGCGGCTATGAAGTGGTGGCGATCGAGCGCGATCCCCAAGGGCGCTTTGTCAACGGTGCCCGCGCCTTAAAAATTCCCGTCATTCTCGCCGATGCCAGTCTGCCCGATACCCTCAATGAAGCCAGGATTACAACTGCCTCGGCGCTGCTCGCAGTCACCAGCCACGACACCGATAATTTGGAAATTGCGCTGGCCGCAAAAAGTCTGGCGCATCAGTTGCCGATTGTGGTGCGCAATCAAGACGCCGATTTTTCCCGTCAGGTGCAGCAGGTGTTTGAGTTTGACCAGGTGATGAGTCCGACGGAGCTGGCTGCGCCCTCGTTTGCGGCGGCGGCGTTGGGGGGCCAGGTGCTCGGCAGCGGCATTACCGGCCATAGCCTCTGGGTGGCCCTCGGCACGCTGATCACCCCCAGCCATACTTTTTTTGGTAAGCAAGTCTCCGCGATCGCTCAAGAAGCTGACTTAGTGCCCCTCTACATTCAAACCCCTCAGGGAGCCTTGCACGGCTTTGACCTGCTCTCCCACACGCTAGATCATCAGGATGTGCTTTACCTCACCATTCCAGCGAATAAGCTAGAAGAACTCTGGCGCACGGAGCCTTCGCAACTCTCCACTCGGTAAGGTATGGCAAAATGCAGAGTGCAGCCTGCGGAATTCTGAATGACGACTTTTTCTCTTTGCCCGTGCGGCAGTCAGCGCCCCTTTTTTAGCTGCTGTGAACCCTTCCTCTCGGGTCAAAAGGCCGCACCCACGGCAGAAGCCTTGATGCGATCGCGCTACACTGCCTACTGTACTCACAACATTGACTACTTGATGGCGACCCACCATCCCACTAAACGGGCCTTGAGCGATCGCACCGCCTTGAGCAGAAGCATGCAAAGCACCACCTGGCTAGGGCTACAGATTCTCGACACCCGGCAAGGACAGCCCGACGATGAGACGGGGATGGTCGAATTTGTCGCTCGATTTCAAGCCCATCAGCCAGGACAGATCCATGAGCGATCGCGCTTTCAGCAGCAAAAAGGGCGGTGGTTTTATCTGGATGGCGAACATCTACCGCCGATAGAGCCGAAACGTAACGATCTCTGTTGGTGTGACAGCGGCAAAAAATACAAACAATGCCATGGCAAAGGTTAGGGTAGCGACAGGCGATCGCTTTCGCTGGTTCCTCACCCAACTGTGAGGCTCAACCCCATGCCAGCGGATCCAATCGCCTAACCAGATGCGTCGGTTATTTGCCGTGCGCCGCTGTCAGATCCTTTAACCGGGCAACCGCGATCGTTAACCGCCAATGAAGCATCCTGATTTGCTTGTTATCCGCCTGTTAGATGGGATAGAACAGTTTTAGCGACTCTTGGTTGTACAGCCATTCGCAATTTGACCAAGACCGGATAAATTGCTGAAGTCATGTACTGACAAGGGTCTCGATATTGAGTTGCCCATGTTAAATTGCGCTGTCCCTCCTCCGTCCCATGGCCCTCTAATGCTAAATCCCAACAAACTTCTTGGTAATGCTTTCGTTGCCGAACTGCGGGCAAACTACGCGCAAACCTATGGCGGGCTGAAACCGGACTATGCGGACATCATCGCGTGGGTGGGCAACATGGGGGTCGAAACGATCGCCAACAGCAATGCGCTTTATCACGACGTGGAGCATGCCATCTTTGTCACGCTGGTGGGGCAGCAAATTCTGCGGGGCAAACATATTCGCGAGGGTCGGGTGTCCTGTGAGGATTGGCTCCATTTCACCATCTCTCTGGTGTGCCACGACATCGGTTACGTCAAAGGGGTCTGCCGTCAGGATGTGATTCCCCTGCGGCTGTACGCGACGGGCAAACATGATGAGACGGTGCAGTTTCAAGACGGCTATACGGACGCCAGCCTGACGCCTTACCATGTCGATCGCGGCAAGCTCTTTGTGCAAGAACGCTTTGGCGGTCATAGCCTGATCAACGCCGAGATCATCAAGCGCAACATCGAATTAACGCGGTTTCCGGTACCTTTAGACACCGACCATCAAGATACGACAAACTTTCCAGGGCTGGTGCGAGCCGCTGATTTAATCGGCCAGCTCTCCGATCCCCGCTATCTCCACAAGATTCCGGCGCTGTTTTATGAATTTGAAGAAACTGGCGTTAATGAGCAATTGGGGTATCGGCATCCGGAAGACTTACGGCGTAACTATCCCCGCTTTTACTGGAAGACGGTCTATCCCTTCATTAAGGATGCGATCGCTTACCTCAAGCTCACCCAGGAAGGCAAACAAATTCTGTCGAGTCTGTACGGCCATGTGTTTGAGGTCGAGCACGAATCTCATCCCGAACCTTTTCCCATTGAGGCCAGTGCATAAAGGACCGTGAGTTGGCGATCGCCCAGGGGATGATGGGGACTCTTCCACCCGGCAACCGCTCACCCCCATCAGAACGTCAGTCCAGCGATCGAGCACTTTGGCTCAATACTTGATTAGAATAACCATACTGTTAACGTTGCCTTTACCTGATGCGGTTGCTGAGGTCAGCAGGTTCCCCTTCCCCGATTCACTAGGGATTAGGGGCTGAGAGCGCTGGGTCAAAGATCGCTGGCTAAAGCTGTTCTGAATCTTGAGTTTTCTACCAACGTGTTAGTCGGATTTCTCAATCTTTATAAGCCGCTAGATTGGACCTCCCATGATTGTGTGGCCAAGGTTCGACGGCTGATTCAGCAAAAGAAAGTAGGCCACGGCGGCACGTTAGACCCAGCCGCCTCAGGGGTGTTGCCTATGGCGCTGGGAAGAGCCACTCGCCTACTGCAATTTTTGCCGACTGATAAAGCTTATCGAGCTGTCATTCGGTTGGGTATGACGACCACGACCGACGATCTAGAAGGCGAGGTTTCCCAGTCGGCGGGGGCCAGCCACTTGACAGAAGCAGACGCGATCGCTGTTTTGGAGGGCTTTATCGGCACGATCGAGCAAGTGCCTCCCCGGTATAGTGCGGTGCAGGTGCAGGGGCAGCGACTCTACGATCTGGCGCGTCAGGGGCAGTCCTTTGAGGTGCCCAAACGGACCGTCACCATCCACCACATTGCTCCAGTCGCGTGGCAGCCGGGGGAGTTTCCCGAGTTGACGCTCGATGTTGCTTGTGGCTCAGGCACCTACATTCGCTCCTTGGCTCGGGACCTTGGAGAAAAACTGGGCGTCGGCGGCACCCTCGCCGCCCTCGAAAGAACTAAGAGCAGCGGCTTTGCCCTCGATAGCAGCATCACCCTAGAGCAGCTCGAAGCACAATTGCGGACGGGGGAGTATGCACCCATCGCCCCCGCGATCGCCCTGCAACACCATCCTCGTTTGGAGCTATCAGCAGAGTGGGCTTGGCGCTGGCAACAAGGACAAAAGATTCCCTATAAGTTTAGGGACTTTGACCTGAACTGTCCTTACTATCAGGTCTTTGGCCCTGACCAAAGCTTTTTAGGCATGACAGCCTGGGCATTTGTGCCCGACACCGATGAAACCCGGTTATTACCCAAAGTCGTCTTGACGCTGCCGACTGCTAGCGACGCCCAGTCCTGAACGGCTATCACTACTCAGGATGCTTACTGATGATGGAAAACGTGTCAGTTAGGAGATTGTAGGAACCAAGATACCGGTCTGGGGGGCATTACGCTGTGCTCATGTCCCCCAGACGGATGGGAAATTCTTTTCCAGAAATCTGCTGACAGCGTTTTTGAAGCTAGTGAGGTACAAAAAATCTCCTTAATCTCTTGTTATCAGGGAAAGGAGCATGATGCGATCGCGCCACGCCACATGATGAAAAGGGAGAGAGGGTGAGGCCCCCGGTCCCTGTCGGAAAAACCAATCCATCAAGGTCGAGGCCAAGGGATCAGGTACCTGGGAGCAGGTCTATTTGAGGGCAAGGGCTGTACCGCACCAGGCAAGAAAACGCTGTAGTCATCGTGCGTCTTGACAGAATTGTGATTACTCCATTCCCTGCGATCTCACTACGGGGGTTCCTTGCGGCTCCATTCCAGAAAAGTTGGGGAAACAGAGTTGAAGCCGACTGATGGGTGCCGCTCCGGTTAACCGTCTTGGGATTTAACCATGCGCTTACTTGCCAAACATTTTTCATTCTTGAACTTAAGAACAACAATTGAAAGAAGTTGGTCAACTATCGATAGGGGGATATCTTTAAACATTAAGGTTGTTCCGTGGGGGAGTGTCTGTCGACAACAACAGTAAAGTAATGTTGGTTAAAAACTTTTACACAAACTTTTTTGAGAAATGTTGATCTATCGAATGGTGAGATTTCTCATCGTTAATTGAAACAAAAGCTTGACGAGTTTCTTACACTACAGTTTAAATCTTATATTTGGTATTTTTGAACACTTAATTAGCCATAAACTTTCCCAGAACCACCAGATCTCAAGTGCCAGGGGGATCAAGTTTTCAAGCCCCTACACCTTGGGTATGAGACCTATATCATGAAACCATCATGAAGAAAATTTACTCACCCCTAGTAAGCTTGAGGCATGGCCCAAAAGACTTGTCCAGAAAGGGTTTTTCCCTTCTTAATGACGAGCTGATTGAGTTCAGAAAAGCAGTCTTTGATACCAGAAGACCGCCGAAAATATTGCTTTTTGTCGTAACTTATGGTCTCAATGGGATCGATGGTAGTCGCGTTTACAGCCGATCGCGGTTTGGGAGTGTTACCTTTGCAATCAGTCGTCTATTGCGAACCTTCTTTTAACACCCATGGCTCAGATCATCGATCATCTTCCTACTGACCAATCAGAGTCGATTCTTTGCTGTTATGTAAATGCCACCAGCAAAATGCAAATTGTACGTATTACCAATATTCGGGACTGGTATTTTGAGCGGGTTGTCTTTCCCGGACAGCGATTAATGTTTGAGGCAATGCCGCAGGCGCAACTGGAAATCCATACGGGCATGATGGCGAGTGCAATTTTGTCTGATACCATTCCGTGCGATCGCTTAGCTGCTGATCCCACTGAGCAGGCCCCCTGGGAAAAGCAGTTATCCGCAGGGACTGAAAATAGCGAACCGGCTCCCGTTTCGGCGGGAATATAGTTGATCGCACCTGCCGAACTCGATTTTTGAAATAACTCTATATTTTGCGTTGTTAGCAACTCACTTTTTTCATAGGTGCCTGATTGCTTGCTGCCTGGTCGACAATCCTGCATTGTCGACTTTTTTATTGCTTGGATCCAGCATTCTGAGCGTGTCGTAGTTCCCCGTGCCGCTGGTGGGCAAAGATGTCGAGGGATTCCTCGCGATCCCTTAATTCCCAACCGCTGTATCCAGCTTAAAACCGCGAACCCGGCTGACTCAAAAATTGCCGCTCGGCTTCGGTGCTGGGACGGCCCAACGCCTCGTTACGATGCGGAAAACGACCAAATTGGGCAATCACGTCACGGTGGCGATAAGCATAGTCAAGGGTTGATTGCAATTCCGGGGCTGTTTGCACGAGGGCCTCAAATAAGCTCACAGCCTGGGCCTGATGGTCAAGATTTTCGCTGTGCTCAAATGGCAGATAAAAAAACATGCGCTCGACCGGCAGGAGTGCCTGGTCATATTGACGCGCGATCGCCGCTTGGGCGGTCGCGAGGGCTTGGGTATCGGCCTCAAAGCCTCGGGCTTGACCGCGAAATAAATTGCGGGGAAATTGATCCAGCAGCAGGGTGAGGGCCAGGGCCGAATGGGCGGCATCGATCCAGGCCGCAAACTCGCCTCGACGGGCTTGCCCATAAGCGGGCAAAAAGCGATCGCGAATTTGTTGATCAAACTCGGGATTTTTGCTGAACCAAACTTGACGCTGCTGCCCATATTCACCATTGGGATCAGCGGGATCATCAAACCAAAAGAGCAAGATATCTTTGGCTACTGAAGGAATCGATGGCGGCATCATCGTCATGACATTGCAGAGTTAGTAAAAACAGCTTCCATTCTGACCCGAATCGGGGATTGCTAACTTGGGCAGGGGGGCTGGGCAAGTTCCCATGCTCATTGTCGAGTCAGCGTTTCATGACATGCCTGGGCTTTTGAGCCATAATGAGGCGATCGCCAACAGACTAGTACTAAGTAGCATTACCCTTTCAGGATCTTGCAATGCTTGCCCAATCAGGTTTTGAATTTTGAATTCCGCGTAGCAGTACTATCGAGCCTGCTGAACTGAGGAGGTCAGGCGTGATAACCCAATACAACACCCCAAAAGGCATCCTCAAACACGCCTTCATTCGCCGCGATCGTGACCCGTTTAGCCCAGGTAAATACGTCAAAACTCACATGACCGCTATCATGGCGGCCAAACGTACCTTTTTGGATGTCGACGTTGCCGACCAGGGCAATCCAGTGGTTAGGGACGGTGATCCGCGACTTCTCCTGACCGAGCAGGTCTTCGGCAGTAACCAAGCCCAGTGCAACGCCCCCCTGGTCCAAAACCGATTGTGACTTCTGCAAGGCCGTCAAGTCTCGCAAAACGTAGGTGTGAAAATACTCGACGCGGGGGTACTCCAAAATCTCGCGCACCCACCCCTTCATTTCCCAAAACTTGGTCATGCCGGCAAGGTTGCGCACGATCTCTGGCGCATTGGGCTCCACCGGAAACAGAACATTCTCCGACTCACGCAGGGTGGCAAGTACCATCCAATCAGCTGGACCCATGCGCAAGTTGCCCTGGCTGGCCTGACGCAAGGCTTCAGAGGTTTGTATAGAGCAAGTCTTGGCCTGGAAGCCCCCCGTTTCGTAGAGCGACTGACAAAGGGTGACATATTTCAGCGGAAACTTGCGAATCAATTCAAACAAGACTGAAGCAGGACCACAAAAGGGCTGCTGTCCCTGGTTAACCTTAAACGGGTTGTGGAGCCGGACTCGCATTTCGTCGACGATCGCCTTTTTGTCTAAATGGGGCCATACGCCGGGCACATTAGAATTGCGAAAAGCATTCAGGGCAGCGATCGCGGCCCGTTTGTCGGCGTCGCTAGCAACAGGTTTGGGGGCACTAGTCATCGGTCATCTCCGCTGAACTGGATAGAACAGAAACGAACCTACAGGAGTGCTTACAAGTGTAGGCATCCCGACCGACTTCAACGCCATTCCCATCGATTTCGTAAAGCAGAGGCACCTGCTTCGCCCCCTGAGGGAGCAAAAAGAGTCTCTTGACCTGTCAGCGCCAGGAATCTTGATGCATCTCCCTGGTCGCAAACTTGGCAGCAGCTAAACCGTTGACATCCCTGCCGGATCTTCTCATCTAACCTCAGGAAGCCGGTTTAGATGACCATGCCATCGGGGATCACAGCGTTTTTAAGAATGACGACAATGCCGCTACGGATGTAGAAGCCCAAATCTTCCCGCTCGGCTTCCTCAATGCCTTCTTTGTTCACAATTTGCACGTTGCGGCCAATGCGGGCGTTTTTATCGACGATCGCCTTGCGAACGATGGAGCCTTCGCCGATCCCCATGGGAATCTTGCCTCGGGTCAGGTGGCGGCTGCTTTCCGACAACGGCTCATAATAGTCAGCCCCCATCAGTAGCGCATCTTCGATCAGGCAATCTTCGTGAATACGCTGCCGCAACCCGATTACTGAGTGGTTGACCCGGCAGTTTTTGAGAATGCAGCCATCGCCAATGATGGACTGGGTGACGTGGCAGTCAAGCAGTTTGCTGGGGGGAAGATAGCGCGATCGCGTGTAGATTGGGGCGTCTTCGTGGTAAAAGCTGAAAGAAGGGGTGGGTTGGTGCGTCAGCGCCAAATTGGCTTGATAAAACGCTTCGATCGTCCCGATGTCTTCCCAATACCCATCAAACAGATAAGCCTGAACGTTGTAGTCTTTGGAGGACTTGGGAATGATTTCCTTCCCGAAGTCAGTCTGATCGAGATTTTTGCGGAGCAGTTCGATCAGGACTTCTTTCTTAAAGACATAAATGCCCATGGAAGCGATGTAGGGCTTTTCTCTCGCCTGGTCAGGGGTTAACCCCAGGGTAGAGGTATCAACCTGCATTTGCTTGAGCGCATCGCCTTTGGGCTTTTCGTAAAAGTCAACTACCCGCCCGGTGCTATCAATTTTCATTAAGCCGAAGCTAGAAGCCAACTTCTCGGTCACCGGCACAACGGATAAAGTGACATCGGCGTTGGTGCTGCGGTGCCGCTCCACAAAGAGCGAGTAATCCATCCGGTAAAGATGATCCCCAGACAAAATCAGGTATTCATCTACGTCCCAGGCTTCTAGCGTCCACAAGTATTTGCGGACGGCGTCAGCGGTGCCTTGAAACCAACTCGGACTTTCTGGCGTTTGCTGAGCGGCTAAAACTTCAACGAACCCTTCTGAAAATTGTGAAAATTGATATGTCCGTGACAGGTGACGGTTCAACGAGGCGGAGTTGAACTGAGTCAGGACGTAAATTTTATGAATCTCAGAATTAATGCAGTTACTGACAGGAATATCAATAAGGCGATATTTGCCGGCGAGGGATACCGCCGGTTTCGCTCGAAATTTGGTTAGTGGATAAAGGCGAGTACCCGCGCCCCCACCCAGGATGATTGATAAAACTCTTTTCACCAGGAACCTCGCAACTGCACGCAACTGCCCTTGGATTAACACCTTTCAGTGTGAGGCGGTAAGTCCCTATTTGCAAGGGGGGATCGCGACTTTTTCAGGCATTTGTGTTGTAGATCACGGAAAACCAGGCGATCGCCACAGGCGTCGGACCAGATTCCCAGGGGCACCAGTTCGAGGGTCGGCAGTGAGCGGTGAGCAGCTAGTTGGAGATCTCAGCCATTTCGATCACTTCGCCTTGGTAGTCCTTAACTAAAAAATTGAGGGGACTATCGCGACGGATTTTATGGCGCACGCCTCGGGTTTGCACCCGCATCAGGATTTGCTCTAAGCAATCATGATCAAAGCAGACGTGGCGTTGGCGATCGCGGTGCCCCCGACTGGCCCCACTGATGACATGGAGTTGGGTATTTTTCTTGAGTTGGTACCACAGGCCATCGGGTTGGTTGTAGGCCTGGGGTGTCGTTGCCAGTCCAGAAGAGAGCATGGGATCAAAGGAAGCGGCTCCCAGGGTCTGCTCGTAGTTGTAGTAATAGTGCAAGGGCACATCTGCGGTTTGCAGCTGTAACATCCCCTCATAAAACCGCCGTGCCATTTCTAAATCCGACACCATGATGGTGTAGACCTTGGGGGCACTGCTCAAAAACATCCACATGGCCCCGGCATAGCCTACTAGCAGCATCACCATGATGCCCTGAGTCGATAAGATTTCGGCTGGCAAACCGAGGCCCAAGGGAAGGGTGAAGAGACTATTCCAAACCACGTTTACGCTACTCATCAAAATATCAATCATTAATATAGCGAGGTCTGCCGGGAGATATAGGGAAGTATTCCTACAAATCCATTCAACGGTTGCGCATTTTGAACAAGCTTTGCGGGAACTTTATCTAGTTTACCAAGGGCTTTTTCCAGATTTTCAGCGATCGCCAGACCCGACGATAGGGGGTGTGAGTTCTGCTCCGGAGAGATGCGGGATTTTGTAAAAAAACAGTTATCAGTCTGAAAAACATGGTTATAGTAGGAGCAATTTGACGACAGCCCTCTTTCCGGTCACTCTCAAATCGTGCAAATTCCCAGCTTTCCTGAATGTAATCACGCCATCATCCAACAACTTGGGCACTTGAGCGATCGCGAATTGTTGCAACGGTTTAAGGCAGAGCCAGAGGCCGGTCGCTATTTTACGGCAATTTTTTGTCGCTACAGCCCCGTGGTGTTTAGTCTGATTACCCATTCAGCGCGATCGCCAGTGCAGGCCGAGTATTTGTTTGCCCTGACCTGGCGACATATTCTCAATGAGTTGCCGGGGCTAGATCTGGCAGCGGCAGAGACCACGGTGGCAGGGGAGACCGAACAGGGGCGATCGCTGTCGTTACAAAGCTGGTTAATTAACGTAACGGCACTCTGCATTAACCAGGCGACGCTGCCGGATGTCGAAGAAATTCACTATTCTCTAGCGCAAGCCTCACCGCCGTTGTGGTGTTATGTTGAGCGCTCTTTAGACCGGCTCGATCCTCTCGAGCGGCTGATTTTGGTGATGGCTCAAACCTTTCGCTGGAGCGACACGCGCATTGCCGCTTATCTACAGGCTGAGGGTGAGCGAATCATGCCCACCGAAGTGGCGGCCCGGCTCCGGCAAGCGGGACACAATTTGGAAGCGGCGCTACCCGAAGATGTCCGCAAAATTTATCTCGGCGGTCTTTCAGGAGACGAGTCGGAAGGGTTTCTGCCCGATATGGTCGCTTCGGTGCCGATGTCCGAAAAACCTGTGACTTAACTGTTTCCTGTGTTGATAAGGGGGAGGAATCATGACCGCTTTGATGGTTCGTATGTTGGGGTTGTGGGTGTTGGTGATGGGGGGGGCGATCGCGACTCCGGCGGCGGCTCAGTCGCCCCCTATCGAGCAGCAGCTGAATATTCGGCGGCACCAATTTGACCGGGCGCAAGCTTTACAAAAAGCGGAACGGTTGATGGAATTGGCCGATCGCCAACTCGATCGAGGGCAAGAGGAGGCTGCCATCGCCGCCTGGCGGCAAGCGCTGGAACTGTATAGCAGCGTGAGCGATCGCCCTGGAATTTTGCAAGCGATCGCCCCCCTGGCGAGGACGCTCATCGCCACGGAGCAATATCCAGAAGCGGAAATTGTGCTGCATCAGCAGTTAGCCAATGCTCAAGCGTTGGGCGATCGCGCCACCCAAATTTATGCCTTAAATAACCTCGGCGTGGTCTATCTCCAAACGGGGCAAAACGACCGTGCTGAGGGCGCGATCGCTACCGCCCTCGAAATCGCCGAGTCGATGGGTGACCCGGCGGCCATTGGTCTGTCGTTGAGTAATTTGGGGCAGTTAGCCCGGTTGTCGGGCGATTGGCAGAGTGCCCGGAACTATTACGAATCGGCGGTGGCATATCGGGCTGAAGCCGCTGACCAGGTTGGGTTTGCCAATTCTGCTAATCGCTTGGCTGAGGTTTACCGATATTTTGGTGATGACGACGAAGCAGTAGACATCTATCTCGCGGCTCGGGAAGCGGCACTGACCGCCAATCATATGCCGACTTTGCTAACGACTCTAGATGGCCTGATTGGCATTTATGCCGATCGCGGTGACGTTGACGCTGTGGGGCCTTACGTCAGCGAGCGGGCAGTCTTGACCCCCGACTTACCCTCTCCAGAGCAGGAGTTAGGGTTATACATTGCCTTTGGTCGTTATTACAACCTGCTGGAGGACTACCCGCGCTCCCTAGCGGCCTATGACAAAGCCCTGGCGATCGCTGAACAACTCGAAGCCTATCCGCAGCGCACCTTCATTCTCACTCAGCTTGAGGGTCTGGCCCTGCTTACCAAAGAGAACTAGCGACAGACGCGCTGGGCTGGTCCGGACTGGGGAGGCTAAAAGTCCTGTAGACGAATGGCCCTGACATAAACGAAAATTAACCCTCACAGATCGCCGAAAGCCTTGGTCTGCCGTAGGGTGGGCACTGCCCACCAGCCTTAATTCAGTGACATTCGTCCTGTGAACTACTCCTAAGCCGCGATCGTCGCCAAATGTGACCGTCTGCGATAGAGTGAGCATCGCCCTTTTGTCAGCCCTCCACCTCACGGCGCTATGTTGCCGTAGTGATTCGTATGAATGCCGACGCCCCCCTCAGATTTGATGTGGTCACGTTGTTTCCCGACTTTTTTACCTCGCCCCTGCAGTCTGGTTTGCTGGGCAAAGCGATCGATCGGGGCATTGTTGCCGTCAATCTGGTGAATCCGCGTGATTTCACCACGGACAAGCATCACAAAGTCGATGACGAGCCCTACGGCGGCGGGGTGGGGATGCTGATGAAGCCAGAGCCGATTTTTGCTGCGGTGGAATCGTTGCCCATGTCGCCCCGGCGAGCGGTCATTTTGCTCACCCCCCAGGGCGAAACCATGACCCAACCGCTATTTCGGCAGCTCAACGCCGAGTTAGACCAGATTGTCCTGATTTGCGGTCACTACGAAGGGGTCGATGAACGAGTGCTACATCTGGTCGATCGCGAAGTCTCGTTAGGGGATTTTGTGTTGACCTGCGGCGAGATTCCCGCGCTGACCTTGATCAATGGAGTGGTGCGCCTGCGGCCAGGCACGGTGGGCAAGGCCGACTCTCTCAAATTTGAAAGTTTCGAAACGGCGCTGCTGGACTATCCGCAATACACGCGACCAGCGGAGTTTCGCGGTTGGCAGGTGCCGGACGTGTTGCGCTCTGGCAATCATGAGGCGATCGCTGAATGGCGACTGGCCCAACAAATTGCCCGTACCCGAGAGCGCCGCCCTGATCTTTACAAAACTTGGCAAAATCAAAACGCTCCCGAAAGTCCTCCGCAATTCCCCTGAGAGTCACCCCTTCATTGACAGGGGTTTTATCAGATCAGGGCAAAAACTTCGTCAATTGTGCTTAGGAATACCTAGGTTTTTTGTAAATTTGCTACTATACGGCCATGGAAATACGGATTGGCAACGGCTATGATATCCATCGCTTGGTTGAAGACCGTCCTCTGATTTTAGGGGGAGTTCACATTCCCCATAGCAAGGGATTGCTCGGCCACAGCGATGCTGATGTGCTAACCCATGCCATTACCGATGCGCTGTTGGGGGCACTCAGTTTGGGTGATATCGGCACCTACTTTCCGCCCAGCGACCCCCAATGGGCCGGGGCCGATAGCCTCAAACTGCTTGATCAGGTTTACCAAATGGTGCGCGATCGCCACTGGGCGATCGTCAATATCGATAGCGTGGTCATTGCCGAACGTCCCAAATTAAAGCCCCACATTGCCGATATGCGGAGCACCCTGGCGCAAGTGCTCAAGGTTGCTCCCGAGCAGATCGGTGTTAAAGCGACAACAAATGAACAGCTCGGCCCGACCGGGCGCGAAGAAGGGATTGCGGCCTATGCCGTCGCGCTCATTACAGCTTCCCCTTGAGGCTGTGAGCGGACTCCACCGGGGTTGAAACCGTCGGTTGAGCACCCAGAGGAAGCTTTCTCACGGGTGTTTTGACCTCCGGGTTTTCGCGGCATTTAAGTGCTGAATTTCCCAGGAGAATCCGGGTTGAGGGGGCAACTCCCCAGCTTGCAAAGCGTGCGGCAACAATCCCCAGTTTCTCGTACCTCGTTTGTTGCTTTAATAACATTCGCCTATGTAAATTTTTGGTTAATTTAGCGTAGACTTTTGTGAAGTGGTTTTCCCGTAGGCCCCCCTTAAGCAGATATTCTAGAGAACATTCTCAGGGTATCTACGGAAGCTCTCTACGCGGGGTTAGCAGGTTGAGTCTTAATTGTGCGATCGCTAGGTGGCAGAGAATGGGTATCTATCAAAAGCAATCATTGGTTTGTGCAGGCACTTTAGACCAGGCTGTCTCCCTGGAGTTTGAATGGGCAACCGCTTTTCCTGCTTGGTTTCAAACGCCGCCCCCCGAGCGCATCGGTTTGAACGGCGAGTATGACTATTACGGTCTGCAAAAGCGCGTTGAGGCGGTCTTTGGTCGCCACTTTTCCCTCGCAGAACTTGAGCATCTGACCGTGAGTCAACGAGGCCGAGTTGTCATTTTGCAAGGGGTCGTGCGCGATCGCGCCATGCTCAAGACGTTGGTCGATTTAGCCAACCAGGTAGAAGGCACCTATCGCGTGGAAACTGGTTGGGTCAGTTGTGAAGCCGATAGCGCCCTGTTTTTAGCGGGATAACGGTTCCCAGCGGCTTTCCTTAGGCGGTTGAGATTGAGGCGATCAGCCTGCGCAACCACTGCATCTCCGCCGTCGCTATCCTAGAATTGAGCAGTGATTTGACAGGTGGTTGTGGGCGAAGCACATCAGAGTGCCCCTTCTTTAGATTTCCAGCAAATTCGGCAACAGGCCCTCGCCATCGGCTTTCATCGGGTGGGCATTGCGCGGGTAGATAGTAGTGAAATGGCCGTCCAGGCCCATAACGAGGCGCTGCAAAGCTGGCTCGCTCAGGGATATCAGGCTGATATGGCGTGGATGGACAATCCTAAGCGGCAAGCGATCGCCCAGGTCATGCCCGATGTGCGATCGCTGATCTGCGTCGCGTTGAACTATTACACCCCCCACCAGCGCCCCAACGATGCAGAGCACAGCAAAATTTCCCGCTACGGTTGGGGGCGCGACTACCACCGCGTCATGCAAAAAAGGCTCAAGGCTTTATCGGAGTGGCTGCGATCGCAGCATCCCGACATCCAAACCCGCTTTTACGCCGACACCGGCCCCGTCTCTGACAAGTTTTGGGCACAACAGGCCGGCCTTGGCTGGATCGCCAAAAATGGCAACGTCATCACCCGCGACTACGGTTCCTGGGTGTTTTTGGGCGAAATTCTCACGAATCTGGATCTGCCCAGCGATCGCCCCCATACAGAGCACTGCGGCACCTGTACCCGCTGTCTGGAGGCTTGTCCCACCGGGGCGATCGCCGCTCCCTTTGTCGTCGACGCGAACCGCTGCATCGCTTACCACACCATCGAAAACCGTGACGAGACGCTGCCGCCCGACATCGTAGAAAATTTGCAGGGCTGGGTGGCGGGGTGCGACATCTGCCAAGATGTTTGTCCCTGGAACCAGCGCTTCGCCCAAGAAACCGACGTGGCCGACTTTCACCCCTATCCTGACAACGTGGCCCCCCCCTTGAGCGACCTCGCTGGGCTGAGCGAATCCGAGTGGCATCAGCGCTTTCCCGCTTCGGCGCTGCGCCGCATCAAACCGGCCATGTGGCGACGCAATGCCCAGGCAGCGCAGCGCAGAACCCCTCCCC